>WBZP01000033.1_pt1 | contig 182654 bp, 141 predicted proteins | sample 5204301 | NCBI WGS metagenome assembly WBZP01 (sample SAMN12412401, study PRJNA552823) | activated sludge metagenome | isolation source: activated sludge from nitrification reactor of wastewater treatment plant... | place: USA: Pennsylvania | collected 2017
GGGCGGCCATCCAAAGGCTGCTGACCCATCTCAGCAGCTACGCCGATGAGCTCACGTCGCTGATGACCGAGAAGTTCCACCTGTTTGGCCAGGCTGGATAGGACAAACCCCTTTCCGTGCAGTATACTTAGCTCCCTTTTGTGTGCTGATGTTGGTGCCGAGCAGCAATATCAGCGCACTGTAATCAAAAGGTATCATACTGCCGCAGGCAAAAAGACCGACCGCGTAAGCTCCGTCAATAATTCACTCCTTCTCCTTATACCCGGTATATTTCTGGCTCATAATTTGGCGTATGTAGAGTAGAGTTCGGGGGCAGCATATCTGCCTCTGAATTTCTTTTTCAACGGAGGTTTGGGATGGTGAAGCCGTTCCCGAACATTACTATACAACTATCGCATCGACACGAAGTGACTAAATGGTAAAGGCATTGTCTTCATGAATAGGGCGGTTGTGCATATGTTGTGGGGCAATATACAAAGCCTTCATTTTATGCTATAGATTCGAGAGGCTTCGGAAACTAATTTGGCGCTCTCGTGGCTGAAAGCTTGTGCTAGCATAAGCCTGGTGCATTAGCCACCCTCTTTGTTCATAGATTACCTTGGGTTGTGCTGTAAATTGCTAACGTATCTAACTGCTTACGTATCCAAGGATCTTTACTATGCTGTTGCCCACCTTACCCTCGTATTGGCGTACAGCTCGCCTTTACCTCATGCTCATCGTCGTATTAGCGCTTTTCATTTCGGTGGATATAGTATTAGCCTCGCCGAGCAAGCCAGTTGTAACACTAAATGTACCTGCTAGTGGCCTTCTGGGCCAGCCGATCGCATTTACGGTTACATTCGATAATGTTGATACGACCGATTCTGGCTATGGGCCGTATATCGATCTTATTCTGCCAGCTGCCGGGGCCGATGGCGCGGGTGCGGCAACTGATGATGGGATAACATTTTCTAATGCCACATATCTTGGCACACCGCTTACACCAGTTATTCCTCCATTTATTTGCTCGGGCGGCACGTTTACGCATCCGCTGACCGGGTTAGCAACCGCGTGTACCAATGATACCCAGATTGTTGTGCTCCAACTGCCATTTGGGAGTTTTACAGCCAGCCAGCCGCCAGCACCAATTCAGGTTGCGGCGAATGTGAGTAACCTGGCAGATGTTGGTACCGCGATGACGCTACAGGCGCGGGCGGGCTTTGCGTATGGGAACGATCCGCTGCTTAACCCGGCCACTGATCCGCCGCTGGTACAGGCTGCACCTGCGAACGCAACATTCACCCCCGAGCTGCTCAAGCTCAAGAAAATATATCTTGGTAATGAAGGCGAGATAGCGACTGGCCCGAACTTTCCACGCCAGTACCGAGTTGATATTGATATTGCGACAGGACAAACCCTGACGAATGTTGATATTTCTGATCTGGTGCCAGGCAATATGCAGTTTATAAGTGTTGATAGCACGTTGATCAATGGTTCTGCCGCGCCTACTACGGCGATTGCTACCCCAAGTACTACCACTCCTGGGGGCACGCTCACACGTCGCTTTGCCAGTGTTACCGGCACATCCAGCGCCCAGGATGCCTCGCTACTCTTCACGATGTACATTCCACGCCTCGATGCGAGCAGTGCAGCCGTGCTCGACCCTACCACCGGCGATGCGACAACGTCGCCCAATAATGCAAGTGTGAGTGGAGGTTGGACGCCAATTGACGCGCGTGATAGTGGCAGCCCGGTTACTCTTAACCCTGCTGGCCCCGAACATACGCTCACCGATCACTCGATTGCGATTCAGAAGGCAGTTGCGAACAAAACCGACGCCTCAAATTCGCCAGGCGATGTTTTAGAATACACGATCGACCTTCAGATTTCAGATTTCTTCGCGTTCAATACGCTCGTTATGAGCGATACACTATCCGATGGCCAGCAGTTCGACGCAGGTTTTATGCCAACCCTGCAAGTGAATGGAAATACCTTCACCCTGGCGGCTGCAGCGATGAGTGCAGCAAACTATACCGTTACGCCAAACTATACCCCAGCCTCGCTTGCGCCAAACGATGGAACGACAACCATTCAATTTCGCCTCTCGAATGAATTACTAACGCGCGGACAGCCAAATGGTGCCTTGATTGGCGGGTGCGTTTCAGCGAGTGGCACCGGGCTCATAAGCCCGTGCAATGTGGTGGGCGGTTCGGGCGATGGCTCAACCACGGCGCGCATCACATTCCGTGCGATTATTCAAGATGTTTTTACCGATACCTTCCCATCGGGTGAACCGAATGTGGATGAAGGCGATATTTTGAGTAATGTTGTGTCGGTGAATGGCAATGTGCTCAATACGACAGGCTTGACGCCAACCGGCCAGAGCGAGCAAGATACGAGCGCAACAACAGTTTCAACGGCGCGCGGGAATCTTAGTAAATCGATCTACGCTGTCAATGGGGTTGTCTGCGCTGCACAGCCTTGTACGAATGTGGCGATTCAACCCGGCACGACCGTAACCTATCGGTTGCAACGCGATTTATTGACCACAGATGTTGAGCAGCTCAATCTCACCGATTACCTACCCTTACCCATTTTCGATGTCGATGATACTACCGCACCGATCATTTCACATATTTCCTCATTTGCTACAACTGTGAGCAGTGCGGCCCCAGCAGCAGGTACCGCCAAGTTTGGGCCTACCGATACATTTTTTGCGAAGTCTGGTATTAACCCATTTCATGTTGCAACAGCGAACGACTCAATTGCAAATAGCGTGACATTCGACTATGGTTCGTTCAGTGATCCTGCAAATCAGGCGGCAAAAATAGATATTCTCTTCACCGTAACGGCGAACTCAGCGCCATTTAGCGATAGCCTTTTACTAACAAACCAGGTGCACGAACAAATTACATCGACCAACGCTGGTATAAAAACAGTTGATGAAATTGTACAGCTGACGATGCTTGAGCCGGCACTCAATATTCGTAAGGGCGTGGTCGCTGCCTATGTATCAACAGCGAGTAATACACCTACTGGCACGCTGAGTGGTACACCGCTACCTGCTGGGGTGAGCATCAATGCGCCTGGTAACTGTGCGCGTATAAACGGTACGGTTCATTCGGGCAACCTTGGCACCACGTTCAATAGCGACCTGACGAATGTTGATTCGGCTACCCGGGTGACGTTTGCGATTGTGGTGGAAAATAGTGGCACCAGCCAGCTTGGCGAGTTCGATGCGCGCGTGCGCGATACATTGCCCGCCGGGTTTACGTTTGTTCCGGGCAGTCTGTGCGTTACCGATGGCACCGGCGCGGCTATGGGCTACACCGCACTCGGCAGCGGTTTGTTCGATAGCACCGGTGGTATTGAACTGAACGACCCCGGCCCCACCGCAACGCCACCCGGCGCGCTCGACCCGGGGAAAAACCTCGATGGCAGCATCCGAACTGATGGGCGCAATATTGCGATTGTTACGTATGATGCCACGGTTGATGCGGCGGTAGCCACGAATCAAACGATTGTTAATACTGCCACGCTCTACAATTACAGCAGCCTGGAAGGTGGCATTGACCATACGATTGTTGATCGCACCGATACAGCTTCGGTAACAACGCTGCCACCGTCGATGAGCAAGACGCTAGTTGGCAGCTCGGTGGTGAACGCGAATAACAGCGCGACACAGACGGTGATTGGCGAGCTTGTAACCTACCAACTCGTGATTACGGTTCCCGAGGGCACCACTGCGAATGCGCAAATCGCCGATACGCTTGCCACCGGGCTGGCTTTCGTCGATGTCACGGCCGCCACTGCTTCGCCTGGGGTGAGCATGAGCACGCCGATTGGTACAGGCACTAGCCCGGCGAATGTGAGCGTTGGCACTGGCGGCGGCACGGTTACGTTTAAGCCTGGGACACTGACAAATAGTAATAGCGACAATAGCCCTTCCACCATCACCATTACCTACCGCGCGGTCGTGCTCGATACTCTGACGAATCAGGCTGGCACGCAGCTGAACAATTCAGCCGTATTTTCCTGGAATAGTGGGACGCTACCTACTGTTTCGGCGGCAAATGTGACCGTCATTGAGCCAACGCTGACGTTCTCAAAATCGGCCAGCCCAACCACGGGCGATGCTGGCGACAGTATTACGTTTACGCTGATTGTGTCGAATACCACGGTTGGAACGACCGATGCGTATGATGTTACCCTGAGTGATGTGGTTCCTGCAGGGATGACGTATGTGCCCGGCTCGCTGGTGAATGTTTCGGGTACGGCGGCCACGCTGAACGCCACAGGCGCGCCAACGCTCGCGGCAACCTGGGCGACGCTAGCGCCGAGCGGGAATAGCATCGTGCGCTTCCAGGCAAAGCTGAATGCCAATGTTGCCCCGGCGCAGAGTATTACAAATAGCGCGAATGTAGTATGGACAAGCTTAAGCGGCGCACCAGGCCAGCGCTCAACCTATATTACAACTTCGACTGAGCGCACTGGCGCGGGTGGTGTTGATGATTATACTGCCACATCCAACGCGATCGTCACCGTCAATAGCGTTGCGCTTACGAAATCGCTGGTTACGACATCGGAGAGCAACACAACTGGCAGTAACCTGGCCATTGGTGAAGTTGTACGCTACCGCTTGGCAGTGCAGCTTCCCGAGGGTGTTACCCCTAATTTTCAGGTCAGTGACAATCTGCCCAATGGGATAAGCTTCGTAAATGATGGCACCGCGAAAGTTGCATTTGTGTCGAATGGCAGCGGCATTAGCTCGGCGGCGGCCCAGACGGGTGCTATCCCGGCGGTACCGTGTGTGAACGATACCGGCAATGCGGCGACCCTGGCTGCGCTGCCGCAATCCCAGGTTGATTGCGTGCTCGTCGATGCCAATATTTCGACGAGCGCTACGCTCAATACCGACACCTATAGCACCGGGACGGATGTGCGCTTCAAGCTGGGCACGCTCACCAATGCCGATAGCGATGCTGATGCTGAGTATGTCGTCGTTGATTTTAATGCGGTGCTTGATAACACCGTAACCGGCAGTAATGATGCTGGTGACACGCGAAGTAACACATTCTCCGTGTATCAAAATGCAACAACCCAGAATGGTGCGACCTCGGCAGGTTTCGTGGTAAAAGTGGTTGAGCCATCGATTCCATTCAGTGCGACGACGAATAATAAGACCGTGACGCCCACCAGCGGTGACGCGGGCGATGTTGTCGCCTATACCGTCGTCTATGCCAATGCCAACGGCACCAACAACACCGATGCGTTTGACGTGCGCCTGCTTGATGTGGTGCCTGCGGATGCTATTCTGAATCTGGCGAGCATTAACGTCACGGCTACGGCGGCATGTGCATCGCCCACGTTTACAAATAATTCGGTGGGCAACACAGTCGATATTACTGTGAGCCGGGTTGCGCCGGGATGCCAGATGACGGTGAAGTACCAGGCTACGCTTAGCACTGCGGTAACGCCGGGGGAGTTAATCACCAATACAGCAAACCTGACTTATAGTAGCTTGCCGGGCGCGCATGGCAGTGCCGGGAATAGCACCGGCTCAGTCGCGCCCGGTGCCCCTGGCACCAATACGGGCGAGCGCGATGGTTCGGGCAGTGCCCCAAACGACCTGTTTGGCAGCGATACTGCAGTTGTGACCGTATTCGCACCAATGTCAGTCAAATCGCTGGTCAGCACCTCGGAAGCGCATACCACGGGAACTTCGGTAGTGATTGGGGAGATTGCGCGCTTCCGTATGGCGGTGCAGATTGCCGAAGGTAGCTCACCGGGCTTTGCTCTGCGCGATAACTTGCCTGCCGGGCTGCTGTTCTTAAACGATGGCACGGCGAAGCTGGCGCTGGTTTCAACCAACCCGGGCCTCAGCTCTTCGACGTTGAGCGGTACCGGGCTGCAAGTGAGTGGCAATGAAACGACGCTCAATGGCATAACGCCGACGTTTGTGCTACCCGCCAGCGCAATTTCTGGCGGTACTGGCAGCGGCGGTGCCTTCCAATCTGGTGACGCCCCATTATTCTCGCTTGGTAACCTCAGCAATACCGATAGCGATACCAACCAGGAATTTGTGGTGCTTGAGTTCAACGCATTGGTTGAGAATAGTGCCAGCAACCAGAATAGTACAACGCTGAATAATACCTTCACGGTTCGGCTGAATGGCGTTGATGCGCTGACCTCGAACACCCAATCGGTGGGCGTGGTTGAACCCAATGTCACAATGACCAAGCAGATTCTTTCGACTACTGGCGCAACTATAACCTATCGCGTGGTGGCAACTAACACCGGCAATGCCACGGCCTTCGATACGGTCGTTGCCGACACCCTGCCGCCATCGCTCGACCTGAATGTTGGCTCGATTACCGTGAACGCGGCGGGTGGCGCGACGACGGGAATTGCGAATCATAGCGATTCAGCCAATCGGGTTGAGTTCGATGGTATCACGTTGCCTGCTGGTGGAAGTGTAACCGTCACCTACCAGGCGAATATTGTCACGCCTGGCACGACAATCGCAAACACCGCGACGACGAGCTATAGCAGCCTGCCCGGCGGTGGCACCCTGGGCAACCCAACCGGTTCGAATACGCCGGGCGCAGGTGGTGCAAGCAACGGCGAACGTAATGGTGCAGGCGGAACGAATGACTATAGCGCTACGGCCACGCAATCGCTTGGCTCGGTTGGCGATCGTGTCTGGTACGACGTAAACGCCGATGGGTTGGTGAATGCGGATGAAGTCGGCATTCCCGGCGTTGCGGTTACGGTGCGCTGGTTTGGCCCCGATGGCATCGAGGGCAACGGCGACGATAGCGTAATCACGGCAACTACCGACAGCGCCGGGAACTATCTGGTTTCGGGCTTGCCGCTGGGCGCGGGCGCGAACAACTATCGCGTGACCGTAGATCTGGCAACGCTGCCGAACGGCCTGACAACCGCTACCTACGATTTCGATAGTGGGATAGCCAGCCCGAACAGCAACACGCTGCTTGCGCTCAGCGGCGCGAATGCCAACCCGCGCACCGCCGACTTCGGCTATCGCGGTACCGCTACGCTGGGCGATCGCATCTGGATCGATAGCAATGGCGATGGCGCGCAGGGGCTAGCCACGCTTGAGCCGGGCCTGTCGGGGGCCGGTGTTACCCTGGCATGGTTTGGGTTTGATGGCGTGCCAGGCGGCAGCGACGATGTGGCCTTCACAACAACGACCAGCGCGAATGGCAGCTATGGTTTCGCTAACTTGCCCGCAGGCAATTTCCGCGCCGATGTGAACCCGGCGACACTGCCAGATAACCTGGTGCCAAGCTACGATTTGAACGGTGCCGCCGATGGCTCGGCGACGCGCACGCTTGCACTTGGGGCCAGCGCCACCGATGTTGATTTCGGCTATCGTGGGGCGGCGAGTATTGGCGATACCGTCTGGTACGATGTGAATGCGAATGGCATTCAGGATAATGCCGAGCCGGGCATTCCTGGTGCAACAGTAACACTGCGCTGGGCCGGGCCAGATGGTGTGCTCGGTACCGCCGATGATCTGGTATATACAACGACCACCGATGTCAATGGTACCTACCTGTTCCCTGGCCTACCAGTGTACGGCGTGAGCGACCCCTACCAGGTAACGGTGACACCACCGGCGGCGTATACAGCGCCAACCTACGATAGCGATGGCATAAGCAGCGCCAACCAATCAACGCTCAATTTGGGCGCAACCGAGGCCAACAGCGCGCAGGATTTCGGGTATCGCGCGGTGGTAGCGCAGGGGCTTGGCGATTTTGTAAGGGAAGACCTGAACGGGAATGGCCGCCAGGATAGTGGCGAGCCGGGCATTGATGGCGTAACCGTTGCGCTCTACGACAGCACCGGCACGCAATTGCTCGCAACGACGACAACTGCTGGCGGCGGACTCTATAGCTTCAGCGGCTTAACTGCGGGCAATTACCAGGTGAAGTTTGGTACGTTACCCGGCTATGCCCGCACAGTTGCCAATGCGTCGGTTGCCAGCGACAGCACCGATAGTGATGCGGATGCTACTACTGGCTTTACATCGCAGGTGGCGGTAACTACTGGTGCGCTCAATACCACGGTTGATGCAGGCCTGTATCGCCCGCTCACGATTGGCGATACCGTGTGGTACGACCGCGATGGCAATGGCGTACAGAATGCGGGCGAACCGGGCATTGGCGGCGCGACCGTAACGGTGACGTGGTATGGCCCGGATGGCGTGCCGGGCGGCGGCGATGACCAGAGCTTCACCGCAACGACTGATAGCAATGGCACCTGGAGCATCGCTAATTTGCCGCCTGGGAACTATGGCGCAGCAGTAACAACCTTACCAACCGGCCTCACGACGCAGACTGCCGGGCCTGCCACATTTACGCTTGTTTCGGGCACCAATCGCAACGATATTGACTTTGGGTATCGCGGCGGTGGCAGCCTGGGCGACTATGTGTGGCTCGATACCAATGGTGATGGTGTGCAGGATGCGAGCGAAGCTGGCATTGGCGGCGCAACGGTAACGCTCACCTGGTTTGGGAACGATGGCGTAGTGGGTGGGAGCGATGATGTCGTCATAACTACCACCACTGCCGCCGATGGCAGCTATAGCTTCAACAACCTGCCAGCGGGCACGTTTAGCGTGGCGGTGAGCGGCCTGCCCGCAGGTGTGCAGCCAACCTTTGATCTCGATGGCGTTAGCAGCGCGAATAGCGCTACGCTCAACCTGAATGCTGGGCAGGCGCGCACAGACGTCGATTTTGGCTACCGGGGTACTGGGTTGCTGGGGAACTTTGTGTGGCTGGATCGAAATGGCGATGGCGTGCAGGATAGTGGCGAGCCAGGGATTGCCGCTGTGACAATTAACCTAACCTGGGCTGGGCTTGATCACACTTTTGGCACGACCGACGATATTACCCAGACGACCACGACCGATACCGCCGGGGCATATCTCTTCACTGGCTTACCGGCGGGCGAATATCGTGTGTCTGTGGAGGGCACCAGCTTGCCCACCGGGCTGTATGCGACCTACGACCTGGATGGTACGGCGAATTCGACGACAGATACGAGCCTGAGCGCCGGGCAGGCGCGCACCGACGCCGATTTTGGCTACCGGGGCAGCGGCACGATTGGCGACCGGGTCTGGTTCGACACCAATGGCGATGGCGTGCAGGATGCGGGCGAACCGGGCCTGGGCGGCGTGAGCATCACGGTGATGTGGTACGGGCCGGACGGCGTGGCGGGTGGCGGCGATGACGCCAGCTTCACGACCCCGACGGCGGCGGATGGCAGCTACCAGGTGGCCGGTTTACCAGCAGGCACATACGTGGTCACGGTCGATAGCAGCACCGCCCCGGCGGGCACCAGCCTGACGACGGCGGGCAGCGTGCCGGTAACTCTGAGCGCAGGCGAGATCTACCGCACGGCGGACTTCGGGTTTGGCGGCAGCGGCAGCCTGGGCGACCGGGTGTGGCTCGACTTGAACGGGAATGGCGCGCAGGATGCGGGTGAGCCAGGCATCGCCGGGGTGGCGCTGACGATTGTGTGGGGCGGGCCAGATGGCGACCTGGCGACGGCGAGCGATAACCTGACCTATACGACTACGACCACGGATACCGGCACCTACCTGGTGCCGCACCTGGCGGCGGGCAGCTACCGCGTGACGGTGGATGGCACCAGCTTGCCCGGTGGCGTCAACCAGACCTACGATCTGGATGGAACGGCGAGCGCAAACACCACAGCGGTAACGCTTACTTCGGGGGAAACCCGCATCGACGCCGATTTCGGCTACCGGGGCAGCGGCACGATTGGCGACCGGGTCTGGTTCGACACCAATGGCGACGGTGTGCAGGATGCGGGCGAACCGGGTCTGGGTGGCGTGAGCATCACGGTGACGTGGTACGGGCCGGATGGCGTAGCGGGCGGCGATGACGCCAGCTTCACGACCACGACGGCGGCGGATGGCAGCTACCAGATGGCCGGTTTACCAGCAGGCACGTATGTCGTCACGGTGGACAGCAGCACCGCCCCGGCGGGCACCAGCCTGACGACGGCGGGCAGCGTGCCGGTAACTCTGAGCGCAGGCGAGACCTACCGCACGGCGGACTTTGGGTTTGGCGGCAGCGGCAGCCTGGGCGACCGGGTGTGGCTCGACCTGAACGGCAATGGCGCGCAGGATGCGGGCGAGCCAGGCATCGCCGGGGTGGCGCTGACGATTGTGTGGGGCGGGCCAGATGACGACCTGGCGACGGCGAGCGATAACCTGACCTATACGACTACGACCACGGATACCGGCACCTACCTGGTGCCGCACCTGGCGGCGGGCAGCTACCGCGTGACGGTTGAGCAGGCGACCCTGCCCGGTGGTGTAACTGCCACGTATGACCTGGATGGCACGGCGGATTCGACCACGGATACGAGCCTGAGCGCTGGGCAGGCGCGTACCGACACCGATTTCGGCTATCGGGGCAGCGGCACGATTGGCGACCGGGTGTGGTTCGACACCAATGGCGATGGCGTGCAGGATGCGGGCGAACCCGGATTGGGTGGCGTGAGCATCACGGTGACGTGGTACGGGCCGGATGGCGTAGCGGGCGGCGGCGATGACGCCAGCTTCACAACCACGACGGCGGCGGATGGCCGCTACCAGATGGCCGGTTTACCAGCAGGCACGTATGTCGTCACGGTCGATAACAGCACCGCCCCGGCGGGCACCAGTCTGACGACGGCGGGCAGCGTGCCGGTGACCTTGAGCGTAGGCGAGACCTACCGCACCGCCGACTTCGGGTTTGGCGGCAGCGGCAGCCTGGGCGACCGGGTGTGGCTCGATCTGAACGGCAATGGCGCGCAGGATGCGGGCGAGTCAGGCATTATCGGCACAACTGTAACACTGGTGTGGTATGGCACCGATGGCGTAGCGGGTGGTGGCGATGATATCACCTTCGTCACTCAGACCGGCGCAGATGGCACTTATGGCTTCGCTAAGCTCCCGGCGGGGAATTTCCAGGTAACTGTGAGTAATCTCCCCACCGGCGTCAACCAGACCTACGACCTGGATGGTACGGCCAGCGCCAATACGACGGCGGTGGCGCTGACACCTGGGCAAACGCGCAGCGACGCCGACTTTGGCTATACTGGCAGCGGCAGCCTGGGCGACCTGGTGTGGCTCGATGCGAATGGCAATGGCGCGCAGGATGCGGGCGAACCCGGCCTGAATGGTGTCGATGTCACCATTACATGGGCCGGGCTAGATGGCGTGTTCGGCACTGCCGACGACCTGGCGCTGATTGCGACGACTGATGCAAATGGGGCGTATAGCGTCGGCGGGCTACCGGCTGGCAGCTACACTGTTGATGTTGATCAGACTGATGCGCCTGCTGGAACGATTCTGACGACCGGCAACGACCCGCTGGCGCTGACGTTGGCCGCAGGCCAGGCCTATACCACTGCCGACTTCGGGTTTAAGGGTACTACTTCGCTGGGTGATTGGGTGTGGAACGATCTGAATGGCGACGGGTTGCAGCAGTCGGGTGAGCCAGGCATTGCCGGAGTGACCGTCACGGCCACCTGGCTGGGAAGCGATGGCGTGGTGGGCGGTGGCGATGATGTGGTATATACCGCAACCACCGACCTGAATGGCTACTACCGCATCATTGAGCTGCCCGCCGGGAATTACACGGTGGCGGTGAGCGGTGCGGCGCTGAGTGGCCTGATGCCAAGCTATGATCTCGATGGTATAGCCACGCCGGGCGAAACCGCCACCAGCCTGAGCATCGGCCAGAACCGCGTGGATGTTGATTTTGGCTACTTCCTGCCCGAGCCGCCGCAGGCCAGCACGATCGGCGACCGGGTGTGGAACGACGCAAATGGCAATGGCGTGCAGGACGCGGGCGAGCCGGGCCTGGTAGGCGTGACGGTACGGCTGATTGGCCCGGGCGCGGATGGTCTGTTCGGCACTGCCGACGACGCGATAAGCACGGTAGTCACCGGCGCGAATGGCGATTACCTGTTCACCGATCTGCCCGCTGGCACCTACCGCGTGCAGATTGATGCGAGCACCATACCTGCGGGCCTGGCCGAAACCTACGAGCTGGATGGCAGCCTGAATGGCACGGTTGAGCTGAGCATCGGCGCGTCCGAAACGCGCAGCGATGTCGATTTTGGCTACCAGAGCGCGGCGGCGGGTGGCACCACCGGCAGCATCGGCGACCGGGTGTGGAATGATGCGAACGGCAATGGCGTGCAGGACGTGGGCGAGCCGGGCATCGCCGGGGTGGATGTGACGCTGACCGGGGCCGGGGCCGATGGCCAGTTTGGCACCGCCGACGATATTGTGCTGACGACCGTAACCGGCGCGGCGGGCGACTACAGCTTTACCGGGCTGGCCGCCGGGGCGTATCGCGTGGAAGTGGATGGTCGCCCCTTGTTTGGCCTGAACGAAACCTATGAGCTGGATGGCAGCCTGAATCGTTCCACGATCGTGGCGCTGGCGAGCGGCCAGGCGCGCAGCGATGTCGATTTCGGCTTTACCAGCGGCGCAGTTACACCCGCTACCGGCAGCATTGGCGACCGGCTGTGGTTGGATGTGAACGGCAATGGCGTGCAGGATGCGGGCGAGCCGGGTCTGAGCGGCGTGGCCGTAACCCTGACGTGGTTCGGCCCTGATGGCGTGGCAGGCGGCGGCGACGACGTACACTATACCCAGCTGACTGGCGCGGATGGCAGCTATAATTTCCCGAACTTACCGGCGGGCAGCTATGCCGAGACCATCGACACCACAACACTGCCGCCGGGTGTCGCCGCGAGCTATGATCTTGATGGCGGCAGCGACAGCACTGCCACCCTCACGCTGGCAAACGGCCAGGCGCGCAGCGATGTCGATTTCGGCTATGTTGGTACCGGCAGCATTGGCGATCGGGTATGGAACGATGCCGATGGCGACCGGCTGCAAGGCACGGGCGAAAGCGGCATTCCCGGCGTCACCGTGACGCTGACGGGCAGCGGGCCGGATGGCGTCTTCGGTACGGTCGATGATCTGCTGCTGGTGACGACAACCGGCGCGGGCGGCTTCTACCGCTTCGATGGCCTACCCGCAGGCACCTACCAGGTGGCGGTGAGCGGCGCGCCGCTGACGGGCCTGGGCGAAACCTACGAGCTGGATGGCAGCCTGAACGGCACCACAACCGTTATTTTGGCGAACAGCCAGGCGCGCAGCGATGTCGATTTCGGCTATGCGGCGAGTGCCCCGCTGGCAACCGGCAGCATTGGCGACCGGCTGTGGCTGGATGTGAACGGCAATGGCGTGCAGGATGCAGGCGAGCCGGGTCTGGCCGGGGTAACAGTGAACCTGATTGATGCGGGCAAGGATGGGCTGTTTGGCACCGCCGACGATGTGGTGTATACGCAGATCACCGATGCCAATGGCAATTACCAGTTCACCAGCCTCCCTGCGGGCAGCTATCGCGTCGATGTGGATGCGGGGACGCTGCCTGCTGGCCTGGGCATCACCGCCGAGCGCGATGCCACGCACGATAACCAGACCGACATAACGCTGGCGGCGGGCCAGGTGGTGAACGATGCCGACTTTGGCTATGCGGGCGCGGGCGCGCTGGGCGACCGGCTGTGGCTCGATAAAGATGGTGATGGCGTGCAAGACGCGGGCGAGCCGGGCCTGGCCGGGGTGACGGTGACGGCAACCTGGTATGGGCCGGATGGCGTGCCGGGCGGCGGCGATGACCTGACCTTCAGCACGACGACTGGCGCGGATGGCAGCTACACATTTGCGGGCCTGCCGCTGGGTACCTACGATGTGCGCGTTGGCGGCGGGCTGCCCGCTGGCCTGGCCGAAACTTACGAGCTGGATGCGACGCTGAATGGCGCAACCCAGGTGAGCCTGACGCCCGCCGTGCCGAGCCGCACCGATGTTGATTTCGGCTATACCGGCACCGGCTCGATTAGCCAGCTGATCTGGCTCGACACCAACCGCGATGGCACGCCCGATGCGGGTGAGCCAGGCATTGGCGGCGTGGCGGTGACGGTGGTGTGGGCCGGGCCGGATGGCGTGTTCGGCACTGCCGACGATGTGGCGTTTAGCGCCGTTACCGATGCGAACGGCCAGTATAACGTGCCGAACCTGCCCGCCGGTGAGTATAGGGTGACGATTGACCCGGCGACGCTGCCGCGTGGCCTCATTCCAACCTACGATAAGGACGGCGGCCTGGACTCGACGACGCATGTGACGCTGGGTGCCGGGCAAACCGTGCCGGATGTGAACTTCGGCTATGCCACCAACCCCACCGCGGTAACGCTGGTGAGCTTCACAGCGCAGCGCCAGGCCGATGGCAGCGTTGTGGTGCGCTGGGTGACGAGCGCCGAGATCAATACCTGGGGCTTCCACCTGCTGCGCAGCGCCGATGGCGACCGGGCGCACGCCACGCGGGTAACGCCGAGCATGATTATGCACCAGGGCCGTGGGCAGGGCGGCGCGGCCTATAGCTGGCGCGATACCAGCGCGCAGCCGGGGCTAGCGTATACCTACTGGCTGGAAGAAACCGAGGTGAATGGCTCGACCAATGTGTATGGGCCAGCGCACGAGCAGGCGGCGGCGACGCTGAGCCATACGCTATTTGTGCCGGTGGCGGCGCGCTAATTCCGGCTGCGTCGCCGGGCGACGGGCACAACATAGGGCGAATCTGCATTGTACGCAGGTTCGCCCTATGTTGTGCCGCGCTCCATGCTGCGCCGCTCAGCCCCCCTCTCCGTGTGCGGAGAGGGGTTGGGGGAGAGGTCGAACTGCGTATTGGGTAGGTACAGCCTACGATGTGAAGGCACAGTGGTGGTTATTCCTCGTCGTCGTGCGCGTCGTCGGCGGTGGGGGTTACTGCCGTGCCCTGCGCTGCTGCCCGCGCCAGGTTCAGCGCCAGCAGCCGCGCCAGAATCTCGTCGTCGCTGAGGGTGGGCGGCCAGCCGTAGGCCGCGAACACCGCCGCATCGAGCCGCTGGTGCGCGTGGTCGAGCCAGTCGGGCCGCTTATTGTAGAGGTTGGTCAGTGTGCGCTCTTTGAGCGCAACCGTGCTAGTAGCCAGCTCGGCGGGCGTAGGGTTGAGCCACGCGTCGCGCAGGCGCACCAGCTCGCGCGCGGCCTCGGCGATGGCCTGCACCTGCGGGTCATCCTGGTTTTCCTGGCCAGGCGGCCAGGGGAAGGGGAAGGTTTCGAATGTGGTGGTGGATGTATATCTAAAAGCACTCTCCGCATCACGCAATTGTGTACCCTTGCGTCGCGCCCATAACTCATGTACTTTAGAGTGCAAAATACCAAAGAAATAATTATCTGCGCGTGCAAATACAACCAATTGCGCATCTGGTAGAATTTTTTCATCTAGCCAAACAAATAATCTGTGTTTTGCTACTCTTGGAGTGGCGATATAGTGTTGAATACCGGTTAACGCCTCTCGCATTTGTACCCGCGGATTCCAATGGAGCCACCATTTCTCTTTTGCCGCCTCCTGCTTAGCTTTTTGTCTAAAGGGAAAAACATTTTTGCGAAGATATTCTATTGGCAATAGATATTCAGAGGCCCGATTTAGGCTTGTATTTACACCAAAATCTATAACATACTCGTTTGATGAATGACTAACTACGTCTTTACCTGTCATTCTTGGTCTAATGACATCTGTATTTGGTCGGCTATTTGGGTTGTTTTCCTGTGCAATCATCATTTCTGCCTGAACTTTGGTTATATTAAAAGCCCCTCTGAGTATAACGCCTTGAAAAGAGATTCCCAAATTCTCTTTGAGTATGACTGACTTTGATAAATCAACCACAGAGGTCAAATCTGAATTTATGGAGTTAACGGGACAATCATCTAAAATTATGGTTTTCTCTTGCCCGTCATCGAAGCCTATCATCGAAACGTGAACCTTCGCACCATCTAATATCCATTCTCGGTCACTCCAACCCCAAAAAATGTTACCTACCCTTGTGATAGAATCTAAAACCTGTCGATTTGTGCCGCCACGTATTGCTTGCGTTGCTAAAAGCCCTACTCGTTGTATCTTACTTTGAAAAAGTGCTGTTCGTGCCTTCTCAAACCAGTAGCACACTAAATCAGGCAAGCCATGAATTCTTTCTTTGTAAACTTCTATGAGCGCTTGACAGTATATATCTCCTAGATTTGGTCTCATTTTCCTACTTCCTAAAAACGGCGGATTGCCCACAATCACGTCGGCGGCGGGCCATTCGGGTTCGGTCGGCTGGCCGTTGAGGTCAACCGTAAGAATGGCGTCGCGGCACTCAATGTTCTGCAACGCCTGTAGCACTGGCTCTTCCACATCAAAGAAGCCGTTGGCGCGCTTCCACTGCAAGTAGCCGATCCACACCACCACCTGCGCCAGCTCGGCGGCAAATGGGTTCTTTTCAATCCCCAGCAGCTGCGCCGGCGACACGCTCAGCTCGGGCTGGTGCAGGCCCAGGCCGCCCGCATAGCTCCACACTTCCTTTTCCAGGTCTTTCAGCGCCGCCAGCGCCACATACAGGAAGTTGCCACTGCCGCAGGCCGGGTCGAGCACACGCACCGTTGCCAGCCGCTCGGTAAAATCGAGCAGCAGGCCCTCGGCCACGGTTTTCAGCTGGCGCTGGCGGTTGCCGCTCAGGCCTTCAGTCTCCCACTGCTCGCGCAGGGCCGCTACGCCAACCTTCACGGTTTCCCACTCGCGGCGCAGCGGTTGCATCAGCACCGGCTCCACAATCAGCAGAATATCGTCGCGGCTGGTGTAGTGCGCGCCCAGCTGCGCACGCTTGGCCGGGTCGAGGCTGCGCTCGAACAGCGTGCCGAAGATTGCAGGCTCCACCTGGCTCCAATCCAGGCGCGCGGCATCGGCCAGGAAAGTCAGCTCGTCGGCATTCAGCGGAAGTACCGCGTCGTCGTTAAACAGCCAGCCATTGAAGCGCGGAATCTTCTCCATGCCAAAGTAATCGCCAGTTTTCATAGCGCGGAACAGCGCGCGTGTGCGCGGCACGAACTCGCCGGGCTGGAGAATCGCCTGCTTAATGCTCTGCGACATCAGCTCGCCGGGCAGCACATGAATATCTTCGGCAAACAGCGCGAACAGCACCTTCATGAAAAAATGCGCCACTTCGGCAGGCGCAAAGCCGCGCTTTTCGAGAAACTGCGCCACCTGTGCCAGGCGCGCCGCCGCTTTTTCGGTAATGGTGGCCTGGCGCTCAATTGGCCGCAGCTGCTCGGGCACAGTGAATACAAAGCGCAGCAGCTCGCGGGCGCTGGCATTTGCCAGGTCGGCATTGGTAAACTTCTCAACCCGGGTGCGGTAGCCGGTGAAGGCAATATGCACCTCGTAGTTAGCAATATCGCAGGCCACCAGCACTGGCGGGTTATCGAGGTCTTCCTTATACAGCAGCAGCTGCGCGTAGGCGGCATCGAGGCTTGGGTACTTGCCCTTGCCCTTATATTCCCAGGCGAAATGGTCGCGCTTCCACACATCGGCAAAGCCCGCCTTGCCGCCAGTTTTGGTCAGCGATTTCTCGAAGCAGTAGCTTTCGGGGCCAGAACCGGGGTCGTTCGGCGTGGGCACGCCCAGCAGGTGGCAAAGATCGACGAAATGTTCTTTCGAGGCCGAACTTTCCTTCTGGGCGTTCTGCTCCCACTTCTGAATAAAGCGCTGTACGGCAGCAGCATCGGTCATCGTTGGGCCTTTCAGTCGGCGCGGTGGCTGAAATATATTCTACACTATCAGAACGCCGACTGTGCAGCGCAAGGTACGGCGTGGCAAAGCCAGCCGCATTGGTGCTAGCCACCTATCGGCTGCGGGCTGGAATGAGCAATTAACCCAATCCAGCCCCCAGCTCACCGGTGTTCCCAGGCCGGGGGTTAGGCATCCGGCGCGGGGGCGTAGCGCATCACCACTACGCCGGTGGGGAGCGGCTGCGCTTCGAGCAGGCGCAGATTGATGCGTAGCCCGGCGGGGAAAATGCGCTTGCCGCTGCCAAGCACCAGCGGGTATACCAGCAGATGATATTCATCGATCAGGTTATGTTCGGCCAGCGTCTGCACCAGCACACTGCTGCCATCCATCAGAATATCCTTGCCCGGCTGGGCCTTCAGGGTGCGAATTTCCTCCACCACATCGCGGCTAATCAGCGTCGAGTTGCGCCAGGCGTCGGCATTTGCCAGGGTGGTAGAAACCACGTATTTCGGGATAGCATTCATCACATCGCCGAACGGGTCGTTCACCATTGGCTCGAAAGCCGCGCCGTGAATCTGCCAGGTTTTGCGCCCGAGCAGCAACGCATCGCACTGTTGCATCGCCGCAAAGAAGCGCGCGCCGATCTCATCGTGCCAGTACGGCCATGTCCAGCCGCCATGGGCGAAGCCGCCGTCGGTATCTTCCTGCGCGCCGCCGGGCGCCTGGATCACGCCATCGAGCGAAATAAATTCCGACACAATAATCTTGCGCATCACAGTGCTCCTTTCAGTGCTTGCCTTTGCCTCAACGCTAGGACTTCCGTAGCGGGCGTTTTCGCCTGCGGCAGCGCGGTACTCTCTGCGTAGAACGCGGGGCATTGCGGAAGCCCTGTTAATACCCTGACTTCCGCAAACGGCGTGCCGCGGTTGGCGCGGAGCGCCAACCGCGGCACGCCAAAAGGATCCAAGGACCTTGCTGCCGCAGGCATGATCAGTACGCTATGCAGACATCGCGGAAGCCCTATTAATAACGAAACCCGCCTTGCCATGGGCGGGTTAGCTCGGGTACAATACTGGCGCGGGCGGCGGGGCTCGAACCCACAACCTACGGTTTAGAAGACCGTTGCTCTATCCATTGAGCTACGCCCGCGTGTGCGAAAAGTAGGGCGAACTATCGTTCTGTACTATAGCATACGCATGCCGTGCCGACAAGCCTGGCTCTTGTGCTACATCCCAAACGACCCATACTCGCGCCGCCGAATTCTCGGCGGCTAATTGGCGTAAAAGTCATCGAGTTTCTTCTTGACAGATCGTACAGTGCGTGGTATCATTCCTTTTCGCAGTTTTGAGGAGAACGCATTGCCACGGCTATGCGACAAAAGAGGAGCCTGCGAGCGTTACCATCAGCGTTCCGTTATCGCGCCCGCGCCAACCGGCGCAATCTTCACGAGATACTTAGGATACCACGAACGCCAGTCCAGAGGTTCTGCCCATTGACGGACAGTGCCGAGGAAGAGACGGTTCGTGCTTTTGGCATGTTACGAGGAAATCGCCAGTAGGCAGGTTGCACCATGGTAGTGTGGCGTAGTCTCCGCTACGCACATGGCAGCAACCTGCCAACCGAGCAAGAGAGGTGCCCATGCCCCCGCTGGTTGAGCCTGTGGTTCTTCAGCCATTGATTATGCCGAACGATACCGGTGCCGATGGATTGCATCGCTCCAACCTGGAGCGGCGTTCGTTTGCCCGGATTCAAGATGCCATTGCGGTGCCTACCTTGATCGAAACCCAGATTAGTAGCTTTGAGTGGTTTCGCAAGGAAGGCCTGCGCGAGCTGTTTGACGAAATTTCGCCAATTACCGATTTTACCGGCAAAAACATGGAACTGCGCTTCCTCGATTATGCTTTCGGGGAGCCGCGCTACGATGAATACGAGTGCCGCGAGCGCGACATGACCTATGCCGCGCCACTGCGGGTAAATGTTCAGCTGCATATCCTTGCGACGGGCGAGCTGAAAGAGAGCGAGATTTTCCTCGGCGATTTCCCGCTGATGACCGAGAACGGCACGTTTGTGATCAACGGTGCCGAGCGTGTCGTCGTTTCGCAGCTCATTCGCTCACCCGGCGTGTATTTTAAGGAAGATAAAGACCCAACCAGCGGGCGTGGGCTGCATTCGGCTAAGCTCATCCCGAATCGTGGCGCATGGCTTGAATTTGAAACCAATAAGCGCGACGTGATCTCGGTGAAAGTCGATCGCAAGCGCAAAATTCCGGTGACGATTCTGCTGCGCGCCGTGCTGGCCTGGAATGCCCAGCCGAATGGCGAGGGCCAGTGGACGCCGGATAACGAGCTTGATCAGAAGGGCCACGACGAAGATATTATTGCGCTGTTCCAGCACCTTGATCAAACCGATCACCAATATGTAAAGGTTACACTCGATAAAGACCCGGCGCGCAATGCCAAAGAGGCGCTGATGGAGCTGTATAAGCGCCTGCGCCCCGGCGACCCGCCCACGCTTGAAAACGCACGCAGCTTGCTTGAGTCGCTGCTGTTCAGCCCGCGCCGCTACGATCTGGCGAAGGTTGGGCGCTACAAGCTGAACAAGAACCTGTGGGAGAAGGATCCGCGCCCCGAGGTGCGGGCCACTGCGCCCGACCACAAGGTGCGTGTGCTGCGCCCCGACGATATTTTCAAGATTGTCGAGCGCCTGATTGATCTGAACAACGGCAAGGGCAATGCAGACGATATCGATCACCTAGGCAACCGCCGCGTGCGCACAGTGGGCGAGCTGATTCAGCAGCAGTTCCGCGTGGGCTTGCTGCGTATGGAGCGCGTGGTCAAGGAGCGTATGTCGCTGCAAGACCCCGACAGCGCCACGCCGAATGCGCTGGTGAATATTCGCCCGGTGGTTGCGGCGATGCGCGAGTTCTTCGGCGGTTCGCAGCTGTCGCAGTTCATGGATCAGACCAACCCGCTGGCCGAGCTGACCAACAAGCGGCGTCTTTCGGCACTTGGCCCCGGCGGCCTGAGCCGCGATCGCGCTGGCTTTGAAGTGCGCGACGTACATCATTCGCACTATGGCCGCATCTGCCCGGTGGAAACACCGGAAGGCCCAAACATCGGTCTGATTGGCACCATGTCGACCTTCTCGCGCGTGAATGAGATGGGCTTCCTTGAGACGCCCTATCGCAAGGTGTACCGTGAGGTGCTGAACGCCAATGAGTGGGAGCGCCAGGGCTTGCTGCTGCGCGATGTGCGCGACCTGCGTACTGGCGACCTGATAGCGGCGCGCGGTAGCCGGGTAGATAAAGAGACATCGAAGCGTATTACGGTGAACCTGCTGCGCGGCCAGATTCTGCGCGAAGATATTGTTGACGCCTCCAACGGCGAGGTGATCGCCGAGGCTGGGCAGGAAATTAACCGCGCGCTGGCCGAGCAAATTGCAAATACGCCGCTCAAGACAATCAAGATTCGTCCGATCGTCTCGCAGGAAGTCGATTACCTTTCGGCGGATGAAGAAGAGAAGTACGTCGTAGCCCAGGCCAACGCGCCGCTCGATGAATTCAATCGCTTCATGGAAGGTATGATCGCCTGCCGCTTCGGCAATGGCGAATTCGTCAGTGAGCCGATCGACCGCGTTGATTATATGGACGTGTCGCCGAAGCAGGTGGTGTCGGTTTCGACCGCACTCATCCCCTTCCTTGAGCACGACGACGCCAACCGCGCGCTGATGGGCTCGAACATGCAGCGCCAGGCCGTGCCGCTTTTGCGCCCCGATGCGCCAATTGTTGGTACGGGTATGGAGTACCTGGCGGCGCGCGACAGCGGCCAGGTGGTGGTGGCGAAGAAGGACGGCATTGTGCTTTCGGCCACCGGCGACCGGATTATTGTGCTGGAAGACGATGGCGAGCAGCACGACTATAAACTGCGCAAGTTCATGCGATCGAACCAGGATACCTGCATTAACCAGCGGCCTAGCGTGCTGCGCGGGCAGCGGGTGAAGAAGGGCGAGATTATCGCCGACAGCTCAAGCACCGATGCAGGCGAGCTGGCGCTGGGCCAGAACGTACTGGTGTCGTTCTTGCCCTGGGAAGGCGGCAACTTCGAAGACGCGATCCTGGTGAGCGAGCGGCTGGTGCGCGAGGATATCTTCACCTCGATTCATATCGAGAAGCACGAGGTTGAAGCGCGCGATACCAAGCTTGGGCCGGAAGAGATTACCCGCGATATTCCAAATGTCGGCCAGGACAGCCTGCGCAACCTGGACGATCGCGGCATCATCTATGTCGGCGCCGAGGTGCAGCCGAACGATATTCTGGTTGGCAAGATTACGCCGAAGGGCGAAACCGACCTGACCGCTGAAGAACGACTGCTGCGCGCAATCTTCGGCGAGAAGGCCCGCGAGGTGAAGGATAGCTCGCTGCGGGTGCCGAACGGTGTGCGCGGCAAGGTCATCGATGTGAAGGTGTTCTCGCGCGAGGATGACGTTGAGCTGCCGGTAGGCGTGAACCAGACCGTGCGCGTGCTGCTTTGCCAGAAGCGCAAGATCAGCGCGGGCGACAAGATGGCCGGCCGCCACGGCAATAAGGGTGTGGTCAGCCGTGTGCTGCCAATCGAGGATATGCCGTTCCTGCCGGATGGCACGCCGGTAGACATCATTCTGAACCCAATTGGCGTTCCCAGCCGTATGAATATTGGCCAGATTCTGGAAACACACCTGGGTTGGGCTGCCGCCAAGCTCGGGTTCCGTGTGGCGACGCCAGTGTTCGATGGCGCGCACGAAGAGCAAATTCACTCGATGCTGGTCGAGTCGGGCTTGCCCAGCGATGGCAAGATTACGTTGTACGACGGGCGTACAGGTATGCAGTTCGATCACCCGGTGACGGTTGGGTATATCTATATGCTCAAGCTGGCGCACCTGGTTGAAGACAAGATCCACGCCCGCTCGACTGGCCCATACAGCCTTGTGACGCAGCAGCCGCTGGGTGGTAAGGCGCAGTTCGGTGGCCAGCGCTTCGGCGAGATGGAAGTGTGGGCGCTCGAAGCCTATGGCGCTGCCTACATCTTGCAGGAAATGCTCACCGTGAAGTCCGACGATGTGGTTGGGCGCGTAAAGACATATGAGGCGATCGTCAAGGGCGACCCGATTCAGGAGGCGGGCGTGCCGGAGTCGTTCAAGGTGCTAATCAAAGAGCTACAGTCGCTGGGCCTCTCGGTCGAGGTGCTCTCGGCGGATGAGAAGCCAGTCGAGCTGAACGACGATGTCGACAGCGATATGGCAGCGCTCGATGGCATTAACCTGAGTGGTATGGAGCGGGGCGAGTTCTAAAGAGATGATGGGAGGCTGTGAGGGTAGGTTTACCTATGCCTTGCAGCCTGCCCCTTTCATTATAAGGGGAAGCGAATGCTTGAGATTAACGACTTCAATGCGATCCGCATCAGCCTGGCCTCGCCCGAGGACATTCTGGGCTGGTCGCACGGCGAAGTAACCAAGCCCGAGACAATCAACTACCGCACGCTCAAGCCCGAGCGCGACGGCCTATTTTGTGAGCGCATTTTTGGCCCCCAGAAGGATTGGGAATGCTACTGTGGAAAATACAAGCGCGTCCGCTATAAGGGCGTGATTTGCGATAAATGTGGTGTTGAAGTAACCCGCGCGAAGGTGCGGCGCGACCGTATGGGTCATATTGCGCTGGCCTCGCCGGTATCGCATATCTGGTTTGTGAAGGGCACGCCCAGCCGCCTGGGCTTGTTGCTCGATATTTCGCCGCGCAACCTGGAGCGCGTGCTGTACTTTGCCTCGTACATCATTACCCATGTCGATGAGGAGGCGCGTGCCGGTATTCGCGAGGCGATGCAGGCCGATTTTGCTTCCCGCCGTGAGAAGATTCAGGGCGAGGCTGAGGGCAAGCGCATCGAGCTTTCGTCGCAGCTGACTCAGGATCTGGGCGGTATGGAGAGCGCGCAGGTGAGCACGCAGCGCCGCATCGAAGAAGATTATAAGACGCAGCGTGAGACTTTGACCAGTGAGGCCGAGCAGCTGCGCACCGATCTGGAAGACAAGACTGGCGAAGTGACTGAGGAAGATATTAGCTTCCGTGGCGTGACGCTGGTTGAGGAAGGCGAAGCGATTACCGAGAAGGTAATTGACCAGCTGGACGAGATGCTTGACCAGGAGCTTGAGGCGATCGAGGCGCGCCGCCAGCGCGATATGTCCGATGCTGAGCTACTGACTGACGCCGAGCGCGAGCGCAAAGAATACGAGGCGACGCAGGAGCGCGAGCGCCTGCAAGAACGCCTGCAGCGCGAGCTCGACACACTGGTGCGCGAGGAAAAAGAGAAGCTTGAGCTGATTGACGGCCTCAAGATGCGCCGCATCCTCACCGAGACCGAGTATCGCTCATTGCGCGAGGTCGCGCTGGGCGTGTTCAAGGCCGACATGGGCGCGGGCGCAATTCGCGACCTGATTGTGCGCACCGTCGATCTGGAGAAGCTCGCCGAGGAATTGCAGATTGAGGTGCAGACGACCCAGGGCCAGCGCCGCAAGAAGGCCACCAAGCGCCTGCGTGTCGTTGAGAACTTCCGCAAGAGCGGCAACAAGCCCGAGTGGATGATCTTGACCATGCTGCCGGTGATTCCGCCCGATCTGCGCCCGATGGTGCAGCTTGATGGTGGGCGCTTCGCAACCTCCGATCTGAACGACCTGTACCGCCGTGTGATCAACCGTAACAACCGTCTCAAGCGCCTGATGGAGCTGAACGCGCCCGAGATTATCGTGCGTAACGAGAAGCGCATGCTTCAGGAAGCCGTCGATGCGCTGATTGACAACGGGCGGCGCGGGCGCGCAGTTTCGGGCAAGGGCAAGCACCGCCTGAAGAGCCTGAGCGATATGCTTAAGGGCAAGCAGGGCCGCTTCCGCCAGAACCTACTGGGCAAGCGCGTTGACTACTCGGGCCGCTCGGTGATTGTGGTTGGTCCGAACCTGAAGCTACACCAGTGTGGCTTGCCGAAGAAAATGGCGCTTGAGCTGTTCAAGCCGTTTGTGATGCGCCGCCTGGTGGAAAAGGGCTTTGCCCATAACATCAAGAGCGCCAAGCGTATCGTCGAGCGTGTGCGCCCCGAGGTGTGGGATGTGCTCGAGGAAGTCATTCAGGATTACCTGGTGCTGCTCAACCGCGCGCCGTCGTTGCACCGTCTGTCGATCCAGGCGTTCGAGGCCAAGCTGATCGAGGGTTCGGCCATCCAGCTGCACCCGCTGGTCTGCGCCGCGTTCAACGCCGACTTCGACGGCGACCAGATGGCCGTGCATGTGCCGCTTTCGCGCAAGGCGCAGGAAGAAGCGCGCATGCGCATGATCTCGAAGTACAACCTGCTGTCGCCAGCGCACGGCAACCCGATTATTACGCCATCGCAAGACATCGTGCTGGGCTGCTTCTATCTTTCGATGGTGAAGGATGGCGCGAAGGGCGCGGGTAAGAAGTTCGCTTCGATTGAAGAGGCGATGCTGGCTTACGATAAGGGCGTAGTTGATATTCAAGCGCCGATCTGGGTGCGCATGAAGGGCAAGGTGCAGGGCCAGAACGACCGCGGGGTGCGCGAGCTGGCTCCCGATGCCGATGGCTCGCCGCGCATGCTGCTCGAAACATCGATCGGGCGAATTATTTTCAACTCGGCGCTGCTTGAGCCAATGCAGTATCGCAACCGGAATGTTCCAAAGAAGGGTTTGCAGGAAATCATCGCCGACTGCTACAAGTATTACACCAACCTGGCGAACCTTTCGGAGGAAGACCTGGACAGCATTCGGGCGATCTACCCGAACATTCAGTCGCGTGATGAGCTGGCGCGTATCTACGGCTCAGAGCGCACCGCTGATCAGGCAGACAAGATCAAGGCGCTGGGCTTTCGCTACGCGACGCGCGGCGGTATGACGGTGGGCGTTGAGGATATTCAGGTGCCTGACGCAAAGAAGGGCATTCTTTCCGAATCGGACGGCATGGTGCTGGATGTTGAGAAGCAGTACCGGCGCGGTCTGATTACTGCCGAAGAGCGCTACCAGGAAATCGTGAAGATTTGGCAGGACGCGACCAAGCAGACATCGGAGGCGGTAAAGAATAACCTGAACCCGCACGGCCCGGTGGCGATGATGGTTAACTCAGCGGCACGCGGTAATATCAATCAGCTCTCGCAGCTGGCCGGTATGCGCGGCCTTATGTCCGACCCGACCGGGCGTATTATTGAGCTGCCGATTAAGTCGAACTTCCGCGAAGGACTCACCGTGCTTGAGTACTTCGTGTCGACGCACGGTGGGCGCAAGGGTCTGGCCGACACGGCAATGCGTACTGCCGACGCCGGCTACCTCACCCGCCGTCTGGTCGATGTGGCGCAGGACGCGATTATCACTACCGAAGATTGCGGCACCGAAGATGGCCTGTGGCTGCACCGCGCCGATGATAAGGAAATGCTCGAAGAGCTGGAAGATCGCGTAGTTGGGCGCATCCTGGCGATGCCAGTGGTGCACCCGAAGACGGGCGAGATTCTGGCTGACCGAAACCAGGAAGTTGATGAGCAGCTGGCTGCAATGTTCAAGGAAGCTGGCATCAATGATGTATTTGTGCGCTCGGCGCTTGCGTGCCAGGCCGATCATGGTATCTGCAAGCTGTGCTATGGCCGCAACCTGGCAACTGGCAAGCTGGTGGATATTGGCGAGGCGGTTGGCATCATCGCTGCGCAGTCGATTGGTGAGCCAGGTACGCAGCTGACGTTGCGCACGTTCCACACCGGTGGCGTGGCTTCGGCTGACGATATCACGCAGGGTTTGCCGCGCGTGCAGGAGATTTTCGAGGCGCGCACGCCGAAAGGGAAGTCGCTGCTTTCGGAAATTGATGGTGTGGTCGAAATCATTCGCGACGACGATATGCGCAAGATTCGGGTGATTTCGAGCGATGTGTACACCGACGAGCAGGATCTGCCTGAGCACTTCCAGCCACTTGTTGCCGACGGCGCTGAAGTGCATGAGAACCAGGTGCTGGCCGAGTCGAATCGGGCCGATATGGGCGGCGAGCCGATTGTGGCGCGCTTGACTGGCCGGGTGCATTTCGGCGACGGCAAGGTAGTGGTGGTGCAGGAAGAGCGCGAGGAGCGCGAGGTGGTGGTGCCGCACAGCTCACGCCTGAGCGTAGGCATTGAGAATGGTTCGCGTGTAACGGCGGGCCAGCCGCTCACCGAAGGCTCCGCCGATCCACAGGAGCTGCTGGAGCTGCAAGGAAAGGAAGCGGTGCAGCGCTACCTGGTGAACGAGGCCCAGAAGGTCTACCGTTCGCAGGGTGTCGATATTAACGACAAGCATGTCGAGATTATCGTGCGCCAGATGCTGCGGCGTGTGCGTATCGAGGAGCCGGGCGACAGCGGGCTGCTGCCTGGTGAGCTGATCGATGCCGCCGAGTTTGGGCGGCTGAACGCCGAGGTGGTGAGCCAGGGCGGCGAGCCAGCCACGGCGGCAACGGTGCTTTTGGGCATCACCAAGGCATCGCTCACTACCGAGAGCTTCCTATCGGCGGCCTCGTTCCAGGAGACCACGCGCGTGCTCACTGAAGCCGCGATCACTGGCAAGGTCGACTACCTGCGCGGCCTGAAGGAGAATGTGGTTATTGGTAAGCTCATCCCAGCGGGCACGGGCATCGAGAAGCGTAAGCAGATGGCCGAAGACCTGATGGGCGAGCTCGCCTCAGCACGCCCACGCGCCGAGAGCGACGGCGATGGCGCGCAGCTTCCTGCCGATGTGCGCCGCGCCTCGGAGATGCTCGGGCAGAGCGATGGCGCCAAGCCCGCTGGCTCAGCCGACGACGAAGAGATTCGGCGGCGGTTGCGCGCGCTGCTTGAGGGCATCGACGACGAGGTCGGCGAGAGCGCCGAAGACCAGGAAGACATGGCTCAGTTTATGGATGCGCTCGACGAGATGGACGATATGGACATGACGGACGGGTTAGCTGATAAAGACAGCTAGCCGCGTATCACGCAAGCACAAGGCCGGGGCAGTACTGCTCCGGCCTTCTTTTATGTGCGGGGTACTACTTTTATAGGGCTTTCGCTTCCTCAAGCAAATTCTTCATTTTCTTGGTGATTTTTTGAAAAATCACCAAGAAAAGAAAAGTACCGTGCTGCCGCAGGCAAATAAACAAATAAGCGAACGTCCTACATCATATTGTACCTGTTCCTGGTGACAGCCCTATGTCAGTCATTGTGGTGCGGTCCTGCGCTATGATAGAAAGCGTATTAGTTCCTTTAATGTGGGGCATAATGAAGCACGATTGGAGTTTCAAAACCCTTGGCAATACTGTGGAACGGCAGCGTACTCGCACCATTATGGTATTTGTTGCTACAGCGCTATTCTACCTACTGGCGGCCGTTGTGGCGACCTGGCCGCTGGTAGTCAATCTGCGCACGCACCTGCCGATTGGTACTGAGGCACCGCCTACAGTTGCCTTATTCAATCTATGGACGTTGCGCTGGAATGCTGACCGACTTCTAGCTGGCTATGCTGGCTACTGGGATGCACCAATCTTCTTCCCAGCACAAGGCGCATTTGCTTTTTCTGAACCGCAGCCAGTAACTGGAATTGTTTTTGCGCTTCTGCTGGCGCTTGTGGGCGATCATATAGCCGCCTACAACTTGGTAATACTGCTGGGATTGACAGTGAATGGGCTGGCTGTGCGCCAGCTGATGAGCGTGGTAGGCTTGCGGCGCGGCCCGGCGCTGCTGTGTGGATTGCTGGCATTGGCGCTGCCATTTACGAGCTACGAGCTTGGTGTCGTGCAGCTTCTTATGTTGTTTCCGCTGGCACTTGCGCTGGCGGCACTAGCCTGCTTTGCGCAGAGGCGCACATTAGGATCTGCGCTGCTGCTTGGTGGAGCGATCGCGCTAGCTTTTTTTACATGCGAATACTATGGCGCATTCGCGCTGCCGATACTAGGGATAGTGAGCCTGGCATGGGTATTCAGGCGGCTCGACCGCGCGGCAGTTGGCAACCTGCTCATCGGTGGGGCATTTGCTACGATTATGCTATGGCCCTTTTTGCCAGCACAAGCACGGTATACAGCAGCATTTGCGCGTAGCGATACCATAATTAGGCAGAATAGTGCGCAGCTGGTTGATTATATGCGTTTGGCCCCAGGAATGTTAGGCGCGCAAGTCGCACCAGGGCTGCACCTGGCCGGTGGCAGCGGGCAGACATTATACCCAGGCGCTGGTTTAATATTGTTGGCACTATATGGTGTGGGGGGCGGCTGGCGGGCCGGACGACGACGCTGGGTCGTGGGTTGCCTGGCTGGGTTGAGCGTTGCAATCCTCATTAGCTTCGGGCTAAACCTGACGGTTGCTGGCTGGGCACCCTACCAGCTATTACGCATATTGCCAGGCTGGGGGCAGCTACGTAGCCCTTTCCGCATGGCAGCAGTAGCGCAGCTGCTGCTTGTGATGCTCGCTGGTGAAGGACTTAATGCTTTGTGGGTTTGGCGCGGGCAGCTGGGACGTATGTGTGCGCGCACATTCACATTGGTGATCTTTGTTGAAGTGCTGCTTGTGCCCGCCCCGCTTTATCGCTTACCCACTGAGCAGCTGCACGCGCCGTGGGTTGGCTGGTTGGCGACGCAGCCGGGTGGAGCGGTAGCGCTAGTGCCATTTCCGGCTAGTGGCGCGGCTGCCGACTATGAGGATACAGCTATTGGGATGCTTCAAGCACTTGATCATCGGCACCCGCTCGTGAATGGTTATTCGGGCTTTTTCCCTGATGTATACCTTGAATTGCGCGCCGCAATGAACGATTTCCCCAACCAATCGAGCTTGCAGGCATTACGCGGCGCGAATGTTACTTATGTGGTAATTGCGAAAGGGTGGGTGACGCCTGCGCGCCAGCAACTACTCGCTGAGCGGCCGACGCTGCTACAGCCGCTATTCAGCGACAACCTGGCAATAGTGTATCGGTTAGAGAATGGCCCGTAATAATGCCTTATACTACTCATACCAAATCTGCCTGTATTGTTACGCACTACGCACCAACGTTTGGCTTTGTAGTGTGTAATGCGTCGTGCATACTATACACGTATTCAACCGGATTTGGTATCATACCCTATGATTCTAGAACTTTCGCTTACCTACGCAATGTCTGCGATGCCCTGGTGACGTTTGCGCTCCGCAAAAACACCATCAAAGGCGAACTGGGCTTAAGCGAAAACCCTAAAAACAAAGTTCGGGGCAGCGGCGAAGCTGCCCCGAACCTTAAGCTAGCACGTGGGCCTGAACAGCGAGGCTACCAGGCCCGTAAACCTCTGGCCACAAAGGCCGGGTTTGCGATATAGGTGATCAGGAACGGCCCATAGGAGAGCAGGATCAGCGCTAATGCGAACCAAACCCACGTGCCGATGCGGTCGGTGAAGATCGCGGCGCCCTTCTCGGCTGGTATAATAACGTCCACGTTCGGCATGCGTACACTCTCATCGCGCTCACGCGAGAAGAAGAGCGTACCAACCAGCACGATGAAGAAGCACAAGCCGCCCAGGAACATCAGCGTACCGCCGACGGCCTGCATTAAGTTCGGGAAATCCCATTCTGGCAGATGGTAAGTTGCTGCCGAAGCATAGAAGCGCCGTGGCTCGCCCGCGATACCGGCCTGGCTCATACCGCGCGACATAATCGCCACGCCAACGGCCCAGAGCCATACATTCGCCTGTGCGAAGCGCAAGCCCCACAGTTTACGCCCGGTGAGCGATGGCAGCAACCAGTACATAATACCCATAATCGACAGCGTGACCGCCGTACCTACGGTCAAGTGGAAGTGGCCGGGGACGAATGAGGTATTATGCACGATCTGGTTCACATTGTAGCTTGCATTCACCAGGCCGCTAATACCGCCTGACAGGAACGCTAGCCCACCAACCAGCTGCGCAGCCACACTTGGGTCGCCCCACGGCAGCTTGAACACCCAGCCGAGAATACCCTTACCCCCACGGTTGCGGCCAGCATTTTCCAGCGCCGCGATGACACTAAAGGCCGTGATGACGCTTGGGAAGAAAACGGCAAAGGTCAGGATTGCCTGGATGTATTTGAAGATTACTGGTACACCAGGGTCGGTGTACTGGTGGTGCAGGCCCACCGGGATCGACAGCAGCAGGAAGAGCAGGAAGACCAACCGGGCGAGCGGATCGCTATGCAGCTTGCCACCGGCCTGCTTGGGCAACATGGTGTACCACGAAATATACACTGGCAGCAGCCAGAAGTATACAATTGCGTGGCCGCTCAGCCAGAAGAATGTGCGCGACAGCTCGGGATCGATTTTTTCAGTGATGCCCAGTGTCCAGGGAAGAATGAGCACCAGCACCTCAACGGCCACGCCCACCGAGCACAGCACCCACATAATGTAGGTCACCAGCGACATAAACGCCTGGAGCGGAACCTTCTGCCCAGGGTTATCGGCGCGCCAGGCGCGAACAGAGAGCGCGATATTGGCCAGGGTGCACCAGGTGCTTACCACAACAAAGACCAGGCCAAGGTAAAAAATCGGATCGGCCTTGAGCGGTGGGTAGAACGTGAACAGCACCGTTGCCGAGTTGGAGAGAATAGCGAAGCCAGCCATCAACACACCCACCAGCATCAGCCAGAATTGCGCCTGGGTGAGCGCATTTACCGCCATTGGCCGCCCAAGTGCGCGGCTGGTAACATAGGTGAGGAAACCTGCATTAAAGGCAAACGTGAATACGAGCACGTTCAACACGCCGTGCAGTGTGAGTCCTTGCCAGTAACTCTGAAGGCCAACCGAGGAATAGAGGTCGATGTTTGCCCGGTCGACCGCTTGGAACAGGCCCATGAGCAGGCCAACGAATAAGGATACAAAGCCAAGGTAAAGTTGCCAGCGGACGAACCGATCGTCTCGTGTATACATTACATGTTCTCCTGGGGCTAAGCGACGGTTATCTTGCCGAACATGACGTGGTGAGCGATGCCACAATACTCGTGGCAGATGTAGAGAAACTCGCCCGGCTTATCAAATTTCACGGTAACGGTCGAAACCTGTCCGGGAATAATCATCACATTTGCGCGTTTGCCCGGGATCTCGAAGCCATGGATGATATCTTTTGAGGTGATCTTAAACGTTACGGTAGAACCGACCGGGATATCGAGCTTGTTCGGAAGGAATGCCCAGGTTTGTGCGGTAAGCACGGCTTCATATTGGCCAGGGGCAATCTCACGTAGCTCTGGTTTGTCGAACGGGGCGGTTAGATTTTCGGGATCAACACGGCCATCGGGGTTTGGCAGCTGCATACCCCAAGCAAATGCACTGACGCTTACTGTGAGGAAGAAGACGAGTAATACTGCGCCCGCAGCCCAGAGAAAATACTTTTCCAGACGCTCGATAGGCATGGTGTTAGCTCCGTTCTAGCATCACGAGAAACATCGATCCCCACAGCACGATGATCAGCAGCAGATAGATCAGCATGATAGCGAGCGTGCCATTTGGGTTTGCTCCATGATCACCGTGATCCTCTAATCCTACGTCGCCGCGAGTTTTCTGCTTTTCCACTTGCGACATGGTTGCTCCTTGCCGTGCCTATCACCGCGGATAGCACACGAATAGATGGGCCGCCTCGTACAAATAGCGCTCGGCCCCCTGGCTGTTGCGCGCTTCATCAGTGATAATTCGGATGTCGCGCAGGAAAATGTCAATCGATGGTGTGGCCGTGCGATACTTGGCACGCAGGATGCCATTTGCATCGACCATTGCAAACAGTGGATCGAAGGTGTAGGTGCCATCGGGGTTCGCGCTATAGTATGTTTGGAACCCGCCACCAATCAGGGTTTTTAATTCCTCGGCAGTACCGGTTGCAAATCGCCAGCGCCGAGGATCGGCCCCCAAGCGTTCGGCATAGGCTTGTAAGGTGGCCGGGCTGTCGTGTTGGGCATCGAATGAGATCGTTACTAAGGTAACGGGTGGTAGGGTGGGGTCTGCGGCCAGCCGATCTTGCAGGGTACGAAATATCTGGCTGGTTTGCGGGCAGGTGCCGGTGCAGTTGGTATAGGTGAAGTTGTATATCACAATCTGGCCGCGCAAATCGGAATCAAGTAGCCAGCCGTTATGCTGGTCTACTAAGGCAAACCGTGGTGCCGGTGTCATACGCGGCAATACCACCACTGGCCGTAGAATTGTGAAGCTGGCTATTGCTACAAAGAATAATCCAGCCAATATCGCACTGATTTGCGGCAGCCTGAATTTACGGGCAGCAGCGGGAGTCGAAACAAGCATGGTACAATCCTGGGCGCTACAGCCGCATGGTTGTGTACAAAAGCTGCTCAAAATGTATAGAAAACCGCTATGGGATTTTGTAGCCCGATCATAGCGCACGCACAAAGCGTTCAATCATCATTAGCCGTTTGAAGTTTGGTGATCTTTTCAGGGCATCAGGCAGCTGCTTTAGTTAATAGGCGTATGCTCGCCGTACTCGTTGCAACAATAGAGTTAATTGCTTCTTGGTATTTGGATACCTGAGCCTGATCGGGAATATTGAGGTTTACCATCATTTGGTGGCGTTCATTTGTGATCAGTTCGATCGGGAGCCAAACATCGTGGCAACGCACGAGCGGCGGCTGGTTACCGAGGGGAAGTATCCGCAGCTCTTGAATGAGGTTGCCGCGGCGCTTGCTCGTGATGCCAGTACTCTGAACCGCCTTATACACCTGGCTCTTGCACATGTAAATTTTCCAGGCTTCGAGCAGCTCGGCCACTGCCCCGTAACTCAGCCCAAGCCGGTAGAGCAGCACCGCCAGATCGCGTATGCGCTGTGTAGTGGGCTGGTGTGTAACCCCACCCGGATACATGCGGAAGGTATGCCCACAGGTGAGGCACCGATAGCGATGTGCAATGACTTGCGGGTATGCATGATCGCGTAACGGTTTCACAACCTTTTGGTGTAATCGGAATGTTGTACCAGAGCACGTTTCGATTGGGCAACGCGCTGGTGCTGAGATATGTAATGGCTCAATTTGAGGCAAAATAATCTGAAGGCAGACCATAACTAACCCTCCCGAGGAATAGGTACCGACGGGATGGTGTAACTATATGAGGAAAAAGGTGCGGTAAACGTTAATATTAGAAGGTCAATAGTGATGATCTAGCAACATTCCGAGCTAAATTATTCATGGGCATATAGATCGCCAATATCAGCAGCGATAATCTTTGGTGAGGTGCCAAAGCTATATATTTTGATCATCCGTCCATTGCGATCGAGCAAATAGGATGCCGCACTATGGGTTACTAGGTATGGTTCGCTGGTATTCGCTACTTGCTCTTTTTTATAATACAGGCCGTATTCTTTGCCAATCCGCGCCAGAGTCGTATCGTCGCCCTGGAGGCCAATGAATGCAGGATCGAAGGCTTGCAGAAAACGCGAGAGAACAGCGGGAGTATCGCGTTCGCCATCGACACTCACAAACACGAATTTCACCTGGCTTGCCGCAGTACTCAGCGCGCGTCTTACCTGTACAAAATCAGCAAGCGTCGTAGGGCAGACATCGGGGCAGTGTGTGTAACCAAAGAAGAGCAGGACGTACTTGCCGCGCAAGCTGTTCAGGCTTAGAGGGGTACCATTCTGGCTCGGTAGCGTAAAATCCGAAAGCTCGCGCGGCGGATCGATGGCGGTACCCTGAAGCTCGGCAGTAGGCTCGGGAGAAGGCGTGGTCTGTGGGCGATATGCCGCAAATACGAACACGCCTGTGGCAATAAACATTACAAGCAGGCTTGTGAAAAGGGCAATGCGTAGCCAGTTGCTCGGGCGAACTGGTTCAGCACTTGATTGTGTGGGCGGTTCAGGGGTGGACATACTGGCTCCTTAAGTTGTAGAACTTTCGCTTGCTAGTGTATGTGCCTGCGGCAGCATAGGACTTTTTGCTTTTTCTTGGTCATTTTTGCGCTACGTGCAAAAAATGATCAAGAAAGTACAGAAGTTGCTTGGGTAAGCGAAAGTCCTGGTATCATTAAAATGGTGAAATAGCTTCGTGTCATAGCGCTAGCCGGGTTCAATGTCGTTGTTGGTAGCCGCCCTATTGTAACGCCGTTGCGCATCCTTGTCATTCGCTCCCTGGCACACGCTGCCGCCCGGTAACCTGGCGAAAATCTTCATTGGCGAGCGTGCCAAGCCATTCGCTAATTCGCTCCAAGCGCGTCGCATCATCGGGGTATTGGGGGCAGGTTGAGCAGGCATGCGCACTTGGCTGTTTGTTCAATACACAGCATGTGCGCGGCACATAGAAGCGCACGGCCGGCCCGGCATCGGGGTAGGCAAGAATGGGCCGTGCAGGCTGGTACCATGCTGGCCCCGCCGCGATCAGCGTATGGACAAGTGCTTCTGCATCGGTTCCCGCCGACCGCGCAACCTGGCGGCAGCCAGCTATCAGCGCATCGAACATGATGCTGGCAATGCCCCGGGCGCTGACTCGGCTCGACTGGCGGGCCTGTACGGCGATCGGTGCGAGCGCGCCGAGTGCCAGCTGCGTTACCTGTGTTTCTGGTTGTTCAGTTTTGCTTAGCATTACGCGGCCAACCCAGAGGGCATGCAGCTCCGCACGCTCGTCGAGTACCAGGCCGAAGTGGTCGGGCGTGATTTCGAGCGCTACTTTATCGACAATAAGCGGGGCAAACAGCACGCTGGTGATTGCATACATTGCCATATGAAGCAGTGTGAGATCTGCCTGGCGCTTGTGCATAGATTGAGCGGTCAGCCCGAGCGCCATCTGCTCGAACGTGGCTGATTCGCTTAATAAGGTTAGCGAGCAAGTTCCAGGTGGCGCAACGCCAGTAACAAGCGGCAGACCTGCATGCGCCCACCCGGCGAATGAATACGCCTCGCTCGTCATCATTTTGTCTCCTCAGCGCGATCGAATAGCAGCTGGTGCTTGCCAGTAACCGGGTGAGTGAATGCCGTTGCCTGTATCCGAAATACCTGGCTGATGCGCTCGGCGGTGAGGGCCTCGTGCGGCGGGCCGCTCGCTATGATGCGCCCGGCTTGGAGCACATAAATGCAATCGCACCAGGCCGCCGCCAGGTTCAGATCGTGGAGCGCCGCCACCGTGGTGAGCTTGAGCGCTCGCACACGATGGAGTACATCGAGCTGGTAATGAATATCGAGATGGTTGGTTGGCTCGTCGAGCAGCAGAATCGGCGCTTGCTGAACCAGCGCGCGGGCCAGTAAGGTGCGCTGGCGCTCGCCCCCCGACATCGCATCGAATGGGCGATATGCGAGTGAGGCAAGCCCCATATCATTCAGGCTCTGCGCAACAAGCTGGCGATCCTCAGCGGTGTCGCGCTCGAAGCCTTTCTTGTACGGCAGGCGACCAAGCGCGGCAACTTCGCTGGCGGTGAAGTCGAAGCCGATCTGGTTTTCTTGGGCCACGACCGCGATCCGGCGCGCAGCCTCGATCGGGCTTAAGTTCCACAGGTTATCTTGCCCGAGCAGCACCGCACCGCCTACTGGCTTCAGTGCGCGGTAAAGCCCGCGCAATAGGGTTGTTTTGCCGCTGCCATTTGGGCCAACCAACCCAACGAACTCGCCAGCCTCTACTGCAACAGAGACATCAGAAATGATCCGTGTTTCACTCAAATCGATTGAAAGGTGATCGGATCGCATCATCGCCATAGCATTACCTCGCATCGCGAATCGCCATCGCCTCGCGGCGGCGGATGAGCCAGATAAAGAAGGGCGTGCCAAGGATGGCGGTTAGCACACCGACGGGGATTTCGCTGGGCGCAAAAATCCAGCGCGACACAACATCGACCGCCACGAGGTAAATGCCCCCGAGCAGCAGGGCAACCGGCAGCACCCGCCGATGCTCGGCCCCAACGAGTAGCCGGGCAACATGGGGAACAACTAGCCCGATAAAGCCAATTGGGCCAACGATCGAGACCGCTACGGCAATCACTAATGAGAGGATGACGAAGAGGCGGGTGCGTAGCTGGTCGGGTTTCAAGCCGAAAGACATAGCGGCTTCATCTCCGACGGCCAGCGCATTCAGCGGGCGGGCGTAATACCAGCAAGCAACCGCGGCGATTGCAAGCACGCCCGCCAGCAGTGGGATCTGCGCCCATTGGGCACCGCCCAGGCCGCCAATAAGCCAGAAGAGAATCGCCTGCTGAGCGGCGGGATCGTGGGTGGCGTATTGCATAAATGTGGTGATGCCCGAGAGCGCAAACGAAAGCGCTACGCCTACCAGCAATAAGCGTAGCGACGACACCCGCCCACCCTGGCGCGCCAGGGTAAAGACCAAGATGAGTGTGAGAATAGCGCCAACAAACGCGCCAATTGCTGGCGAAATAATGCCCTTACCAAGTGCGCCGCCGAAGAAAATAACCGCTACCGCGCCCGCTGCCGCCCCCGATTCCACGCCGAGAACGTAAGGATCGGCCAGCGGGTTGCGCACCATCGCCTGCACTGCCACCCCGATTATTGCCAGCCCGGCCCCAATCAGCGCGCCAAGCACCACACGCGGCGCGCGAATCTGCCAGATGATGATGTCGATGCCAGCATCAGTGGGCGCGGTGGAAGCCTGGCTGATATGCCGCCAGATGATCGACCAGACCTGGCCGAAGGGAACACTCACCGCCCCGATCGACATGCCAACGGTAGCAGCGAGTATCAGCAGGGCAAACAGCCCCACCAGGCTGAGGACGTAGCGCCGCCGCTGGTGCGTGCCTGCCGCCAGTACCTCGGCGGTAGTACTGGGAGTGATGGCGTCGCTGCTCATTGTACCTTCACCAGGCCATTGATCATTTGCTCAAGCGCATCGATATTGCGCGGCGTTTCGACCCCGCCTTCGTTGTATGAAACCGCAATGTACGCCTTTTTCTTCACGGCGGTGATATTCACCAGCCGTGGGTCGCTGTCGAGCTTCTTCTGAATGCCCTGCATTTCGTCAATATATCCTGGGCCAGCCGAGGTCATAACCCAGATGACATCCGGGTTGCGCTTAACAATCTCTTCCCAGCTCACTGAATCGTAATCGCTCGGGATATCGCCGAATGCGTTTTTCGCACCAGCGAGTGTGATAACTGCATTGGGTGTACCAACCCCACCAGCTGGGTAAGGTTCATCCTCGCCGCTATAGCTCCACACCGTTAGCGGTTTGATGCCAGCATCTTTAACCTTCTGCTGCAGCCCAGCGACGCGCGCCTGGAGTTTAGCAATTTCGGCTTCGGCGCGCTCCCGCACATCGAAGAGAACGCCAATGCTGCGCAGATCGGCGTAGAGCAAGGAAAAATCGGTTACAGGTGTTTTCGATAGATGGCATTCGCCCTGGGTTAGAAACGACTTGACACCCAGCTTGGCCCAGCCGTCGCGATCGGGCAATTCCTTGTTCGATAGCAGCGCTGATGGGTAGATCGACATCACCAGATCGGGCGAGACGGCAACAATCGCTTCTTTCGAGGGGTAATTTCCGCCGTCGTTGATGACTTTCAGCGCATCCATCTCGGCTTTGGTTGGTGCCCACCGCTGGTCAGGGGTTTGGAATTCGGTGAAGCCGACAATTTTACTCTTCAGCCCGAGTAGCAGCAATGCCTCGGTTATGGAGGGATCGAGCGTTACCACGCGCTCGGGCGCTTTATCGTAGGTGGTGGTGCGCCCGCCACAATCGGTGATGGAGATGGGATACTGCGTGCGTTTGGCAGTGGGCGCGGACGTTGCGGCGGACGCGGTTGGCTCGGCGGGTGCCGTCATTGCGGCGGGCGCTGCGGTTGGGCTGGGTGCGACAGTGGGTGTACTGCCACAGGCAGCCAGCAAGTTCAGCAGCACAATCAGGATGCTGCTTGATAGTATGCGGGTCGCAAGGCGCATTCAAGTCCTCCTCTTAGTGACATGCCATTTGTAGATGGTTGAACCGACAAAGACTATCGAACGGGCTGGCGGATCGTTTTGGTAAATTGGCAATACCTTATTTGAGCGCAATCAGGCCATTGACAACTTGCTCAATTCCATCCACCAGGCGCGGCGACTCAATCGTCGCATCCGCCTGCGGTACGATGATATAAGCCTTATTCTTGATGCCAGCCACGGCAGTAAAGCGAGGATCGGTCTCCAGGCGATGCTTCAGTTCATCAACTGGTACCCCAGCATCGGGGATAATCCAGATAACTTGTGGATTTGTGGCGATGAATTGTTCCCAGCTCGGCGATACATTGGGGTCGGCGTTTGCCCAGATGTAGGTTGCACCAGCGAGCGTAAGTACGGCCTGTTCCATCCCGCCGTAGTAGGTTGGCTGTTTGTCGAAGCCATCGTAGGGGGCAACGCGCACTACGCCAATACCAGCAGCCTTGGCCTTCTGCTGCAGCTCTATGACACGCTGCTGCAAGTTGCTAATCTCGGTTTCGGCACGGGCCTGCACATCGAAGAGGATGCCAAAGTTGCGCATATCCTGGTAGAGCACAGCGAGATCGCTCGGCAGTCCATCGGTGGTGCAGCTTCCTAGCGCCTGGTAGGTGTGGATGCCGAGCGTATCCCACCCGGTGCGCTCGGGCAGCGGGTCGGCAAAGGCATACGAGTAGACTGATGTGATGAGATCGGGCTTAACCGCGACGATCGCTTCTTTGCTGGGGTAGTTGGCACCGTCGTTGATCATACGCAGCGTTTGCATGTCGGCCTTGGTCGTGGCCCACTGCCGCTCGGGGGTGAAGAACTCGGTGTAACCGACGATTTTATCCTTCAGCCCCAGCACAAGCAGCATCTCGGTCACGCTTGGGTCAATCGTCACAACGCGCTCGGGCGCTTTATCGTAGGTGGTTGTGCGCCCGCCACAATCGGTGATCGTAACTGGGTATTGCGTGCGCTGCGCCGTATTATTAAGTGCAATGAGGCCATTAACGAGTGCGGTCAAACCGTCGATAATGCGCGGCGACTCGCCCACGTCGTCGTATGCAACCGTAACGAAGCGCTTGTTTTTCACGGCGGGCATTACGGCGGTACGCGGATCGCTTTCCAGCATCTTCTGAATTTCGTCAGCCGTCATTCCAAGCCCGGTAATGAGCCAGATGACATCAGGACTTCTTTTAACAAAAACCTCCCAACTAATCGGAGTTTTGCCATTGTCGATATCGACAAATGTATAATGGCTTCCTGCCAACGTGATAATTGCGTTAGCGGTTGTCGTGCCGAGAGAACCTACCGTGTCGCTGCCACAACAATGTGTGCCAATTGAGTAATTCGGAACATGAGCATCCTTGACTTTTTGTTGTAGTGCTGCAACTTGCCCCTGGAGCTTGGCGATCTCGGTGTCGGCGCGATCTTGCACATCGAAGATTACACCAAAATCGCGGATGTCCTGGTACAGGATCGAAAGATCATTCCATACCGGGGTACTGCTACAACCGCCCTGGGTAAGGTAAACAGGGATCCCGAACTGCGTGAACTGTTCGATGGTTGCTACGCCATAGTTTGCATCGAATGCAGAAGGGTATTCGGAGGTAACCAGATCGGGCTTTATCGAAACAATTTTTTCTTTGGATGGGTAGCCAATTTTAGGATCGTTAATGATTGGTAGTGTTTGAATCTCGGCTTTCGTCACCGACCACATCTTATCTCCAGCTTTGGGGCCATCGTCGAAGAGTGTGATGCCAGCGATGCGATTCTTCAAGCCAAGCACAAGCAGAATCTCAGTGACGGCTGGATCGAATGTCACGACGCGCTCAGGTGCCTTATCAAATGTGAGCGTTCGGTCGCAGTCTTTGATCGTAACTGGGTATTGTGTGTGTTTCCCGGTGGGTGCTGCGGTTATCGCTGGTGCCGCGGTTGCCGCTACCTGTGCAGTAGTGGGCTCTGGCAGCGCTGTAGCTGCGGTGGCGTTTGGCGCGGCAGGGGCAGTGGATGGGGCCGGTGCGGCCGCGCCGCCGCATGCTGCTACAATGAAGCAGAGGATTAAGCTTAGCCCGGCTAAAGCATATCGAGCGCTCATAATATGATTAGTCCTTTTGTCATATGGGTTTGTTATAAAGGCTTCAGCCGCTGTCTCGGCTCATGTGCAGGAGCGATAGGGTGGATGTGCGGGCGTCAACGCGCATGGACATAGGGCACATCCACCTGGCGCTGCACGATGTCACCATTGGCAAGTGTTGCACGCACGATTACAAGCCAGCTTCCCGCCTGCGGCCATACTAGCCTTGTGTCGTACACCCCTGGCGCACGCTCATGGGTTACCGATTGGATTGGCGTAGTACCGGGGAATAACGATGTTCCCTCTATTACTACATGCGCCCGCTGAATTGGCTTGCCGCTTGAGTCGTGTAGCAGCACGGTGATGCTGGATGCGCCAACGACTGGCGTACTTGGTTTGGTTAGCAGGGCAATAACAACCTCCGGCTGACCGACCGCGAGCGCCTGACACGCCGAAAGCAGTAGTGTGAGTGTGAATAAAGCGATAATTCGCTGCATTACGGCGCCTTTCACAACCGACTGATTCCAGCTACGCGTTCGGGAATCGGGAGCACCCTGGCAGTAAGCATTTCGCGCGTTGTGGTGGTATTACAATTGGGTATGTGCCGCTGCCAGAGCGCCAGCCGCCAGAAATCGTGGTGAAGCCAGTTGTCTGTGAGCACAATGCCGGTGCGGCGTTCGCGTGGGTAGCCTAATTGCGCATCATAGCTCGCCCAGAATGCTGGTGTTCGGACGCAAGCACAGCCTGCTACGATACAAGCGGTTAGCGGTAGCTTGGCCGTTTGCATATCCTGCTCAATGCGCGTAAAAAGCGCTGTAACTGTCCAGGGTTGGTGAGCGCAGCTGTTCTCCGTTATCGCAACGATCCGTTCGCTATGAATCTCGACCTCCTGGTGGCACTGCTCCCCCAGGCTCTGCTCATCGACTTGTAAACGGTAGGAAGTTGGGGCATTTCTATGCCAGCGTGCCAGTGCTATAGCTAGCGCACTTGGGTAGTGGGCGGGGCGATTAACTGTGTTAACCGCCCCATACCCAGCCAACCCGATCGCGCAGCAGAGCAGTAGCGTGAAATAATGAAAGGGATGACGATTCATTTTCACGGCATATCCTTGCTGCGTGTTCGGCACTATTTCTTCAACGTTTTCAGGTAGGCGACTATGTTAGTAATATCCTGATCGGTTATATCGGGGGCGACGCCTTTGGCTGGCATCACCCCGATTTTGCCCTGGCCACCTGCTTTAATCCAGGCGGCAACGTTCGCCTCGGTAATGGGTCGCCCATTAGGCAAATTCCCACCATAATCGACGCCATCGGACAATGTTGGGCCGCCAGGCTCGAATAGCCCGGCCAGGCCTGGGCCTACCAGTTTTTGCGTTGAGGTATTGTGGCAGCTCGCGCAGCCGCGTTGAAATAGGGCTTGGCCTTTGGTCGGATCGCCAGTAGGGGCGGCAGCCGGTGGCGTGCTTGTGCCGCCACAGGCATATAAGCTAGCCGCAATTAAGGCTGCGCTGAAGATGAAAATGATTCGATTACGCATCTATTCCTCCGATACGCTCAGTAAGTACAGTACAATGCGTGCGAAGCGATGATTTGCGCTTCGTTAGGCGTACAGTAGGCGTACAGTATTCTTGTTACGTGACGGCGTATCGATAGAGGCGCGGGGGTGGTGTTGGTGGGGCGATCGTGATCTGTGAAAGTATCATAGCGATATGCGCAGGATACGTCACGAGTATCACGGTAACGAATAGGCTAAAGAGCGGTGGGATCGCCCCTGGTTCATAACGTAAAGGGGGGATCGGGACAGGCGCGGTTATCTGTCGCGCGCCCGTTGCCACACTGGCTACGTGCATGGTGCAGATGAACTGGGGCGTTTTGGTGGTGCTAGCCGAAGAATCTGCTAGCGGATGTGCGAATGCGCAGTGGAATAAGCAGGTGAGCGGTACGAGCACGGCTATCGTCCAGGCCATCAGCAAGTTCACCAGCGCATCCATGCGCCGATGGGAGTGCCCATATCGGGCTAGCTGTTGGGCTGTCGGGTAGCTCGGAATCATTGTTTACAGATCGCCAATGATGGTGGTTGGCAACACTATTGAACTCGCAGGCAGGAATAGCGCATACATCGGGATACACAGTGACTTCTGCCGATGAGAGTCTGCTAACTGCATACGGCTAGCGCTACTCTGCCATGGCCGTGCACATAGCTATCGGTGGCTTGCTGCCCTAAAGAACATCTGGCATCCACCTGGTTCCACAGTATGCCAGCACCCTGGGATCGGTTAATGCTGGTGTCTCTGCATCGATAAGCTGTGTACGCAGCTTATATAGCCCATAACCCAGCCGCCGCCGTACCATGCTAATCGACACGCCCGAACGGAGCGCGATCTCGGTAGGCGATAGCTGGCGATAGACGTACATTTCGAGCGTTATGCGTAGGGTAGGTGCTAGCATCGCTAAAGCGCTACGCACGCTTTCGCGGAGTAACAGCGTTTCTTCTCCCATTTCGGTAGCGGCAAGCTGCCTGAGCACTACGGGATCGTCGAGGCAAGCTTCGCGTTGGCGCTGGCGCTGTAGCTTTGAGTGCCAGGTGTTCATTGCTCGAAAGCGTGCCATCTTGCACAACCACGTACTCACACAGGTGCCAGGCTTTGGCTGCTCAGCACCGCTCCACACTAATTGAAAAACATCCTGGATCACTTCGTCGGTGGTGCTCTCGTCGTGCACAATGTGCTGGGCAATGCGTGCTACCATAGGCCGATAGCGCTGGTACAGGTCGCGGAGCGCTGTCTCATCATGCTGAGTAATCCGTTGAAGCAATGCTTCGTCGGAATAGACAGCGCTTGCTGACCGTCCATTGCTGTGATACCCGTGTTTGCTCATTGCACCTCCTTCTGTTGTAGTCCGGCGCGCTACTCAACAATCACCCGAAGGCGCTGGTCGGCATGGATGGTACACATCAGCTCATATGTGCCGCGATTGTAGTAGCGCTGCGAAAAGCGCTGCCCAGGGTCGATAGTGAATGGCCCGATTTGCACAGCGGCAGTGTCGTCGTTGCGTATCACAAGCACATCGCGCTGGTTGAGCGTCAGCTTGATCGTGCTGGGCAGCACATCGACGGTTTCGCCAGCTGCCAGGCGCGCGGCTGTGCCAGGCGGAACGCTGTACACAACCTGGCGACTGGCCTCGCTGGGGCCGCGCCACCACAGGTACCCGGCCAGGGCGGCCAGTAGCAAGATTACTAAGGCAACTGCGCCAAGTGCGCGTCGGGCCATTCGGGTTGTCATCCTCGTCTCCGTATTATTCGGGCTGCTTCACAGTAGCTGTTACTTTGATCGCGCCAGCCTTTTCGAACTGCAGCGTTACATCAACAGTATCGCCAAGCTTCAGGTCGCGGTTGAGGCCAATCAGCATCACATGGAAGCCACCAGGCATGAGCTTGACACTGCCTTTGGCCGGAACATCGATCGCCTCGACCGGGCGCATCTGCATCACATCGCCATTTTTGATAACCGTGTGCAGCTCGATACTTTTGGCAATGTCGCCAGTCGCTTTCATCAGTCGATCGGCCGCGTCGCCGGTGTTGTTAATCGTCATATAGATCGCGCCATTTGCGCCACCGCCCATATCCATGCCGCCGCCCATAGCTGCGCCAGTCGGCTGGGCTTCCATCATTGCGGCGGTGGGCTGGGCTTCGCCCATAGCATCGCCACCCATGGCAGCTGCCGGGCGTGCCCAGGCATCGACAATCTGAATTACGCTTGCGGCCGGGGCCGCCGCGGTTGGGGCACTCGGTGCCGCTGCAGTAGGTGCCTGTGTAGTGGCTGCAGTGCCACATGCACCGAGCAGGAATGCGCCAGCGAGCAGGGTTGGGATGAAGAACGAACGCATAATAATCCTCCGTTATGAATTGATAAAGTAGCGGATATCTGTGACCATATCGGCGATGGGAACTCCATCCTGGAGCATTTCGCGCCAGGTGCCGGTTTTGTCGATTACATAGACAAATGGCGAATGATCAATGGTGTATTTGAGCGCCGAATTCGGCAGCTCACGCCGGACGACGGTTACACCATAGGCTTTCACAATCGGGTCGATTTCGGCCTGCGAGCCATGCAGGCCGAGGAAAGTAGGATTAAACGCCGTCATGAATTTGGACAGTCGTGCGGGTGTATCACGCTCAGGGTCGAGCGTGACGAAGGCTACCTGCACCTGATCGGCATCGTTACCCAGTCGGCGGTACACCGCCGCCATGTCCGAAAGTGCGGTCGGGCACACATCGGGGCAATTTGTGAACCCAAAGAACAGCAGTACCACCTTGCCACGCTGTTCGCTCAGGTGAAACGGCTGGCCGGTATGGGCTACGAGCGTGAAATCGGGTGCGGCTTTGGGTGGCTCAAGCACCGTTCCGTGCAAGTTGGGGCTACCGCAAGCGTTGAGCAGCCACATGCAGGCAAGCAGACCAAGTACAAAGGATGTTGAAATACGCATATGGCCTCTTTCTGGCGTTGCGGAGCGTATTATTGCGCCGACCCGCTTCTCAGAATATAGGGACATCGAACCTTTTGGCTGGTAGGTATCGCCCCTTGTGCTATGAGTATGGGGTTCTACCTTGATTGGGTGCGCATATCCGCACCGGCTTCGCCTGAAATCGGCAACCCGGTGTGATTATGCATAGCGAAGCTACGCTCGTGTGCGCCACCGAAGGCTAGTAGGGCGTGGCCAAAGTGCACTACGTCCGCCTAGCCAGGCAAGGGCACTGAGCTTATGCAGGAAGCAACGCTGAACGTGGTGGCGGCGTTGGGGGGATGGCAATATAGCTAGCGTTCAGCGGGGGTGGGCGCGCTACTAATCGTGAAATCAGCGTGAATAGCGGTAGCGCGAACGCGACAATCAGCACGATTTCATGCACGGGCGAGGGTGGCACGAAATAGCTTGGGGCCGGGTTAGCCGGGGTCAGGCCCGAGAAACACCAGGGGATATTAAGCCCTTCGCTTGCTGTTGGCACAAAAGCTGCGCCCATTGTGGGCTGGCCAATACTCAGGATGGATGCCGTATCACCCGGGGCAGCGGCATCGTGAATGTGTGCCGCGTGGCTGTGCTGGTGCTGGTGCTGGTTGCGCAGCAGCCAGGGGGTATAGATTTGGCAATGGATAATACAGGCCAGGGGTTCGGCCAGGGCAAAGCCTAATACCACAAGCAGCAGCGCCGATGGGCGTAGCCAACGCCGAAGCGTAGCCCGCAGCTGGTGCCCCATGCGGGGCCAATATGTGCGCTGTACTTGTGGCATCATTGTGTCGTCGTGCTTATCTGGCCGGGTGTGTGCTCATACTTCGCGTACACCTGGGTGGCAGCCCTTTTTCATGGGTGATGACCGACGATGAGCAGTTAGCGGTTGGTGGTCAGTCGTCGGCCAAACCAATAACGGATTTCAGCCAAGCAGTACAAGTTAGGGCTTTCGCTTACCCAAGTACGTTATTCCCTTCCCTGGTCGTTTTTTTGCGCTACGTGCAAAAAAACGACCAGGGAAGAAGAAAGTACTACGCTGCCGCAGGCACATCAACGGCGAGCGAAAATCCTATGCGTGTAAAATGCACACCTACGGCACGTTTCTCGCTAGCGGGTGTTGCCTTGGCGGCGGCGTAACGCCAAGCCACCGGCCAGCAGCAGGGTTGCCAGTAGCAGAAATGCCCCGCCTACAGGTATGTCGCTTGACCCTGTTTTGGGCAGGGTGGTTGGTGCCTCATCGTGGCTGTGGGCGGCGGTTGGCTGGGCGGTCGCGGCGGCAGTTGGCGCAGGCTCATCGTGTGCGGCAGCGGTTGGTTGCGCGCCCGGAGCTTTGTTCACGCCAAACGTGAAGCTGCCATTGCTTTTACCGTTGTCGTCGGGCGTTACAGCATACCACGTGACGGTGTACACCCCATCGCCGGTACCGCTGGTGAGTGTGCCGCTAAGGGTTTTGTGATCGACATCGGTGTTATCGAGCTTCCCGCGCCCGACTTCTTTACCCTGCTCGTTAGTTACAATAAAATAGCTATCGGTCTCTTTGGCAGATACCTCTTCGCTCATAACGATTGTCACTTTGGCCGGAGCGGCTTTGAGATTAGCACCTGCTGCTGGATCGGATGATACAAGCTTGGCATGCGCCGAGGCGATACCAAAGGCTGCCAGGCTTAATACGAGTGCGAGAACAAGGGCAAGACTCATGCGTCGATTCATGAACGGTTCCTCCTTATAAACTCTTTGCTGACCGGGTACGAGCGCCCGGCCAAGGGTAGCTGCCTTTGTTTACATTGACTGTGTGTAGAAATGTGCCACATATTCCTGATTGCCAAGCACGGCGTGGACATCAAGGTTCCAGCTGCCCACCATGGTAAACAACACCTTTGAACGATAGCGCCCGCTGCCTTCGGCATGGGCATCAGGCTCGTTGCTGCTCATGACCATATTTGGCATAACCAGCGTCAGCCATACCGTGGCGCCATCGACGGTGCCATGTCCGTCTGTCAGTGTTACCACCACATCCTGCTCGGTCGCTGCCGGAATGCGCGCAGGTAGATCCACAGTGATCATTAGTGTATCGACCTGTTGCTGTTGCGTAATGATTTTCCCTGCGGCACCTGGCGCTGGTGTTTCGCCGCAGGCGCCTAGTGCTAGCAGTACAGCCAGCGCCAGCAACAGCCCGCGCCAGGTGCATGGTTGGGTTGGGTTGATCAATCGGTTGTCCATGGTAGTGAGCCGCCGCTATTGCATGCTCGACGAAGCAGGGTTGCGCTAATATGCGCTTCCTGTTGGTAGCTGGGCTTTGCGATGCAAAGAATAGCGTTTTTGGAATGGCATACGCCCCAATACTGCGAACCTTTCGACAGGCGGTGCTGCATAGTACAAGCAGTGCCTGGCTAAGGGCTGATTAAGCAGCACTGGTAATTGGGGGGCGCAAAAATAGGGGAGGAGTGATTGAAGCGTGATGATTGGGCGGCTTCATGCGGTAGGGTATGAGGCGGGGTATTACTAATACAAACGCTACCATCAGTATGAGCAGATCATGCACGGGGGAAGGCGGAACTTCGCTCGGTGCCGGAGCACTGCTGCCAGGTTGCATCGAGAAGCAGTTTGTGGTGGTGGCAGCCCCGCCGATACCTATGCTGAGCAATGCTTGATATGCTGGTTGTGCGTTATCGGTTGCTTGTAGCGCTGGCACGCCGGGTGCGGTCGCCATAGCGCTATTCTGGATGATATGGCTCTGGTGCTGATGCTGATGCTGTGCGCTGAAGTAAGCATGGTGGATCAATGGCAACCACACCTGGCAGTGAAACACACACAGCAGCGGCTCGCCCAGGCCGAGGGTGAGCAATACAGAGAGGGTTAGCGCGCTATAGTTACGCCGTAGCCGGGTTTGCCAGGCACGCCATGTGCGCTTGAGCGACCAGGCAATATTCCTAATTGTGCTTATGTTGCGCACGGCATCTCTTCTGAAAATATGCTGCCATGTTGTACCGTAGCCATTCATATCTGTCAAGCGGCACATACGCAACCAGCAATGCTACTGACCACTCCGCGTGTGAGTAGGCAGTACGAGTGTGGGTGCCCTGTGCAGCATCATATCAGCGCAGGGCACGCTCACTTTACATGTGGCTATACCTGTTTGGGTGGCTGGTTTGGCAATATGTGCTGGTGGCGTAGCGGCGTGGCAAGCGCCCACAGGGAACCGACTGCGATACCGAGCACAGCCACGCCAACCGTAGGCCGCAGCCCAATCAATTCGGCCATTATGCCGCCGGTGAGCATACCAAGGGTGCCGATGCCCTCACCAAGTACCTGCATCGCGGCGCTCACCCGCCCCAGCATGTGATCAGGGGCCGTGGTCTGGCGCAGGCTTAGCTGGTGGATGCTCGCCACCGTCATTGCCGCATCGCCCACGATTTGCGAGGCCACCATCAGCGGGAGCGCCAGCGCCGCCGAGGCACCTGCCAGCCAGATCAGCGCCGAACCACCCGCGCTAATGAGTAGCGCACCGACAATTGCTGGGCCAATGCCGCAACGCCTGGCGACTGGCGCGGCCACAAGCGCGCCCAGGAAGGAGCCAATGCCACCACAGGCCACCACCAGGCCAAGTGTTGCGGTGCCGAAGCCAAGCACGCGGATGGCGTACAGGCCATAGATCGCGCCAAAGAACCAGCCAAAGAAGTTGCGAATCGCACTGCTACTCGCCATTGCGCGCAGCAGTGGGTTGGCCCACACTACACCCAGGCCAGCAACCAATTCGGGCCATACGCGAGGCTGTGCTACTGGCGGCGCAGGCGGTGGCTCGGGCGTGCGGATGCGGGCCAGCAGCCCCGCCGAGCATAGAAATGATATGGCGTCGAGCAGTAGTGTGAGCGGCCCGCTGATGAACTGAACAAGCGCGCCACCAACGGGCGGCCCGGCGATTTCGGCCAGCGCGTCGCTGATACCAAGCTTACTATTGCCTTCGACCAGGTCTTCGTGCGCGAGCAGCGTGGGCAGTGCCGTGTGGTAGGCTACATTGAAGAACACGGTGAGGATGCCCGCCAGTATCGCGACAAAATACAGCTGCGCTATATGCAGCCAGCCCATCAGAAAGGCAAATGGGATGGAGCAGAGCAGCAGCGCCCGCCCCAGGTCGGCGGCGATCATCAGCGGGCGGCGGCGCAGCCGGTCGACCCACACGCCCGCGAATAGCCCGAGTACCAGCAGCGGCGCGGTGCTGGCGGCGTTGAGTAGCCCCATCTGAACCGGGCTGGCGTGCAACGCCAGGATGGCGGTGTAGGGCAGGGCTTCGCGGGTAACGGTTGAGCCGAACTGCGAGATGGTTTGCCCAACCCACAGGTGCATAAAATCGCGCTGTCGCCATAAGCTGCCGAAGCGGGCTGGTCGCGCGGGCGGTAGCGGGGCATCCAAGTAATGGTTTTCCATAGCGAGTGGTTGCTTTCTTTATTTTTATAGCGATTTGTAGACCGGGGAGAATCGGCGCACACAACAAAGCGGCCACGGGTGGGCAATGGCCGCTTGACGCACAGCGGCCACAGGGCGTAAACGCTCTGTGGCCGTTTTTATGAAGAACTCACCAGGCGACGAATGGAAGGCGCGCCACGCATAAACGCACAGGCACCAGCATAGCCAGCCTAATGGTGAAAGTTAATGGTTAGCAAAACGAGTGCTTCGCAAGCACTGGGCACGCAGAGTTACGCGGGAGTTATTCTTGCGCGCGCATGAATGAAGAGCTTGGCCATACGGGCGACGTCCCCTTTCGGCTGGGTGATTCTGGCTGTGAGTGTAGCACATACCGCAGGTGCGCGGTTCGGCCCTGCGATGGATATGCGCCCGCGACTTACGCCGCTATGCGTTCAATAATGGTGGCAATGCCCATGCCGCCGCCAACGCAGAGGGTCACCAGCCCGCGCTTCAGCTCGCGGCGCTCAAGCTCGTCGAGCAGGGTGCCAAGCAGCATGGCACCAGTAGCGCCAAGCGGGTGCCCGAGCGCAATCGCGCCGCCATTCACGTTGATCTTTTCCCAGGGCACGCCGGTTTCGCGCTGGAAGTGCAGCACCACCGCGGCGAAGGCTTCGTTTACTTCAAACAGGTCGATATCGGCGAAGTTTAAGCCGGCTTTCGCCAGTGCCTTGCGTGCGGCGGGGGCTGGCCCGGTGAGCATAATGGTTGGTTCGGCACCGGTGAGCGCCGCCGCGACAATGCGCGCGCGCGGGCGTAAGCCCAGGGCTGCGCCTTTCGCAGCTGAGCCAACCAGCACCAGCGCCGCGCCATCGACGATGCCCGAAGAGTTGCCAGCAGTATGAACGTGCTCGATCTGCCTGGCCTGGGGGTATTTGCCGAGCGCAATGGCATCGAACCCGGCTGCGCCCATAGCGGCAAAGGCGGGACGTAGCCCGGCCAGCCCTTCGAGCGTAGTGCTGGGCTTGATGAACTCGTCCTCGGCTAGCAGGGTAGCGCCGTGTGCATCGCGCACTGGCACCAGCGAAGGTGCGAAGTAGCCTTCGGCGCGCGCCCGTGCAGCTTTCTGCTGTGAATCATAGGCGAAACGGTCGGCGTCGGCGCGGGTGAAGCCATCCAGAGTGGCAATCAGGTCGGCACCAATGCCCTGCGGCACAAAGCCAATCTGCCCGCTGATCTCGGGGTCGCTGAAAAGCGCGCCGCCATCGCTGCCCATCGGCACGCGCGACATCGACTCGACCCCGCCTGCGACAATCAGCTCTTCCCAGCCCGAGCGCACTTTCATCGCGGCGAGGTTCACGGCTTCGAGGCCGCTGGCGCAGAAGCGATTGATCTGCACCCCGGCGACGCGCCAATCCCAGCCAGCCGCCAGCGCGGCAGTTTTGGCAATGTCGCCACCTTGCTCGGCAATCGGGGTGACGCAGCCTAGCACTACATCTTCAACTTCGGCGGTGGCGAAGCCGTGGCGGTGCTGTAGCTCGTGCATCAGGCCAGTGACAAGCGCAACTGGCTTCACCGGGTGTAGCGCGCCGTCGGCCTTGCCCTTGCCGCGCGGCGTGCGAATTGCATCGAAAATATATGCGTCGTTCATGGTCTGTTCCTTTGGTTGTAGGTTGTATCAGCGTATCTAGTTCACCACAGAGGCACCGAGGCGCGGAGTTTTGCCTTTGATTAACTGCTGCTACTGGCCTATTCCTCAAACATTGCCCGGCCAATGATCTCCTTCATGATTTCGGTAGTGCCGCCATAAATCGTCTGCACCCGCGTGTCGAGGTACATGCGCGCGATGGCGTATTCTCGCATGTAGCCGTAGCCACCATGCAGCTGTAGGCAGCGGTCGGCGGTGCGCTGCTGTAGCTCGGTGCTCCACCACTTGGCCATGGCGGCTTCGTCGGCGCTGAGCTGGCCCGCGTTATGCGCTGTGATGCACTGGTCGATGAAGCTGCGCCCGATAGTTAGCTCGGTTTTAAGCTCGGCAAGCACGAAGCGCGTGTTCTGGAAGTTGGCGAGTGGCTGGCCGAAGGCGCTGCGGCTTTTGCAATAGTCTACCGTCCATTCGAGTGCGGCCTCGGCGGCAGCGATTGCGCTTACCGCGATGGTTAGCCGCTCCTGGGGCAGCTGCTGCATCAGGTAGGCGAAGCCTGCGCCCGCCTCGCCGAGCAGGTTTTCGGCGGGTACGCGCACATTGTCGAAGAAGAGCTCGGCGGTGTCCTGGGCGTGTAGGCCAATTTTCTCCAGGTTCCGCCCGCGCCGAAACCCGGGTATGTCGCGCTCGGCGACCAGCAGGCTGATGCCACGGTGCCCGCGCCCGGCTTCGGTGCGCGCCACCACGATCACGATGTCGCTCAGGATGCCATTTGAGATAAACGTTTTTTGCCCATTTATTACATACGCGTCGCCATCGCGCACAGCGCTGGTACGGATGCCCGCCAGGTCGCTGCCTGTGCCTGGCTCGGTCATGGCAATTGCGCCAACCAACATGCCATCGGTGAGGCCGGGCAGCCAGCGTGCCTGCGCCGCCGGGCTGGCATAGCGCAGGATGTAGGGAATAACAATGTCGTTGTGGACGGGCATGCCAATGCCCATAAAGCCGCCGCGCGCCAATTCTTCTACCAGCACGGTGTTGTAGCGGTAGTCGTTCAGGCCCGCACCACCGTATTGCTCGGGCACATCGGGGCCGAGGAAGCCCGCGCGACCGGCAGCGCGCCACAGCTCGCGTGGGACGCAGCCATGGTGCTCCCAGGTGGGGTAGTGTGATGCGACTTCGCGGGCGAGGAAGGTGCGGAATGCGTCGCGGAACATGAGGTGTTCGGCCTCGAACAGGGTGCGTTTCATGCGGCGCTGCCTTTGTGTGTAGGTATCGCTGTAGGTAGTATAGCACTACTTGTAGCGTGAGTTTCGAGGAGGGTGGCGCTATTTCTACCTGTGGTTTTGCGCTGTGTAGACTCCAAGTTCGCACTTTTGTCATAATTTCGTTGAATTCGTGCCACGTTCAGCCACTATGATCGGCGTGTAAGAACATGCAGGAGGGTTAGATGCAACGCATCTTCATAGCGCTGGCATTTGTGGTGAATACCGCGCTTGCTGGTTTCTATAGCGATGGCAAATCGTTTGTGTGGCAGCGCATCGATAGCACGGCGGAGGCCCGTGCCGATGGCAGCATAACCGTGACCGAACAGCTCACGCTACGCTATACCAATGGCCCATTTACGTTTGCATTCCGTGATCTGCCCAGGCAGCGGCTCGATGGGATTTCACACATTAGTGTCAGCGACGACACCCAGTCATATCGGCAGGTAGATGATGCCGAAAGCACAGCGCCACACACATTTAGTATTACCAAGGAGAATGGCACCCAGCGGGTGCGGTGGGTTTACCCAGCAACTACTGGCGGCGCGCGTACTTTTACCTTGCGCTACGAGGTTGCCGGAGCGGTGCGGCGCTATGCTAACTACGATGAAATCTGGTGGTCGTTCGTCTTCCCCAACCGCGACGAGCTGGTCGAACAGGGGGTTGGGCGTATCGTGCTGCCACAGCCGGTTGCGACTGACCGATTGGCCGCTGATGCGCCAGGGTGGCCCGGCGCAGTAGAACGCGCCCCTGGGACAGCAACCGTGCAGGCGGCGAATATTCCAGCCAATACCGAGCTGGCGCTGCGCCTGCAATTCCCTAAGGGCGTGGTTGGTGGCGTAGTGCCAGCCTGGCAGGTAGCCGCCGAGCGGCAAGCGGCCTATGATACGAATGTACGCCCCACTGTTAATGTGGTATTGTCGGCGCTGGCAGCCGGGCTAGCGGTACTGTTGAGCTGGCTGGTGCTTGGCTGGTGGCGGCGCGTGCGCGACCCGCAGGCGCGTGATAGCGCTGCCGGTGAGCAATTCGCCCCGCCCGATGCGCTACCGCCAGCATTGGCCGCCCGGCTGTTGGGCCGGGGTTATGGCGAGGCGGTGCTCGCCACGCTGTTTGATCTGGCTAATCGTGGCCTGCTTATCTTTCGGGAAGTGCGCCATAAGCAGCTGATTGCGGTTCGCACAGAGGCACCAGCTGTAGGGTTAGCAGCCTTTGAAGAAGCAACGTTGAGTGCGTGTGAGCTAGTGACACCGGGGAGTGAGCTACACCTTACCAACGACCAATCGCGGATATCGAAGGCCCAAAGCGAGCTGGAAATGCTGTATCATACAGCACTGCTCGAACAAGGCTACCTTGATCCTGCGGCGCTGGAACGCCGCAAGCGTAGCCTGATCGTGGCGACCATAGCAACGATGATTGGCGGAGGCGGCTTTACTGCTGCGGTAGTGATGGCCACGCGTTTTAGCTTATGGCTACCGGTGGTAGCGGGGGTGGTGTTTTTTGCTACCATTACCTGGCTAGGTATCGCAGCAGCTTTACGCAGTATTACGCAGGCGGGGGCCGATGCAATGGCCCGCTGGCACGCATTCCGCGATTACCTTGGGCATATGGTTCCGCAGCATGCGTCAGGTGGAGCATTCGGCACGCTACTTCCATACGCAATTGCATTGGGGCAAGCCAAGCCGTTGATGACAACCTATAGCGCCACTGCTGAAGTTTTACCGGTGTGGTACTATCCGCTAATAGCTAATACTACGCACTCTGGCGGGTATACAGCTACTGGAAACGCCCTGCCGCTCCAGGATTTCAGCCAGAACTTCCTGAGTGCGCTTACCAGTGCTACGAGTAGCGTAAGCATCGTGGGGGCGAGCGCCGCTGGTGCCAGCGGCGGCGGTGGCGGCGGTGCCGGATAAGCAACATAACATGTATAGCATGAAATGGAGTATTTGATGAACATCGACAAAGACAAGCGGGTAGCGTGGGGCATTAGCGTAGGGATAGCATTGGGTGCTGCACTGGGTCTTGCACTCAACAATCTTGCGCTAGGCATCGGTGTGGGAATTGCGATTGGCGTAGCACTTGGCGCGGCGTGGCAGAAACAGGACAAATAATACTAGGAGTTACGCAGTTGCGTTGTTCGGCAACCCAATGGAAAGTCTTTTGCCTGCGGCAGCATGGTACGTGCCGATCGTTGTGTATGCGGTTTTTCCGCGCGGAGCGCGGAAAAACCGCATACAACGAAAATGAAGGGTACCGCGCTGCCGCAGGCGCAATACACCAACCGCGTAAGCCCTAAATACTTGTCATAATCGTGTGTCATTACGCCTATGCCAACAATTCTGATTGTTGAAGATGAATACGAGCTGGCGGCGCTGCTGCGCCGCCAGCTCGAGGGCGAGGGCCATACCGCACTGGTAGCGCATGATGGCACTACCGCACTCATGCTGGCGGCGCAGTCGCAGCCCGACCTGGTCATCCTCGATTGGATGTTGCCGGGGCTGGATGGCTTGGCCGTTTGCCGCCGCCTGCGCGAGCGCTCGATTGTGCCGATTTTGATGCTGACGGCGCGGGCTGAAGAGGCCGACCGGGTATTGGGCCTGGAGGTAGGTGCCGACGATTACCTGACCAAGCCATTCAGTCTGCGTGAGTTGCTAGCACGTGTACGCGCCCAGCTTCGGCGTATGGAGCTGCTGCGCACGGCAGAAACCGCCACTACCGGGCCACTTAATCTTGGGGTGCTGCGCATCGACCCGCTAGCGCGCCGAGTTCAGCTTGGCGACGAATTGCTTGATCTTACGGTTAAAGAATACGAGTTGCTGCTGTTGCTGGCACGCCATCCAGGCCGTAGCTTCAGTCGGGCATATTTGCTCGATCATATCTGGGGTGATGACTATGAGGGTGGTGATCGCACGGTTGATACACATGTAGTACGCTTGCGCCGTAAGCTTGGCGAGGTGGGCGAGCGGATTGCGACTGTGTGGGGAGTGGGCTATCGCTTCGAGTAAGCCGTATCGATAGTTCTATTATAGGGTTATGCGTCCATCTGGGTACACTCATGCCAGCACAGGAACTACTTAGCGATCTGTTTCGTAATCAGCCGCACCCGCTGGCTGCGCAAATGGCCGAATGGCTCGTATCGTCGCGCCGATTTGCCATGTTTGCCGCTACATTTGAAGGAAAAATTCGCAAGAAGTTGCGCGCAACGCAGGGCAGCGAGAGTTTGCACGACCTGCAATTTGAGCTAGAAACCGCGTACTTGCTGCTTCAGGATCGTTTGTTAAGCGTGGCCTACGAGCCAACGCCGCCGAGGCAGGCACGCTGCCCCGACTTTGCGGTGAGCTACACCACCAGCATGACGTTTATGCTCGAAGCCACCCGGCTGCGGGCTGAACAGCCGAGTCGTGGGGATGAGCGCGTAGAGCCGCTGGGAGCAGAATCAGGCTCTGTTCAAGCGGCACTGCGCACGACTGAACGCCTAGCCGATACAGTGTGTCATAAACTCCACCAATTATTGCCCCAATGTTGTAATGTGCTGGTGGTAGGCGTTGAAGGGCTCGTTTTCTCAGCCAGCGAGCTGCGCGACGCGCTGGTACGTATTCAGCAGCGCGCCGAACAGAATGACGCGGCCTGGTTGCGGCGACACAAATTTCACGATCGGGCCGATTTCTTTCAGCATTACCAGCGCCTGAGTGAAGTGCTCGTGCGTGGCCTGCACCAACCCACGACATTGACGGCTGCCTGGGCCAACCCTCAGGCGCGGCATCCGCTCCCAGGCAAAGTGCGAACCGCGCTGTATCGCAGCCACGCAGTTGTGCTATAGGTTTCAATATGGCAAGAACAAATACCTGGCACTTTGCCCGTGCACCATTGGTTGCATTTCGGCATATGGTTGCGCAGCGCACGGGCTTCTGGCGCTCGCTGGCCGACATGATGCTATTGAGCCTGGTGCTTTCGCTGGTTATATACCCATTGCGCACATTTGCCAGCACTGACTGGGCCGAATTAATAAGCCTGATGTCGTTTGTATTTTACCCGTATACGGCATGGCGGCTGGCTCCTGGCCAGGGCAGTTGGATGCGGCGAATAGCGCGCGATTTGGCCTGGATGCTGCTGTTTGGTTTAGGTATTAGTGTGCTGAGCTGGCTATGTATGAATTACCTGGATTCAGCTGCTCGCATGTTTGGCATTCGTTTTGATGAAGTGCGCCTAACAATCCTTGATTTTATTTTGAGCAACTTTCTTGTATTAGTCACAATATTTGTGCCTACCCGCGTCTTATTGCTACTCTGGTCGGCTGGTCAGAAACGCTTACGTTGGCAGCTTACGTTTTCGTACCTGCTTATGGGTGTCATTACAGTGCTGCTTCTGCCGCTTTCTCTGGTGCTGTTTATTGTTATCAGTAGCCTATTTCTGGTGTCACCCGTAGCAGCACCGGGCGCTACGGCAATGCGTGTTGCTGCCACGCTTGGCCCGCTGGTGCGTACTGGGAAGTCACCCGCCCAGCTCGATATGGTGCTCGATGCGATGTTTGATGGTAGTGTGCGTGTGCCAACCGATGGAGCGCCGCTTGATTTTGAGGCGCCCCCGGATGAGGCAGCAGTATCATTTAAGGGGATTCGCCGCATTTCATTGCTACAGCCCGATGGCATCGTGCTGGCGAGCACTGGCGAGCTTGCTTATGCACCAGGTACCCGGTTACCTGTGGATCAGGGTACCCGTTTTGCATTACTAATCGAGCAGGCACAAAATGGCACGTGCGCTGAAGGTCGCCCCGCCGATGGCCTATTACCCGATAGTGCAACATGCCTGATTCCTGCTACGCCAACTACCCCGGCCACGACTGTGCTGGTTGAAGCCTTAGTTGATGGACGCGCACAATGGGGTGCGGTACTGGCACGGATGATAACTTTCATACTGTTTGTGACCGGCCTCTGGTGGATCGTGGCCCCAGGTGCGATCGCGGTAGCGATTGTGGTAGCTGTAGGCATTGGATCGTTGCTGGCGCGACGGCTTACGCGCCGGATTGAATACCTGGCTGCGGCTACCGACGATATTGCGTCGGGTAACCTGGCGCGCAAGGTTGAGGTGGGTGCGCCTGATGAAGTGGGGCGTTTAAGCGCGGATTTCAATGCAATGGCAGCGCGCCTGCACGAGCGCGAGCAAGCACTCGCCACAGCAGCGGCACGTGCCGAGGGTTTATTAAAAGCGAACCGTCGCCTCGTGGCTGATGTTTCCCACGAGCTACGCACTCCGCTGGCGACGCTGCGCGGCTATATCGAAGCGCTAGAGCATGAACACGGCGACCAGCTGCCAGCACATGATCTGGACGTAATTCAGAATGAAGTGCGCCGCCTTACTGAGCTGATCGATGATCTATTTACGCTGGCACGTGCCGAGGCGCAGCAATTGCCTCTAACATTTGAAGCGGTTGATGCCAAGGTATTGGTGCAGCGGCTGGTTGATACCATTGCGCCACTAGCGCGCCGTGAGCGGCATATTGAGGTAGTGGCGGCGCTGCCTGCCATGTTGCCTCTCGTATATGCTGATCGCAATCGGCTAGAGCAGGTGCTGCTCAACCTGGTGCAGAATGCCTTGCGCCATACACCGCCTGGTGGGATTGTAGCAATTGAAGGATTGGCCGATGGTGCAAGCATCACACTGACTGTGGCTGATACTGGCGTAGGCATTCCCGAAGGCGAGCTGTCACTCGTTTTTGAGCGCTTTTTTCGCGGCGATAGCTCACGCGCGCGTGAGACTGGCGGGGCTGGGTTGGGCCTGGCTCTGGTGCAGGAGCTAGTAGCAGCCATGGGTGGCCATGTGACAGTCGAAAGCCAACTGGGGCGCGGTAGTCGCTTTAGCGTGGTGCTGCAATACAGTGGGCGTGCCAACCCTCAGGCTGTGCCGCTGGCACATATTCGCGATTAAGTTTGCTCGGTGGGGCGAACGCCCCAGGCCGATCAGCGAAGCCAAACTTCGTTGCTTGGCCTGGGGTTTTGCTATTGATACGCGTTACGCGGTTGGCATTTTAGCCTTGGGCAGCGCGGTACGTTACGATGACGGTGCGCCGCGGTTGGTGCGAAGCGCCAAAAAACAGTTCGGTACCATGATGCTGCAGGCACTATTCCGCAAACGCGGGCGACCGCGTAACGCGCGTCGATAAAAGTTAAAAAGAGTTTACACTCTCATTTCTGCGCATATCTGGGGCTTATTCATAGGAATGTCAGCTTTGGCTCATTCAGCTGTATATCCGGCATGATATGATAAGAGGGAGATGATAGGTCGCGTACCAAACGGTAAATATTACTGCGATATGTAATAAATTCTTTTCCCTCGGCCTTTCAGCGGCAAGGAACGCACAGCGGTCACCGTTCGTCTTTGGGTTTGGATGCTTTCGTCGTGGAGGCTTATATGCCCGGTGGCGCGCCGACACAACCTGCCCTGCGTTCACGCCGCTGGTGGCGCTGGGCAGTGCGTGCTGCCGGGCTTGTGCTTGGGCTGCTCGGTATTGCTAGCGGCGCGCTCTGGCTCACCACTGATCTCCCCGATACCGCACACCTGCGCGCGCGCGCGGCGCTTGGCAGCACGCGCATCCTCGATCGGCGCGGGCAGCTGCTGTACGAGCTACCCGATCCACTGAGCGGTCGGCAGCGCCCGGTGCCGCTTGCCGCTATGCCGTTGGCGCTGCGCCAGGCCACCATTGCGGTCGAAGATGCTAGCTTCTACGCCAACCCAGGGGTAGATGTGCGCGGGATTGCGCGAGCGGCCTGGACGGATCTGCGCAGCGGCTCGCTCACGGCGGGCGGATCGACGATTACGCAGCAGCTGGCGCGCAGCTTCTTGCTCGACCCGGCACTGGCGCGTGAGCGGAGCTTCAGCCGCAAGCTGCGCGAGGCCACCCTGGCGCTCAAGCTCACCACCGCCTACTCCAAAGACGATATTCTCGCGCTGTACCTGAACCAGACCTATTACGGCGGGCGGGCGTATGGTGTTGAGGCGGCGGCACGCCATTTCTTCGGCAAGCCAGTGCGCGATCTCGACCTGGCCGAGTGCGCGCTACTGGCCGGGCTGCCACAGGCGCCATCGAGCTACGACCCGTTTGTAGCGCGCTCGGCGGCGCTGTCTCGCCAGGCCGATGTGCTGGCGGCTATGGTGCGCGCCGGGTATATCAGCACCGCGCAGGCCGAAGCCGCTAAGGCCGAGCCGTTGCAGTTCGGCGGCGACGACCAGGCCGCGCGCGCACCGCACTTCGTCAATTATGTGCTCGACCAGCTGGAAGCGCAATTTGGGGCCGATGTCGTGGCGCGCGGTGGCCTTACCATCACAACCACGCTCGATGCCGACCTGAACGATGCCGCGCAGGCCAGCTTGCGCCGCCAGATTGGGCTGCTGGCCGAGCGGCGCAACGGCGGCCCCGACCACCGCGTGCGCAACGGCGCGGTGCTGGTGCTGAACCCGCAGGATGGCGCGATTCTGGCGATGGTAGGCAGCCCGAATTTTGACGATGCGCGCACCCAGGGCCAGGTGAATGCGGCGCTAGCGTTACGCCAGCCTGGGTCGGCAATCAAGCCACTGACCTATGCCGCCGCGTTTGAGCGCGGCTGGACGCCCGCCTCGCAGATTCTCGACATTCCTACAACCTTCCAGACGCGCGAAGGCAACCTGTACACGCCGCAGAACTACGACCGCACATTTCATGGCCCGCTGCTGCTGCGCGAGGCGCTCGCTACCTCTTCAAATATCTCGGCGGTGCGCCTGCTCGACGCGATTGGTGTACCTGCGCTGCTCGATATAGCCGGGCGGCTTGGCATTCACTCGCTGGGCGAACCCGCGAATGCCGGGCGCTATGGCCTGGCGCTGACGCTGGGCGGCGGCGAGGTTACCCCGCTTGAGCTGACAGCGGCCTATGCTGCGTTTGCGAATGGCGGGCAGCGAATTGCGCCATACGCTATTCTGCGGGTGACGAATGCGCTCGGCGAAGATGCTGGGGATTTCGTTCATGCCCCGCCTGCCCAGGCGCTATCGCCTCAGGTCGCCTACCTGATTACCGACATACTTTCCGATCGCTATGCCCGCATGCGTGCGTTTGGCGCGCAGAGTGTGCTTGATATCGACCGGCCCGCCGCCGCGAAAACCGGCACTACAAGCGATTGGCGCGACAACTGGACGCTCGGCTATACGCCTGACCGGGTGGTGGGCGTGTGGGTGGGCAATGCCGATGGCCAGCCGATGGAGGCGATTAGCGGCATCAGCGGGGCCGGGCCGGTGTGGCACGATGTCATGCTGGCCGCGCACCAGGGGCTGCCGCCGCGCCAGTTTGAGCGCCCGGCGGGTATTGTCGAGCGTGCGATTTGTGCCGAGGGCGGCTTGCTGCCTGGCCCACACTGCCCGGCGACGCGCAGCGAGCGTTTTGTGGCCGGAATGGAGCCGCACGCCACCGACAGCAGCCATGTTGCCCTCGGCATCGACATGATGCTGGGCTGCCGCGCACCGGCTGGCTACCCGGCGGCGCGCACAACGCTGCGCGTATTCCGTATTCTGCCGCCCGAGGCCGAAGCGTGGATGGTGGCATCCGAGCTACCGCGCCCGCCACGTGCAGTGTGCCCCAGTATTGCATCGAGTGAGGTAACTGCTATTGAACCTGGGGCTATGCCTTTGCAAGGGGCGGTTCAGCAAGCGCCCGCCGGGCCAGCACTGCTCACGCCTGCGCCGGGCGCGACGTTCGTACTGAGCCCGGGGATTCCGCCCGCGCGCCAGCGCATCGAGCTAAAGGCGCGAGCCGGGCGCGACGATGCTGCGACCCTGACGATCCTGGTGGATGATCAGCCAATCGCAGCGCTGAGCAGCCCGCCCTACCGCGCGTTCTGGCAGCTTGTGCCGGGCCGCCACCGCGCCGAGGTGCGTGTGACCGATGCGCAGGGCCACGTGACGCGCAGCCCAATGGTTGAGTTTGTTGTTGAGATGGCTAGCTCTTGACGGCGGTAAGCGTCTGTCATTCAAAAACATGAGGACTTTCGCTTGCCGTTTCTGCGCCTGCGGCAGCAGGGTACTTTTTCTTTTTTCCTGGTGATTATTTGCGCTTCGCGCAAATAATCACCAGGAAGTAAAGAATTTGCTTGGGTAAGTGAAAGTTCCGAACATAATACTTCTTATTATTACATAGACATAAAGAGGCCAATTATGGAACGCCGACGCTCTTTCTTTCGCTGGCGCAACATCAACATCGCCTTAGCCGCACTGGTGCTGCTGGTTGCGGGCCTGGTGTTTGGCCCAATTGCGGTGCGCGGCCCGCAGATTGTGAGCATCACCCCGGCAGATGGGACGAAAGATGCTAATCCGCAAGGTGGCATTCAGATTGTGTTTAGCCAGTGGGTGCGGCCCGATTCGGTGCGTGCCGCTGTGCGTTTTGAGCCGCCTGTGGACTTTACGGTCAATGCGCCGTCATTCCCGCGCGCCGGGGCCAGCACCGTCACCATCGAGCCGCAGGGTGGGCTACGCTATGGCGCGGCGTATCGCTTGCAGATCGGCGGCGCGGTGCAGAACCTGTTTGGCCGCGCGCTGGAACAGCCGCAGCAGCTGGCCTTTTCCACCGTGCCCTACATGAGCGTTGCGAAGTTTGGCCCGGCGCAAGATACGAAGGATGTCGCGCTCAATGCGCCGATTCTGGTGGAATTTGCCCTGCCAGTGGTGCCTGCCGCCACCATCACCGCTGCCGCCGACGACCCACGCCTGGCCGATACACTGCCGCAGCCGCTGGCGCTGGCGCCCGCCGCGCCGGGCGTAGGCCGCTGGATTTCGCCTACGCAGTTTGGCTTTTACCCTACGGTGCTGCATTCGGCCACGCGCTACACCGCCACGGTGAACACCGCCGTCTCGCCCGATGGCAAGTACCGGCTGGAGAAACCAGTATCTTGGGCGTTTACGACCGCCGCGCCACTGCTGGTGGGTACACGTCCCTTCGACGGTGCGACCGATGTGCTCGATACTGGCGAGATTGAGGTGCGGCTCGAGCCCGATGTGAATGTTGATGTAGCGGGGAAAAGCTTCACGCTGCGCGATACCGCGAGCGGCACCGCCGTGAATGGAACGGTGACCGCAATGCCCGGCGGCTTTCACTTCAAGCCTGCGGCCCGGCTGACGCGCGGCGCGCGCTACGAGGCCCGCCTGGCACCAGGTGTAGTATCGAGCACGGGTGCGCCGCTGAATACCCAGCCGCTGACATGGAACTTCACTGTGATTGGCGACCTTGCAGTGGCGCAGGTGGAGCCAGCGACCAGCACCAGCGAGGTACTGACCGACACCGCGCGCATCAGCGTGCGCTTCAACCACCCGGTGGTGGCCTTCACCACGCTCGACGACCAGCAAAAGCTACCCCAGCCATTTGTGATTGAGCCGAGAGTACCCGGCACTGGCCGCTGGCTGGATACCAGCACCTACGTGTTTACACCGCAGGGCGGCTTGCAGGCTTCGACGAAGTACAATGTGCGCGTGGCGGCGGGCCTGGCCGACCAGACCGGCGGCGCGCTGCGTGAAGAATATCGCTGGGAATTCAGCACGATCACGCCCACAGTTTACGGCTCAACGCCCCAGCTGGGCAATATATACGCCGCGCCGACTGGCCCGCTCCAGGTGTACTTCAACCAGCCCATGGATCTGGCGAGCCTGCGTGGTGCCATCACCCTTGAGCGTGATGGTGTGGCGGTGCCGGGCACGCTCAGTGCGGGCGGCATCAAGCCAAATGCGTACACCCAATCTGGAGATAAAGAAATAACGCGCAGCTTCGATGGCGTGATTGTAAACTTTACGCCCAGCGCGCCGCTTGAGCGCGGTGCCAGCTACACGCTGGCGGTTGCGGCGGGTGCGCGCGCGGCCCAGGGCAGCGGCAGCCTGGACAAGGAATATCGCGTTACGTTCCAGGTGGCGCCACTGCCGCAGCTGCTGAGAACGGTGCCGGTCAACGGTGATAGCGCCGCCGGGCTGAGCGACCCATTGACACTGATCTTTAACACACCAATGGATTGGGCCTCGGTTGAGCAGAACCTGACGATCGAGCCAAAGCCCAGCGAAGTGTATACCAACACCAGCGAAAACGAGTATTTCGCTTATTTCAGCCCAACGCCCGATACCGATTATCGCGTGACCTTGCGCGGCACCGCGCGTGACGCCTGGGGCGTGCCGCTGGGCCAGGATGTTGAGCTTAGCTACCATACCGCTCCGCCCGAGCCTGCGCTTGCGCTAGTGGGCACGGCGCAGCGCATTGGCGCGTACAACGCCTATGTGAATACGCGCGTGCCGCTACAGCACATTGCGACGCCAACCGTGAATTATTCGCTATATACAATCGCACCACAGCAGGCGGCGACACTGCTGACCGACTATGAGGCCTGGAACAGCTACCGCCCGGCCGAGAGCGCGCTACTGCGCCAGGAAGATCTGAATCTTGCAGGCGATCGCAACACCATGCGCATCGATGTGCTTGATCTCGGGCGGCTCGATGCGGGAATGTACTACCTGCTGGTGCGTGGCCCTACCGGCCAGAGCGACCGCCAGATTATGGCGGTAAGCCCATACGCGCTGACAATTAAGCGTAGCACGACCCAGGCGTTTGTCTGGGCGATCGACATGGCGAGCGGCAAGCCCGCCGCCAACCTGCTGCTGCTCGGCGCGACCTACGACTATGAGCAGCGCAAGCTCATCCCGCTGGAATTAGGTGCGACCGATGCCGATGGCGTATTCCAACGCGATGGTGCGTTTGGCGATGCCTCAAGCCCATTCTTCCTGTGGGCGCAGAGCGGCGGGCAGTTTGCCTTTGGCACGACCTTCTGGGGCGATGGCGTGAACCCATGGGATTTTGGCTTGCCCGCCGATTATGGCAATAGCCCGGTGGTTGGCACCGTCTACACCGACCGGCCAATCTACCGCCCGGAGCAGAATGTCTATATTCGCGGCGCGTTCCGGCTCGACCAACACACGCTGAGCTACAGCCTGCCCGGTAGCGGCCAGCGCGCCGAACTGACAATCACCGATCCCGAGGGCAACACGATCTACTCGAACACGCTTACCCTTAGCGAATTCGGTACCTTCAACAGCAGCATAGTGCTTGAGCGTAGCGCCAAGCTCGGTGGGTATGGCCTGAATGTCGTGGTGTACGACACCACTGCTGGCGAGCAGGCCCGTGTATTAGGCGCGTTCTACGGCTCGTTCAGTGTCGCCGAATATCGCAAACCGGCCTTTGAAGTGATGGTAACGCCTGCCAAACCCGATCTGGTGCAGGGCGATACGTTGCGCATGCAGGTGGCGGCGAAGTATTTCGCCAGCGGCGCCGTGGCCAATGCGCCGCTGCGCTGGCGGCTGCTGGCAAACCCATATTTCTTCCGCCCCGAGGATCAGGGCAATTACAGCTTTGAGGATATTGATGACGCCTCACGCTGGTATCGCGGCGACCAGCCCGAGCGCGCGGGTGGTGAGCTTGTGGCCGACGGCCAGGCGAAAACCGACGCGCAGGGCAACTTCGTGCTTGAGCTGCCCGCCACGCTGGGGAAACAAACCCACAGCCGCACGCTCACCCTCGATGTCGAAATTACCGATGTCGATGGGCAGGTAATTGCCTCGCAGGGTACGGTCAACGTTCATGCTGGTGCATTCTATGTTGGCTTGCGGCCCGAAGGCTATGTTGTGCAGGCGGGCCAGCCGCAGAACGTCGCGATCATCACGCTCGATGCGCAGGGCCAGCCGGTGCCGAACCGCGCGCTGACGCTGGCGTTGTACCAGCGCGAGTGGAACAGCGTGCGCCAGCAGGGCGCCGATGGCCGCTTCTACTGGACTTCGACCTTTAGCGATACGCTGGTTGAGCGCAAGCCCGCCACCACCGATGCGCAGGGGCGCGGCAGCGTCAGCTTCACGCCCAAGGCGGGCGGCGAGTACCGAATTGTGGGTGAGGCGCGCGACGATGCCGGGCATACGATTATAGCCAGCGCCTACAGCTGGGTATATGGCGGCGATGTGTTCTGGGGCATCAACGACACCGCGCGCATCGACCTGATTGCCGACAAGCGCAGCTACCGCCCCGGCGACACGGCGGGCGTGCTAGTGACCGCGCCCTATGCGAACATGCAGGCGCTGATGACGATCGAACGTGGGTCGGTCATTGAACATAAATTGTTTACCCTGAAAGGAACCACCGAGCTCCTGCAAGTGCCACTGAAGGCCGAGTACGCGCCGAATGTGTATGTGTCGGTGGTGCTGGTGAAGCCCGCGGGCGGCGACGTGCCGGTGCCCGATGTGCGCGTGGGCCTGGTGAATCTGCCGATCTCCACCGAGCAGCAGCAGCTGAAGCTTGAGCTGACGCCCGATAAGCCGCAGGCCGGGCCGCGCGACCAGGTAACCTATGCGATTAAAGCTACCGACTACGCGGGCAAGGGCGTGCGTGCCGAAATCGGCCTGGCGCTCGTCGATAAGGCGGTGCTCTCGCTGGCCGACGACCCAAACCCGACCATGGTCGATGCCTTCTACACGCGCCGCGCGCTGGGGGTGTTTACCGCGCCCTCGCTCACTGCGCTGGTCGATCGGGTGACGCTGAAGCTGCAGCCTGGCGATAAAGGCGGCGGCGGTGGTGCCGGGGCCGACGTGCTGCTGCGGCGCAATTTCCCCGATACGGCCTACTGGAACCCCAGTGTTGTGACCGACGCCGACGGCAATGCCGAGGTGACGCTCACGCTACCCGATAGCCTGACGACCTGGCGCATGACTGCGCGCGGGCTTTCGACCGACACGCGTGTGGGCCAGAGCGTGGAAGATCTGGTTTCGACCAAGCCGCTGCTGGTGCGCCCGAGTTTGCCGCGCTTCCTCACAGTTGGCGACAAGCTGGCGCTACAGGCCGTGGTGCAGAACACCAGCGCCAGCCCGATCGATGCAACGGTGACATTTGAGCAGGCGCAGGATAATGGCCGGGTCGCGCTGAAGCTCAACGGCGACGCCCAGCAAAACATAGCGGTGCCTGCCAATGGTACGGCGCTGGTGCGCTGGCCGGTTGAAGTTCCAACCGCCGGGCAGGCCGTGCTGCGCTTTCGTGTAACGGGCGGTGGCCTGCAAGATGCCGTAGAGCAGGCGCTGCTAATTAATCGCTTCACCACGCCCGAGGTGGTTGCCACTGCGGGCCAGGTGGTTGATACTACCGTCGAGACGATTGCGCCGCCGGCTGATGCACCGAAAGCGCCCGATGGCAGCAACGCTGGCGAGCTTGAGCTTGAACTTTCGCCCTCGCTGGCGGCGGGCGTGAGCAGCACACTCAATTATTTAGAGCAGTATCCCTACGCCTGCTCGGAGCAGACCGTCAGCCGCTTCTTACCGAATGCCGTGACCTACCGCCTGTTGAAGCAGCTGGGCAGTGAAAACGCGGCGCTGAAGGCCAGCCTCGACACCAACCTGAGTGCGGGCTTGCAGCGCCTGTATACGCTGCAGCACCTCGATGGCGGCTGGGGCTGGTGGCTCGACGATACCAGCAAGCCCTACCTGAGCGCCTATGTCGTGCAGGGCATGTTGGAAGCGCGCAAGGCCGGGTATGCCGTTGACCAGACGCGGCTTGATCAGGGGCTGGCGTACCTGCATGCGGCTCTGGCTGAGCAAACCAAGGCGCAAGATGCGACCGAACAATCGGCGGAAAGCCAGATGAATGCCCGCAGCTACATGCTGTTTGTACTCAACGAAGCGAGCCAGCCCGACCGTGGCCGTACCGTGGCGCTGTACGACAAGCGCAACCAGCTGAGCATCTATGGGCGCGCCTACCTGCTGATGACGCTGAAGGCCCTGGGCGGCAACGATGAGCCGGTGCGCACGCTAGTGGGCGAGCTGGCAAGCACGGCAATTCTACACGCCACCGATGCCCACTGGGAAGAGCGCAGCAACGACTACTGGAATATGAGCAGCGACACGCGCACCACGGCATTGGCCTTGCAAGCGCTGGTACGTGCCGACCCGGCTAACTTCCTGGTGCCAAATGCTGTGCGCTACCTGATGGGCCAGCGCAACCACGGCCACTGGCAAACCACGCAGGAATCGGCGGTATCGCTGCTAGCACTGTCCGATTACCTGGCCCAGAGCGGCGAGCTGGAGGCCGACTACTCATTCCGCGCCGCGCTCGATGGCACGACCCTGAAAGAGGGCACGGTGAACCGCAGCAACCTGTCCGACCCGGTGAATCTGGTGGTCTCCCTGGCCGATATAAAGGCGGGCGGGCAATCGCAGCTGACGCTGCAGCGCCAGGCCGCCAGTGGGCAGAGCGGGAAAGGCCGTTTATACTACACTCTGCGCATGCGCTATTACCAGGATGCCAACCAGGTCACAGCGCTCGATCAGGGCGTGGGGGTAGAGCGTGCGTATGTCGCGGTCAATACCAATACGCTCTCGGTCACTGGGCAGCTGGTGAATGCGGTGAAGCTGGGCGATGTGGTGCAGGTGCGCCTGAAGCTCACCGTGCCTGAAGATATGCAATACTTCGCGGTCGAAGACCTGCTGCCCGCCGGGCTGGAGCCAATCGACACCAGCCTGAAAACCGCCAGTGCAGTGGCACAGGGCGCGGATCTGCAGCCCGGCGCTAGCCCAATCGCCGATGATGTGCCCTACTGGTATTATTTTGGGCAAACCAGCATTCACGACGACCGGGTGGCGCTGTTTGCCAGCTACCTGCCGCGCGGCACCTACACTTACACCTATATGGCGCGCGCAACTACGCCAGGCGTATTCCAAACACTGCCCGCCACCGCCTACCAGATGTATGCGCCCGAGGTGTTTGGCCGCAGCGCTGGTGCGCTGTTCACTGTTACCGCCCAGCCGTAGCACGCTACGGTGCTGGGTAGAGGCTTGTTTTCTTGTAGTACCTCGGTGTTTGCATGGTATGCCGACATCGAGGTACTATTATCGACACAGCTTACATGGGTATTGTGTTTTAGGAATGTTGCCTGCGGCAGTATTTGTGTGTTTTTCGCGCTACGAGCGAAAACACACGAAAAATAAAATGTACCGCGCTGCCGTAGGCGAAAAACACCCACTGCGTAACTTGCGTTATTAAAGCACATATGCACTGTAACATTAGCGCATTTGGAGTGAAACAGGAGAGTAATGAATCTGTCCCAGCTTATGCGCCCGTGCGGCGTTTTAGCCGCCAGCGCGGCCCTACTTGCAGCCTGCGCTCAATCGCCGCAGGCAACCGCGCCGACGGCTTTGCCCGCCGCAACGCTTGCGCCCAGTGTTGTGCCTGTATCGATGAATGCGCCCGCAACAGCGCAACCAGCGCCGACAGTGCCCCAACCTACAACGGCTGCGCCCGCGCCCACGAGTGTTGTCACTACGGTTCCAACTGCAACAGTAGTGGCCCCACCATTTAGCCGCACCCTGCAGCTGGCCGATGCGCGCCTGCAAGGCAATGATGTGCAAGCCGTGCAGCAACAACTGCTAAGTCTGGGCTATGTACGAGTCGGCACCGCCGATGGTATTTTTGGCCCGAACACTGCGGCGGCGGTCAAAGCGTTTCAGTCCATGAGCAAGCTCGATATTGATGGCATTGTTGGCCCGAAAACCTGGGAACGCCTGTTTAACACCGATGCAGCAGCCTTGCGCGCAGATGTGATTGTTGAGGCTCAGCACGGCTGGTTATTGGGTGGCGTGCAGGAGGGCCAGTGGCTCGACGCCGTGGCGGCAGCAGGCGGGGTGCGCGGTGGTGCGAGCTATAAGCTCTTTGGTGGCGGATACCACCCGATTGGTAGTGCGGTTGGCGGCGAAGCAATCATCGAAGAAGAACCCTGTGTCGATTTAACCCGTGTGCCCCTTCAGTTCCAGGTATCCGACTCACTAGCACCGATTGGTGTAACAGGCAGCTGGAATGTGCTACCCCGCACGCCAGTGGAGCTAGCGGTGAACACCCCGGCAGCGCAACAGGCCGTGGAAACATTGTTGCGCGAAAACGGGATTACTCAGCCCGATGTCCGGGTGAAACGCGCGCTGCGGATCGACCTCGAAGGCGATGGCACCGACGAGCTGGTGGTTGCTGCTACCCGTTATGCGAACGCCGCTGACGCTCCAACCCCGGATACGGCTGCCGGAGATTATTCGCTGGTGGCGATTGTGCGCTCGAATACTGATGGTGTTTCGATTACCCCGGTCGTTGCCGAATATTACCCGCAACCAAAAGACTTTGTAGCGCCGAACCAGCACGATCTCCTCGGCGTGCTCGACCTGAATGGCGATGGGCACATGGAAATTGTGCTCAGCGAGTTCTACTATGAAGGCGCCTCTACAAACGTCTATGAGGTTGATGGAGAGCAAGTTACGCAGGTGCTTGGTGCTGGTTGTGGAGTGTGAGTTACCCGTTCAAGGTGGTTGTGGGAAGCGTGTGAGCAGCTTATAGTGCCTTCTACCCCGATGTCGTCCGCTTGCGGTAATAGGCTGCTGCCTGGAAAGATTACGTGCTATGAGTCTTGCGATTGCGCTTATTGGCGATTACGATCCAGCGATCGCTGCGCACCGCGCTATTCCACGCGCACTTGAGCTGGCCGCACAGGCAATCGAGCATCCTGTGCAGCCGATGTGGGTTAGTACCGATACACTCACCGAAGTTTCGAGCGCCCTGGCAGGCTACGATGCGATCTGGTGTGTACCGGGCAGTCCGTATGTAAGTATGGATGGCGCGCTCGCCGCAATTCGTTTTGCTCGCGAGCATGGTGTGCCATTTCTTGGCACCTGTGGCGGCTTCCAGCATACGCTGATTGAGTATGCGCGGAATGTGTTAGGGCTGGCTGAAGCTGACCACGCCGAAACAAACCCAGACGCTTCATTACTATTGATTGCGCAGCTGGCCTGTTCGCTGGCCGAAACTTCGGGCGATATTGAGCTGTTTGCTGGCACGCGTATCCGCGCGATCTACGGCCAGGCACAGATCCGCGAAGGGTTTAACTGCAACTTTGGCGTTAACCCGGCTTACCAGTCCTTACTGCATGCTGGCCCGCTCCGCATCAGCGCCGCCGACGCTGCTGGCGATGTGCGGGCGGTTGAGCTAGATGATCATCCCTTTTTTCTTGCTACGCTGTTTCAGCCCGAGCGCGCCGCACTGCGCGGGCTTGTGCCGCCGCTGGCGGTTGCGTTGCTACGTGCCGCCGACTATACCCGCATGAAAGAGAAGCTACCTTGAACAGCACTGAGCAACGTGTGCTCGACGCAATCGATATCGATGGCTTACTGGCACTGCTGTGTGAGCTGATCGCCATTCCTAGCCTGGATGGCACGCCCGAGGAGCTGGCGGTGCAGCAGCGTGTCGCCGAATGGATGCACGCCGCTGGCCTGGAAGTCGATACATGGGAGCTGGATTTCGCCACGCTGTATCAGCATCCACAAGCCTCGTGGGAAGTGGAGCGCGCGCGCGGCCTGGGCGTGGTAGGCATGCTTGGCACCGGGCAGGGCGGGCGCAGCCTGATCTTCAACGGCCATACCGATGTCGTTCCAGCTGGTGATACTTCCAACTGGCATTTCCTGCCGTTCGTCGGCACCATCGCCGATGGTCGGGTGTATGGTCGCGGCTCAGTTGATATGAAGGGTGGGCTGTGCTGCGCGCTGCTGGCAGCCAAAGCGCTGAATGACGCCGGGGTGCGCTTGAACGGGCGCTTGATGATCCAGAGCGTGATTGGCGAGGAAGATGGTGGCATTGGCACGCTGGCAGCGGTGCTACGTGGCTATACTGCCGACGGCGCGGTGATCATGGAGCCGACTGAGCTGCGGGTAGCCCCGGCGCAGGCGGGCGCGCTCAATTTTCGGCTTACCATCCCTGGCCTGGCGGCCCACGGCTGTGTGCGCGAAGAGGGCGTGAGCGCGATCGAAAAGTTCTTCCCGATATATGCCGCGCTGATGGAGCTTGAGCGCGAGCGTAACGCGCATGCCACCGACCCGCTGTATGCGCGCTATACGTTACCCTATGCGCTGTGCATTGGCACGCTGCGCGCTGGCACCTGGGCGTCGAGTGTGGCCGAAAGCCTGGTGTGCGAAGGGCGCTATGGTGTAGCTGTGGGCGAAGATATTCCCGCCGCGCAGCGCCGCTTCGAGGCGTGTGTAGTGCAGGCCGCCCAGGCCGACCCCTGGTTGCGTGAGCACCCGCCGATTGTGGAGTGGTGGGGCGGGCGCTTTGAGCCAGCCGCTATTGCAACTGAACACCCGCTTGCTACCACCGTGGCCGAGGCATTCCACGATGCTACGGCTGGCCCGGCGCGCTTTGAGGGAATGACCTATGGGGCCGACATGCGCTTGCTGGTGAATGTGGGACACACCCCAACCGTGATGTTTGGCCCCGGCGATGTGCGCGTAGCCCACCGGCCCGACGAGTTTGTGCCCATTGCCGACCTGGTGGCAGTGACCCGCACCCTGGCGCTCACCGCGCTGCGCTTCTGTGGTTACGCTGATAAGAGATAATTTTCAGATTTGAAGCTTAGTGGAGCATGCCCATGGGCTCGTGGATTGAGCTAGATGCGTACTACCCGCCCGGGGCGCTCACGCCTGCTGCCGCATTTCTGGTGGCGCTGGGGCATCTGGCGGGCGCAACGAGCGCTTACGCGCATGCCGAGGCGGGCGAGCTGGCAGCGTTCTGGCCGCGTGGCCTGCGCGGCATCGCTCCCGATCACGACCTGATCGCGCGGGTTGAGCACTACCTCAGTAGCGTGCCACTCGATGCGTTCCTGACCGAGGCCTGTGCGCGCTTGAATACCGCCCAGCGCTATTGCCTATGGCTCAACCTGCTCGACGCCGGGTTACGGCATACCGCCTGCCCCGAGGAGCTACCGTATTTCACTGCGCTGCTGGCGGGCCTGGGCGCACCGCCCGAATGGGTTGCGCGCCATCGTTTGCTGCTTGATCAGAAGAATAATCTGGCAATATTTCCACAATAGCCGCAATGCTCAGCTCTTCTGCTTATAGCGCAGTGGGTTGAACCTGTACGGTTTCGTAAGGTGCGTGGGCGGCTTCGCCGTCCTACGCGTTGTTTTTTCGCTCAGCGAACGTTTCTGTCTATTACAATTTATTCAAAAACTTTGACAAAACTACTCGCCTTCACTATACTCGCAGTATCTCCAGATTAATAAAAGGTATAAAAGAATTGCGGGCCAGAACACTGGTTCTGATATTCTTATAACTAGCCCATCCAAACAAATCCGATGGGGGCCTGTTTTTACTGTGCAGTTTCCTGAAACGAAACGGCCTTATCTTAGCGTAGCCAATCGATGTAGATTGGTTATATCTGCGATGTGGGCAGCGTTGCTTGCATATGAGTATTAGCACTTTGAATAGAGCTATGCCAGCATTGCTGGTACAGACTATGTTCTTCACTAACGGCTTTGCCCGTCGCCGTGGTTATGAGTTGCCGACCCCGTTTTGCATCGCCGGGGCGGTTTTTATTTTCTCGCCCGTGAAAGGAGGTTTTACGGCATAGTCGTGTTGTACTGGTTTGCGCACTGCTATTGCGGTGTTGTGACTATTGTATAACCAACGCAACAGAATGTGTGACGATTCCTCAATGCAACTATAGAAGGAAGGAACATAAGGATGCAATTTCGTCGCAGGAAACAGGCTGGCCTGATTCTGGTAATTGGGCTGATTCTGAGCCTGGCTGCCACGGCAGCAATGGCTGCCCCGGCCACCAGGCCTGCCACACCAGAGGGCGGGATTGAAGGCCGGAACTTTAGCGATAATCTGAAAGGCCCGCTCACTGTACGCCAGAATCAGCTGCGCCAGCAGGCGCTTGAGGCACGGCTGAACGGTACTGCTACCGCCCCAGTGGTGCAGGTGGCGCGCGGGAAGTATGTTGAGCTGTCGCGTGAGCGAACCGACAAGGTATTTGTTATTATTGCCGAGTTTGGCAATACGCGCCACGCCGCGTACCCCGACACTAACCCGGATGGTACGCCCGCGAGTGATGCCCTCACGTTTGATGGCCCGGTGCATAATAGCATTCCGAAGCCCGATCGCAAGGTGGATAATACAACTTTGTGGCTGCCCGATTACAACAAAGCCCATTATACCGACATGTATTTCAACCGCATGGCGAAGTACTGGGAATCGCAGTCGTCGGGCCGCTACTCGGTAGATGGCTCAGTGACCGAATGGGTGAAGGTACCATTTAACGAGGCACGCTATGGCCGCGACGTTTGTGGCGGTATTGTCTGCAGTAATACCTGGTTCCTCATCCGCGATGCAATGGCCTTCTGGGTACAAGATCAGCTGGCGGCGGGCCAAACCCAGCAGCAGATCAGCGATTACCTGAAGACCTTCGATGTGCAGGATCGCTACGATTACAATGGCGATGGCAATTTCAACGAGCCGGATGGCTACATCGACCATTTCCAGATTGTACATGCCGGTGGTGACCAGGCTGCTGGCGACCCACAGCAGGGCAGCGATGCAATCTGGTCGCACCGCTGGTATGCGCAGATCAACCCGTTTGGCACCACTGGCCCAGCAGGTTATGCCCCCTTTGGTGGCGTTGAGATCGGCCAGGGCGGTGTGTCCTCAGGCGTGACTATTCCTGCTAACCCGACTGGTGTGTGGATCGGTGATTACACTATCCAGCCTGAAAATGGCGGTTTAGGCGTGTTTGCCCACGAGTACGGCCATGATCTGGGCCTGCCCGACCTGTACGATACCAGCGGCAACACCGGCGGCGCCGAGAACTCAACTGGCTTCTGGACATTGTACTCGCAGGGTTCGTATGGCAATCATCGCGGCACCGACGGCATTGGCGACGACCCGGTTGATTTGGGCGCGTTTGAGAAGTTCCAGCTTGGCTGGCTTGGCTGCCCGAGCTGCCCCGGCGGTTCGTTCTACCAGGTAGTGCAATATGGCGCGAAGGCGAGCATTAAGCTTGGCCCGGCGAATAGCGCAACCAAAGGCACGCCGCAAGCCTTCTTCGCCTTGCTGCCCGATAAGCAGGTTGATACCAATATCGGTGCGCCATTTGCTGGCAGCAAGTTCTATTACAGTGGCTCAGGCAACAACCTTGATAATGTAATGTACAAGCAGGTTACGTTGCCAGCCAATGCCACGCTTACTGCGAAGGTGCGCTACGATATTGAGCAGGATTGGGACTATGCCTACGTGGTGGTTTCTACCGATGGTGGGCAAACCTGGAATAGCGTCCCGACCAGTGTTTCAACCGATACCGATCCCAACGGCCAGAATTTCGGCCATGGGATTACTGGCAGCAGTAATGGCGCGTGGGTCGATCTGAGCGCCGACCTCGCGGGTTACAGCGGGAATGTGTTGGTCGGTTTCCGCTACTGGACCGATGGAGCGGCAGGGGGCCTCGGCTTCTCAGCTGATGAGATTGCAATTGCTGGCGGCGCTGCCGATGGCGCAGAGACCGATGGTGGCTGGACGTATAGCCCGGCGACTGGCGGCTTCCGCGTCTCGACCGGTGTTGAAACGAATTTCTACTTCAACGCCTACATTGGCGAGAACCGTGGCTACCGCGGCTTCGATACCTCGTTGCGCAATGCCTATAACTTCGGCTTTGCCAACACCAGACCCGATTGGGTGGAGTTCCTCCGCTATCAGGATGGCCTGCTGATTAGCTACTGGGACGAAGCGTATAGCGATAACAATGTCGGCGATCACCCCGGTAGTGGCCTGGTGTTGCCGGTTGATGCGCATCCGCAGCCACTTCACTGGTCGGATGGCACCCTGGCACGCCCGCGCATTCAATCGTACGACTCGACGTTCAATCGTGACCGTACCGAGGCGATTACGCTGCATAAGAATGGCGTGCCAACCCGCTTCCCATCATTACCTGCGGCACGTGTATTCGATGATCGGCAGACGTGGTGGTATGCCAGCGATGGCCATACGCCCGAAAGCCATGGTCGTTACCAGGTGGGCTGGAGCGGCGTAGACGTACCTAAGACGGGCACAACCATCCAGGTGCGGAATACCGCTGATCATGGGTTCTATATGTTTATTGATATTGGCCCATCGAAATAAGGCGTATTGATCCGATTGGCGCAGCTGCCCGCATTTCCTGCGTCGACATCAATAAGCATCATGCGAGGGTGGTATTGCCACCCTCGTATGGTGTACAGCAGCAAGCGGCCACGCTCGTCATTTGCGAGCGTGGCCGCCTGTGCATCACGTCGAAACCGGATTGTAAGCGAGTATGTTACCGAAACATTGGGAGGAATATGCAGAATGGTGTTTACACCGGAAAAATGCTCAAACTTATGATCAACACGAGAATAAAGCCGAGAATGATCAAGGGCGTGCATCCAAAGCGTGGAGGCGCTTCGGTTAGCTCTACCGGAACGTAAATGACCTGCGAGCGTGGTGCGGCCGGGCGGAAGAGTGTAAACCCAATAGCGGCGAGACCACACATCAGTAAGATCGCGCTCATTACTCTCCTCCTCTTTTCGTTGTATGGTTGATAGCGGCTTGGTTGTGGGCTGCAGCGTTGGGCATAGTCTACAGGCAAATATGCGATTTGTGCTTACCGAAAATCCTCGCGAGATTCTCCCGAGATTCTCCCGAAAATCTCCCGATTCTCTCTCGGCAATCCGCTTATAATCTGGTATACTAAAACCTACCAACTTTTGTAGTAAACTGCATCGTTCTTCCGCTGTTTGCCGCTGAATGCTCATCCGATCGCATACGGAAGGAATGGACGTGCCCCCAACCCCCACATTGCACGAAAGCCATGCATTATTGCGCGCACTGGAGCCTGGGGTAAAACCCTATGAGTTTAGCCTCACCAGCGAGCCCTGCCTGATTGGCCGGCATATCGATTGCCAGGTTGTCATATCACGTTTGTCGGTATCGCGTACCCATGCGCGGATCGAGCGACGCGGCGCACTGTTTGTGCTGATTGATGCGGGTAGCGCTAATGGCACTTATGTGAATGGTGCACGCCTGCACGCCGAGCACCTGCTGCGAAATCACGACCAGATTGGCCTGGCGAGTCAGCAAGCGCTGCTACAGTTTATCGATCAGGATGCCACCGATATTCAGCCACAGCGGCTGCAATTTCTAGCGCACGAGCAGCGTTTTGTGTTTTTGGGCGTGCCATTGGCATTGTCACCTAATCTTCAGCGCTTGCTCTTGCATTTATATCAGCAGAAAGGCGAGCTCTGCTCGCACGAAAGTTGTGTACGGGCGATCTGGCCGAACGAGAAATATGACCCGGCGCGGATCGAGCTGCTGCACCGTGAAATTAGCGAGCTGCGCCAGAAACTACAGGCCATTAGCCCCCAGGCCACATCGGTGATTAAGCTCCATCGTGGGTTTGGCTACCGCCTCGATCTCGATAGCTAGAAAGCGCCTGGCTGCACATGCTACTACGTGGTACATTGCTCCATCAGCGGTATCAGGTGCTTCAGCCAATTGGTATGGGTGGCATGGGCACCGTGTATAAAGCGCACGATATGCGCTTGAAGAACACAGTGGCCGTGAAACACCTGCTGGCAAGCACTGTGCCTGAGCATATCGAGGCGTTTCGGCGCGAGGCCCAGCTGCTCGCGCGCCTGCATCATGCGGCCTTACCTGCTGTTCACGATCAGTTCGTGGATGATGATGGCCACTTCCTGGTGATGGAATATATCGAAGGTCAGGATTTTTCGGTGATGCTGCAGCATCAGGCTGGTGCATTTGATATAGGCCTGGTGCTCAGCTGGGCCGACCAGCTGCTCGATGCCCTGGGCTATTTACATAGCCAGCGCCCGCCGGTGATTCATCGTGACATTAAGCCGCAAAACCTGAAGCTTGCTGAAAACGGCCAGGTGATGCTACTCGATTTTGGGCTAGCAAAAGGCTCGATTGCCAGCCTGGCAGCGAACGTGGTCGGCCATAGTGTGTATGGCTATACCCCTCAGTACGCGCCCATCGAGCAAGTACAAGGCACTGGCACCGATGAGCGCAGCGATTTGTATTCGCTGGCTGCCACGCTGTACCACCTGCTGGCCGGGGTGCCGCCGCCCAGCGCACTTACTCGCATACGAGCCAGGGCCGATGAGCTGCCAGATCCGCTACAGCTCATTGCTCATTACAACACACAGGTGCCGGGCGCCGTCGACACTGCATTACGTATGGCGCTGGCGCTTAACCCCGATAAGCGCCCGGCTAATGTAGCCGCATTGCGGTCGGCGCTACGCAGTGCCACCGTTTTATCGGGAATACCTGCGGTCTATACGCCGCCCAGCGATAGCGCACACAACTTAGAATTGCCTGCGCAGGAGCCGATGAGTTCGCAGCCATCACTTTCACCAGGGCCAATCGTTACCGCGCCGCCGCTAAAGCAGCATGGTACGGGCGAACACGTCACTACCTCAACCTCCGAGCCGGAACTTCATCGGCCCGTTACGTCAAGGATGTTCTGGCAGCAACCGCTCCTTATGAGCGTCCTATTGTTAGGTGTGCTAGTTGTAGCCGGGTTTGTGGTGTTACGTCTGTCCGGGCTTACGGTGTTGCCGGTTGTGAGCGGGCGGCGTTTGCTGACCGCGGGTGTGCTGCTGTATATTGGCTTCGCGGGCATGGTTGCCCTCTACGAGGTTGTACGCCGCCGTACTCATACGCGCGTGCTAGGCTTCCATAATGATAGTGTATTAAGTGTGGTGTTTGCCCCAAACGGGCAACTGCTCGGTTCTGCGGCGAATGATGGTTCGGTGTCGCTGTGGCAGCTTGGCAGCCGCCCGCAGCGTATCACATGCGAGGGGCATCGTGGGCCGGTGCGTCAGCTCTGCTTCACGCCCGATAGCCGCGTACTCATTTCGGCGGGAGATGACGCCACGGTGCATTTTTGGAACACGAATGATGGTAGCGCGCGGTTGGTGCTACGCGAGCATCGTGGGCCGGTAACCAGCCTGGCGCTCACCCGTGATGGGCAGCTACTGGTGTCGGGGTGCAAAGCGGGAGTGCTACGTGTCTGGCGGGTGCGCGATGGCCGGGTGCTGTATGCGCTGAGTGAACAGCGCAGCTGCGTGCAGGCTATTACCATCGATCGGGCCGGGTCGAAGGTGGCCGCAGCTGGTGAGGATGGCAATATTCGGGTGTGGGGGTTGCAGCGCGGCCAGCTGCTGCACGCGTTTGTCGCCCACAGCAAGCCAATCTGTGATCTGGTGTTTAGCCCCGATGGCAGCACGCTCGCATCGTGCGCAGAAGATACGACCATCCAGCTCTGGCGGGTGCGCGATGGCGCGCTGCTGCATACCTTGCAAGGCCACAGCGGCCCGGTGGGCGGGCTTGCATTTCACCCCGATGGAACAATATTGGCGTCGCGTTCGGAAGATGGTGCAGTGAAGCTCTGGCGGGTGCGCGATGGCTCAATGCTTCATACGCTCAGCGCCAATAAGCATTATATTAGTGGTATTGCCTTTGTTCGCAACGGCGCGACGCTGGTCGCAACAGCGTGGGATGGCAGTGTGCGTTTATGGAATGTAGCGACGGGCAAACAGGAAACCCGCCTGCCCGGCCATGGCAAACGCATCTTTCAGGTAGCTGTGCATCCAGAAGGTGAGTCCTTAGCTACGGGTAGTCTCGATCGCTCGGTGCGGGTATGGCAGGTGTGAGTGTGGTGAAAGTTCGGGGCAATTTCGCCGCCGAACCTTCACAACGATCTTTCTTTCGCGCTGCACATTACGCGCGGGTGGCTACCACCTCAAGGTATTCGCTAGGAATGGATAGGGTTGCGCTGCCACCCTGATTGAAGCGTTCGAGCAGCGCGGTGAGGTCGGCGGCGAGCGCCGCCTGCCCGGCTGGGTCGAGTGCGGCGAATGCCTTGAGCATTGGCCCGTAATAGGTGCGGAATACTTCGAGCCAGTGCGCCGCCGAGCGGTAGCGGAAGACGAACATACGCTTGGTAATTGACAGGTTCGAAATCCCCCCGCCAAATAGCTCATGCAGCCGTGCTTCGGTGCCCCACAGCGCGGGCGACTGTACACCCGCTGGCGGCGGAACATGCTTGCCGATCGTGCGGAAGACATTCCCAATGAAGCCATCGGGCGTCCAGTTCACCAGGCCGATCTTGCCGCCCGAGCGGCACACGCGCAGCAGCTCACTGGCGGCCTGCTCCTGATTTGCGGTGAACATTACGCCAAATACCGACAACACCACGTCGAATGCGCCGTTAGCGAAGGGTAGCTGCTCGGCATCGGCTTCCTTGAAGGTGATGTTCAGGCGATCGGCCTCAGCGCGGGCGCGGCCGCGTTCGAGCAGCGCCGGGACATAATCGGTAGACGTAACCTCGGCCCAGCGGCGTGCGGCGGCAAGTGAGGCATTGCCGTTGCCTGCGGCCACATCCAGCACGCGCTGGCCTGGCCGTACATCAACTGCCTCGCATAAAAGCTCGCCGGTGATCGAGATCGTGGTGCCGATCATTGCGTAATCACCTGATGACCAGGTGGCCTGCTGGCGGGTTTTTATCGCCTTAAGATCGGGCTGAGATATGGTTACAGCTGTCATGAGTTTGCTCCTTGTTTTAGTATAGAATCCAGATATCGCAAGAGAAATGGTATGGTTGTATAGGTTATAAGTTGGCACCTTTCCTTTATCCTAGTTGCTGGTTCCTCCTCTCCTAGCTTGAATACCAAACGTATGTCAACAGGGCAATTGAACGTGTGGCTGTGTAACCCTGCGAGTAGTAGTGTATGCCAGGAGCCAGACCGGGGCATGTGTGGAACTACGGTATTTTTTCGGGCACAATACCGTATTGCGTAAAAAATCGGGGGCGGCACAGCCACCCCCGAGCACGAACCCACTATGTAGGCTTAGCGTTAGCAGATTGTCGCAGCACAGCGTCGTATCGCCGCCAGGCTCTGGTCTACATCCTCCTCCGTGGTTGCCCACGACGACACACTGATGCGCATGGCAGTGTGCCCTTGCCACACCGTGCCGCCGCACCAGCAGGTACCATCGGCCTGCACCGCTGCAATCACGCGCCGCGTGGTGTCGGCATCGCCGAAGGCTACCAGCACCTGATTGCTCGTTACGTCGTTCAGCACCTGGTAGCCCGCCGTGCGCAGTCCGGCGGCGAAGCGTGCGGCATGCTGGCAGTTGCGCTCGATCATCGCGGCCAGGCCAGCGCGCCCTAATGTACGCAGCGCGGCCCATATTTCGGTGCCGCGCGCCCGCCGCGACATTTCGGGCGTGTAGTCGAAGGGTTCGCCGCGCTGGTCTTGTTGCTCAAGGTAGGCGGCATTCACCGACATCGCCGCGCGCAAGTGCCCCGGCTGGCGGCAGATCACCAGGCCGCTATCGTAGGGTACATTCAGCCATTTATGCGCGTCGGTGGCCCACGAGTCGGCGTTGGCAATGCCGCGAACCAGATGCGCGCGCGTGGAGGCTGCGGCGAGCCACAGCCCAAATGCCCCATCGACATGCACCCAGGCACCAGCGGCATGTGCTATTGCGCACAGCTCTTCTACCGGATCGCAGGCGCCAGTATTGACATTGCCCGCCTGAATGCACAGCAGCGTTGAGCTGCTGAGTGGCGGTAGCGCATCGGGGCGCATGCGGCCCTGCCGATCGACGGGCACGCGCACCACCCGCTCGCGCCCGAGTCCGAGCAAGTTCAGACCTTTGAGCAGGCTTACATGCACTTCATCGCCCACCACCACCGTGATCGGTGGTGCGCCAAACAAGCCCTGCGCTTCGACATTCCATCCTGCACGTTCGAGCAAGGCATGCCGGGCAGCAGCCAGCGCACTGAAGTTCGCCATGGTCGCGCCGGTGACAAACCCAACCCCAGCTGATGCTGGCAGCCCAAGCACGTCGAGCAGCCAGCCCTGCGCGGCAACCTCAAGCGCGCTGGCGATGGGCGATGCGACGGTCATACCGCCGTTCTGGTCCCAGGTGCTTGCCAGCCAGCTCGCCGCCAGTGTGGCCGGTAGCGCGCCACCAATCACGAAGCCGAAGTAGCGCCCGCCGGTGGAAGCCATCGTCGCGGGCGAGCCAATGTCGTCGAGCAGCGCCAGCACTTCGGCGGCATCGGCTGGTTCTTCTGGCAATGGCCCGCCAAGTGCGGCGAGCCGGGCGATTGCCTCGGGGGTGGGGGCAACACCACGCGTATCGACGCTGCTGAGGTAGCGTATCGCGCGCTGGGCGGTTGCTTGAAGCAGGTCGTTCAATTTCTTCCTCCTTGATGCGGTACGTTCTCACGTTGCGTAGTTTTTTATGCGTAGCGCGAAAAATTTACCAATGCTGGCGAAGCAGCGTGCTGCCGTAGGCGAAATATGGCGGCTGCACGCCGCCGGTGAATGCGACCAATATTATAGCAGCGAGTATAGTGGGAACCCTGGTGCGGCGCATGTGCCGAACTACGGTATTTTTTCGGGGTTGTTACCGTAGCCTGTGAGTAGCCCCAGCTCAGTCGCACGGCGCACCGCTTCCGCGCGCGAGCGACTGTCGAGGGCGGCCAGAATATTAGCAACATGCATTTCGACGGTGCGCGGGCTGAGTACCAGCGCGTGCGCGATGTCGGCAGTGGTATGCCCCAGCGCCACACGTTGCAGAATTTCGCGCTGGCGGCGGGTGAGGTCGCCCGAACGGAAGCGCGTGGCGGCCCCAGCGCCCAGGCGCTCAGCAATCGGTTCGCCGAGGTCGGTCAGTGCCTGGGCAATGCGTGTGGCGAGCGGGCGTGCGCCGAGTTTGCGGGCGGTGCGATAGGCGTTCGTCAGGTGATCAACGGCGGCGCTGTGCTGGTTGGCAATTGCGCACGCTTGCCCGGCGCGCAGTTGTGTGCTGGCGTGGCAAAACGGGATTGTAAGGCCCTGCATCAGGTCGAGCGATTGCTGGAATTGTTGGGCTGCCTGCGCTGGCGCGCCATCGAGCAGCGCAATTTCGGCCAGGGCATGGGCTAGGGCCGAAAGCGCTTCGGGCTGGCCCGAGGTGCTGGCAACCCGCGCCAAGGCATTCGCCGCTGCGCGCGCATCGGCGTCGGCCTGGTGTGTGGCGAAGAAAGTAACCGCCCAGCGTAACGCTGAAATGACATAATGCACATCCTCAATTTGCTCCCAGCGCTCAAGGATGAAGCGGCAGCGCTCGGCGGTAGCGCCATCTGTACCATTGAGATCGTGCAGCAGGGCCAGCCCCCACGCGGCCAATAATTCCATGCCAGCCAGCTCGATCTGGTGTGCCAGGGACGCCGATTCGAGCAGCAATGCCTGGGCCTGCCGGGTTTGGCCGCGCTGCACATATAGCGAGCCAAGTAGCCCGCTGGCGACACAGCGCGCATGGGTTGAGCTGTGCGGCGAGGCCAATACCTCGCGGCAGAGCGTCATTGCGCGATCCCATTCGCCTGTTTGGCGCAGCACGGCGGTGAGGCAGGCGATGCACAGCTGGGCCGTGGCCGGTATGGCGTTAGCCTGGCAGAAATCGAATGCGGTCAGGTAGGTTTCTTTCGCGCTACCATAATCGCCGCTATGTTCCAACGCATCGGCCAGCCGCTGGTAGATTTCGGCAGCTGCATTGGCCTGGTTATGCTCAAGCGCCAGTGCCAGGGCGCGCTGCACCAGCGCCAGCCCCTCGGCGGTGCGGCCCATGCGCGCGTAGACATTTCCTTCCTGCCCGAGGGCGCGCGCATGCAGGTCGGGGCGCTGTGCTAGCTGGGCTTCTTCTATTGCTTCTGCCAGCACCTCAAGCGCGGCGCGATAGCGCCCGGCCGAACGCAGGTGCGCCGCGGCGGCGAGCCGCTCGATGGCAGCTTCGGCGGGCAGCCCGTTAAGCGCAAATGCCTGGGCGGCAGCTTCGCGCGCCGCCAGTGCCCGATCCCAATGGCCCTGCATCTCGGCAACGCTGGCGATCTTGCGTTCGGCCTCGGCATAGGCGCGCAGGTCGCCATACTGGCGGCGTCCATCGGCGGCCTCGCGCCAGGCGCGGGCGGCTTCGGGTAGCATGCCGCACAGCTGCGCGCAATTGCCCATCTGGTCGAGCAAATCCAGGCGCTGAGGTTCGTCGATGCCGTCGGGCCAGAGATCGAGCGCTTGCTGGGCGGCACTGGTGGCATCGCGGTAGGCGTGAATGGCACAGGCACTATGGGCAACAAGCAGCAGGGTTGCGCGCGCGCGCTCGGGTTCTTTTGCTGCCAGCCAGTGCTGCGCAATCGCCTGAGGATCGGCCCCGAGCGTTTCCAGGCGCTCGGCAACCCGGCGATGCAACGCCCGGCGCTGTACCCACGAAATGTCGCTATATGTCGCTTCGCGTGTGAGCGCATGGCGAAAGGCTGCGCGGCCAGAATCTAGCTCTACCAGCAGGCCATGTTCGAGTAATTCTTCAAAGCCATCCGCGCTGCCCGCCAGCTCAGCAACGAATGTGAGATCGAAGGTGCGCCCAATGACGGCGGCGAGCTGAAGCAGGCGCAGAGCCGCCTCCGGCAGGTTGTCGAGGCGCAGTAGCACCGCATCGCGGAGCGTATCGGGAATCGGGAGATCGGTGCCGGGTGCGAGTTCGATTCCATTGCTGCCTGGGCGTAAGCGCCCGCACAGCGCCAGCGCACCCGCCAGCTCTTCAATGAAAAGCGGCACGCCCTCGGTGCGATCGTAGAGCGCCGCAGCCAGCGCCGGGCCGGGAACCTGGCCCAGAATCTGGGTTATTACAACTGTGGTATCGGCCTGGTCGAGCGGTTCGATGATGATTTCGCGCAGCAAGCGCGCGCGGCGCAGGGCGTTGCGCAGCCGCCGTAGTGCGTGGCCGCGACCAATTTCATCGTTGCGGTAGGTGCCAATGATGATCAGCGGCTCGTGTGCGGCGGTGCTTGCCAGCATGGGAAGCAGCTCCAGGGTTGCGTTGTCGGCCCACTGCAGATCGTCGAGCACGAGCACGGTGGGGGCCGCGCGCGCAATGGTGACGAAGGTGTGGCAGAGCGCCTCGCACAGCGCAGACGGATCGCTATGCGGTGGCCCGGCCCCAAGCTCGGGCATGAGCAGCGCCAGGTATGCGGCAAGCGGGCCGCTGTTCAGCAGTTCGCCAGGGTGGTTCCGGGCGTAGGCGCGCAGCGCTGCGACAATTGGGCCATAGGGTGGGGTGGCGATGTCGCTGCACTGGCCGGTAAGCACCTGGAGTGTACTATGGCGCACACCGGCTTCGAGCAGGCTGGTCTTGCCAACCCCGGCCTCGCCAGCGAGCAGTAGTATGCCGCCGCTGCCCTGCTGTGCGTCTGCCAGCGCCTGCATCAACTCCTGCTGTTCGCGCTGGCGGCCCACCAGTATGCGCGCTGATTGTGTCACCACCTGCTCCTAACCCAGCTTACTCTGCTGCCGGTAAGTATAGGGAAGTAGCGCGCATGTGTCTACCGCCTCTAGCCCGAGTTCAGGTATTTCAATACGATGGCCTGTCGAGTATGAATATGGCTATACATTCACGCCAACGGTGAGCTGAATGGTATACCCTTTGGTAGTATCGCCAGTGACGGTAGCCATTTGCTGGCTCACGCCATCGCTAAACACATTATCGGTGGCGAGGCTGAGCTGCGCGAGGTTCTTCACGCTTTGCGCGTAGCCATCGGTGGCATATGCGGTATTGCACACGTCCTCGGGCAGCGCTAGCTGCGAGGTATGCACCGCGTTGGCCGACGACGTTGCCTTTTCGAGCGAAGGGTAGATTTCGAAATGCACGTGCGGCCAGCGGCCCGCGTAGCATGCTGGAAAGATTGAAGTGAAAGTTACCTTGCCATCGCTGCCAGCGGCCTGTACGCCACGCAGGTAATCTTCATTTGTTACGCTACTGCTGTACAGCGAGTAGTTGCCTTCGCGATCGCAGTGCCAGATGTAGACAGCATAATTTGCTAGCGGCGTGCAATTATCTTGAGAGTTGACCAGATTGAGCACGATGGTGCTTGGGATGCCCTGTGCCACGTTGCCGGTGCCCAGGCTAGTGCGAATGTCGCTGCGAACAATGCCAGAAAGCGCTAGTGCGTTCAAGCTCTGGTTCGATGCCCGCGAGCCGTCGGCTGGGTACGGGCCAGCCGTCTCCTGCGGGATTTCAGTGACGCAGCTGGTACTACTGCCCGTGCTGGTGGTAGCTGCGCTTGCGGCGGTGGGCGCGCTCGGCGCGGCGGCAATGGTGGGAGCGTTCGACGCAGCGGCAGTAGGCGCGCTTGAGGTAGCCGGCGTGCTGGTCGCACAGCCGGTTAGCAGCATGCCGATACCAATTGCGCCCATTTTCAGCAGTTTCCGCCGGTCGATCGGCGAACGTGTTAGCATGGCGAGGTCGGCCTGCAAGCCCAGATCGAATAGATCGCGCTCGTGCTCGTTCATGCTCAATTTCCTTTCTTTCTAACTGTAGCATATTGTGCCATAGAAGCACTGTATATCCAAGCTGTTTGCATGATGTTAAGGCGTAATGTAGAAATTATTGGGTTTGGGCGCTAGGCCGCATCGGCAGCCGCGGCACACTCGTGTACAATAGAGCCAAGCGGATTGCCTAACGGAGAAACTATGTCGACATCAGCGCCGCCTGCCAGCCGCTCAGCTCGTTCACTAGGTATGCGCTGGCCCGCGCTCGGTAACTTGCCCGGCACCATTGGCATTATTCTGTTTTTGCGGATCGTCTATGGCCTGCTGGCATTGCCCATCAGCGCCGCCTTCCCACGCAGCGCCATCGAGCAGCAGATACCCGCTGTGCCCGGCGCTGCGCCGCTTGGTGCGTGGCTGGCGCGGGTGGCGCTGGCCCCCTGGATGCGCTACGACGCGCCGCTGTATGCCTCAATCGTTGAGCATGGCTATAGCGTGGCGGAGAACACGGCCAACTTTCACCCGCTTTACCCGCTACTGGCGGCGCTGCTTGCTCCGCTGCTGGGCTGGAATAGTGCGCTGGCACTGCTCGCCGTTTCCACTATCGCGGCCACTGCGCTGTGTGTGGTGCTGGCGCGCTACGTGGCGCAGTTTGATAGCCCGGCGCTGGCCAACTGCGCGGTGCTGCTATTGCTGCTGCTGCCACCCGGCTTCGTGCTGCTGGCCCCGTACACCGAGAGCCTGTTTCTGGTGCTGGCAGTGGGCGCGCTGTTTGCGATGCGCTGCGAGCGCTGGTGGCTAGCAGGTACGCTGGCGGGCCTGGCAACCCTGACGCGTCAGCAGGGTGTGGCGCTGGTCTTGCCCTTAGCCTGGGGGGTGTTCGTGGCGGTGCGCGCAGGCCGCGTGCGCTGGTGGTACCTGGCGAGTGTGGCGCTAGTGCCGCTAGCCTACGCCCTGTTTGTGGTGTACCGCGCGCTGGCGCTTGGCGATGCCAGCGTGTGGGCGCAGGCCAGCGGCCCGCTCGATCTGTTGCACAAGATGTTGGTATCGCGCGCTGGGATTGTGGCGGGCCAGCGGATCGCCTGGCCGTGGGAATTGCTCATCGCCGAAATTGCGCTCATTCGCACGACCGACCCGAACTATCACCTGGTGATTAACCTGCTGCTGGGCTGGTTTCTGGTGCTGCTGGTGCTGCTGAGCCTGCCGCGCATGCATCCCTTTGAGCGGTTGTATGCGCTGGTGATTGTGGGGCTGGCGCTGTGCTACTATATTGGCGATATCGACCCATACATGGCATTGCCGCGCCATATCATGCTGGCCTTCCCGATCTATCCGGCGCTGGCGGCGCGGTTGGGCCGCAGCCCGCGCTTCTGGCTGGTGCTCGGGCTGGGCGCGGCGCTCAATCTGCTGCTGCTTGGGCTGTATGTATTTCGCGGCTGGATTCCCTGAGGCACGCGACACAACGGTTTTACCACGGAAGTACCCAGACACAGAGCGAATATATTGGCAGCTGCAAAAACCACTTCACTTTTCGCTTTTTCCTTTGGTGCCTTGGCCTATGACTGACCAGCCGATCATCACAATTGAGAATGTCCATTTCACTTACCCGGCGCAAGTGGGTCGTTTCCATAGCAGCCCGTCCGTGCCTGCGCTGCGCGGCGTAAGCCTGAATGTGGCGCAGGGCGAATACCTGGCGCTGCTGGGCCATAATGGCAGCGGCAAAAGCACGCTCGCGCGGATGTGTAATGCCTTACTCGTGCCCGAGCGCGGGCGCGTGCTGGTGGCCGGGCGCGACACTGCCGATGCAGCCGGGCCAGCTGCCGCGCGCGATGTGGTTGGGATGGTCTTTCAGAACCCCGACAACCAGATTATTGCGACGCGAGTGGAAGACGACGTGGCCTGGGCGCTGGCGGCGCGCGGCTACCCCGCCGACCGAATCCGTGAGCGGGTTGATTGGGCGCTGGCGGCGGTTGGTATTGCCGCGCTGCGCAACGACGCCCCGCACCGCCTTTCTGGCGGCCAGCGCCAGCGCCTGGCTGTGGCCGGGGTATTAGCCTTGCGCCCGCAGGTGCTGGTCGCCGATGAGATTACCGCCATGCTCGATCCGCTGAGCCGCGCCGCGCTGGTGGCATTGCTGCACGACCTGCATCGCACCTACGGCCTGACGATCATTCATGTGACGCATTTGCTCGAAGAAATCGTACAGGCCGACCGCGTGGTGGCGCTCGATGCCGGGCAGGTAGCGCTGGCAGGCCCGCCCGCAACGATCTTCGCCGATCTGGCGCGCTTGCAGCAGCTGCGCCTGAACATTCCTGAGCCAATTGCCCTGGCGGCGCGACTGCGCGCGGCGGGTGTGCCGATCAGCCCGGCGGCGCTGACAGTTGAAGCGATTGCCGATGAGCTGGCGCGGCTGCGGCGCAAACGCTAGCGCCGCGTTTGTGCAACCCAATGCAGCGCGCTACAATAGCGCCAGTATTCCTGCTAGCCAAAGGCCCGCCGATGACGCAATTTCCCTGGCCCGAAGACCAGATCGCGCACTACACCGCCTACCGCGTCAGCGCGCCGCCCACAATCGACGGGCGGCTGGATGACGCGTGTTGGCAGGCAGCCCCGCGCTCGCCGCGCTTCACCGACTTGATCAGCGGGCGGCGGGCGATCCACGATACGCGAGCGGCAGTACTGTGGGACGATGAAAACCTATATGTGGGCTTCTGGGTCGAAGAGCCGCATGTGGCTGCCACACTCACCGAGCGCGATTCGCTGATCTGGACGAATAACGATGTCGAGGTGTTTATTGCCGGGCAGGATACCTACTACGAGTTTGAGATCAACGCGCTCGGCACGATCTACGAGGTGTTTTTTATCTGGGAAGCGGCCTATACGCGCGGCGGCTACGACCAGATTCCCGAGTTTCGGCGCGACCACCCGCAGGTGCAGCCATTTCATGGCGTTGGCTTCACCAACCACCCGCGCGGCCCACGCATTGGCTTCTGGAACTGGGATTTCCCCGGCCTGCGCGCTGCTGTGCATGTCGATGGCACGCTCAACGACGACACCGACCGCGATCGCGGCTGGACGGTTGAGCTGGCCTTCCCCTGGGCGGGCATGCGCTGGCTGGCGCACGCCGATGGCCGCGCCCTGCCGCCGCGCAATGGCGACACCTGGCGCATGGATTTTTCGCGCTTCAACCAGTACTGCGAGGCACCGCCCGCCGAGGATTCAAGCGGCTGGGCCTGGAGCCCGCACGGCGTCTGGGATTCGCACATCCCCGAGCGCTTCCCATTCATTCATTTCTCCAACACACTGGTCGAAACACTGGTATGAGCAGCTCGATCATCAGCGTTGAGCAGCTTACCTACCGCTACCCGGCCTCGGCGGCGGCGCGCCCGGCGCTGGAAGATGTGAGCCTGGCGATCGCGCGCGGTAGCTGCACCGCGATTGTGGGCGTTACGGGTTCGGGAAAATCGACGCTGGTGCAGCATTTTAACGCTTTGCTGCGCCCCAGCGCCGGGCGCGTGCTTTTCGCGGGCGCTGACCTTGCGGCGGCTGACCTGCGCGCCGTGCGGCGCGCGGTTGGGATGCTGTTTCAATTCCCCGAGTCGCAGCTGTTCGCTCCCACCGTGCTGGCCGATGTGATGTTCGGGCCGCGCCGCGCCGGGCTGAGCCAGGGAGATGCGGCGAACCGCGCCGTTGAGGCGCTGGCGCTGGTTGGGCTGCCGCCGCAGCAGTATGCCATGCGCTCGCCGTTTGCGCTTTCGGGCGGGCAGCAGCGCCGCGCCGCATTGGCCGGTGTGCTGGCGCTTGGCCCGCAGGTGCTGGTGCTCGACGAGCCAACCGTCGGGCTGGATGCGGACGGTCGCGCCGAGGTGCTTCATGCAATTACCGCTGCGCGGCAGGCGCGCGCTGTCACGGTGGTGCTGGTGTCGCACGATATGGCCGAGGTTGCGGCGCTGGCCGAGCATGTAGCGGTGCTATACGCCGGGCGGCTGGTAGCCCAGGGCGCGCCCGCCGCGATCTTCGCCGACGCCGCAGCGCTGCACGGCTGGGGATTGGCCGCGCCGCCGCTGTACGAGCTGCTGGCGCTGCTGCGGGCGCGTGGCCGGGCGCTGCCCGGCGATATTCGCACGCTTGAACAGGCGTTTGCCGCGCTGCGAGGCCGCTAATGTTCGAGCAGTTCGCACCCGGCGTCTTCTTCCCAATCGATAGCCCAATACATCGCCTGCGCTCACGCACTAAGTTGCTGGCGCTGGGCTGGCTGGTGGGCTACACCACTGCCGCGAACCAGCTGGGCCGGCCGGTGGCGTATGCGGCGCTGGTGGCGTTGACACTGCTGGCGGCGGCGCTTTCGCGGGTAGGCGCGGGCCAGCTATGGCGGCGCATGCGCTGGCTGGCGCTGCTCACCCTCATCGGCACGATTCCGGGTGTGCTACTGCTCGGCGTCGAAGGCGATCCGCTCGTTTCGCTCGGCCCGATCGTTGTTACCTACGAAGCCATCTGGCTGGCCGCGCGCCTGGTGGTGTCGTTTCTGGCGCTCTACCTGCTGGCGCTGCTACTTACACTCACTACCGCGCCGGTGGCATTGATTGAGGGCTTGACGATGCTGTTAAAGCCGCTGCGCTGGCTGCGCCTGCCGGTCGATGCCTTTGCGCTTATGGCGCTGATTGCGCTGCGGTTTATTCCGACGCTGGCTGCCGAGCTTGAGCTGCTGGTGAAGGCGCAGCTGGCGCGCGGGGCCGATTTCACGCATGGCTCGCTGGCCCAGCGCCGCGACAGCCTGGCCGCGCTGGTGGTGCCAGCCTATACCGGGGCGTTGCGCCGCGCCGCCGAGCTTGCCAGCGCACTCGATGCGCGCGGGTTTCGCGCCGATACGCCACCCACGCGGCTGCACGAGCGCCCGCTCGCCCGCGCCGATTATGTGTGCCTGGCGCTTGTCGTTGGTATAAGCCTGGCGGCGCTGCTGATATAGCCGCCCCCAATCCTATGGTATACTCTGCGCTGCGAACCGACCGCCATACGGAGGAGCCGATTTCGTGACAACCTATCAGCAGGCTGGCGTCGATATTGCCGCCGGCACGCGCGCCACGCAACTGATGGCCGATGCTGTCCGCTCAACGCATTCCCCCGCCGTACTTGCCGGGCTGGGCGCGTTCGGCGGATGTTTTGATCTCGGGGTGGCGCTCGGCCCCGGCGCACACGATACGATCCTGGTCGCTTCGACCGATGGGGTGGGCACCAAAACGCTGATTGCCGCCGCGCTGGGCCGCTACGACACCGTCGGCCAGGATTTAGTGAACCATTGTGTGAACGATATCCTGGTGCAGGGCGCGCGCCCGCTGTTTTTTATGGATTATATCGCGGTCGCCACGCTCGACCCGGCGCAGGTGGCGGCACTCGTAGGCGGCGTGGCGGCGGCGTGCCGGGCAGCTGGCTGTGCGCTGCTCGGCGGCGAAACCGCTGAAATGCCGGATGTGTATCACGCGGGTGCGTTCGACCTGGCGGGGACGATTGTGGGTGTGGTGGAACGCGAACGCATGCTGCCGCGCGACGTTGCGGCGGGCGATGCGATTCTGGCGCTGCCTGCCAGTGGGCTGCACACCAACGGCTTTTCGCTGGCGCGGCGCGTGTTCGCTGGCCGCTACGCTGAATGCCCGCCCGAGCTGGGTGGGCAGAGCATTGGCGCGGCGCTGCTGGCGGTACACCGGCCCTATGGGCGCGAGGTGGCGGCGCTTTGGGATGCGGGCCTGCCCATCCACGCGCTGGCGCATATCACCGGCGGCGGCGTGTACGATAACCTACCGCGTGTGCTACCTGCTGGCCTGGGCGCATTGATCCGCCGCGAGTCGTGGGAGGTGCCGCCGATCTTCGAGCTGCTGGTGCGTGATGGTGGTCTAGCCGAGCGCGAAGCGTTCCATGCGCTGAATATGGGCCTGGGTATGCTGGTCGTGCTGCCCAAATCGGCCGCCGATGCAGCGCTGGCGTGCGTGCCCGAGGCGCGGCTGGTCGGCGAAGTTGTACCAGGCGCTGATGTACAACTTGTATAACCACCAAGACACCAAGGTACCACGTTTTTCCGTTCTTGGTGTCTTGCTGTCTTGGTGGTGAAAGAAGGGCCATATGCATGTGGGCTTGAAGCTTGCTGAGGGCAAGACCAAAATCATCTATGCGCACCCGAGCGATGCTGCGCTGGCGGTGATGGTGCAGAAAGATAGCATCAGCGCGGGCGATGGCGCGCGCCGCAACACGATTGTGGGCAAGGGCGCGCTGAGCGGGCGCACGGCGGCGAACGTATTCGCGCTGCTCAACCGCAATGGTATTGCCACGCACCTGGTAGATGCGCCCGAACCAGGCACGATGGTGGTGCGCCGCTGCACGATGATTCCGCTCGAAGTGGTGATGCGCCGCCTCGCCACCGGCTCGTTTCTCAAGCGCAACCCTGGCGCCACCGAAGGCACGCGCTTCGACCCGCCGCTGGTCGAGTTCTTTCTGAAGGACGATGCGCGCCACGACCCGCAGATCAGCGAAACCGCGATTGCCGCACAGGGGATTGCCAGTGCCGTCGAGGTCGAGCAGATGATTGCCGATGGTCGGCGCGTCTTCGCAACGCTCGAAGCTGCCTGGGCTGCGCAAGATGTTACCCTGGTTGATCTGAAGATTGAGTTTGGGCGCGATGCCAGCGGCACGCTGATTGTGGCCGATATGATCGACAATGACTCATGGCGGCTGTGGCTAGGTGGGCAGAAAGACCGCATGCTCGATAAGCAGGTGTACCGCAATATGCAGCAGGTCGATGCGGCCGGGCTGGCGCAGGTGCGCGACCTCTACGCGACGGTGGCGGGCCTGACCGACGGTTGGAAGTAAACGGATCATACAGGAACCATATGCAAGCGCTGGTCGGCATCATCATGGGCTCGAAATCCGATTGGGAGACAATGACGCACGCCGCGCAGACGCTCGAAGGGCTGGGCGTGCCGTTTGAAGTGCGCGTGGTATCGGCGCACCGCACGCCGGATTTGCTGTTTGAGTACGTTGGCAGCGCGGAAGCGCGCGGGCTTGAGGTAATCATCGCCGGGGCGGGTGGTGCGGCGCACCTGCCAGGTATGGCTGCTGCCAAAACCGCGCTGCCGGTGCTGGGCGTGCCCGTCGAGTCGAAGGCGCTCAAGGGCATAGACTCGCTGCTGTCGATTGTGCAGATGCCAGCGGGTATCCCCGTGGGAACCTTAGCGATTGGCCGCGCTGGGGCGATTAACGCGGCGCTGCTGGCGGCGGCGATTCTGGCGAATAAATACCCGCTGGTGCGTGCGGCACTGCATGCCTTTCGGGCGCGCCAGACCCAGGGTGTGCTTGATCATCCTGACCCGCGTGAGTAAGCAAGGCCAGCATTCTTTCACTGTTCAATGGCTTACACATCGCCCTCGCTCGGCAGCGTGCCAGTAGCCTCGTAGTGCGCCAGCGCGCGCGTCGCCAGCTCGAAGCTGTAATAATATTCGTGCGTGCGCCACGTTCCGCTGGCCCGGTCGTACCCCACCGACACCTCAATTTCAGCGGCACCGTCGGAATAAACCGTTGCGTTGGCCGTCCAGGCATTGCCGCAGCGCACCGTGTGGGCGCTCAGCAGCTCGCCGCGCAATTTGTCGGCCCCAGCCGGGGTTGTGATCTGTCCGGGTGCCAGCTCGGTTGTCGTTGCCATAGTAATTCCTATGTGTGTTCGTCGGGCGTGCATGAGATTTTAGCATATTCTACCATTGTGTAGCATCAGGCTAGTATAGATTGAGGTACGATGCAGCAACCAACCATCGGTATTCTAGGGGCCGGGCAGCTCGGGCGCATGCTGGCGCTGGCAGGCTACCCACTTGGGCTGCGCTTTCGCCTGCTCGATCCGGCGAGCGATGCGCCGGCTGGGCAACTGGCCGCGCATCAGGCGGCTGAGTATGCCGACGCGGCAGCGCTGGCGCAGTTCGCCGCTGGCCTGGACGTAGTAACCTACGAGTTTGAGAACGTGCCCGTGGCTACGGCCCGCGCGTTGGCTGAACGTGTGCCGGTGTATCCGCCGCCGGGCGCGCTGGAAGTGGCCCAGGATCGCCTCGCCGAAAAGACCTTTTTTCAGCACCTGGGTATTGCTACGCCACCGTTTGCGCCGGTAAGCTCGCGCGCCGAGCTTGATGCGGCGCTGGCGCAGATTGGGCTACCTGCGGTGCTGAAGACGCGCCGCCTGGGCTACGATGGCAAGGGCCAGCAGGTGCTGCGTACCTCCGCCGATGCTGCTACCGCCTGGGAAGCGCTCGGCGGCGCGCCGCTGATTCTCGAAGGGTTTGTGCCCTTTGTGCGCGAGCTGTCGGTTCTGGCGGCGCGCGGGCGCGATGGACAGGTGGCGTGCTACCCGCTGGTTGAAAATCAGCATCGCGATGGCATATTGCGCCGCTCGCTCGCGCCCGCGCCGGGGCTTACGCCTGCGCTGCAAGCCGCTGCCGAGGCCATTGCCCGCACCGCGCTGGCCGCGCTCGATTACGTTGGGCTGCTGGCGATCGAGCTGTTTGAGATTGACGATAGACGATCGACAGCCGAACATGGGACGCCGGAGGTCAGTGGTCAGTCGTCGCTGCTAGTGAATGAAATGGCCCCGCGCGTCCACAACTCGGGGCACTGGTCGATCGAGGGCGCGGAAACTAGCCAGTTCGAGCAGCATCTGCGCGCGGTGCTGGGCTGGCCGCTTGGTTCCACGGCAATGCACGGCGCGACGGCAATGGTCAACCTCATCGGCGGCTGGCCCGACCCGGCGACGGTGCTGGCGGTGCCGGGCGCGCATCTGCACCTCTATGGCAAGCAGCCGCGCCGTGGCCGCAAAGTCGGCCATATCACCGTATGCGCCGCGAGTCCCGCAGCGCTCACTGCGCCGCTTCAGGCGATTGAGGCGCTGGTGGCGGCGCGTGAGGATGGGTAGGCAAGAAGGTAAGGAGCGTTCAAATTTGGCCGAAACTTCTTTCCTTCCTTGTCGTAGTTGATGCAGCATTGCTTTTTTTACACCAGCTCAGTACGAAAGATACTGCGATGACTTGCCCTTTCTGCCACGAAGAACTTTTACCAGATGCATTTGTCTGCCGTTTCTGTGGCGCTCATTGCCCGGCTCGTTCACTGATAACACGCAGCGGCTCGCATCTGAAATGGTGAAGACCTGCCCGAAATGCGCGTCATCGATGGAGGTCGGATTCCTCACAAGCCCACATCCTTCAAATGATATTTGGTGGGTGGCGGGGCTGCCCGATTATTCGTTTACACCAAAAAAGCTCCATGGGCAACAGCGTTCTATGATCGCTGTGAATCTTTATCGTTGCCAGCAGTGTGGCTATCTCGAGGCGTATGCGCAATCTGATCAATCTCAGTGAGCGCACAAGCAATGTAGTTCCTCCGCGCCTTTCTTCCCCAGCAGTGTCGAAACCTTTACGCCCAGCCCAGCAGTACCTGCTATACTCAGCATGAGCAGCCGTGAACACCGGGCGGCGCGGCTGTCATCCCTCCCACAGATAGCCATAGAAAGGAGGGTCGCAATGAATACCTTTACACTATGGGCTAACCACCACGACTCTGTGAAGCTCTCCCTGATCGCGTTGATTTTGCTGCCTACCATGTTCCTGGCCGGGTTCGTCGGCGAGAGCCTTCTGTTCCTGGTGCTTTTGCTTGGGGGCATGGTGCTCTGCGGGGTAGGCGCCTACTGGCTGGGGAATCGCAAGTGGTTGTTCATTCCGCTACTGGCGATGCTGGTTTTTATCATCCTGGCTGTCCCGGCTACAATCGGCGATCCATCCAGCGGCGAAACACCCTTCAGCATGATCATCGAGTCGCCCTTTTGGGCTGGCCTACCAGCGCTGATTGGTGCCAGTGTGGGCATGGCGATTCACTCGCTTGTGCGTGCCAGCAAACATCGGCGCAGCTAATGCGCAACCTGCCGTCAGCGGTCGGTCGCCGGATGTCCTGCTACCCGCAGCCATACACCCAGTCGGTCCAGCCCAGGTTTTTGCCCGGGCGGGCGGGTAGTGCGGCGCGAAACTGCGTGCTGTAGGCATGATTCACTAGCCAGGGCATCCACTCGTCGTCGCCCTCGGCCCACCAGCGCCCCTGCTCGTGGTCGAGCGCATCGAGGAAGTCGGTGGCGCGTAGCAGCGCCCGATCCGACCAGTTCCAGGCATCATAGCCCGCGCGCGAAAGTAATTCGGCCTGCACCAGCGCGCCTTCCAGCGCACCCCACGGGTAGTTTGTGCGCTTGGGCGGCCAGCGAAACGAATCGCCGCGCCGCATATCGTCGGGGATGGCCCCATCGAGGCGGTGCCCATCGCGTGCCGCACCTGCCGGGTTCACGCCCACCGGGTTCTCCGGGTCGGCCTGCCACGAACGATCGCCATCGTAGATGAAATCGGCATAGGCCGCACGGTCGCCAAGCCAGCCGCGAAACACCTGCGCGGCGCGCTCAAGGTCGGCGCGGTCGCCCAGGTATAGGTCGGCAGCGATGCGGCTGGCACCGGCGTGCGTGCCCCAGTTATTGGGCCGCTGCTCGTGGGTGCTGATCAGTGTGCGGCCATCCAGCACGGTAAAGCGCACCGCGTTGAGCCAGCCGCTAAACTGCTGCTCGCGGGCCGGGTCATAGGCGCTGAAATCAATCAGGTCGGCGGCGAGCACATACGACACCAGGTTGCGCCCCAGCGCCAGCGTGCGGTCGCCCTGCTCGGTGCCAATCGCGGCCATAATGCCATCGGCGGCCCTGGCGCGGAAGCGCGCATCGCCGGTGCGGGCATACACCAGCGCCGCCGCCAGTGTGTTCACATCGTGGTTGCTATCCTGGTTGGCAATGTCGGCCTTGCCGGGCTTGGCCTCAGCGGCGGCGCGTAGCTGCTGCCAGGCTGGCCCGGCCATCGGCAGGCGCGCCAGCTCGGCCCGCGAGGTCCAGATTCCGCCGCTCGGCGGCACGGGCGCGCCGCACACCGCCGCGCTTGTTTCGCGCCCCAGCAGCCCGAGCAGCACGTTATACGGCGGCGCGTTTTCGGGGTGCAGCTCGAAGCGCGCGCGCTCGAACCACTGCACCGTATATTCTTTTCCTTCAACCGTTTCGGTTTGCGCTTCGCTCAGCGGCAGGCCAAACAGCGCCAGGTTTTCGGCCTCACTTTTGCTGCGTTTGCCATCGAATTCCAGCCCGCTGGCGCGCCACGCCTGCAGAATCTCACCGCAGACATTGTGGCCGGTTTCGGCGAAGAAGCGGCAGCCGGGCCGTGCAGCGTCGCTCCGCGTAAAGCTGAACGGGTCGCGCCCTTGGAGTGCAAGCACATCGGCCCCCAGCCGACCCAGCAGCACATCATACGGCCGGGAATTTTCAGGATGCAACTCAAGCCGGTTGCGCTCGAAACGCTGTGCCTGGATGCTCCGCCCCTCAATTACTTCTTCCTGCTGTGGGGCGATTGGCAGGCCAAACACGGCCAGCCCGCCATTCTGCTCCCAGAATTCGCGGATTCGGCCTTCGATACACAGGCTGGTTTCGGCGAAGCAGCGCTGGCTCGCCTGGGCCTGCGCCAGCATCGCGGGGAACGCGCCCGCCAGCAAGGCTATGCATGTGAGCAGCGCGAAGAGCGTGCGGATGTGAATTGAAACTTTCATTTGGAACTCATCAGGATCATGCAATTGTATGCGTGAGGCCAGCCAAGGCGAGCATCATTGCTTATATGGAAGAGAACGCCGATAGCGGGGTGTCAGATGCGCGCGTGGCTTACCAGGGCTGGTAGCAACCTGGCTATGTACGAGTGTTTGGGGCGATATGATGCGATATTTAGCCGCGTATCACTTTGCCTAGTGGCGAAATGCGCGCGGTTGCGCTGGGCCGGGGCGGGTTCAGCAGCGGCAGCGGCGCGCCCAGCTCGAAGGTGTGTGTTGCCACGCCGCTGGCGGCCAGGCGCGCCGCGATTGCTTGGGCGTCGGCGGTGTGCGCGGCCACCAGTAGCGCGAGTGCACCACCGCTGTGGTGGCCCTGCCAGCTTGCCAGTGCGGGCAGCCATGCGCCATCAAGCGCGGGCGTAATCACCGCGAGCGCGCTACCGGCGGTTTCGGTGGCGCGGGCGGCGTGGCCCTGGCGCAGCACCTCGGCCAGCGGCAATATTCCGGTCGCCTGGGCATCTACCAGCGCACCAAGGATGCGCCACAGCTGGCGCGGCCCGCGCCCAGGCATTACCAGCCGCTGGCGGCCATCGTCGGCCAGCAGCCCCACCGCGCGGCCTTCGGCCAGCGCCTGCGCCGCCAGCGAGCCAGCCAGCACAATTGCCAGCTCGAGCGCCGAGCCTAATCGGCTCTCATCCGTAGCTCTGTCAATTGCCGATGTCTGGGTGAACGATGCGTAGGGATCGTGTGCGGAATGTGTGCTCAGAGTGTCAATGTCGGCAGGCGCAGCCTGTGGGTAGGCGCTAGCCGCCAGGTCAAGCACAATCCAGAAAGCCCCGGCGCGCTCCTGGTCGAATTCCTTGATCATGAGCTTATTGGTGCGCGCAACGGTGGGCCAGTGGATGCGGCTGGGTGGGTCGCCGGGCGCATATTCGCGCAGCCCGCCGACGCTGGGCGTAACGTGCAGCTGAAGCAGATCGGCGCGTGCCAGGCCGCCGCGCTGGCCCTGCGGCACAAGCAGTGGTGGCAGGCGCACCAGTGGTGGGTAAATCACGATCTGGCGGGTGTGCTGTTCGCGCCAGGCGTAACGAAACAGGTTGAATGGATCGCCAAGCGAGGCCGTGAGCGGGCCAATCGTGTACACGCCGCGCCGGGTGCAGTGCGCGCTGGTACGCCAGCGGTAGTACATCCGCGCGTCTGCAGCCACCACCCGCCGCCCGGTATAGTCGGGCAGCGTTGAGGCGTCGTCGAGCTCGAGCCACAGCAGCGGCAGCTGCGCACGATTCTCAAGCTCCCACGCTTCGGCCATATCGTCGCCAACCTGTGCCCACTCGGCGAGCAGGTGGCGGTGCAACTGGATGTTTGGCCCGGTCAGGCGTACCCAGCAATACATCAGCAACGCCAGCAGCAAGAAGCTATAGGCAATGATGAATAAGCCCTGATATGGTGCGAAGACGGCGACCAGCAGCAAACATGGCCCCAGCAGCAACGCCCACGGTTGGGTAGGGCGGAGCCGACCATCGAGGCTGAGCCAGCGCCGCGCGCGCGCCCACAGGTTGTGCAGCGCCTGATAGTGCATAGAGCAATCGTAGCACGAAATACCACAGCGTGATTAGAGGTTCAGGCCAACCGCTTGCATCAGCGCGGTGCTGAAGGTGAAGCAGCACCAGAAGGTAACGAGTGCCAGCAGGCCAATGCCGCTCGCCAGCGCAATGCTCAGCCAGCGCCCGCGCCCATGGCTCTGTTCAATCCGGGTTTGCAGTCGGTCGAACGCGACATAACAGCCATACAACGTGGCGGTGCAGATCAGAATCATCAGTAATGGCAGGATGATTGCCGGACTCATGAGTTAGGGCCGAATGCGCCGCAGAATCGCGGTGAGGCGGTCGTAGTCGTCTTTGAGCAGTGCAGCAACCTCGCGCCCGGCCTGTACCAGGTAGGTGCGCTCATTGGCCTGGCGGGCGCGGGCGGCGGCGCGAATGGTTGCGGCCAACAGTTCGTCGCTGGGGATCTGGTAGGCGAACAGCAGCGTGCGGAAGAAGTCGGTGGTTTCGGTGAAGCTAGCTAGCTCGTCGTTCGTACATTCGTAAACGCTGTAATGCACCGGCGGCGGCTGGGGTGGTAAATACTGGTATACGCGCCCGCCTTCGACAAAGCCCACGGTAATCGCCGAAAATTCGGTTTGGAGCACTTCGGCCAGGTCGGGGTGTTCGTGGTAAATCTCAGCGTCGTAGAGCTCGCGCCCGCTATAAGTGCGCCCACGTACCAGTGCGCGCCCGCCAGGCTCTTTGCTGCCGGTGCGAATATCGTATACTAGGCCGTACACTGCCATGCCCTCGGTGCGGGCCTGGGCGCGTACCAATGCGCCAAACGGCGGTGCCGTTAGCAGCTCGTAGGCTCCAGCAGTGAAGCTGGTGGTAGTTGATTCAATCACTTCGCCGATGCGTGTTGGCATAGCTTTGGCCGTGTATTCAGTCGGTGGTGTGTTGCGTGTGCCTCAGTCGGTGTCTATGGCTATTATAACACGGGCGTTCGTGTGTACCTGCCCGGCGGCAGGCGGCGCGATTTAGGCATCGCGCTTGAGCACGAGTAAGGTCATATCATCCGATTGGGGCGCATCGCCGACAAAGGCTTTAACCGTTGCCACCAGGCGCTCAACCAGCTCGGTGGCGGGCAGCGCGGCATAGTCGCGCACCGCATCCAGCAGGCGCTGCTCGTCGAACAGTGTGCCCTGCGTATCCATGGCTTCGGTAATGCCATCGCTAAAGCATACCAGCAGCTCGCCCGGGGCGATTGTGGCTGTTGCTGGCGTGAACGACTGCCCAGCAATAATGCCCAGTGGCAGTGAGGCACTTTCGAGCTCGGCGCGGAGTGTGCCAGCCGCGTTGAACAGCATGGGCGCGTTATGCCCGGCATTGACATAGACCATGTCCCCGGTAGCAGGGTCGAGCTGGCCGTAAAACAGCGTGATGAACATATGGCTCGCGCCGTGTTCGGTTGCAATATAGTCGTTGGTGACGCGCAGGGTTTCAGCCGGCGAGCTGCTAAGCGTGGCCCCGCCCTGCTGGAAGGCGGCGGGCGTGAGCGCCATTGCGCGCACCAGGCTGCGGGTGAGCGCCACGAACAGGGCCGCAGGTACGCCTTTGCCACAGGCATCGGCCACTACCAGCCCAAGCTGCCCACCAGGCAGCGGGATACAGTCGAAGAAGTCGCCGCCGACCTCGTGTGCGCCCCGATTGTACGCGGCGAGCTGCCAGCCTGTGGGTTGTGGCAGCTGCGTGGGCAAGAACAGCCGCTGAATCCGCCGCGCAACCGCCAGCTCTTCCTCAATGCGGCTCAGGCGAATGCGCTCGGCCTGGGCGGCTTGCAGCTCATCGTAAGCACGGGCCAGCTCGGCATGCTTGGCGGCGATATCGTCGATCATTTGCTGGCTGGTGCGGCGCAGGCGCGTGGTATTGCCGCGCAGTAGCTCAAGCGTGAGCGCCGGGTTGCTGTGTAATAGCTCGATAAACCCGCGCTCGTCGAGCACGGCTACACAGCTATCGACGCGCGCCCGCACTGTGGCTGAGCGTGGGCTAGCATCGATCAGCGCCATCTCGCCGATAATCTGGCCGGGATGGCAGATTTCGAGCTGCATTTCAAAATCGCCCTGCCGCGCCACTGCTTCAAGTTCGCCGGTAAGCACAATATAGCAGGTGTGGGCAGTATCGCCCTGCGCGAACAGCACCTCACCAGCGGCCAGCTGCTGCTCGTTTATCTGGGCAAGCAGTCGGCTGAGCCGTTCCATATCCATATTGTTGAACAGCGCAAGGCTGCGCATTCGTTCAACCACGCTCATGCTCCGCTCGCTTGATCAGGGTCAATTCATTCCAGCCGCTGATTGCATCATGCCGATACACCAGCTCGTCGGTCAGCTCGCGCACTAAGAATAGGCCAAGCCCGCCAACGCGGCGGCGTTCAAGCGAAGTGCTCAGGTCGGGCGGTGGCGCAGTGTGTGGGTCAAAGGGCTTGCCTTGATCGCGAATAACGATGCGCAAGGCACCAGTCGCGGTGTCGCAAGCAACCTGGATCGGCCCGGGCGCATTAGTGGTATAGCCGTATTTCATGAGGTTCGTCGCAATTTCCTCTATTGCCAGGCGCAAAATATAAGCCTGTTCTTCACCGAGCGCCATACGCTGTTCGGCTTCGTCCACAAAGCGGAGAAGCTGTGCAAGCCCGGCCTGGTTCGCTACGACCTCAATCGACAGAAACATCACAGATATCTCTTGGTGCCTCGCAGCCGTGTAGCTAGTAGCATAGCATAGAACGTGAAGATGTGCGCTGTATGAGTAGAGTGTGACTCAGGCAACTTGATTGTGCAGGTGGTTGTGCAGGCCTAGCGGTATGCTATACTGGTGAAGTGGTGCGAGCGCCACATCCCTGTACGAAGCCACATACCAGGCCCTGAGCTATGCCAAATTCGTCACGTATTGCTGCCCCCGATGCCGGATTACGCGCCTGGGTGCGCCATCCCGACCTGATCGTGCCTTACCTGCACACGCAGTGGCAGCGGGCGTTTCATCTGAATATCAGCAAGATCGACAATTTCCTGTACGTTGGCGGCCAGTTTCGCGCCGAGCAGTGGGCAGCGCTGCATGCGCTGGGCGTGCGCGCCGTGCTGAGCCTACAGGACGAACGTGAAGATCGTTTTGCCGGGCCGCCAGCACCAGAAACACTACGTCTGCGTGTGCGCGATTTCCACCCGCCAACGATTGAGCAATTGCGCGAGGCCGTGGCTTTTATTGATGCGGCGCGCGCCCGCCAGCTGCCGGTGATGGTACACTGCCACGCCGGGGTCGGTCGCGCCTCGCTTACTGCCAGCGCCTACCTGGTTGCGCAGGGCCTGCCGCACGACCAGGCATTCCACACTATTCGCCGCGCCCGCCCGATTGTGGTGCTGAATAATCGGCAATTGGCACGCCTGCGCGAATGGGAGCACGATGTCGCCCGGCGCGCCCAGCTTTGACACCCCTACCCCGCTATCGTATAATGCCGCCCGCCGGGCACATACGTGTTTCGGCGCATACGAATAGGGTGAGCGGCCAATCTGCGATATGGCGCATATGGCTGTACACCCTTACACAAGACACCTGAGCGGCGTAGGCATGCGTCGCAACGCGGTGCGGGTGATGGCACGGTTTGGAGCGAGCGGTACTGCCAGTTAATGCGTATCCGCGCTGGCGTATGCCGGCGCTGGTATTGATTGGCGCGCTCCTGCTGGTCGGGGCGTTAGCACTCGGCGGCGGCAGCGCGCTGCTGCTGTGGGCGGGCGATAGTTTGCTCGGCACACTTGTACCAGCAGCGACCATCGCATTACTCTATACCACCCCTGGGCTATTCCTTCTTCGCCTCCTCTGGCCGCGCGAACATGCGCTTGGGCTGGCCGAACATCTTGCGCTGGCGATTGGTGTGAGCGTGGCGTTGCCGCCGTTACTTCTGCTGTTGGCCCAGCAGCTAGGGCTACCCTGGGGTGCAGCAGCAACCTGGGGATATGTGGGGCTGTGTAGCGTAGCGTGGGCCGCGCTTGCACTCTGGGCGGCACGAAAGCAGCGCTCGGGTTGGGCCGCGTTTGATCTACCATCGCTCATTGTTCTCGGGGTAAGCCTGGCCGCGCTGCTGGTGCGGCTGTACACCGCGCGCGATCTGCGGGTCGGCTTGCTGGGCGATTCCTACCAGCATACCCTGATGGCCCAACTGCTCGTCGAACATCAGGGGCTGTTTCATTCCTGGCAGCCTTACGCCCCGCTTACGACCTTCACCTACCACTTCGGCTTTCACGCGAATGTTGCGTTTGTGCATTACCTGGCTGGTGTTGATGTCCCCAGGAGCCTGGTGCTGACCGGCCAGGTGCTCAACGCCCTCACCGTGCCGCTGATCTTCGTGCTGGTGCGGGCGCTGGGCGGCACGCGCTGGGCGGCGGTGTGGGCCGCGCTAATAGTGGGGTTTGTGGGCAATATCCCGGCCTTTTATGTGAACTGGGGGCGCTATACCCAGCTCGCTGGTCAGCTGGTGCTGATGGCGCTGGTGGTGTGCTGGGTAACGCTGGCGCATAACAAGTCGCCAGGCCGTACAAGCTGGCAACATCTCGCATTTTCGTGGCGGCTGGTGCTGCTGGCCGGGCTGCTCACCGCTACGATGATCCTGACGCACTACCTGGTGACGGCGCTGGCCGCGCTGTTTGTGCTAAGCTACCTGGTGCTGCTTATTCTTTCCCGCCGCGACTTACGCCTGGCGGGTGTGCTGGTGCTGCGCGTGGTACCGGCGGCGCTGCTGGGTATGCTGCTGGCGCTGCCCTGGCTGCTGAATGTGCTGCGCGGCCAGCTGCTGCGTAATGCGAATGGCATGGTCTCGGGCAAATCGGGCCAGGCGGTGATTACCCAGATGTCGGCGCTAGAGCCAGTGGTGCCGCGCTATGTGAATGGGGCGGTGCTGGCGCTGGCGCTGGCCGGGCTGCTGCTGGCGGCCTGGCGGCGCGATTGGCGCATGCTCGTGCCAGCGGTGTGGGCGGCGCTGCTGGTGCTGATTGTTGTGCCGTATGTCGCGGGCCTGCCCGGCGCGGGCGTCATCGATTCGGTGACGGGGCTGGGCACGCTGTTCATTCCAACCGCGCTGCTGGCGGGCTACGCGCTGGGCGCTGTGCAGGAGTGGCTGGCGCAGGTAACCGGGCGCTTGCGCCTGCCCGACGCTCTACCCACTGCGCTGGCGGCTGCCGCGATGTTTGTGGTGCTGGTGCTCTATACTGGCCCACAGGCGCAGATGGTGCGCGATACCACCGCGCTGGTAAGTGCCGCCGATTTTACTGCGCTCGACTGGATTAAGGCGAATACGCCTGCTGATGCCCATTTTCTGGTCAATAGTTTCCCGGCCTATGGTGGCACGCTGGCCGCTGGCACTGATGCGGGCTGGTGGCTGCCATTATTGGCGGGCCGCTGGGCCAGCCTGCCGCCGCTGACTTACGGCAGCGAGCAGGGCGAGCGGGCGAACTACCAGAAGCACCTGAATAATTTTCTTGTGGCGCTGCGCGGCAGCCCGTTGAGTGATGCTCGCCCGATTGCGATCGATTTGACCACTCGCTCGGCGCAAAATGCGCTACGCAGCGCCGGGATAACCTATATTTATAATGGCGCGCATCCTTATCCCGGCAAAGGTGCTGCCGATCGCTTTGATTCGGCGGTGCTGCGCGCCAGCTCCCTATTTACGCTGGTATATGATCGCGATGGGGTCGAGATCTTCCAAGTGAATTTGAGCAAGCAATGAAGTTTGTTGTGATAGGCCCAACCTTCCCATTTCGCGGCGGCATTTCGCATTACACCACGCTGCTGGTGAAGCACCTGCGCGAGCGGCACGACGTGCGCTTTTTTTCCTATCGCCGCCAATACCCGAAATGGCTATTTCCAGGCAATGTTGCTGCCGACCCGAGCGCAAACACCTTGTACGAGCCATGCGAGCGGATTATCGACACGCTCAACCCGCTGACCTGGGTAGCGACGGCGCGGCGGGTGGTTGCCGAGCGGCCCGACATTCTGTTGCTGCAATGGTGGACACCCTTCTGGATTCCACTGCTGCTGATTGTCTCGCGCGCGGCGCATCGCGCTGGCATCCCGGTGCTCTACATTTCGCACCAGTTTATCGAACCCGATAGCTCGCTGATTGAGTGGTTCTTTGCGCGCATGACTTTGCGCCTGGCCGATGGCCTGATTGTGATGACCGAGGAAGAGTTTGGCATGGCGCGCCGGGTGCTGCCAGGCAAGCCAATTCGTGCCGGGCACCTGCCTACCTTCGATGTGTTCACGCCGCAGCAGCTTTCGCGCGCCGCGGCCCGGCAGCAGCTGGGTGTAGATGCCAGCGCGCCGCTGCTGCTGATGTTTGGCTTTGTGCGGCGCTACAAGGGTCTGCGCTACTTGCTCGATGCGCTGGCGAACACCACTCAGCCGGTGCAGCTGCTGGTTGCGGGCGAATTCTGGGAAGATGAGCAGGTGTATCGTGAGCAGATTGCGCGGCTCGGGCTGGAACAGCGCGTGATCGTGCACAACCGCTATATTACGAACGAACAGCTCGAACCCTATTTCGCTGCCGCCGACGCGCTGGTGCTACCGTATCTCAGCGGTAGCCAGAGCGGCGTGGGCATGACGGCGGTGCACTATGGTTTGCCCGTCATTGCAACGGCGGTGGGCGGCCTGGCCGAAACGATTACCGATGGAGAGAGCGGCCTGATTGTGCCGCCCGGCGACCGCGCCGCGCTCACGCGCGCAATCGACCGCTATTTTAACGAGCAGTTGGCTGATACCTTGCGCGCTGGCATGATCCAGGCGCGCGCGCGCCTTTCGTGGGCGGCGCTGATACGTATTATTGAGGAGCTAAGCCATGAACTTGCCGGAGCGCGCGCGGGCGTCCGCGCCAGCGGCCCCGTTGCCGACGATCGGCATCTCGGCCATCATACCGGTATATAACGAGGCCGAGACGATCGAGGAAATTGTGCGGCGACTTGAGCAGGTGCCGGTGATTCGCCAGATTGTGGTCGTCGATGATTACTCGCGCGATGGCACGCAGGCGATTGTGCAGCGGTTGGTGGCCGAAGGGCGCGTGCTGGCGGTATTCCACGAGCGCAACCGTGGCAAAGGTGCGGCCCTGCGCAGCGGCCTGCCGCTGGTGCGGGAAGAATACCTTGCCATTCAGGATGCCGACCTGGAATACGACCCGCGCGATTTTATGAAGATGGCTGAGCTAATCGAGCGTTACGATGCCCAGGTGATCTATGGTTCGCGCTTCCTGGGTGCCGATCGAAGCGGCATGCTATGGACGCATTACCTGGGCAATCGCGGGCTTACGCTGCTGTTCAACCTGATGTTCCAGCGCTGGATTACGGATATGGAAACGTGCTATAAGCTGTTCCGCACCAGCCTGCTGCGCCAAATCGGCATCGACAACGACCGCTTTGATGTTGACCCGGAGCTAACCGCCAAGGTGGTGCGCGCCGGGCACAAAATCTACGAAACCTCGGTGTCGTATGTTGGCCGCCCCTACCTGGCGGGCAAGAAGATTAAGCCGCGCGACGCCTTCACTGCGGTCGAAACACTGTGGCGCTATCGCCGCTGGCGCCCGCAGCCGGTCGCCGAGCCGGTGGGCGTCGCACGCGGGTAAGCCCAATAGTATTTAGGGCTTTCGCTTACCAAGCAACGTCTCTATTTCCTTGGTCATTTTTTGCGCGGAGCGCAAAAAATGACCAAGGAAAGGAAAAGAAAGTACCATGCTGCCGCAGGCAGATACACCGGCAAGCGACAGCTTCTAAGTATTGGAGAATTGCTATAACCAATGACTGAGACAACGCCAATAATGCCGCACTTTGCGGCGTACTACCGCTCAATGCTGATTCGCGATCAGCTGGGTTTGCCCACCCGCGCCGCCCGCGTGCTTGATGTTGGCTGCGACGATGGCTATATTATGAGCCGGGTTGATGCTCCGCTGCGCCTGGGTGTCGATATGAATCCACGCCTGCGCCCATCTGCGCTGATGTCTGTCGCGCGCGCTTCGGCCACCGATTTACCTGCGCTGCACGGGAGCTTCGATTGTATTCTGGCCTTCGATATTCTTGAGCATGTTGAAGACGACCGAGCCATGATGCGCGAAATGCTGCGGGTGCTCGCGCCGGGTGGTACGATCTGGTTCACCACACCCGCGCGCGATTTTCGCATGTTTCCCACCTGGCTCACGCCCTACACCAACCGCAGCTTTGGGCATGTGCGCAACGGATACACGCCTGCGATGTTGGGCGCGCTGCTGCCCGATCGCGAGCAGTGGTCGGTGGAATATTTCTACTGGAATGAGCCAACGCTGCGCCTGCTGTTCGCGCCATTGCATTTCCTCAATCTCACGCTCCCTGGTGCGGCGGCAGCGCTGACGCGGCTGTGTTACCGCATCGATACTGCCTTCCGCGAAGGCGAACGCGGTCACCTGTTGGGCCGGGTGCGGCGGCGCAATTAAGATGCGCATCCTATTCCTCAGCACATCAAGCCTCGAAGACCCCTCGCCACGCGGGCGCTGGCTGCCGCTGGCGCGCGAGCTGGCTACGCTGGGCTATCAGCCTGAGCTGGCACTGCTGCACCCAACCTATGATCGGCTGGCACGCGCGCATCGTAGGCAAGTGCAGGGGGGAGTCGTGATATACTACGCCAGCCAGATGCATGTCTATGGCCCGGTGACGCGTCGGCGCTACTATGGCTCGGCGGCGTTGCTGCGCGTGACCTTTCAAGCAGCGCGGCAGCTGCTGGCGGTTGCGCTGCGTGTGCGCCCCGATGCGCTTCACGTATGCAAACCCCAGCCTATGAACGGCCTGGCTGGTTTGCTGGCAGCACGGCGCCTGGGTGTGCCATTGTATGTCGATTGCGACGACTACGAGGCTGGTGGGAACCGTTTTGGTGCATCCTGGCAGCATGCGCTTGTGCGCTACTGGGAAGATATGTTACCGCAACGTGCATCCGCTGTTACGGTAAACACCCGTTTTTTGCAGGCGCGCTGCACCGAAATCGGCGTACTGCCCGAGCGCATTGTCTACGTGCCGAATGGGATTGCGGCTGATCGGATTGGGCCGCCCGATGCGCGCCTGGTTGCGGGCCTGCGTGCGGCGCTGCACCTCGGCGATGCGCCGGTGGTGGGTTATGCCGGAACCTTGAGCGAAACGAGCCATAATGTCGGGCTGCTGCTTGATGCGTTCGCTCTGGTGCGAGCTGAACTTCCCACAGCACGCTTGCTGCTGGTAGGCACTGGCCCGGATCGCGCGGCGCTGCAAACGCGAGCACGTGAATTGGGGCTAGAAGATTGTGTGATATTTGCTGGCTATGCCGATTACACCATGATACCGGCTTTTTTCGGCCTGGCACGCTGCTCAGTCGACCCGGTGGCTGATGATGCAGTGGCCCGCGGGCGCTCACCCTTAAAAATTATCGAAAGCCTGGCTGCTGGTGTGCCAGTGGTAACCGGCGATGTAGGTGACCGCGCTGAGATGCTGGGTGCGCATGGCGGCACGCTGGTGGCCCCCGGCAGCCCGCGCGCCCTGGCCGATGGCCTGCTGGTACACCTGCGCGATGATACTGAGCTGGCGCAGGCGGCGGGCTTCGCGCGTGACCAGGCGGCGCGCTTTCGCTGGGATCGGCTGGCGCATGAATGGGCGCGGGTGTATGCTATTTGATGTATTTGGTGTATTTATACGTAATTAAGACTTTCGCTTACTCAAGTGAATTCTTCATTTTCTTGGTAATTTTTTGCGTGGAGCGCAAAAAATTACCAAGAAAAAAGTACCTCGCTGCCGCAGGCACATAAACCAGTAAGCGAAAGTTCTAGTAATATCTTTTTGTCAGGATATTGAACTATTACTGAACGTATACCTTTGATTTCAATCATTATCCCCAATCTGCATTCCCCAATTATTGATAAAGTAATTGGTGCATTGCAAAATCAAACTATCGCAGTTGGCGAGATTATTGTTGTCGGACAGGATTGTTATGATCTTATCCCGCCAAGTGTGCGTTTTGTGGTAACGCCGCAGCCAGTTTCGGTAACCCGTGCGCGTAATTTGGGGTTATCGGTGGCTCAGGGCGAATATGTGATGTTTGTTGATGCCGACTGCATTGCAACACCACATTGCATTGAGCATATATTAGCACGCCATGCTGAGGGATGGGTAGCAGTAGGGGCCAGTATGGCGCTTGAGGCGCGGCCATACTGGACTTTGTGCGATAACATTCTTACTTTCACCCAGTCCCTGAGTATCGCTATAGCCGGCACCCGTACCTACATTCCTGGCTTTGCGATGAGTTTTCGGCGGTCTGCTATTGCAGAAATTGAAGGCTTTGATGAAACCTTTACTGGTGCTGGTGGCGGCGACGACCTAGAATTTTGTTGGCGGTTAATGCGTCGCGGCTATCAGTTATTCTTCGAGCCAGCTGCAATATTTTTTCATCGACCCCAACGCACCTCGTTTGCCAGTATTTGGCGGCATCTTCACCACTTTGGGCGTACTTATGCGCAAGTGGTACAGCGGTACCCGGATGTGTTGCCTTCGCGCATCAGTTCGCAGATGGCACCATTGAGTGGTTTGCTGATAGCACTGGCACCCTTACTTGCTCTACTCGATACGCTCCAACTATACCGCGCTTTGCCAGGGCTACGCTGTTACTGGAGCGCCTTGCCTGGCCTTGTGTGCGGTAAAATAGCCTGGTATTGGGGCGCGGTTGAAAGTATGATACTTAGTAGCCGTAGGGCAGTTGATTTAGAAGCAACCGATGCACAGTCCTCTTAAACCTTGCGGCACCGTTTCGGTGATCATCCCAAACCTTCACTCACCCATTGTTGGCGATGTTATTGCTGCTCTGCGTGTACAAACCCTGGCACATAAAATATGTGAAATTATTGTGGTGGGGATGGATCGGTATGGACAGGTACAGCCTGATCAGTTAGTACAATTTATTCGTACCGATCAACCAGTGTCGGCAGCAGCGGCGCGCAATCTTGGCGCGGCGGTGGCTCAAGGCGAATGTCTACTGTTTGTCGATGCCGACTGCCTGCTTGCGCCAAATGCCATCGCTGAGCTGCTGGTGGCGATTGCTACAGGTTATGGTGCCGTACTGGGCGGTATTGTGCCAGAAAAGGGCAATTATTGGCGTCTGTGCGCGAACCTCATGGCTTTCCCCGAGTTTCTTTCAGTTGACCCGCCGGGCGAGCGTGGGGTGCTACCGAGCTTTTGCCTGATGCTATCGCGTCAATCGTGGGAAGCTGCCGGGCCATTCACCGAACGTTACAGGGGCGCTTCTGCCGAAGATCTGGATCTAAGCTTGCGACTGCGCCAGGCTGGATTTCGGCTGGGCTGTGCACCTAGCGCGCGCGTGCTGCACCGCCCCGAGCGTACAAGCCTTGGTGCAGTGTGGCAGCGTCATAAGAGTTTTGGCCTGGCATTCTACGATATTTATTACCGCTACCGCGCAATGATGCCGTTCTCTGAGGCGATCTGGCTGTGCGAGCACTTGCCGCCACCACTGGCTGCTGCGGCTATCGCGCCGCTTGCCTTGGCATATGCATTAAGGCTTCTGCTGCGCCGCCCACAATTGCGGCCATTCTGGTATGCACTGCCAGGCATGGCCTGGGCGCAGCTTGGATGGTACAGCGGCCTCCTCCAGGCGGCGCGGCAGCCCGGCGCGGTGGCTGTGCCAGAATCAAGAACAGGATGATCCATGCGTTCACGCTGGCCGCAAGCCTCGCGGTTTTTTTCATCAGTTCTACCACTTCGCTCATCACAAAGCCTCGTCGCAACGCTGATTAATGGCGTTATTGCGGCAGTTTCTGGTATGTTCCTTTCACGCTTTCTTAGTACGGTTGCGCAAATTTTGATCGTGCGCCGCCTTGGCCCGGCGTTGTTTGGTGAATACGCGGCACTCATGGTGTCGCTTAGCCTGTTTACCAGCTTGCTAGGGTTGGGGCTAGACACATGGCTGTTGCAGGAGGGTGGGCGTGACTCTGAAAATGTATCGCAGCCAATGATACAGGTATTGGTGCTGAAGGCTATTGCTGCCGCTGTACTCTTCAGCGGGGTGGTTGCTCTCTGGTCGAGTCGTTCGCTCGAAGGTGCGGAATTTCTGCAGGGTCTGCGCTCGGCTAATGGGCTGGCACTGGTTATTGGGGCAACCGGCACGATTTTCGAAAGCTTTGCGCAAACTGGCTATAGCGCCCTGCGTGTGCGCCGCCGTAATACGCTCGTGGCGGTATTTCAAACAATAAATCCATTGTTGCTGGTTGTGGTATTGCTCGTGCTATCGCGCGCTTCTATCAGCGTGCTATTGTTAATGAGCATGCAGGCCACATTTAGCCTGATGATGGCGGTCGTCGTGCTGACTCGTATTTGGCGTCAGCGCCGCCGTGGCATCGAGCGCCCACGCCTGACGCTATGGCCCGCTATCCGCCAGGGCTGGCTATTTGTGGTTTCGGAGGGCTTATCCAATATTTACACACAATCGGGCCTGGCTATTCTTGGGGCCAGCGCCGGAACGCTTGTGCTTGGCCTGTTTAATCCAGCCCTGAATCTGATACGGCTATCGTTTCTCGTGCCAAACCTTATGTTTTCGGTGGGGTTGCCTCTCATCATGTCGCCCACGGTTGAGGCTGCTGAATATCGCAGGGTAACCCGGCTCATGTTATTTGGCTCGATTGCATATGGGCTTGCTGCGATTGTTGCGATCTGGCTATTTGGCCGCCTGCTGATTGTAACTTTTTATGGGGCTGATTATGCAGCCTCGCTCCCATATGTGCGGATGATGTCGCTGCTGCCAGTGCTGAAGGCGTGTAACTTTGTGTGGGTGGCAATTCTGTTATCGAATTTGCGCCAGCGCTTGCGTGTGATTGTGCAAGGTTCAGTTGTATTGGTGTGTTTGTTCGTTGGATGGATGATTATCCCTGCATATGGTGCTCAGGGTGCGGCCTGGCTCTATATAGGAATTGAAGCATTACTCTTCGTGCTCTATGGCTCGGCGGCATACTTCACGGCGCGGCAGAGGCTCTGATGCGGATTGTTATTACCAATAATCATTCGATGCTTAATGCAGGCGACCACATGATTATGCGCGAGACATTACGTATGTTGCGCACAACCATGCCAAATGCACAGGTCGAGTTGATATTCAATCACCCTGACTATGCGCGCTCAGTCGTGCCAGATTGTCCTATTCATCCAAGCCCAATTACCTGGGTTACGTCGCTTCAGCCAGATGGAACCTACCGCATGGGCGGGCGCTGGAGGCGCTGGTCGAATCTAGCCTTATTGTTATTCAGCGCTTTGTTTTATCGGTTTTTTGGTGTACGCCTGTTTCCGTTTCTTGCCCGACACAAGCGCATATTGCTCAGTACGCTTGCGGATGCTGATCTGGTATTAGTATGTGGCGGTGGCAATTTTTATACAACCAATGCGGGCGATGGCCTGACTGGCTGGTTTGGCTTTACCCTGAGCTGCTGTGCGGTAGCGCTGTTGATGGGTAGGCCAGTGGTGCTCCTGCCGCAATCGATTGGCCCATTTCATAGTAGTACACAGCGCCGTGCAATGGCGACCATTGTGCGCCATGCTCGGCTTACCTGTGTGCGCGAGCGCGAGTCGTTACGGGTGTTGCATGAGCTTGGCAGCGCGCAGAAGGCGCTCTACGTGCCTGATCTGGCGTTTGGAGCGCAGTCGGAGGCCACTGCAGCAGCTTCTGCCCTGCTGGATCGTACTGGTGTTACTGGTAGCAAGGCCACCCTTCGCGTGGGAATGAGTATCATTGATTGGCAAACGCAATACCCACTCTTTAGCCGTCAGTGTGAATATGAAGATGCCGTGATTGGCTTCATCAACACAATGACTGCGCAAGGCGGCCAGATTGTATTGTTTGGGCAATCCTGCGGGCCTAGTGCGCACGACGATGATCGCCACATTAACACACGGATCTATGCACGCGTAGCCGATCCGCAGTCAGTTTACCTTGTCAATGAGGTTGTACCGCCAGATGTACTTCAAGCTGCCTATGGGGCGATGGATTATTTTGTTGGTACGCGTATGCACTCGGTTATTCTGGCGCTAAATGCAGGTACGCGGGTGCTTACTATTGGCTATTTACATAAAACTCGTGGTGTGTTTGAAACGCTGGGCTTGCAGGAACAGTATCTTGATATCAACACTATTACTGCTGCACAGCTTATTGCTGCATTCGAGCAACTTGGTCGCGCCCCCCAGCATCAGCAAGTTGATTGGTACCTTGCGCATGCGCGGCGCAGTAAACGGGCACTAGCCCAAATTCTCGTGGCAATTGCTGAGCGATGATGTACTCTATGTCTATCTGGTCTTCTTTTTATTATGCAGGTAAGGTTTGGGTATGAGCACACCACGCCGAATCCGGGTAGTGCAGCTCATCCGTGGGCTTGCAATTGGCGCAGTGAACGGCGGCTCCGAAGTGTTTGCGCTTGGCCTTGCTCGCTTTCTTGATCCAGCATATTTTGATGTTTCAATCTGCGCAATCTGGTCGCACGACTCGCCAATTGAGCGGCAATGGCAGAAGCGTTTAATTGACCAGGGTACCCCGACATTTTTTAGCACTCATTATCGCGGGCAATTTCGGCTCGATCTTGAGATGGCATACCTCGGCTCATACTCGATCATAAGGCGCCTAAAGCCTGATATTATCAACACGCATACTGAATGCCCAGATCTTGTTGGTGTTGCGCTGAAACTCACCGGGGGCGTGCGCAGGCTGGTACGAACATCGCACAATAGTGTCGAGTGGTCGTTCGATCTGCGGCTGCGGCGTATCACCGCGCGGCTATACCCGCTTGTCTGTGATGTTCAGGTGGGTGTTGCACCGCTCGTTACCGACATTCTTAATGGCAGCCCGACTGCGCGCCTGCTGCGAAAAAGTTCGCCATTCATTCCGAATGGCATTGATCCAGAGGTTATATTGGCCCAGCGTAGCGCACACGATATACGCGGGCTTTTAGGTGTTAGTGCGCATACGCCACTTTTTGGATTGGTTGGCCGACTCAGTGAGCAAAAAGGCATTCCTGACCTTATTATAGCGATGCATGAAGTACGTAACGTGCTACCCGATGCTCGGCTGCTGATTGTTGGCGATGGCGAGGATCGTGAACAGTTGCATGCACTGGTTATTGCCGAAGGCTTGGCCGATACGATTACATTCCTCGGGCCGCGCACCGATGTGATGGATGTGATTTCGGCGCTCGATGTCTTCGTATCGTCGTCGTGGTGGGAGGGGTTGCCCACAGTGGTAATGGAGGCAATGGTTCTTGGTACGCCGGTTGTGGCAACTAACGTAGCAGGCAGCCGCGAATTAGTGATCGATGGCGAAACCGGGCGATTAGTGCCACCACATACCCCTTTGGCGCTTGCCCAGGCGATGCTCGAACTTTATGCCGATCGCGCTGCACGCCGGAGCGTCGCGAACAACGCTCGTGCCCATGTCGAGCAGTTTTCTATTCGCCAGGCGGCTAAGGCATATGGTGAGTTATATATGCAGTTGGTACATAGCTAGCTCATTGCTAAGGATGCTAAGGAACAAGATGTATGCGGTGCTTAGTGTTTCTTCGTCCGTATGTGTAGTTTTTTCGCGCCACGCGCGAAAAAACTACAGGCCAAAAGCGAGAACATACCGCTCTACCGCAGGCTAAAAACGCCGACGGCGTAAGTCGTGTCAATGACGTTTATAAATGAAGCTGATTACAACACAAGAGGCGACATATGACGAAAGTTTTTGGTATTGGCTGGGCACGAACTGGGACAACGACGTTGGGTACGTGTTTTCGCCTCTTAGGCTATAACCATCAAACCCAGGATTTAAGCCTGGTGAAAGATCTAGCGAAAAACGATTTATCGCGGATTATGGCCTTGGCTGCGACAAAGGATACATTCGACGATTGGCCTTGGATTATTCTCTACCAGCAGCTCGATCAAGCCTTCCCCGGCAGTAAGTTTGTGCTCACACGGCGGAAAACCGAAAACTGGCTCCGTAGTTATGAGAATATGCGCGCCACTGAACAAAAAACGTCGGCAGATATCAACGAAATTCGCCGTATTCTTTATGGTTTGCCATTTCCTCACGTAACGCAGGAGCAGTTAATTGAGCGCTATGAGCGGCATAACGCTGAGGTTGTGAATTACTTTCGCGATCGCCCGGGCGATTTGCTTGTAGTTGATTGGGAACAAGGGGATGGGTGGAATGAGCTATGTGCATTCTTAGGGCGATCTGTGCCCGACCAGCCGTTTCCTCATGCAAATAAAGGGTACTATCCCGCGGGGCGTTTCTCACGCCTACTACGTGCTGTTCGCGCCCATTTGGGATAACTGTGTTGTATGGTAGGGTTCGGGGTGGCGAAGCCGCCCCGAATTTCATTTGCTCGTGCGGTGCCTAGCTAAGCCGGGCACTGCACGAGCAAACCAAAGAATCAAACGGATCGAATATCATATCCCGAATGCGGCGTAGCCCTATTTTTGCACATCTGGCGGCATTTCTATTTTACCAACATCAAGCACCTGCCCAGCCTTTGGCACAAAAATATGTGCATTGCCATTGCTTTCGCGCAGCACTTCATTGCGCCCGTAGAAATCACCAACTACGATGGCATATTCGGCCGGCTGAACCTTCGGCATAACAAAGAAGCCATTTTCATCGGTTTGAGCTGCCGGGCTGTTGCTGATATTCAAAATGAATGCAGCCTCTTTATGATCCTGATCCCAGCTAATTGCGGCTAAATACACGGGGGTAAGCTTAATCGGCGCTTTGGTTGTGGTGCCTATAATCTGTCCTACAACCGTGCTGCTACCCGGTTCGGAAGTGGGTATAGGTGGCTGCTTGGCATCGGGTATCTGCGGTTCTGGGGCCGTGCTGCAGCTTGTGATAGCAAGTAAGACGAAAAGCAATAATAGGTACATCCGTAAACGCATTGCTACATCCTCCAAATTTGTAGATAGTCTTTCATTCGGCCCTATAGGTATCGTACACTAAGCTCTGCTCCATAGGTCTAAGTATAGCATGACTTATAGTTGCGCAAGGGCCTGCTACCCTACTCATACCAGCTCATGATTGCATTGAATTACGGCAGTAGAGTGACAAAAAACGCGCTAATAACCCGATCGGGTTATCGCCATGAAAGGCAAATTAAACCCAATGGTGCACAGAAATTATCCATCAGAGGTATAGAGTGAAGCGCAAAAATTAGTTATAGTACCAGCAACGAACCTGTCGTTCGACCAATTCATTTTTACTTTAGGAGGTTTTTGGATGAAACGATTTTTGGTTGCTTTGAGTCTTGTGATGGCGATGTGCTTTTCGATTTTGCCGGGTGCTGCTTTCGCGGCGCCAGCATACTCGACTGCCTTTTCCGTCTCGATTACGTATCAGAATGTTGGCTCGGCTACCGCAACAGTAAATGTAAGCTTCTTCGCCGAGAATAGCGCCACTGCTCAGACGTATGCAGCTGGTACGCTAGCTGCCGGCGCTAGCACCTCGCTTGGTGTTGGTAAGGCGATCACCTCAGGCTCGTTCAAGGGCTCGGCGGTATTGTCGGCCGATCAGCCAGTGATTGCCACGATTGTCCAGCTTGATCCATCGGGCGCAGTAAAGAATCGCCCGCTGTCGAACGGTTTTGGCGCGGCGGATGGTTCGGCCCAGCAGCTGATCGCAACCGTGCTCAAGAACCAGTTCAATAGCTCAACGATCTTCTCGGTACAGAACACGGAGTCAGCTCCGGTGAATGTGACCGTGCAGTACTATGCGGTTGGTGCTACTTCCCCCACCGCCACTGTGTCTGCCAATAATTTGCCAGCTGGCGCGGCGAAGTACTTTGATGTAGGGAGCATTGCTGCCCTGCCAAATGGCTTCAATGGCTCGGCTATCGTAACGGCTAAACTGTCGTCGGATGGCACGACTGATGGCAAGATTGTAGTAACGGTCAACGAGCTCGATACCGTGGGCGGTGTCGCCAAGAGCTTTGAAGGCTCTTCGAGCAGTGGTGCAAAAGTATATATGCCGTCGGCTTCGTGCAACGCCTTCGGTGGCCAGTCAACGTCATATGCCGTACAGAACGCCGATTCGGCTAACAGTGTCACTTTCCAGGTGCGCTACAAGCCCACTGGCGGTTCGGATGTTATTGACGGGCCGTACACTCTGTCTGCGGGCGGCAAGAAGAGTATTGTAACCTGCAACAAGCTGACTGCGGGTGTAGCTGGGTCAGCAGTTATCGAGCGTACCGCCGGCTCTGGCACACTGGTTGCGGTTGGTAAAGTTTCGGGTGCCAACTTCCAGACAGCCTTCCTCGGTATTGTAGAGAATACCGGCTCGGCCAAGATTGCAGTACCGTATATTCGCTGGGCGTCTAATGCGAATGTAGCCGTCGATCAGCGTTCAGCTCTGGCGATCCAGAACATTGGTAATACAGCTGCAACGAACGTGCAGGTCAAATACATCGATAAAGACGGTAATGTGGTAAATACGCATGTGATCGGCACCGTGGCTGCTGGCGCGAAGGTTTCGTCGAGTCCAGCGCTGGCTAATGCGCTCGATAGCTGTGGCCGCTTCGGTATCTATGGCGCTAGCTGCGCTTCGCTCCAATTCGGCGGTGGCGCGATCATTACGGCTGATAGTGGTTCACAGCTGGCTGTTGTTGTCCGCGTCATTAGTGGCAACTCAGGCAACCAGGCTGGTGAGGACTACAACGGTGTGAATGTGCAGTAAATAAAATCTCCCCTTTTCCCTGGTCGCGATAGGTTTGTGCAAACCGGCTCCGCTTGTAGCGGGGCCGGTTTGGTATTTATATTCTTCTATCCACTATAATTATGTCTTTGTAGTGATGTACTGTGGGCATAGTTACACGAGAGCGCATGACTAATACCAAATTCGGTAGATACCTTGTTGTATGGTGGAGTTTCGGGGGCGGCTGCGCCGCCCCGAATTTCTTTTTCGGCAGAGCGGTACATTTCGATTACCGTGCACCGCTGTTGGCGCGAAGCGCCAACAGCGGTGCACAAAAAACAGCTCGGTACCGTGCTGCCGTAGGCACTATGCCGCAAACGCGGGCGACCGCGTAAAGTGTGTTATTTATTGATAATCGGGAATAGCGTGGAATACAGTACCTGGTATTCGCTTACTGCGCCGGGCTGATTTGTGGCGGTGGAGCCGAAGAGGAAAATGCTGGTGCTGAGGGCCGCTGCGCGAGAAGATAAGCCAACATCGGCGGGTACACTGACTGGTGTCTGCCAGGCATCGGCAGTAGGGCTATATTCGGTGGCAGTGCGCTGCTGTGGGTCGAAGAGCAGCACGCTATTAATCGTACCAACGACTGCGGGCGCGATCACAGGTTTACTAAGTGGAACAACGCTTTCCCAACTCCCACCATTCTCGCTGGTCGGGTCGAAACGCTCGTTTGTGGCAAGTGGGCCGGTCTGGTTTTCGCCGCCGATGACATACATGTACGACTCGACGAGTGCAGCACCGGCATTTGCACGCGCCGTGCGCATCGGTGTACGCTCGGCCCAGGTATTTGCGCGCGGGTCGAATACAAATACTTCGTTGCGATAGCTGCTGCCATCCCAGCCGCCGAACAAGTATAACTGACCTTCAAACTCGGCGAGCGCGTAGCGGCTGCGCGGCGCTGGTAGTGGCGGCAAGCTTTCCCATTGTTTGCTACGTGGGTCGTATACCTCGCAAATGGCAAGCACCTTGCTATCCTGGGCTTCGCCGCCAGGGACATAGATTTTGCCGCCAATCGTCACCGCCTGTACGCGCTGCACCGGGGTTGGCTTGGCATTAAGCGCCACTAGCTGATCTTTACTGGGGTCGTAGCGCTCAACGGCACCACTCACAGTATTGTCCAGGCTTCCGCCAATAAGGTATAGCTTGTTATCGTAGGCGGCCACCGCGAAATCGCTGCGAGGTTGGGGCCAGGTGCTGTGTAATTTCCAGCGATTGAGTGGGTTGGCCTGCGGTTGCGGGGTGGTGGCAACCGCACCTGGTTGCTGGAAGTATAGATAAGCAACGCCAGTGCCAAGGAGTAATACCACACCAAGAGCAAGGGCTAATAGCACTCCGCGGCGCGGCCAGACCGATGCGCCTGATGCGGTGGGAATGACGCTACCCAGTGGTGGCGCTTCGGTCGAATTCGCTAGCGCCTCAACTTCGGTGATGGAGGGATTGGGCAGCGGTGTAACTTCGGGGGGAACAACCTCTTCAGCTGGTGGTTCGAGCGATAATGCAGTTGTAGTGGCCTGGCCTTCGAGCTGCACCAACCCCTGCCGAATCGCATACACCGTCGCTTCGGTACGCGAAGCCGCGCCAATTTTCTCGAAAATGTTCCGAAGATGAACCTTGACGGTATTGATACTGATATTCAGCTGGTCGGCAATCTGCTGATTTGTGGCACCCAGGGCCACAAGGCGCAGAATATCACGCTCGCGCTGGCTGATTTGTGCGGAATCGCTGGACATACGCTCCGAGGTCATTACTCTCTCCGCACCGATCATAGCATGAAGGCTACCGCGCCGCAAGGCTATGGGATGAGCACCATATTACGATTGCTGGTCGCTGGCGGCAGGCCGTGGTGTACTAATGCCCTCGCTGACGGCGTTGCGTGTGCTTGTACGGATGTCGGCAGGCTCGGCGGCGCTGGGTGCGGTCTCTGGGCTGTTCTCGCCCGCCACTGGCTCGGCTGGGGGTGGCAGCGCGCGCCGGTGGTTGAGGTAGAGCCCGACAACGCCGATGGCGAAGAGCAATAAGCTGGCAATCTGGGCGGTGCGTAGCGCGTCGCTGCAGCTGCCACCAACACCATTGGTACATAGGCTATCGGTGCGCAGGCCCTCGATCCAGAAGCGCCCAAGGCCATACCAGATGGCGTAGAACAGGGCAATATCGCCAGTGCGCAGCCAGCCGCGCAACCGCCGTTCAAGCCAGAACAGCAGCCCGACGCCGACTAGATTCCATGTCGATTCATACAAAAAGGTGGCATGAAACAGCGTGTTTGGCGGGTAGGTTTGCATATCCTTGTATGGCGGCAGGCGATGTTCAGCATCAATCGTTACGCCAATCGGTAGTGTTGTTGGTCGGCCATAGGCTTCCTGGTTCATAAAGTTGCCCCAGCGCCCAATCGCCTGTGCCAGCATATACCCCGGCATACAGATATCCATGAATTTCACCAGGGGCAGCTTATTGCGACGTGTGTAGATGACCCCGGCCAATATCGACCCGATGAGCGCGCCGTGAATGGCTAGCCCACCTTTGGTAGTATTGATGAGATCGAGCCAGGGGCGGCCCGCAAAGCTTTTCCATTCGAAGATAACATAATAGATACGTGCGCAAGCGATGCCCAGCACCATACCCAGCAACAGCAAATTCCAGATATGATCGGGGCTATAACCGCGCCGCTCGGCACGCCGCGCCGAGATCCAGCCTGCTAACATGGCACCGCTCACAATGATGACGCCATACCAGCGCACGGCCAGCGGAATGCCGAAAATGGTCGTATTGAGCAGAAATGGATCGCCAGGTGGGTGAAGTGGAAACATACGCTTATCCTTTTGCGTTAAATCTCGTCGTATTGTACGCCGCGGTGTAAGCCCTGTCAAAGCCTGCCCATGGGTGATCCAGGCAGGCATGGTACAATATCTCTGGTTTGGGTAGAATTATGTTGCTGCAGTGTAGTATGGGCGCAATGGTATAGGAATTGGCTAGCATGACCCAATATCATTTGTACGCACCCTACTACGACCTCACCGGGCAGGTGCGTTTTGCGATACTGATGGGGCAGTATGTGCGCGAAGTGCTCGAACGCCACCCGGTGCCTGGTACGCGCGCGCTTGATTTGGCCTGCGGCACTGGTACCCTGGCTCTGATGCTTGCCGATGATGGCTGGAATGTAGTAGGGCTTGATGCCTCGCCTGCCATGCTTGAGCAAGCCCGAGCGAAGGCAGCTAACCTTGATACAGGCGGGCGCGCAGTATTTGTGCAGGGCGATATGCGCAACGTGGCGAGTATGAATAGCCCAGAGCTTCAGCCTGCATCGTTTCATCTCGCTACCTGCGTGTACGATAGCCTGAACTATCTGTTGCACGAAGATGAATTAGCGGCGTGTTTTACCGGTGTCGCAGCAATGTTAGCACCCGGCGGGCTGGCGCTGCTCGATATGAACACGCGCTATTTCCTTGAGTATGATTGGTTGCCGAGCGAAGTGCTGGAATTGCCCGGCTTCGTGCAGGTATCGCAAAGCCATTTCGATGCGGTGACAGCGCGCTCGACGATGGTGCTGACCGGGTTTGCTGGCGATGATACTCAGGGCTACCAGCGCTTCGATGAGGTACATGTTGAGTGCGCTTATGCACCCGCTACAATAGCAGCGCTGCTTGAGGCAGCGGGGCTTGTGGTTGAAGCGTACTATGATTGTTTTACCTTCCAAGCAACGAACGAACGTACTCAGCGGATTGCCTGGATTGCTCGCAAGCCAGGTACATATATAGACTGACGATGCTGTTAACTGCCGACATTGGCAACACTAATATCAAACTGGGCGTCTATCAAGGCGATGCTTTGCTGGCGCACTGGCGTATGGCGACCGAGCGGCTCAAGCTAGCCGACGAGTATGCCGTGATGATTCATAGCTTATTTGCGCTGGCCGGGCTCGATTGGCAGCAGGTGCAGGGCTGTGCAATTTCTTGTGTGGTGCCACCGCTAACCGGCCAGTTTCGTACCCTTAGCCGCACGTACTTAGGCGTTGAGCCGGTGATTATTGGCGCAGGAGTTGCAACCGGACTGCGCTATGAAATCGACACGCCTGATCAGCTAGGGGCCGACCGCGTGGCGAACTCGCTTGCTGCCTACCGCAAATATGGTGGGCCGGTGATCGCAATTGCCTTTGGTACGGCAACCGCCTTCGATGTGATTACCGAAGCGGGAGTATATATTGGCGGGGCAATTGCGCCCGGTATTGGTATTTCTGCCGATGCGCTCTTCCGCCTGGCGGCGCGGCTGTACCAGGTTGAGCTTGTGCGCCCGCCACAGGTTATTGGTAAAAACACCGTCCACTATATGCAATCGGGTTTGCTGCTGGGCTATGCCGGGTTGGTCGAAGGGCTGGTGCGGCGTATGCAGGCCGAGCTTGGTGCCCCCTGTACGGTGGTGGCTACAGGCGGCCTCGCCGATGTGATTGCTGGCGAAACCGATGCCATCACAGCAGTCGAGCCATACCTGACGCTCGATGGTTTGCGCATGATCTATGAAATGAATTATCGTGAATAGGGCTGAGGTTTTTTTTAGGCCAACAGCGTGCTATGTAGAATGTTAAGGATTGAACTGTGTCTGTTTTACCGCCACTAGAAGAAAAAGCCGAATTTGTCGAGCGGATGTTCGCGCGAATTGCGCCGGGCTACGATCGGATGAATCGGGTGATGACCATGGGGATGGATCGTGGCTGGCGCGCCTATGCCGCAGCGGCGATTGCGCCCCCGGCAAATGGTCGTGCGCTTGATGTTGGTACCGGTACCGGCGATTTTTTGCCGGTTCTGGCTGGCTGGATGCCCACTGGCTTCGCGGTGGGATTGGATTTTACCGTGCCGATGATGCAGGCTGGCCTGCCCAAGCTCGATGCCGCGGCGGGGCGGGCGGGCTTTGTTGGCGGCGATGCGCTCCACTTGCCGTTCGCCGATCATTCGTTCGATGCGATTACAACCGGCTTTACCATGCGCAACGTCGTCGACATTGGTCAGGCATTTCGTGAGATGGCGCGGGTGGCACGTCCTGGCTGCGTATTGGCCTGCCTTGAAGTTGCCCGTCCGGCTAACCCGCTACTACGCTTCGGTCATCGAATTTATTTTGAGCAAGTGGTACCGCGAGTTACCGCTTTGCTCGGCGGCGACCCAACGGCATACACCTACTTGCCGCAGTCGGCGCGGGCTTTTCCGCTGCCCGATGCGCTAGCGCGCATTATCCAGGAAGCTGGATGGAGCGAAGTACGCTATCGATTGCTGGGGATGGGTGCGGTTGCAGTTCATACGGCGTTTAAGCCACAGTAGAGGGGGCCATGGCCCGATATGATGACGATCGCCCACGACGGCGTGACGATGATTATGATGATTACCCGCGCCGGTCGGATTACCCACCCCGCCGCGATTCGCTAATCGACCGGCGGCTGCGCCGGGCGCAGGACGATGACGACTACTTCGATGATTTTGCGCCGCCGGTACGCTATAGCCGCCCGCGCGGTGGCGGCGGCTTTGGCTATAACCCGCCCGGCGGCTGCGCGAATACCACGCTCTACCTGCTGCTAGGTGGTATTGCACTGTTGTTGGTAGCATTGCTGATCGGGCCGCAGCTTTTCAATAGCTTCGTGCCGAACGTACCGCAACAAGTGCGCGAAATCGTTGCTACCCCCACCACAACCCTCAAGGATCGTGGCGGCACCATCCTGCAAATACGCAGCCTGAACCGGCTCGAAACCCAGAGCTTTGCCGCCGAGCGCGTGATTGAAGCAAAAGTTGAGCGCGGCAACCCGCTCGATTTACTGCTAGGCGATCGCTTACTCTTGATTGCGAGCGGTGAAGTGGTGGTGGGGGTTGATTTGAGCAAGCTGCGTGATGGCGATGTGGTGATTTCACCGGATGGCAAGAGTATTCAGCTGAAATTGCCGCCCTCCGAGATTTTCAGCAAGACGCTGAATAACGACCGCACGCGCGTGTATGATCGCACGCAGGGCGTGTTTGCGCCCGAAAATAAAGACCTTGAGACACAGGCGCGTGCCCAAGCCGAGGTTGAGATCTTAAATGCGGCGTGCGAAAACAACATTATGCAGAAGGCCGCCGATGACGCAAAACGTTCGATGGAGCAGTTTCTCAAGCTGCTCGATTTTGAGCAAGTGACAGTAACAAGCACTGCGGGCCAGTGTGTGGCCCCTGCAGGCCAGGTGGGCACGCCCGCAACACCCGTGGCTACGCCCGCACCAATGCAATAGCAAATAGGAACATGGCGATATGGTGAATGTTTCGTTCGATCCCGAAGCCGGGACGTTATATTGGTATTTTACTGAGATCGAAGAGGGCAGCACCGAGCTTGAAGGCGAGTGCGAAGGCACGCTGCTGCTCGACGCAAACGGTGATGTCATCGGCCTGGAACTTGAGCTTGATGAAAGTATGAAGCGCAGCGAGCTAGTGCTGGCGCTGGCGCACCCGCATGTGCGCTACGACCGCAACACCGCGACGCTGACCGTGCAAGTAGCCGAGGAAGAGCCAGCCGAGGTACAGCCACTTCACGAGGCCGTGATCCTCGATTTCGATGCGAGTGAGCGCCTGCAAGGCTGCGATGTGTTGGCCGCGCGCGAGTTCGAGCTGGGCAAGCGCCTGGCGCGTTTGCAGCCGTTTATGATTGAGCTGGAAGAAGCGCCGCCGCCAGGCGCCGTGTTTCGTACCGGGCCAGCCGCTAGTGCAGACGAAGATGCTGATGATGCGCCGGTTGATGACGAGCTGCTCGCTGCTGAGGCGAGTGAGGACGGCGCGCTGGAAGCCGAGGAACTTGCCGATGCGGCCCGCCTTGATACCGCCGAGAAGGACACAGCACCTGAACCTGGCATGAGCATTGCAGCCCAGGCACTGGCCGAAGCTGCCGAGCAAGCCCTGGCCGAGGCGGAAATCAACCTCGATGCGCCGCCTAGTGCGCCCGCCTCTATGCCTGCTTTTGCCGCACCAGCCAGCTTTCACACCGGCTTCGTCGCCCTCGTTGGTAAGCCAAATGTCGGTAAATCGACCCTGCTCAACGCACTGCTGGGCCAGAAGATAGCAATTGTTTCGCCAAAGCCGCAAACCACCCGCATGCCAATGCGCGGCATGCTCAACCTGCCCACCGCGCAGATTATTTTTGTCGATACCCCCGGCATTCACGATCCGCGCACCAAGCTGGGCACGTTTATGGTCGAACAGGCTCGGCGCAGCATCCCCGATGCCGATGTTGTGTGTTTTGTGGTCGATATCGCATCGCCGCCGAATCGTACCGAGCAGCGTATTGCCGCGCTGATTGCCCGCTCGCGCGCCAAGCGCATCCTGGTGCTGAATAAGCTTGATCAGCGCACTCGCGCAGGCCAGGAGCACCTGGAAGCATATCGCGCCTTAGGGCCATGGGATATGGAAGTGGCAGTGTCGGCGCTGTTGAGCAAGGGCCTGGAAACGCTGCTGGCGGAGATTATTGCGCGCCTGCCGCTTGGCCCGGCGCTCTACCCAACCGACCAGTTAACCGACCAGAGCGAGCGCGAGCAAGCGGCTGAATTGGTGCGCGAGCAGGTGCTACGCCTCACCGAGCAAGAGGTACCACACGGGGTTGCAGTTGAAGTTGAAGAGTGGGAGGAAAAAGAAAACGCAACCTATATTCGCATGACAATCTATGTTGAAAAGGAATCGCAGAAAGGCATCCTCATCGGCGCGAATGGCGCAATGCTGAAGCGCATTGGTACCGGCGCGCGGGCAGAAATAGAAGCTGCAATTGGCCGGAAGGCTTATCTCGATCTGTGGGTAAAGGCCCGCCCGAATTGGCGCGATGACCCATCGTCGTTGCGCTGGTTAGGGTATCGCAGCGACGATTAACAACGTTGCGTGCGCCATCCGATGGCATCACTCTTGCGTAGGTAGTGATATATCGGCGCAAAAAGACGGGATAGGTATCGTTTATTACATAGGTACCGAAGCCTAGTAGTACGGATCACCTATGGCGCGGGCCACGTAAACTTGGTATACTACCTGTAGCTGCCGATCCGCTACACGATTGAGTGAAGCGCACCTACACACTGAAGGAGATTGCTATGGAAATCCTGGTTCTGCTCGCAGTTGTCGCCCTGATGGCTCTGCTGGTGGTTCGTTCATCCCAAGCGCAGCGTGTTATGGTGCGGGTGCCAGCGCGTGTATCGCGGCAGCAGGTAGTGCGTCGACGCTAAGTCATTTCTGCGCCACAACGCTGGCGGTGGTAATAATTCAGCTATACCTTTTTACCCGAGGATGCATTGCATCCTCGGGTATGTTTTCTGCGGGTTACACAGGCTCTATGGTATAATGCAGCGCATTATGAACAGCGAACGACCGTATCTCTACGACCTTACACTCCCAGTGCTGGAACAATTATTCAAAGGCTGGGGCCAACCCGCATTTCGTGCGCGCCAGCTCTACCGCCAGCTCTACCTGAATCTGTCAGATTCCCCAGCCACAATGACCGATCTGCCGCTTGCGCTGCGCGAACGGCTCGCAGCCGAAACTAGCACAACTACGTTGGAGCTAGTACGCCTGCAAACCGCTGATCAGGGTCTGACCCGCAAAGCATTGTTTCGTATTCCCGGCGGCGAAGTCGTTGAAACGGTGTTGATGGTCTACCCGGATCGTGCGACGGTGTGTGTATCGACGCAGGCTGGGTGTGCTATGGGCTGTGTGTTTTGTGCTACTGGCCGCCTGGGGCTACTGCGCAACCTCAGTGCGGGCGAAATTGTAGAACAGGTGCTGTGGGCGGCGCGTGAATTACAGCAGCTTGATCCGGGCACCACGCCGATCCAGCGCATCACCAACGTAGTGTTCATGGGGATGGGTGAGCCATTTGCGAATTACGACCGCTGGTGGCAGGCAGTTGAGCGGCTCCACGACCCGCACGGCTTTAATCTCGGTGCGCGCAACATGACGGTTTCCACCGTGGGGCAGGTAACCGGCATCCGCAGGCTGGCGCGCGAGGCATTACCAATTAACCTGGCGATCTCGCTGCATGCGCCAGATGATGCCCTGCGTTCAGAGATGATGCCGATTAACCAGCGCTACCCAATTGCTGAGCTTCTTGCCGCGACGCAGGAATATATCGCAGCAACCAATCGGCGCGTGTCGTTTGAATATGTGCTTTTACAAGGTAAAAACGATACACCGGAACAGGCTGCCGCGCTGGGTACTCTACTTCATGGTATGCTGTGCCATGTTAATCTCATCCCCTGGAACCCGGTGCCTGGCACCCCGCTTGGCCGCTCAGAGCGCGCGCGAGTGTTGCGCTTTCAGCAGGTACTCCAAGCACACGGCATCGCCTGCACAGTTCGTGTCGAGCGCGGCATAGCGATTGCTGCGGCGTGCGGCCAGCTTGCTGGTTTGCCCGGCGACCTGGCTTCTTCTGCTTCTGTCCATATTCCGCTGGGTGAATAGGCCAAGCTGCTCGCGATACGCTGGGTGGGTTCGCTCTTCTACGCAGCTTATACTTTATATCCTTAGGGCTTACGCAGTTGACGGATTGAGCCTTTGGCGGAGCGGTATGCTTCATGTTCGTTGTGTGTAGTTTTCCGCGCGCTCCGCACGGAAAACTACACACAACGATCGGCACGTCCCATGCTGCCGCAGGCAAAGAGTCGCCCATTGCGCTGCCGAACAACGCAACTGCGTAACTCCCAATCCTATTCCGTAATGCATGCAGATATGGCGCATTGCTGTGCTCGTAAACACTGCTTGCCGCTCGCTTGCCATAATGCTATACTAAGAATCTATTCCTATACTCTTAACATCATCCCGCGACAATGAGGTTCGGCTACAGCCGTGCCGAGCATTCGAGGTTTAAACCCAGGCCCTGGCCCAGCATTATCGTGCGCAGGCGAGTAGAAGACTGAACCTGCGCTTTCAGAAAGAGGCGCCTGCGTGGACAGACGTAAAGAAGGCACAGCCACCCGCCGCTCTACATCAAACGGCCTACGAGCAAGAAGGAAGGTTGCGATGGCAACGACTGCTGAAGCTGCGTCAGTCGCTGACATGCTGGATGCTGCTCTGGATGTATCGCCATATATTAATCGCGAGCAGAGCTGGCTCGAATTTAATAAGCGGGTACTGCAAGAAGCTTTAGAAGAGCGCCACCCCTTACTTGAGCGCGTAAAATTCCTCTCGATTTTCAGCACGAACCTCGATGAATTCTTCATGATCCGCGTGGCGGGGATTAAACAGCAAATTGCGGCCCGGGTAGTTGGCCGTTCGCCCGATGGCCTCACGCCATCGGAGCAGCTAATTGCTATTCGGCGCGCAGTGGCCGAACTGGCAGCGCAGCAGCGGAATTGCTGGCTCGATGATATTCAGCCAAAGCTGCGGGCTGAGGGCGTGCATGTCCTCGATTACGAAGAGCTGGATGAACACCAGCGCGCCTTCTGTAAAGAATATTTTGAGCGCGAAGTGTTCCCGGTGCTTACGCCACTGGCGTTCGATCCCAGCCATCCCTTCCCGCAAATCTCAAACCTGAGCATCAACCTGGCGGTCGTCATCAGCGACCCAGAAGAGGGCGAACTATTTGCGCGGGTGAAAGTGCCAGCCGTATTGCCGCGCCTCATTCCTATCACCGGCGGCATCTGCGATACACCTGCGCATATTCCACCGAAGCGGCGGCAGGGCTTTGTGTGGCTCGACCAGGTGATTGCCCGGAATGTTGATGCACTCTTCCCCGGTATGGCCGTTACAGAAGTGTATGTTTTCCGTATCACGCGCAATGCCGACGTTGAGATTCAGGAAGAAGAAGCAGGCGACCTGCTGCGCACAATCGAGCAGGGCGTGCGGCAACGCCGTTTCGGTGCGGTGGTGCGGCTTACCATTCAGCACGATATGCCGCAACGGATCCGTGATCTGCTGCTAACGAACTTGAAACTGACACCGCATGACCTCTACGAGGTGCGCGGGCCGCTGGGGCTTTCGGATATTATGGCGCTGATCAAAATCGACCGGCCCGACCTGAAAGACCCACCATTTTACCCGAAGGTGCCCTCGCTACTGCGCCATGTACACACAAGCGCCGATATTTTTAGCGCGATCCGCCAGCAAGATATTTTGTTACACCACCCCTATGATTCATTTCAGCCGCTCGTTGAATTAATTGAGGCCGCAGCGGAAGACCCTGATGTGCTAGCAATTAAGCAGACTCTGTACCGGGTGGGTAGCAATTCGCCGATTGTGCGGGCTTTGATGCACGCGCGTGACCAGGATAAGCAGGTAACGGTGCTGGTGGAGCTTAAGGCGCGCTTTGACGAAGAGAATAATATTACCTGGGCGCGCGCGCTTGAGCGCGCTGGAGTACACGTAGTGTATGGCCTGGTGGGGCTGAAAACCCACGCGAAGATTGCGCTGATTGTGCGCCGTGAGCACGATGGGCTGCGCCGCTATGTGCACCTAGGAACCGGTAATTATAATGCTGGTACAGCGCGTGTCTATACCGATCTAGGGTTATTGACCTGCCGCCCCGATATTGGTGCCGATGCGTCGGATCTGTTCAACTTCCTCACCGGCTACTCGCGCCAGACGCGCTACCGTAAACTTTCGGTTGCCCCGGTAAGCCTGCGTGATCGCCTGACCTGGCTGATTGAGCGCGAGATTGCCCATGCCGTTAGTGGGCGCGGCGGCCTGTTAATTTTTAAGGTTAACGCAGTGGTCGATCCGGCGCTTATCAATTTGCTGTACGATGCTTCACGCGCGGGCGTAAAGGTTGAAATGATCGTGCGCGGTATTTGCTGCTTGCGGCCAGGCGTGCCAGGTTTGAGCGAAAATATTACCGTGCGCAGTGTGATTGGTCGGTTTCTCGAACACAGCCGGATTTATTATTTTGAAAATGCAGGCGCACCCGAAGTATACCTGGCAAGCGCCGATCTGATGCAACGTAATCTTGATCGCCGGGTTGAGACGATGTTCCCGATCGAGGACCCGGGGATGGTGCGCCATATTCGTAACGATCTGCTCGATGTGTACCTGTGCGATAACGCCCGGGCACACTTGCTCCAGCCTGATGGATCGTATGTGCGCGCGCATCCCCAGGAGGGCGAGCGCCCAATCGATAGCCAGGCTGCGTTTGCCGCCGGCCACGATATACCGCCCGAATAGCATAATGCTGGCTGAATGTGCATAATATATACGTGCTGGTTGTAGTATGGATATGTACCGCCTGTTTATTGCAATGCCGTTGCCGCAGCCAGTGAAAGCCGCGCTGGTGCAGGTGCAAGCCCGTTTACGCCGTAGCGGTGCGCCTGTGAAATGGGTTGCCCCTGAGCTTATGCACCTGACCTTGCACTTTCTGGGCGCAACCGAGCCGGAGCGCGTGCCGCAGATTGTAGCGGCTTTGCGCCAATGCTGCACGGGCCGTGATGCGATACGGCTGAGCCTGACCATCAGCGGTGCCTTTCCTAATCTGCGCAGGCCAACGGTGGTGTGGGCGGGGGTGGGCGGCGATCTACCTGCGCTTGGGCAGCTGGTTGCGCAGCTGCGCCAGTCGCTTACATTGCTTGGCTTGCCCCTGGAAGAACGACGATTTCGCCCACACCTGACGCTCGGGCGTACCCGCCGCGACGCAAGCCCATCCGCTCTTGAGCAGCTTGGCGATCTGATGCGGGCGCTACCACAGCTGCCGCCGGTGGAGTGGGTGAGTAATCAGGTAGTGCTGTTTCGCAGCGAGCTACTGAGTGCGGGGCCAGCCTATACCCGCATTGCCGATTGCCAGTTGTAAGGCGCTGGCATTTCATACGCTGTAACCGGTGGGGTAGAGGCTATGCTGGGTGGGCGCAAACAGCAAATTCTCGTATGGATGCTCATAGTTGCAGTGGCCGTGTATTTGCTCGAACGGCTCTTCTTTCTCACGGCCTTGTTTGGCACGCCACTGCTCTTATTTAGCCTGGCCTGGCTCGTCTCGCTCATTCTTAAGCCGCTGGTCGATTGGCTCACGTTACTGACGCTGCCGGTGCCGTTTGTAAGCCGCCGCGTAACGGGCGGTCATGTGGCGCCTACCTGGCGCTTACCACGCGGGCTGGCGGTGGCGCTGGTGTATGCGGCGATTATCGCCCTCATTGCCGTGCTCGTGATTTCGCTTGTGCCGATCGTCGAGCCACAGCTGGTGGGTATTGACGAAACATTACCGAGTGCAGTGAACCAGATTTCGCAGTGGATCAGCGGCCTGGAAGGCGAGCTGCGGCGGATCGGCTTTCGTGGCGACCTTAACCGAATTGCCCAGCCCGAGGCGCTGGCGCAGCAGGCCACCACTGTGGGCAGCACCCTTATTCAACAGTCGCTCGGTATTGCTAGCGGTATTGCTTCATTGCTCGTCAATCTGTTTCTGGTACTCATTCTGAGCTATTACATTACGCTCGATGGGCCGCGGATTGCTGCACGGGTGCTTGAAACTTTGCCGCAACATTGGCGCGCCGATACGCTGCGTTTCTTCACAATCGTGAACCAGACATTTGGTGGTTTTCTACGCGCGCAGCTGATTCAGGGGCTTATTTATGGCCTGGCTACGGCGCTGGTTATGACGGCGCTGGGGCTGAATTTTGTGGCCTCGGCAAGCATTATTTCGGCGATCATTGTGCTGGTGCCGATCGTCGGTGGGGTGTTGGGCGTGCTGCCGCCATTTGTGATCGCTATTCTCGATCGCCCGGGCAGCGTATGGCTCATGCTGATTTTGCTCGGGGTGGTGCAGCAAGTATTATTTAATATGGTTATGCCACGCCTGATGGGGCGGATCGTGGGTTTGCATCCACTGCTGGTGTTTGCGGCTATTCTGGTGGGGGCGACCGTTGCGGGTGGGTGGGGGATTTTGTTTGGTATTCCCCTCGCTGGAGTGATCGCGGCGGTGCTTCAGTTTATTTATGGCCGCGCGACCGTGTCGACTCCCGAGGGAGTGCCTGGCGAGGTGCGCGATGAGCAACGTATGGCGGCGGGCAAGCATCCCCTGGTGTAAGGGCGATTAAACCGGGCCGGGTTGGTATCTGGCGGTGTACCTTGCAGCTACGTGTTCCGCCGCGATTGGGTTGCTACGCGCTCGACAATCGATGCGGCCAGGTGCGCGACAGCGGCTGGTTCAATCACACCGGTAGTATTGCGCGCCGCCACAATGTCGCTGAGCCAGCGATAGATCGCGTCCTCCAGGGTAATAGTTACATCCCACTGGTTATTTGGCAGGCGCGCTACGCGCGCGCGTGGCTCGGCTCTGGCGGCTTCGGTGCTGACAGTGGCGAGCGGCTGGCTGACTATGTATGGGGCGGCTGCGGGCGCAGTTGGTGGTTCAGCCGCTGGGGGTGTGGCAAGCGTGTACTGGTACATCGCCTCGAATTCACGCAGCACACCAATTGCCAGGTGAAAGTAGTCAATCATCCCGAAATATTCGCCCCGCTTGACATCTTTGCGCATCGCCTCACTTACAAGTGTGTCGCGGCGCTGAACCAGCGTCTGCCAGCGGTCGAGCGCAGGTGAATCTTCCCCGAAAACCAGCCGTGCAACCCCCTGCACCGCAGTTTCCCAGGCTTGGAATTCGCTGTAGCGCATCATCACAGAAGAGGGAACATTATCTCGCCCTTTTTCGGCGCTGAGGTGTAACCGCCCAATCATGTCGCGGGCATCATCAATCAAAGGCTGGAACATCGAACCTCCTTACGCCCTACCCGTGCATCCCGTTGCAGCGCGGTGGGTATTCGTTGTGTATCGTAGCAGGTTGCCGTGCGATGTCAAGCATTATGCTTTACAGTTTTATCTGCGCCTCGCGCAATTTGACGCCCCTAAAGCTCTCACCTATAATACTTACGCTTATGGGCTGCTATAGAGAATCGTATTACCTCATTGCGTTTCTTTCAGTCCTAGAAAGTTATATGCTACCCAACTATGCCCCCAACTGAGCGTCGAAAACCAATGATTGCGGTGTGCGGTGCTGGCCAGTGCGATGGCGGTATTGCCGCGCTGGCCGAAATGGTAGGCCGCGGCGTAGCGGCAGGCGGTGCAACGCTGGTATGCGGCGGGCTTGGCGGGGTGATGGAAGCGGCGTGCCGGGGCGCGCGCGCGGCCGGCGGGCTAACGGTGGGTATTTTGCCCGGTGCCGACCCGGCTACCGCTAACCCCGATGTGCTGGTGCCAATTGCTACCGGCCTGGGCGAAGCCCGAAATGCGGTAATTGTGAGCAGCGCCGAGGTAGTCATTGCCATCGGCGGCGAATATGGCACCCTTTCGGAAATCGCGCTGGCGCGTAAACTTGGCCGCCCGGTCATTGGCCTGCGCACCTGGGATCTTGGTCGCGCTCCTGCTGGTGAGCCACATATACAGGTAGTGCATTCGCCCGATGCGGCTGTGGCGGCGGCGCTTGCGTATTGCAAACGCCGCGTGTAGCGGGCAGCACGCTATTGCTTGTGTTATCCAGGCTGCTGCGGCCCATGCCACCGACATTAACCCAATGGTAATGGCTGTATCAGCTTGCTTTCAGGGTCGCATCAGGCCGGGCAATTATAATCGCTGCTACAAGCGCCGTTGATCTTGATGAGGCTTCACTAAGGTACCTACACTATAGGAGTTAACAATGCGGAAACGTGCCTTTGCCGCCCTGCTACTGCTCGCGATCTTCAGCACCTATGTGGTGTGGCCCAGATCGGGATCGGCGGCCCCGCGTCGGCCAGAAGATGTCCCGGACACAATTCCTCCGTTCATGTCGCAGTATTTTAACGAAACCCAGCATGCCGCAATGAACTCGTTCGCGGCCTTCTGGCAGCGCACGCCCAATGCCCTGTTTGTGCTGGGCTACCCCATTTCGCAGCCATTCGTTGAAGAAAGCTTTACCAACCCCGGCGAGTATTACCGGGTGCAATATTTCGAGCGCGCGGTGCTTGAAGAGCATCCTGAGAATGCCGGTTCGCAATACTACATTCTGGGTCGTTTGCTCGGCAATCAGATCATTCGCGGGCGCGATGGCGAAGCTCCTTTCCAGGCAGTAGGCGATCCTGGCGATGGCACATATGATGACGCCACAAGCCACACCCTGCGTGATGGCCCGGCACCGTTCCGTAGCTTCTGGCTCAATAACGGCGGGCTGGAAGTATTTGGCCGCCCGAAGTCAGAGCAGTTCCAGGAAGTGAACCAGGCCGATGGTAAAACCTACTGGGTGCAATATTTTGAGCGCCAGCGTATGGAATGGCATCCCGACGAGCCCGATCCGAAATATCAGATTTTGCTAGGCTTGCTGGGGAACGAATATCGCGATGCGCACCATCGGGGCGAGGCTCCATTCCAGCCGATTAGCCCGAACCAGGTGCCGAACCCACCGCAGCAGCCCGCTAGCCAGTCGTTTGCCTATGGCTTCAACGCTATTCTGTACGGCCAGGGCCAGCCGTGGCAAGATCGCCAGCGTGTGCTGACCCTCTCGAAGAACGCCGGAGTGTACTGGATTCGCCAGCAAGTGCGTTGGATGGATTTACAGGGCGCGCCAGGTACGCCGTGCTACCAGGTATGCTGGGGCGAGCTTGATGATATTGTGAATGATGCGTCGAATGCTGGCGTGAAGCTGCTGATTAGCGTGGTAGCGGCCCCAAACTGGGCCACGCCCGATGGCCGCAATGGTATGCCTGCCCGCGAGCACTTTGGCGATTTCAACTTCTTTATGGGCAAAATGGCCGAGCGCTACCGTGGCAAGGTGCAGGCGTATGAGATCTGGAACGAAGAGAACCTTGCGCATGAGAATGGCGGGCGCGTGGCGAATGCCAGCTTCTATATGGATATGCTGGTAGGGGCATCGCAGGCCATCCGCGCCGCCGACTCGAAAGCGATCATTGTGTCGGGCGCACCCTCATCTACCGAAACCAATCGCTCGGATATTGCGATTAGCGATATTACCTTCCTGCGGCAGATGTTCGCCGACCCACGTTTCCGCGCCAGCGTCGATATCATCGGCGCGCACCCGGGCGGACAGTCGAACGCGCCCGATACCATGTGGCCGGATAACCCCGGCTCTGGGCCGGGCTGGACGACCAGCCGCGAGTTTTACTTCCGGCGGCTGGAAGACGTGCGCCAGGCAATGCTGGATTCGGGCCTGGGCGACATGAAGGTATGGGTGACCGAATTTGGCTGGGCAACCAAGAACAACACGCCGGGCTACGGGTTTGGCAACAACACCTCGTACCAGGAACAGGCCAACTATATTGTGCGCGCCTTCCAGATGGGCCGCAACGAATACGGCTCGTGGGTGACGGGTATGTTCCTGTGGCAGCTGAACTTTGCTGTGCTGTGGAAATCGCAGGGTAACGAATTTCACGAGCAGGCATCGTTTGGTGTGCTGAACGGCGATTGGAGTCCGCGCCCCGCATATATGGCGATTCAGGCAATGCCGAAGTAAACTGGCTCGATTTCTGGCCCAACAGCGTGCGCGGCGCGTGGTGCGTAGTGTAAAGCTACCCCAGGCACCGCGCACGCTCTGTTTTTGCGCCAGTATGAGCTGTTAACCGCCTTCATAATCGGCTGAGCTGCATATCAGATATGCTTCAGCTATGCCCTATTTCAGTGCTCGCGTGAATTCGTGTACAATACGGCGATACTAGCATAGTCAATAGACCTTGAATTAAGGAGAGTACTTGTGAAGATGCCCTTCGCACATATGCGCACCGTTGCTGCTACTACAATCTTGGCGGTGCTGCTGCCGGTGCTTGCCGCCTGTGGTGGCACGCCGCAGCCGGCCGCTAACCCGACTGCGAGTTTACCCACAGCTGCAGTGGCTACGGCTGGAACCGCCCCAACTACAGCCCCAACTATGGCCCCATCTGCTGCGCCTACCGATGCCCCTGCCCCCACGGCCGCCCCGAACGAGCCGGTGGTCGAGCCAGGAAAGCCGATCAAATTCAATGATTTGAATTTTGGGATTGTAAACCACCTGTACTATACCGACCGTGAGCGGGTACTCATCCTGGATCAAACGGCGGGGTTTGATTGGGTGCGCCAGCAAGTGGTGTGGAAAGACGTGGAAGGCCCGAACCCCGGCGATTACGCCTGGGGCGAGCTTGATCAGATTGTGAACGACGTCGCGGCTAAAAATTTTAAGCTGCTGGTCAATATTGTGCAGTCGCCGACGTTCTATAACGAAACCAACGGCTTGCCGCAGGACCCTGTAAGCATGGGTAACCTGGTTGAGGCGATGGTGAAGCGCTATGGCAAGAAGATCGCTGCCTACGAGATTTGGAATGAGCAGAACCTGGCCCATGAAAATGGCGGGCAGGTGACTGAGGCTGACGCCGGGCACTATGTCGATATTCTGGTCGAGAGCTACAACCGCATTAAGGCGCTTGACCCAAGCATTATTGTGCTGGCTGGCGCGCCCTCCTCAAGTGGCGTGAACGACCCGGCAATTGCCGTTTCGGATGAGAACTACTACCGCGCGATGTACCGCTACAAGGATGGCATTATTAAATCGCACTTCGATGCCCAGGGCGTACATCCTGGTGGCTCGGCGAACCCGCCGCGCACGATGTGGCCCGATAACCCGAGCAATGCCGATGGGTGGACGACCGACCCGACCTTCTACTTCCGCCATGTCGAGAATGTGCGTAAGTTTATGGTTGAGGAAGGTGTTGGCGACCATCAGATCTGGATCACCGAGTTCGGTTGGGCGACCGAGAACGATACCCCTGGGTATGAGTTTGGGAAGCAAGTATCGTTCGACCAGCAGGGCGAATATATTGCCGATGCCATTCAGATGTCCTACGATAAGTATCGCTACGACGATGGCACGCCATGGCTGGGCAATATGTTCCTGTGGAATATGAACTTTGCAGTTATCTGGGCGCAAAACAACCCGCCGAATCCGCTGAACGAGCAGGCATCATTCGGTATTCTCAACCCCGATTATAGCCCGCGTGCAGCCTTTTACCGGGTGCAAAGCTTGCTTCCGAAGCTGAAGAAGGATCAGGGCCGCTAGTCATCACGGCAGTTGTATTAATCGAGCTACGCGTGCAAACCGGGTATCGCCAAGGATGCCCGGTTTGTTGTTTTTCGATAAAGAAGCGTGTAGCCGTGCCGGGCGCTTTCGCGTATACTTAGCATTACAAGTACTGTTGGGGAAGATGTGTATCATAGCGCTGGCGCGCAAATGCGGAGGCTGTATGATCATTCTTGGAATCGACATCGGCGGCTCGGGTATCAAAGGTGCTCCGGTGGATGTCGAGCAGGGCGTGCTCACCGGCCCATATCATCGTATTCCCACGCCGCAACCTTCAACTCCGGCAGCGGTGGCCGAGGTGGTAACGCAACTGTTACGGCATTTCGATTGGCACGGCCCGGTTGGCTGTACATTCCCGGCGGTGATTAAAGATGGTGTAGCGTATAGCGCGGCGAATGTCGATAAGGGGTGGATCGGCACCAACGCCGATGCACTCTTCGAAAAGGCAACCGGATGCCCGTTTGTGGTGATCAATGATGCCGATGCTGCGGGGCTGGCCGAGGTGCGGTTTGGTGCCGGGCGTGGGCAGCGTGGCGTCATTATGGTATTGACTGTGGGTACAGGCATCGGTAGCGCCCTGATTGTCGATGGCAAGCTAGTGCCCAATACGGAACTCGGCCATATGGATATCCGTGGTAAAGAAGTCGAGCAGCGCGCTTCGGATCGGGTGCGAGTGAAGAAAAAACTTAATTGGAGGCAATGGGCAAAGCGGTTTGATGAAGTATTGCAGCGCTTCGATGCACTTTTTTCGCCGAGGCTTTTCATTATTGGCGGGGGCGTGAGCAAAAAGCACGAAAAGTTTTTGCCCCTGCTGAAGGTTGGTACACCGGTTGTGCCAGCACAGCTACTAAATGAGGCGGGGATTATTGGCGCGGCGCTGGCTGCCAGTACATTGGCCGAACAGCCTGCCGAGCTAGTGAACTAGCAGGCAGCGTAGGCAGTTTTACCGAAGCTAAAGCTGCCTACGCCCTAAGCTGTAATTCCGATTGTACTGCTGAACGTACTTATTTTACTCGTGTAATTGGTGGTTTCAGCGAATTATCATCATCATTACTATTAGTACCTTTGCCGCCGGATGGTAGTTGATCAGGTGACTGAGCCTTATTCAACAGCGCACGCAGATCGCTCAGGATTGGTTCGCCTGCGGTTCGGCTCTGTTCTACCGCATCGTGCATACGCCGATTAATTTGCTTTTCCAGGGACGTTACGGTTGCTCGGAATTCGCGTTTCTGATCATCCCATATACTCTCAAAAGATTTAGAAGCCTCCTTTTTGCCGAGGAGCCATTCTTTATCTCGCTTTTTTTTAACTGTAATCTGACCGAATATAACGCCAACAATAATAAGGAACACACCTAGAAAGACTGCGAGACCAATAATCAACAAATAATTTTCCGGCATCATACCCTCCTAAATTATTTCGTATGAACTCTTATAGCAACTCGTTATATTAGATACATGTCAGCTATGTTTTGTTTATTCTAATACATAACTACTTAATAATTAAATTTTTATTTAAACCATCATTATGTAAGGAAATATAATGAAATCCGCACATTTTACCGAATGGCAATCGGGTACAATCAGCCACCGCGAGGCGCTACGCCGTCTGCTCTCCGATCTGGGTGAGGTTGAGTCGCAGATTGCGCCGCTTGAGGCCGAAAAAGCTGAGCTACGCACGCAGATATCAGAAGTATTGGCCGAGATGGGTGGGCGCGCCGAATCGGAGGGCTATCGCTTGACGATCACATCGCCAGGCGTGTCAGCCCGCTACGATGCCAAGGAGCTTGATCAGCTGGTAGATTACCTGCTGGCGCGCGGGGATGATGAGATTGCTCGGCTGATCTTGAAATCGCGTAAGGAGAGCGCCCGCGCTGGGCAGCTACGTATTGTTCCTCCAGGCGGCGGGCGCAAAGCTAGTGATGATGTGGCCCCATTGTAAGTTGGGCCGTTCCCCCCTACGTTATTCCGGCACCACGGGCAACACAATATGCGAAGGATGCGCTGCATCGTGCAGGATCGTCTGATGCGCGGGGCGCATTGCTGTGCCGTTCGCAAGGTCTTCGCCGGTGTTGAGGTTGCGATCCCAGCGTGGGAAGCTTGCGCTGGCAATATCCACGCGGATGCAGTGCCCGGCTTGAAATACATTCGCCGTTGCCCATAGGTCCATGGTGAAAGCGTATGGCTGGCCCGGTTCGAGCGGCGCGGCCTGCGTGCCATTGCGGAAGCGTGCGCGGATAATACCATCGGCCAGATTTTGCGCAAAACCGTCGGGGTGCACGTCGATCAGCCGGGCCACAAAGTCGGTATCAGGTGCGTCGCTGGCGGCCCACAGGTGCATCACTAGCGGCCCAATTACCGTGGTGTCGCGCGTGAGCGGCGCTGTGGTATAGCTCAGCACATCGGCGCGCTGCTCAATCGGGCGCTGGTCGCGTGGGCCGGGGCCATACAGAATGTGCATCAGCAGGTTGCCGCCGAGCGTCGGCGTCGGGTCGGCGGGGTCGTAGGTATACGTGTCAGCTGGCTCGTCGCCCGGTGGTTCGGGCGATAGTGTGCCGCTGGTATGCAGGTAGAATGGCGTGGCCTGCGCACGGGCGAGCGGCCATGCAGGCTCATCGCGCCACGCATTTTCCCCCATCACAAACAGCCGTACAGGTGGTTCGTCGGTAATACCGTTCGGGGTTCCCTTCAGCCAGTAGTCGAACCAGCGCTGCGTCAGGGCGGTCATATCCAGCTGTAGGTTCATCAGCGCAAGCTGGGCGCGGAACCCAAAATCAACCTCGCCAACGGTATTCGTGTGATTCACATGCGACCAGGGGCCAATCAGCAGTTTGGATTGCCGCGCCGCAGGGGTGCTCCCTGCCGCACGGAGCGCTGCAAAGCTTTGGATCACGCCGTTGGTGAAGATATCGTACCAGCCGCCGACGATTAGCGCGGGCACCTGCACCTGGGTATAGCTCTGGCTAATCGAATATGCTGCGAAGTGGCTGGCATCCCCGGCATGGGCCAGAATTTCTTCAAGCTCGCTGTGGAGCCCAAGGTGTTGCAGTGGTGCGAATTCGCCAAGCGGCAATGCGCGGTAGCCTGCGGGACGCAGCTGGTCAATCGTGTCAACAGCTGCGTTCAGGCTGTGTAGCTGTTCGGTCAGCGGCGCGCCCTGGGTGTTCTTCAACACACGATCGAGCGCCAGCGCATTGAGCTGCCAATAGGCTTGTAGCCCTAGTTCGAGCGCGCCGCCGCGCCATGTCACTCCGTCGCGCACATCCCACCAGGTGAGGGCTGGCACAATCGCTTTGAGGCTGGGCGGCGCGGCCTGGGCCGCCATCCATTGCGTGAAACCCAGGTACGAAAGCCCATACATGCCTACATCGCCGGTGGAGCCAGGCAGCTGCGCCGCCCACTCGACACTGTCGTAGCCGTCGGCGGCTTCGTTCGCAAATAACGCCCAGGTTCCGCCCGAGCGAAAGCGCCCGCGGACATCTTGCACCACCACAATGTAGCCCGCGCGCGCCAGCCGGATCGCATCGCCGAAGGGCAGGACGCTGGCAAAATCTTTCCCATAGGGTGTGCGCACCAGTGCCACCGGGTACGGCCCGCCCGTAGCCGGGCGGAAGATATTTGCGCGCAGGATCGTGCCATCGCGCATGGTGGCGGCAACATCGAACTCGACCGTAATCTGTTCGCTCATGCTGCGTACTTTCTCTGTATGTGCGTGTGCTTATGCTTGCTGTGGGCTATTGTAGCACTTTGGCAGTATTCGATGGGCGTAGCGAGTATGTTCCCAAGAAGAGAGAAACAATGGCAATGTGTGCAGCGTCGTTCATGTAGGCAAGAAGTAACTACACCATCAAGTGATGGTTATTTGTATGACACGAGTTACGCGGTCGGCCTTTTAGCCTTCGGCAGAGCGGTACGTTACGATGACGGTGCGTTGATATTGGCGCGGAGCGCCAATATCAACGCCCAAAAAAAAGAAAGAAATCCCTTGCTGCCGCAGGCGAAAGCCAATGCTCTGCGGTTTACAGCGTAACTCGTGTTGTATGAAAGGAGCAGTGATGAGCGAAATTGTGCAGGTGGCGCAGCTACAGGCGCGGCTCGAGCAGAGCTATGCGCGCATACACCAGGCAGTTGAGCGGCTTGATGTGGCCCAGCTTGAGCAGCCTGGCGTCCAGAATGAATGGTCGGTGAAGGATATTCTGGCACATCTCACATTCTGGCAGCAGCGCATGAATGAGGTGCTCGCTGCCCTGCTTAATGGCCAGCCGCCGGTGTTGCTGCGCCAGCCTGGGGAAGATGGCGATACGGCGGTGAACCGCGTGAATGCCGCGCATTATGCGGCCAACAAAGATCGCCCGCTCGCCGATATCCAGGCCGATTTCGCGCAGGCATATGCGCAGGGGCTGGCCGCGATTGGTCGCTTGCGCGATGCCGATCTGGCGGACGAGAGCGCGATGAATGCGCTGCTGGGCGGTGCGGTGCTTGAGCTTATCGCGGGCAACTCATACGACCATTATGATGAACATGTGCCGCTTATTGCGGCGCTGAGCGACTAATACCCAAAGCACCGCTGCCGCCTATGCTTCAGCCAGGATCGCAGCACCAATTGCCGGTGCGCGCCGCAGTAGCCAGCCGCTGTCGGCGGTGCGTGTGCCCAGAATGGTGAAGGCGGTGTCGCTGGCGGGCGCATACCAGGCCAGGCAGCCCGAAGCCCCGCTATGCCCGAATGAGTCGGGGCCAGCCGCCGCAGCGACCCAGTGCGGTTCTTTGTGGCCGCGAATCTCAGGGCCGAGACCCCAGGGACATGGTTCCCAGTACAACGGCTCGACAAACCCACCGTTCAGGCCGCCGGTCTGGTCGATGGTGGCGGCTGCGCCCAGCGCTGCGCTGAGGAATTGTGGATTGCGGAAGGCGCGCACGATCGCCAGTGCGCCCGCAGCGTTGGTAACTAGCCCGGCCCAGGGTAGCGCCAGGCTGCGCCAGAAAGGCGAGTTAAACGGCTCAAGCGCGGTACCAGCGTGTTTGCCGCGCACATTCGCCAGAAGAGCAGGCGGGCTAGGCGGCTCGCTGCCGAGCGTGGCAGTAATGCCGAGTGGTTCAAGCACGAGCTGCGCCAGCGCATCGGGGTAGTGCTGCCCGGTGCGCCGTTCGACTACCAGCGCCAGCAGGCCATAGCCAACGTTCCCGTATTGCACGCGCCGTCGCGGCGGGCCATCGGGTGGGGTGAGCAGGCAGGCGGTGCTGATCGCCGCCCAATCGAGCCCGGCAGCGTAGGCGGCGAGTCGGGGTGACACCTCCATTGGCAGGCCAGCACTATGGCACAGCAGCGCGCGCAGCGTGACGCCGGGTCGAGCAGCTTGCGCCTCGGGCAGGTGCTGCTCAAGCGGATCGTCGAGCGCGAGCACCTGTTGGTCGCACAGCCGCAGCACGGCTAGCGCGGTAGCCATTTTGGTAACGGATGCCATCGGGAAGAGCGTATCGGCGTGCAGCGCCACCCCATTTGCATCGCTGCCAATCGCAATAAATTCGGCTGGCTGTGCGCCGCGCGCAACCCCCACAATTATACCCGGCACCCGGCTGTCGTGCGTGGCATCGTGGATCGCGGCTGAAATTGCCTCGGTGTTCATGCGTCCCCAATCTCTTCGTGCGTCCAGCGGCCTGTATACCAGGCGAGCAGGGTATCGAATCCGAGCAGGAATACGCCCTGGGGCACAATCCCTAGCCCCATACCAGTGCGGTCGGCGCGGCCACGGGCGCGGTGCAGCAGCGCCAGCCCGCCAGCGATGTAGCCAACGTCGAGCACGGCATTCACCAGCAGAATCAGGCGGAAGCGGCGGGCCTGGCGCGCGCTATCGGTGGCACCAGCGGCCTGGTTGTTGCGCGCACTGCGCCGCCCAAATACCGCCAGCAGCGCATCGATTGCGCCCCAGCTCAGGGCTTGCAGGCCGGCATGGCGCAGCACCGGGTTGCGGGTAGCGAATAGGGGCAGGCTTGCGGCCATGCTGCTCAGGCCCCAAGCTTGCAGCATGCCCAGTGCGCGCTCCTGCACATCGAAAAATGTTGGCGTGTCATTCATTGCTTCTGCTCGTGGGTAGTTCCAGCGGCACCGCGAATAGTGCGCAAACTATACCATAGGTCGCGGGGTAGTGGGCGCGCTGGTATTATGCTTATCGAACCTTCACCCAGGCACATTGACAGTGCGCGCAGGCATCGGGTATAACTGTGCGTGGGATACCGAGCGCCGGAAATAGACCGATACGATGCGCGGCATGTGACATCACTGGCGGGTGAAGCAGCGCGGTAAGGAAGAGTTACGATGCCTCGACCGATGTATCGCCTGGGAGCGATCGCCCTGGTAGTGGTTACGCTGCTGCTGATTGTGCGCCCGGTATTCGCACACGCCACGCTGGTTCGTTCGGTGCCGGTGGCTGGCGCAACGCTGGAGGTTAGCCCGCCCGCGATTGAGCTAGAGTTTAGCGAAGCGCTCGATCCTGGGTTCAGCCGGGTGCAGCTATTCGATAGCCAGAATCAGCTGGTTGAGAAGGGGCCGGGCGAGGTATTGGCTGCGAATCCGGTGTTGCTGCGCCTGGTCATCCCCGACCTGGCCAAGGGAAGCTATACCGCCCTGTGGCGGGTGCGCTCGGCAGCCGACGGCCACATTACCGAGGGGAGCGTGCCGTTTGGGGTAGGCGTTGCTTCCAGTGCTGGTTCGCTCATCCCTGCGCCCGGCGCACCCGACCCGGCGACGCTGCTGCCCGCGCCGATTGATACGGTTGCGCGCTGGCTGAATTATCTGGCGGCGATTGTGGCGCTGGGCGCGGCCCCGTTTGCGCTGCTGGTATGGCAGCGGGCGTACCGGGTGTTTGCCGCCGATGCAGCGAGTGATGCTGGCCCCGCCGCCGATGAGCGCATGACGCGGGTGCTGCGCCAATTGATGTTCTATGGCGGCATTGCGTTTCTGCTGACGAATCTCTTTTTCTTGCTCACACAGGCGGCGGCGGCGGCTGAGGTGCCACTGCTTCAGGCGATTGGCGCGCCGGTGGTGCAGCTGCTGAGTGGGCGTACAGGCTTGCTCTGGTTGGCACGGCTCGCGCTGATTGTGCAGCTGATTGTGCTGGCCTGGCGTATGCCGCTGGCTGGCAGTGGCCCGGCCCGGCTATGGTGGGCGGTGCTGGTGATTGCCGGTGTGATTTTGGTGACGATGAGTCTGCTTTCGCATGCGGCGGCGAGCAGCCAGGCGCTGGTGGCCGTGCCGCTGGATTGGCTGCATCTGGTGGCGATGGTGGCCTGGATGGGCGGGCTGCTGCCGCTACTTGCTGCGGTGCAGGCGGTGCGCCGCAACCCCGCGCAGGCAGTACCGCTGGCAGTACTTGTGCCGCGCTTTACGGTAGTTGCGCTACCAGCCATCGCTGTGTTAGTGCTGACCGGCGTGTACCAGTATTTCCTGCACATTGGCCGCTTCGAGCTACTGACGGCAACCACCTATGGCCGGGCGCTGGTTGTGAAGGTGGCGCTGTTCACCTTGCTGGTGCTCTTTGGCGCGCTGAATATGCTAGTGCTGACGCGGCGGCTACGTGGCAGCAGCGCGGCCCCGGCGCGGGCGCTGGGTATGAGTGTGCGCACTGAGCTGGTGCTCGGCGCGCTGGTGCTGGCGGCGGTGGGCGTGCTCACCGGCGTGGCCCCGAGCATAACTGCCTGGGCGGCGCATGAGCAGCAGGGCATTGCGCAATCGGCAACCGTGGGTGATGTGGGGCTGACGTTGCGCATCGCGCCTGCGCAGATTGGCGATAACGAGTTTGCGGTGGATGTAGACGACCGACGGCCCGGTGCAGCGGGTGCGAAGACTAGAGTACTGCTGAATTTCGACATGCAGGGTATGGAAATGAATAAGCTGCAGACCGAGGCAACCTCAAATGGCGGCGAGCGCTACCTGGCGCGCGGTAATTACACAACGATGGGTGGGCGCTGGCACATTGAGGTCGTGCTGCGTCGGGCTGGCTTCGACGATGTGCGCCATACTTTCGAAGTCGATATTCTGCGCGGGCAGTCGTTTGTGATTACGCCATAGCTTGTGCGTATCGTTGCTCGGGCTGGTAACAGCAAACGGCGACAGTATCGTGCTTGCCGCCGTTTGCCCTTATTCTGCCAGGCGTATGAGTAGATGTTGTGTGCTATTCGGCGAACCGCCTCGCTTTTCGCCACGAACCCCGCCAGGGAAAACCTAGACGGCGGGCTGCTCAACGTCTTGCGCCTCTTCGCGAATATCCTTGGAGGAGCAAACACAGTCAACGAATACTACCGGTTGTCATTGAAGGCATGGTGATGCTTAGTGTCGAAATGGAACAAAGAAAAGCGGCGTAGGCAAGGAATTCCACCGGCAGGTTCAGTCTCTGACCTTCATGTTTACGCTCGTGTCGTCACCTTGTGGCGCTAGCTGACCAGTCTACACACTACACCGCGAGCAGAGCATAGCATAGACCCTCGTTGCATTTCAATGCAGCGGGGGTCTTTGTTTTTTCGCCTGTCCATGATATTGCTCGCTCGGGCCGGGCGTATAGGGCACTGCGGCTGCTTTCGCTGAGGTGCGATTTGCTGGCGCAAATCGGCAGATTGATGCCGCGCCTCTGGCCCTATCCCCTCGCTGGCGCTCGGTACGCGCCCTTCGCTTCGCAAGTGTCCCCGGCGTCGAAAAAACAAAAAATGCTGCTCCCTGCCCCGTTTCTGGCTGGGTGCTGTCCCGCTTTGTGAAATGGTTCACCAGGAGGAAAGCCGTGGAACGAGAACTCTGTTTCGACCAATGGGGACGTATCAGCCGTACGCTTGACTTTATCCTCAAGCAACAGCCCACGAAAACGATCAAGGAAAGCCCTGCTGGCTATGGTATCAAGGGAGAGCCAGAGCAGCCAAAGCGCAAGCCGAAAAAGGAGAAGCAACAGCCAGCGGCCGAGCAATTACGTCTGTTTTAGCGCAAACCTATGTAAAGCAGGGAGGGTCGGTTCATGGCTGTGGTATACCGAAATTGTGGATAAACGTATTGACGCATGTGGTATACTGGCGCTGAGCCGCAGCCATTGTGACACAGGGAACGAGCATGTCCGTAACTACGTCCAAGCCAGTAAGAGACCTCAGTCTTGACCTTAACAACTACCGAACTGTTCCACAAACTGATGAAACATCGGCCGTGCAGGCAATGATTTCGATCAGCCCTGATTACTTCTGGGGCTTGATGGAAAGTATGTTGACCGATGATGGATATCTCCCAACGGAAAATATTCTTGTTCTCGATGATGGAACAAAACTAACTGTCCGCGAAGGAAACCGACGCATCGCCGTTCTGAAGATTATTCACGGCCTTTTGCCTGCCGGTCTGCTTGGTGTTCCTGACAGCCATCAGCTGAAAATAAAGAACCTTACCCCACAATGGCTAGCCAATAATGCAAGTGTTCCGTGTGCTATCTATAATCTCTCTGAAGTAGCAACCGTTGATAGGATTGTCACCATCGCCCATGGCAAGGGTGACAAAGCCAGTCGCGACAAGTGGAATGCTGTTGCCAGAGCCCGACATACTCGTGATAGACAACGAATAACTGACCCGGCAGCAATGCCTGAGCCGGGATTGGACATTCTGGAAAAGTATGTCGAGCAGGGAAAGAACCTGACCTCTGACCAAGCGAAGCGGTGGGCTGGCGATTATCCGCTCACGGTCTTAGATGAAGCAATCAAAAAAATTTATTCCCGACTAGGTGCAACGAGTACGGCCGACCTTGGAACAAAGTATCCGAGCATACCCTACCGCGATGAATTTGACTCTATTCTCCTGAATATCGGGCTACAGAATATCAAGTTCGGAACATTGCGATCGGGTGATTTTGCAGCCAGATATGGTATTCCCCCCGGAACGCCTCCTCAGCAACCACCAGGTGGTCCAGCTGGTGGGGGTAATCCAGGTGGTGGCAATCCAGTCGGCGGTGGTAGTAATCCCGGCGGCGGAAGCGGTGGGGGAAACCCAGGCGGAGGCGGAAGTCCCGGTGGTAATCCTGGTGGCGGGGGCGGTGGCCAGCCAGCTCAGCCATTGAATGACCCGCGAACGGTAATCCAGAAGCTTAAAAAGTTACGGATCGTTGGTCAGAATCGTGAGAAAGTTTCGTCCCTACGTAACGAAGCGGTCTTACTTGACCTTGAAAAAAGCCCGATAGCGTTCTGCTTTCTGCTCAGGAGCATGTATGAGATATCGGCGAAGGCGTACTGTGAAGATCATGCCAGCGATCAGAATGCACCAAAGGCAGTAGACTCACAGAACAATGATAAGAAGCTCGTTATTGTTCTGCGTGATATCTACAACTATATGATTGCAGTACCAGGGTCAAACAAGCCAGACCAAGCGATGCAGAAATTATTGCATGGAGCGTTGACTGCCCTTGCTTCATCTGAGAGTATCCTGTCGGTCACGTCAATGAACCAACTCGTCCACAATCCGCGGTTTTCTGTTCGGGCAAGCGATATCAGCGTCATGTTCCACAACATCTATCCACTCCTCGAAGCCTTAAATAAGTCATGAGAGCGTGATGAGTCAACATCAAACCCCACTCCGGTATCCTGGGGGGAAGCAACGCCTTTCCCCCTTCATAGCAGAATTGCTCACCGAAAACAGGCTCGTCGGTGGGCATTATGTTGAACCCTACGCGGGTGGTGCTGGCGTTGCTATCGACTTACTTATTGGTGGAGCGGTCAGTCACATCCATCTCAATGATTCCTCAAAGCATGTCTTTGCGTTCTGGAACTCGGTACTCACCCAGCCCGAAGAACTGTGCCGTCGCATTCGCAATGCTGACTTGACAGTTGAAGAATGGACACGACAGCGCGATATTCTTCGTAACCCTGACCAACACCCTGAAATTGATCTTGGATACAGCACCTTCTACTTAAACCGCTGTAACCGCTCTGGTGTCATCACAGGCGGTGTCATCGGGGGCCTTGACCAGACTGGCAATTGGAAGATTGACGCTCGGTTCTCGCGAAATGAACTTATTCGTCGCATTGAGAATATCGCCTATCGAAGAGATGCCATAACCCTACGGAATTGGGATGCGGAACGGTTCATGCTTGAGCATGTTCTGACCTTACCAGAAAAGACACTCATCTATTGCGACCCGCCATACTTCGCATTGGAGAGCAGGCTGTATCTTAACCAGTACAAACCAGAGGATCACAAGCGAGTTGCCGATTTCATTCAAAACAACATCACGAAAAAATGGATAGTATCCTACGACAGCGCACCCCAGATTTTGGAATACTACAAGGATAGACGGTCATTCCTCTATAGTCTCCAGTACAATGCTTCACGCGTATATAAGGGTACGGAGGTCTTCATCTTCTCTGATGACCTCGTAATTCCTAGGCTTTCTTCATTGCCATATATCAATGTAGAAATCAACAAAGGCTTGCAACGAGCAGACCAGCTACGTTTACTCTAGACGTTGAACTCAACACGCCCAGCAATTTCAGTCAATCATTGACAGTTATCACCGAACACACTATAATTCATGGAACAAATGTTTTCCATCCGGTATACGGCGTAAGACCGTGAGGCAGGCATTTATGAATCAGCTAGTTAGAGACGCACACAAGAGGCGTTTACGATATCTCCAGATTCAAGCTGCACTCAAAGGCATCAGCACTCCCCCAGAAATCCTCATCGAGATAGCAGATATCAAGACCCTTATTAAAAATGGCAGCAATATCGAACATCGTTATTGTAACCGTATCGATCTAATGCTCGAACACTGCTTCAATTCATGGCGCTACAAAGGCTCATTCCATTAGCAATATTCTGCTTTCATTAGTAATAAAACAATAATGTCCGAAGAAACCATTGACAATAGGTATATTCCAGAGGTAACGTATATTGAGTTACATATTCTTGTTGAACTCTGTTACAGGAATCTTCATGGCCTTGGCTTTATACAGGCTATCGCTGAAAGAACTAACGATGAAATCTTCCTTTCACCAGGAACCTTATATACAGCCTTAAAGCGGTTATATAAAAACGGACTGATTAGTGGAGTAGAAGTAGATTTTAGTAATGAAAACGTAGATGGCAACGCTCTACAGAGAAGATATTATGAGATTACCCCCAGAGGAAGAAGCGCTATCGCGTCAGAATTACAGCGAATGGGAAACCTCTGTCAACTAGCTCATAATGCTCTGGGTACTGTAACGGAAGCAAATGGGGCTGTAACCTGATTTTTCATACCCTCCGCATCCACCGACCATTCACCCAGTTATTCTGGAAGTCCATCCACTTGACTCCCTTCCACTTATTGCATACGCTACACAAAAGCTGAAGGTTCCAAAGGACTGTCAAGCCAAATAAATAGAGCGGCTTGATGTGGTCAACCTCCATCTTCGGCTTGCCGATTTCCTTGTTATATAGGTTCTGAGTCCCACAGCGCAGGCACGTCCAGTTGTACATTCTGGCGACGGTCAACCATAATTCGCGAGTCATCTTCAACCGCTCGGTGAAGATGTGGATGCGGCGCTTTGTCCAGCCACGCAGCTCCTTGATAACGTTGCGAAAGAACCTCGGCGCGATCTGCTCAAGGCCACTAGCCAGGAAGAGGCCGGGGCCGAGTTGCTTTTTCAATTCATCTGTCCAGGGATTCTTAGCCATATACTATTTCGTAAATGATAGATTGTGCGTCACGTAAACTTTCTCTCTCGCTCCATTCTTCTCAAGCATTCGAGCGGAGTTTCGTTTGGTAGTAGCTCATAACCGCAACCAGTAACTCCACCCTTCCATGAACCCGAACGTTCGCCAACCTCTGCATCAAAATCAATGTTTATACTTCGAGATACTTGGTTAAACAATGGCGACCACCTGAGTGCTCGTCTTCACCATTCTCTTTCCTCAACCCTGATGGTGGCTTTTCTCTCCTGTACCTCCCCTGACTTTAAGGTATAGGTGTATGGGTATATCTCAATCCATAAAACATCTTTCCATTTATTCTCATAGAAGTTCTTTCTATCACCTCTGTGCTCATGCTCCCATGAGCCATCTTTCCTTAAAGCACTTGTTCGCACCCAATCCAAATCCCAAGGCATATAAAATGTCCACCACTTATTACCACCGTTCATATTCCCCTTGCCGCCTCTGTGTATCCAGAAAATTCGGTCGTGATAAGCTATGCCCCACTTTGGTGGATCGCATTCATCAGTCCACTTGTTCCTAAACGGCAAAATGAGAGCAAGACTGAAGAAAAACAAGTCAAGGTTTATTCGTGGACGTGTGGTGAGACCACAAAACTAGCCAGGTTGGTGTGATAGGATGCTCCACAAGGAGGAACCCTGAAGATGCCAACCTATAATGCCGAACAGATACTCAAGATTCTTGAGCAGGCTGATAAAGCAGAGCAAACGGTCACGGCCGTCTGTCGAGAACACGGAATTGCCGAGGCGACCTTCTATCGCTGGCGCAAAGCTTATAGTGGGTTATCCGTCGCTGAACTGCAACGCCTCAAGGAATTGGAGAAAGAAAACGCTCGTCTCAAGCGGCTGCTGGCTGAGCGCGTGCTGGAAATTGACTTGCTCAAGGAGTTGCTGGGAAAAAAGCGTAACCACCGACGAGAAGCGACAGGCGGTGCGCTTTCTGGTCGCAGGCGGCTTATCAGTGCAACGGGCGTGTTTGCTGGCTTCACTAGCGCGGGCGACCTTTCGCTATCAAGCCCATCCAGACGATAACAGCGAGCTGGTCAGCCAAGTGCGCGAACTGGCGGCTCGCTATCCGCGCTATGGGTATCGTCGAATTACTGCGCTCATTCGCCAGAGACACCTTGTCAATCACAAGCCTGTGCGACGCATCTGGCGACGTGAGGGCTTGCAGGTCGGACGCATACGCCATGTGCGAGCGCGTCGGAGCAGGCCACAGCCGCTGCAAGCAACCTATCCTGGAGATATTTGGGCATACGATTTTGTCGAAGACAGCTTGAGCAGTGGCGTGTCATTCAAGGTCTTAACCGTGATGGACGAATTCACCCGTGAAGGGCTCGCGCTCGATGTCGCGCCTTCTACATCGGCAGAACGGGTGATTGGTGTTCTCACAACGCTGGTTGCTCAGCACGGTGCGCCAGCTCATTTACGCAGCGACAACGGCGCCGAGTTTGTGGCCCACACGGTGCAGTTCTGGCTGGCACAGGCTGGAGTTCGGACGTTGTACATCGAGCCAGGCAAACCCTGGCAGAATGGCAAGGAGGAGCGCTTTAACGGAACCGTACGTGACGAATGCTTGAACCGCTATGTGTTTGGCTCATTTGCTGAGGCGTGTGTGCGCTTGGCGCGCTTTCGCCAGGAGTACAATACCGAACGACCACATAGCGCACTTGGCTATCTCACCCCTCAGGCATTTCGAGTTGCTTGGGCCGAGGCCCAGAAAAACCAGCAGGATCCTCTCATTTCTACTTGACAGTTTTAGGGGCTCATGTCACATTGTGGACGAACTAATAGCTGAAAAGTCCCATGCCCTGAAGTTGACTACAGACGAACTTGCGAAGATCACGCAAGAATTGCAGACACCACTGACTGACGCTACAATACAGTCGCTCCTCCTGTTCTCAGTAGCGTTTCAGGAGCGGCTTGAAGAAGTGGAGAAGACCATTGAGGGCAAGCGTACAGTCATCGACGGCTTAGATGTCACCGTGAAGGTATTGCGTAAGGACGGAGAGATTTATTTAGAGCTTCGGAGCATTCTCCGCCCTCACAGCATGACTATACTACTGGCTCCTCAACATCATTCGGGGACTGAGTTCGGATATCCTTCAAGGTTGAAAGATCGCGCATACGCTCGGTGAACAGCACGCCGTCGAGATGGTCGATCTCGTGCTGGAGCGCGCGGCCCAGCAGCCCATTGGCCTTGCGAATGCGCTGGCGCTTGCCCTTCAAATCGGTATAATCGACTGTTACCCAGCTCGCGCGGGGCACATCGCCGTAGCGCCCTGGCAAGCTCAGGCAGCCTTCCTGCCCGATCTCTTCTTTGTCGCTGTGCTTCACAATTTCGGGGTTGATCAGCACATAGTTCTGCTCGGGCGCTAGCTCGATGATCGAGCCATCGGGCTGCTCTTCTTCCTCGGGCGGGATCCAGATGACGGCGATGCGCTGGCTGATGCCAACTTGTGGCGCGGCCAGTCCTACGCCATTGGCCGCGTGCATCGTTTCAAACATATCGGCGGCGAGTGCCTGAAGTGCCGGGGTGATCTGTTTAATCGCATGTGCGCGCGTTTTGAGGACGCGCTTATCGTGCAGGTCTTCGATCTGGAGAATGCGTCGCTTGGGCATATATGGGTTCCTTGTGCCTATACCTGTATTCTATGGGTATTATACCAAATGCGGGAGGCTTAATTCAATTCGCAATCCGCCATCTGGTCGTGCATGTGCAACCAGGGTGCCATTGTGGGCTTCGGCGGTGGCCCGCGCAATCGTAAGCCCTAAACCAGTGCCGCGCGCTGCGCCGATGCGGTCTCCGCCGAGCCGCCGAAAGGGCAAAAACAGGGCCTCGGCCTGTTCAGCTGCAATATGTGGCCCGCTATTCTCGATCATAAGCCGCGCCATACCATCGTCGGCCCAGGTTTTTAGCCGTATCCATCCCTGTCGGTGGTTATGGTGTACGGCGTTTTCTACCAGGTTAGCCACCAGTCGTTCTAGCAGCGCGACATCGCCCGCGACATACACCGTTTGTAGCTCGATTTCCCAGCGTAAATGTTGGGCTTGCGCCTCGGCTTGAATCTGTTCTATCGCTGCATGCACACATGCTGCCAGATCGACCTGGGTGCGGCCCTGGAGAGATTGTTCACTCCGGGCTAGCATGAGCAATCCATCAATGAGTCGTTCACTGCGCTCAACCGCCCCGCGTATGGTTTCACCCATGGCCCGCAGCTCAGCCACCGATGCCTGTGGATCGGCGAGCGTAATGTCAACTTCGGTGCGCATAATTGTTAACGGGGTTCGTAATTCGTGCGAGGCGCTGGCGGCGAAGCGTCCCTGTAGGGCAAAGGCACGCTCCAGGCGCGCCAGCATGTTGTCAAAGGTATCGGCAAGCTCTTTCAGTTCATCATGTGGCCCCTGTAGCCCGATACGCTCGTGAAGCTGCTCCTCGGAGAGCCGCCGCGCCAAGGCAGTAATCGACTGTACCGGGCGGAGCACCCGCCCCGCAATCAGCCAGCTGAGTAGTACCACTAACCCGGCCATAAGCGCTAGCGTTAGCCCAGACTGGAGCAGCAACTCGCGGAGCGAGGCTGTCACAATTCGGGCTTGCAGTGCCTGCAATTCGCCCTGCACATCCGACGAGGATATGGCAATCTGGAAGAGGGTATCGCCCTGCTTAGTGCCGGGTATGTGCTCGCCTTGCATAAATTGGCTACCGCTGCTGAGCGGCAAAACCACCGGCATAAGTTGAAGGCGGTACCGCACCAGGCTATAGTTCAATAGCAGGAGAATGCTGCCGCTACTGAGGAAGAGCACGCTCAGCAGCAAGGTAAGTCGTAGCCGAGCAGTGAAGCTAAAACGTTTCATCACACGCATATATAGATGGTGTTTTTATATTGACCATCCGATAGCCAGCCCCAATGACGGTCTCGATCAGGGGCGGATCGCCAAGCTTGCGCCGCAGCGTATAAACAGTTGTGCGCACCGTATTTGTGAAGGGGTCGGCATTCTCATCCCACACCTGTTCCAGTAGCGTCTCAGCGCTTAACACTGCCCCATCTGCGCGTATGAGCTGCTCCAACACGGCTAGCTCTTTGCTGCTGAGCACAATTGGCTGCCCGGCACGCGCTACACTGCGCCGGCTCGGGTCGATCGTGATGTCGGCCCATACGAGGGTGCTGGGAAGTGCTGGCCCGGCGCGGCGGGCGAGGGCGTGTAGGCGCGCGACGAGCTCGGCGAAGGCAAATGGTTTGGGCAAATAATCATCTGCACCTAAGTTGAGGCCCTGTACCCGTTGTTCCACTGTTCCAGATGCGGTTAACATCAAAATACGCAGGTGGGCATGCTGGCTATGCAACACGCGGCAGACCTCATCGCCATGCAGAAGCGGCAGATCACGATCTAGCAGTACCGTATCGTAATGATTAAGTGCAGCCTTTTCAAGCGCTTCTTCGCCATCACCCGCAATATCAACGGCCATGCCTTCGCGGCGTAAGCCACGGGCAATGCTATTCGCCAGCACCGCCTCATCTTCCACCAGCAGCACACGCATGCGTTACGCTCCATATGAGGTCTTGCTTAGCCAGTATGCTCGCTATTCTATCGTTTCACAGATCAATTCCGCATCAAATAAGCTTCGCTTAATTACTTACCCTACTGATCATAATTATTGGGCCTGCGCGTGTCACCCGCCTATGGGTAGGTTACATTGTGCAATACCAGCTCAGGTGGTGGCATCATTGCCATTTACCTGCTTTCCTCTGTGGGCGCTAATAGGTGCTGTGCTTACGCCCCTACTGCGCCAATGAATTTGATGCTCACTTGATCTCGCCTTTGCTACTATCACAGCAGCTTCGATACCACTTGCCAACGAGGCACGGCACCAGTAAAGGAACAACGATGGGTAGTATTACAGCGCCTCACCCTTCATCGGTAACCCAAGGAACGAAACGAATCTTCTATTGGCAGCGCATCCTGCTGCTTAGTTTGGCGTTATTGCTTAGCGCTGGCGGTATTGTGTACTGGCAAAGCCAGGCTCAGCGCAGCTCCCCGGCTGCGGTAAGCACCGCGCCAGTACTATGGGCCAACCTGAATGTGACGGTTGAGAGCAGTGGCCGCGTGGCACCAGGCCGCAGCCGCGATCTGGCGTTTCGTGTGGCTGGCACTGTTGCTGAGGTACTGGTTCACCCAGGAGCGCAAGTTAAGGCCGGGCAAGCGCTTGCCCGCCTGGACGATCGGGTTTTGCGCCGGGCTGTGGCTCAGGCCGAAATTGATGTGCGCAGTGCTGAGGCCCTGGTAGCTAAAGCGCGCGACGGCGAAGTGCGCCCAGCCGAGCTAGCCGAAGCGAATGCCCGTATTGCAGCAGCGCAGGCGCAGTTACAGCAAACGCGCCAGGGTACCACTAGGCCCGCCGATATCGCGAATGCCGAAGCTGCACTGCGTGCCGCCGAAGCGCGCCTCGATAAGGTGCTTCATCCCACCGCCGATGATCAGGCTGCTGCCGAAACGGCGGTTGCGCAGGCGCATGAGCAACTTGCGTTGGTTCGTGCTGAACGCTCAGCTGCAAAGACAAATGCTGAGGCCGATATGACTCAGGCCGCCAATGCGCTCCGAACTGCCCAGCAGAAGCGTAGTGATGCCTACCAGCAGCTGAGCAAGCTAAGCGAACAAGCACCGGGGTATACTGCGGTGAAAGGCGCGTATGAGCAGGCCCTCCGCGACGAGCAGGATGCTGATTCGCGTCTTCAACAGGCTCGCGTGCGCTATGAAGCGGCGCGGACGCAGGAAATAAGTGCTGTAGAAGGCGCTGAAGCCGAGCTCACTAGCGCTGAGGCTACGTTGAATGCCCTGCGCTCGCCCGATGCGCGCGCAATTACCGAGGCGCGTGCCAGCGCCGATCAAGCCCGCGCTGTGCTTCAGAAGCTGCGCCAAGGCCCAACCCATGCTGAAATTTCCGCGGCGCAGGCGGCGGTCAGTCAGGCGCAGGCGCAGCGAGAAGCCCTGGGCGCACCAGCAGCAGCTTCGGCGATTGCTGAGGCTGAGGCGAATCTCGCTCAGGCGAAGCTGAATCTTGCAGCCGCGCAGGAGAATCTGCAAGCGGCGGTGCTTCAGGCACCATTTGCAGGAACCATTGCGACTGTGGCGTTAAGCGAAGGGGCACAGGTGAATACGGCAAACCCCGCCCTGACCTTAATCGATACCAGCAGCCTTGAAATCGTTCTAAAGCTCAACGAATACGATGTGCAGCAGGTGCAAATCGGCCAGAACGCGCAGCTTAGCTTCGAGAGCCTACCAGACCAGAACTTTACTGGCAGCGTCACGGCTGTCGCTCCGGTTAGCACCCAGGATGGCAATTTGTCCACCTACGCTGTAACACTCCGTTTCGACCCCAAAGGACATTCCTTCAAAATTGGTATGACTGGGGACGCGAGTATCACCGTTGCTACCCGTGAAAACGCAATCCAGGTTCCGAATAACGCTCTCCAGGGCGATGGCGATATACGCACGGTGCAAGTACATCACCGTGGCGCAAGCAGCGCTACGCAGGTAATGGTTCAGACGGGCCTGAGCAATGGTGTGATGACCGAAGTGCTTGGTTGTTTACCAGCCCTCAACCCGTGCCTGGTTGAGGGCGATCAGGTTGAAGTCAATTCGCCTGCTGATCTTTCAACCACTAATGAAATGGAGCAAGGCAAAGGCTTGCTGGTGCCAGCCCCGGCGAATGGTGGCCCGGCGCGCATTCCGATCTACCGACCAGCAGATACGCCCTGAAATTAACTGCTATGAATGAGGCGTTGCGCCGTAGCACGCTGTCAGGGGCGAAGGCCGCGTGTGTTGGCTGCCAGCAAGAGGTAATTCAGTGTCAAACCTTATTGAGATTTCAGGACTAACACGGACATATCAGGTGGGCAGCGTTAGCGTGTCAGCGCTGAGCGGCGTGAACCTGCAGATTCCGCGCGGCAGCTTTGTCGCTATCACTGGGCCATCGGGTTCGGGGAAAAGCACGCTGCTACACCTGCTCGGCTGCCTCGATCAGCCAAGTACTGGCAGCTATAATCTCGACGGCGTTGCTATTGATGGCCTTGATCCGCGCGGCCTTGCGGCGGTGCGTCGCCATAAAATTGGCTTTGTGTTCCAGCAATTTCATTTGCTTCCGCGCCTCAATGCTTTAGAGAATGTTGAGCTTGCACTAGTGTATCGCGGCTGGTCTGCGGGGACAGCGCGCCAGGCGCGGGCGAAACACGCATTAGAACAAGTCGGCCTGGTCGAATATTCCGCGCATCGGCCCGGCGAACTCTCAGGTGGGCAGCAGCAACGGGTTGCAATTGCTCGTGCGCTGGTTGGCAACCCGCTCCTCATTCTGGCCGACGAGCCGAGCGGCAGCCTCGACTCATACGCAACTGCTGAGATTTTAGCGTTGTTCGAGCAGCTCTATATGGCTGGGCACACGGTCGTTGTTGTTACCCACGAGCCAGATGTAGCGCACCGTGCTGAGCGTATTGTAACGATGCGCGATGGGCAGGTTGCCAGCGACGGATTGAGCGGCTAGGGTTTGGAAGCGATAGCCAATAGCTATTTACAAAAAGGTTGACATAACCATGAATGTTCCTCTCGCGCAACACGCTGAGCAGCACAGTGATACGAGCTTTGCAGGCTCCATTCGCCCGGCGGAAATAGTACGTATGGCCCTTGTTACATTAGCAACGCATAAACTACGCAGCGGATTGACCGCGCTCGGTGTGATTATTGGTGTGGCGGCGGTGGTCGCACTGATTGCCCTTGGGCGCGGTGCCCAGGCCGAGATCAGCGAGCGCTTGAGTGCTAATGGCGCTAACCTGCTTACGATTGTGCCAGGCTCGCTCGATGATGGCGGCTTCAGTGCCAACGGCGGCAGCGGGCAGATAACCATGGAAGATGCTGAAGCAATCGCAAATCCGCAACGCGCCGCTGCTGTCGGGCAAGTATCGCCAGAAATATCGAGTTTTTCCAATGTCGCACGTAGCAGTACGAGTACCTCGGCGCAGATCTATGGTGTAACCGCCAGCTATTGTACTGTGCACAATATGCGCCTCACGGCGGGCAGCTTTGTCAGCGAGCAACAGGCGCATACTGGGGCGCGCGTGGCGGTGCTTGGCGCAAAGATCGCAACTACGCTCTTTGGCAGCATACATGCCGTTGGCCAGTATATTCGTGTCGCCGATACGCGCCTGACAGTGATTGGTGTGCTGGCAACGAGCGGGGGCAACGCCTTCGCTTCCGTTGATGAAAGCGTGCTTGTGCCGCTCAGTACTGCGCAACAAGTACTCTTTGGTATAACCCGCACCGCCACTGGCGAGGCGGTGATTGACACAATCGCAGTGCAAGCGCGTGACCAGCAACACCTGGCCCAGGCCCGCGCCGAAATTCAAGCGCTACTCGCCACGCGCCGCCGAGGCAAACACAACTTCACCATCTACAACCAGCAAGACATGATCAATACGCTGGTGGAATCACGCCGCACGTTAACGAATTATCTCAGCGTGATTGCTTCAATTTCGCTGCTGGTTGGTGGTATTGGCATTATGAACATTATGCTTGTTTCGGTGCATGAGCGCACCCACGAAATTGGGCTACGCAAAGCTCTCGGTGCAAGCGAACGCGACATTTTGGCGCAGTTTCTGATCGAAGCACTCCTCCTGAGCCTCGGCGGTGGGCTGCTTGGGCTACTGCTTGGCACTCTCATCGCCTGGGCTGGTGAAATCAGCGGGCGAAGCCGCGCTATCGTTGGGCTTGATGCCGTATTTTTGGCTATCAGTGTCGCTGTCCTGATCGGGCTTATCTTCGGTATTGCCCCGGCGCGCCGCGCCGCTCGCCTTAACCCGATCGCCGCTCTTCGGGCAGAATAACCTCTTTGTTGTATTCGAGCCTTGGATAATCATGGAAGGAGCTATGGGTATGAAGATCGCTTCATTCTTTCGCGTCGTTACGTTTCTCGGCATGCTTGGGTTACTGGCCGCTTGTGGTGCTGCACAAGGTATTTCTTCCAGCGCTACGGCGCAAGCCGTACCAGATAGTGTCCAGGTGCACCCTGATGACGGGGGGCATGCCACAGCGCTCACGGTTGATGGGAATATCACCGACGCGAGTGACACAACGCTGGTTGTGCGGCGTATCGATGGTTCGGCGCTCACGGTTACGCTCGATGCGCACAGTACCATCTGGCAGCAAGTGCCAGCCAGCCGTGCCGACCTTGCGCCAAACGCCGATGTGACAGTGTTAACGGAAGAGCGTGATGGACAGAAGAATGCAGTGCTGGTGCAAATCGGTGTGAGCGGTATGCCGCGGATGGCATTTGGAAACGGCCCGGCTGGTGATTCATCTGCCGGGAATGCACCGGCACCGGGCACCAGCCCAGTGAATATTCCATTAGGTGGTACTACTGGCCCGCAGCCAACGCTCGGGAAGGTTCAGGGCGTTGCTGAAAGTACGCTTAGTATCAAAAGCGATGATGGCACCGTCCATTCCATTACCTTAACGCCACAGACCAGTTACCAGAAGGAAGATACGACCGATCATAAGGCATTGCAGGTGGGCGCGCTAGTGATTATTGAGGGCCAGCGTGAGGGGAATGTGTTTCGGGCGCTAAAGGTGCATCTACTGAGTGCAAAAGCGGCGTAAAGCAAACCACATGTTACGATAGTACCTGTTGTGCCCAGGGGAGTTTTCGTACCAGCGTTGCCATTCTAAATGAAGCTACGATAGTGAGCGCGGTCGCAATGACAAAATTGGCCCGGTCTGTAAGTGCGCCTGCTGCTATAATAAGCAGCATAAAGAGCGGAATGGCGGCTAGGGTACTCAACCCCCACCGCTTGCGCCAGGTTGCAAGCGCCAATCAACGCCGCGCTGTTGTAGCCCATCGTCGCCAAGTCGCCCCAGCAACACATCATAAGGGGCCGCAAGCTCAGGATGTAATTCGAAGCGCGCCCGCTCAAACCATTGGGTGAGGTAGCTTTTTCCGGTTTCACGGTTGATCTCGTTGCGCGGTGGCGACAGCGGATAGCCAAACACTGGCAGGCCGCCATTCGACCACCAATATTCGAGAAAGCGATCACGAATGCACCAGCCAGTTTCCTGTTGAAAGCAAAGCTTCTTCGCTTGGGGAGCCTGATCGAGCCGGGCCGCGCCGATGTTCTGGAGAAATAGCAGTGCCAGCAACACTATGCCGCCTATTCGCTGAAACATAGCAATATCCTTCTTTTAGGGGCCTTCGCTTACTCAGGCAAGCTCTTCATTTTCCTGGGTTGTGTTGCGTTATGGGCAAACACGACCAGGGAGAAAAGAAGACGAAAGCACGCTTAAGCGAACACCTTGAATATAATCGGCTGTCCCAGTTATCGGATTTTTACAAACATTGGATCCTGAGGTATACCGGTTATAGGTTGCCCAATCGCTATCGCTTGATTGGTAGTCGTTGTATCGCAGCGATAGAGCTGCCATTGGTTGGGGCCGGTCGGGGCAAAATAATAGAGCAGCGTATCGTCCCAGCCAGCAAATCGTGCTTTGGGGTGGATGCCCGCTTCGTGCAGGCCACCCGATGGCCCAACAATCACACCTGCGTCGCTTGGGCTATTTAATGCTAGGTCGCCGCGCGGCGACCAGGACAGCTCGTTGCAGGAGCCAGCGGCTATTTCCATCAAGGCACCAGCGTGCCAATATTGCCGCTGGGCACCGCTGCATGCCACAAATGCTTGCCCATCGGGTGCAGGGTTTAGCTCATCAGCCTGCACATTAATGGGTACCGGCTTGCTGTCGGTGCCATTCCAATGGTACACAATGCTATGCTGGGCATCTGCATGCTCGGTGTAGAAAAGCTGGCCGTGGCGCATCGACGCCATACTATTGGTGGCGGCTGCAATGTGCATAATGGATTGTGAATCAGAGACTATGTAGTGGGTTTTGCCTGCCTGCTGCGTTGCAACCACAACGTGGGTCGTATCGCTCCAGCCCAATATGGCAGCCATAAAATCGCCTTCGGCAGAAATATTGATCGGCTGCCGATCGCTGAGCTGCATGCGCCACGCTGCCGGTTTGCCAAAGCCAGCACCAGTTCCAAATGTATTTGCTGAGGCATAGGCCAGCGAGTAGCCATCTGGCGCAAGCGCCGCCCCATACTCATAGTCGGGGGTGTCGGTCAGGCGCTGGATACCACTGCCATCTGCTTGGATGGCGTACAGATCAACATTCCCCTCATGAGCAGATGTCACGATAATACTGTTGTCAACCGCGTTCCACAGCACGTGCTGAAATCCCGTATTACCAATCGCAAGTGAGCGGTCAGTCAGCGTGACGCGATTCTGGTCGGTCGCTGGGCTGATGAGATCAAGCAGCTTCCGGGGATTATGCTCATCGACATCGACAACCCATAATGCGGCGCGCTCGAACATGAGCCATTCCGATACGCCGCTCAACACCACTACCGCAAGCTGCTTACCATCGGGCGATGCGGCCCAGGGAAGCACTCGTTCAGCGACGGTTGGGTCTGCCAGGACATGGTGTACTCCGCTGCTGTCAATCGCTTCCACGCTACCGGCGGCGGTGTTCTGAAAGATTACACTGCCGCTGAATGCTACTTGTGCGGGTGGTTGAATTGCTATGGGCGTAGTTTGGGGTTGCGATGCGGTTGGTTCCAGAACAATATCAAAAGTGCCGGTCGCTTTGCCATCAGGATGATAGCTATTCACCCCGATTGTGCGATACCCCGGAGCCGAAATGCGCATATGAATGTGTTCCGGCGGATTACATTCATAGCTGTAATGCCCTTGCTGGTCGGTTGTGAGCGTGGCTCGCTCTGGATCGGGATGCCCTTTTCCCGCTTCCTCAGGCCATAATTCGAGGGTAGCACCTGCTATGGGGCGACAATCCGGGCTTGACCATACGACGCCAGTGAGCACATGACCGTGCCCTACGATGTTACGGGCTGGTGCATTAGGGATATAACTGGGACTGACCCCATCATCGTGTGTTGGAGCACAACCGCCGATAGGTGTTGGCTCGACACCCGCAACAGGTGCTGCTGTGATGGCTATGGATGAGGTGGGTTGGGCAGTACGAATGGGCGTAAGCCCACTGGCGGTTGCAGCAGGGGGTAGTGATGTAGGCGTATTTGCCGCCGATGAGCATGCGCTTAACACCCATACGCATAAAGTGATCCAGCAGAAACGAAATAGTGTTTTCATAAGATGTTTTATGGTTGCTTCTTAAGGTGGAAGGAATAAACCTGATCGAATTTGCGATCCATCGCTATGCGAATATTGCCATTCGCCATTTCATATACAATCGACCAGCGTGTATGCGGTTGGGCTACTTTGGACAGCAACTTTAATGCGTCCTCAGAAGTTAGCGTTGGCTGGCGTTGCAGAGCGGTTGCTATCGCCGCGTAGCGCCAATCTTGCATACGCTCTGCCTCAGATGTTCCAGCGATGTAGAAATTGGTGGTCGCCTGCCATACCCCTTCACTGCGCGTGATCTGCGTGGTGCCATCCTTCAGCTCAACCACTGCCGCATGCCCGCCGCGATCGGCAATCAGGTAGTGAATCGGCGGCCCACCGCTGAAATCGATGTTGTAGTGTTCAAATATTGCCAGCGCTTCCTGTGTATCGCGCGCCTGATCAAGCATATGGCGGATGATACGCAGGCTGCCAATTGTTGGCATGGCTGGGTTGTTGGGAAGAGTTGTGTTCGGAACCGCTGCCATAGCGATCGTCAATCCATATTCGTTCATACCGTCAAAGGGCAGCAGGGGCGCGCGTAGCAATGCCTCGCGACCAGCCAGGGTTGTAAGTGTATCGAGGTTGGTGTGATCAATGCCAAGGTAACTGATGTCAACCATTGATACAGCAGCATAGCGGCCAGGCGGGTGAGTAAACAAGAGCAGCGCCGGGTGATGATCCCAATCGAAATTTCGCCCGTACAAGCTGGCGGTTGGGTCGGCGAACAGCGCAAACAATGAGCAGGCCCAAGGGGTGGCATTGGTCGGCAGATTGCCAGTTGGTGGCGCTTCGTCAATTGCATAGTCGCCATAGAAAGTCATGGTATACAGGGGATGCGGATCGATTTGCTGTAAGCTTGCCAGGGTGCGCTCTGTATCAGTCGCTGCGCCGCCATCACGATGCGGGGGGAGTGCTCCCGTGCTTGGTTGAGGAATTGATGTGCCCACAAGGGATGGTTGATGTGGTTGATCGCCTGGCACCATAGACACACTCTTTCCCTCAAGCGGTAACATTGTTCTTGAGTCATCACCGCAATGTGTAAGGATGAGCAGGCAGCACATTACGAGCGCAATAGTGGGCAAATGGATGGGCATATGAAAACATTTCATTGTATTTCGCTATTGTGATATACAAGTGATGGCAGGGGTAATCAGCTACCCTGGCTTTCAGGTGGTGCCAGCCCGAACTGGCGAACCAGGGCAGGTTGATGTGTAACATTTGTTCAAGGCTAGCACCCATTCCTTTGCGAGTTTAGATTAGCGCAGCCAAGCAGTTACCACCCCCTGCCCCACGATCCTGCTCCCACTGCCATCCCGATTGATCACCCGCGCAAAAATACCTACTCGTTCGTCGGCACTCAGCGCCATTTGATCGCTTCCCGGAGACCATACATAGCTTGCGGCATCAGCAATCGCTTGTGAGGATGTTCCATCTGCATGCATGACTATTAGAACCCCGTTAGCGTCAGTGCCTGCGCCGAGATAAGCGAGCCAAAGGCCATCGGGCGACCAGCGCGGTTGCCGCTTGGGCTGTGCTGTTGCAGTGATGGCCTGCAGCTGACTGCCATCGGCGTGCATTACGAAAATATCGCTTTCCCCAGCGTGCTGTCCGACAAACACGATTGCTGCGCCGTCGGGTGACCAGTCTGGATCCTGCCCGCCAGCCGTGGTAAGCAGGCGCGTCGTGCCATCAGTGGCGTTCACGGTTGCAATCTGCTCCGTGCCGGTGGCTGTTCGTGTAACAAACAGCAGTTGTGTGCCATCGGGTGACCAGGCTGGTGTTCGTTCAGCCGCTATACCAGCGCTAGCAGTACGCGGGTTGCCGCCCTGGGTAGCGATTACGACAATATCGCCAGGCTGCGAACCAACACCTGTGCTATAGGCGAGCCGTGTACCATCGGGCGACCAAGCGGGCGTACCACCACCACGCGCTGCCAGGCGGCGTAACCCAGTTCCATCGTGCCGCACGACGAACAGGCCATTATTGTTGACGAAAGCGAACTGCTTGCCATCGGGTGACCAGGCTGAATTGCCCATCACTGTATCGAGCGGCGCATCGACCGGACGTATATAGCGAAACAGGCGCGTATCCGGGTTGATAAGTGCCACGCGGCCATTCATCAATACGCCCAGCAATCCGTGCTGCGCTGGTGTGTCGTGCAGTGTGCGCTCAGCGCCAAGCCGCCCAAGCAGTACGTGATATGGCTCAGGTTCGTTAGGATGCCATTCAAACCGAGCGCGTTCAAACCACTGGGTCAGCCACAAGTTTCCATCACTCCCCATCTCGTATGTGGCAGCAGTTAATGGAACCCCAAATAAAGCGAGACTCTCGCGAAAGCTAACACCCGCATCGCCAAGTTCCAGGCCATAGCGATGCCAGAAATCGCGAAAATCAGGTGCAATTGCATACCCTGTCTCTGTGAACCAGTCGGGGGTGGTCTCATCCTGGCCTGATATTGCAGGTTGCCAGGGGCGTCCTTGCAAATCTAACAAATCGGCCCCCAGGCGGCCAAGCAGGACATCGTAAGGCGCAGCGTTTTCTGGGTGCAGCTCCAAACGAGCGCGCTCAAACCATTGAACCTGAAACGATCGGCCCTCGACGCTCTCTGCATGTTGAGGTGTTAGTGGGAACCCAAATATGGGTAGCCCACCCTGTTCCTCCCAGAAACTGCGAATTCTTCCGCTAATACATTGGCCTGTTTCTGGAAAACAGCGTTGTGGTTCTGTTTGGGCTACTAGCGCCTGGTTTGGCACCTGTGCAATGCCCAGGCTCACAATAAGATGCAGCAGTACGACACGACAAATATTGTTCAGCATTGGCATCGTCCTCAGAACGAACTACAGGCTGGTGTGAGGCTTTTGACAATCTCGCGGAATTCTTCAGCGGTCATGCCTTCGCCATAGCTCTGGAGCGCCATGTTGAATGCTCCCTCACGCCATTCGGCCTGAAGATGTGGCTGATCGGCGCTGATGAAAAGTTGCCCTGGCACGCCATGGACATCTATGGTTTCGGTTGAATCGGGGCGAGCGCTATTGCCAATATCACCACCAAGCGCAACGAAAAGATTTTCGGTTGGGGCGCGATAAACGATGCGATATGCCGGTTCGTCAGAAACAGGGCTAACGGCATCCAGGATTGGTGCTGTAAAGCGACTGGGGACACTTCCAGGGGCATACATTGGCACGTTTTTTGGCAAGCTGGCTCGTGCTTTAGCCCAGGCATCGGGGCATACAACGACTGGGTTGGTTGCCGATGTCCCAAACAAATTGGGGATGATGCCTAATTGCATAAGGCTGAGCGCGATAACCACAAGCGCAATCAACAGCATAAGTATGCGGAGCAGCACAGGAATTGCGGTGATACCACGATTTTGAGTTATACGCATTGTCTGTATCTCCCAGCTATGGCCGATGCAAAACTAAGCGCTTTGAGCGGCGCTCTGTGAGAATCATCGTAGCAAAAATCGATAGCGGAGTCACCTGCCGATTGGTAGGTTCATCACAATCGTCCAGGTGCGTACTACGCTAAGCGATGGCATCATTGCCAGGCTCATTTATTGCCGCATGCTGTCGCATATTTTTTGTAAGGCGGTGGGGCGTGAGCGATTAAGGGCGGTGAGAATGAGGGTCGCGCATTCGTCGGGGGAGTGTTGCGATGGATCTAGGGTTAGGTCGTATAACGCATGCGCGTGGATGAGGTGATAGTGCTTTCTAGCTTGTCCAATTGGCCGGTTTTGCCGTTGAGCTTCCCATTGCTCAGAAATTTCTAATGGCGGTTTCATTCCTACAAATAGCGTATTTAGCGCGGAAAAACGCTCGGCAGCATCATATAACGCCCGGGTATCCATCAGGGCGGTTTCTACAACGACGTTATACCCGGCTTCATGCAGCTCAACAACTTCTCGATGGAGCTGTTTAAATAATGCCAGTCGGCCATCGGTGAGTTGAAAGCGTATGATTTGAAAGGCACGACGACTACGTTGCATTATCCTGCCATCTTCGCGGCCAAATGGTTTATCGCGCTCCATAATGTCATCGAACCCGGTAACAACACACTGAACCCCAAGCCGCTGCTGCAATGCCTGGGCTGTAAGCGTTTTGCCTGAGCTTGATGCACCATTGAGCAGAATAATGACGGGCGATGTAGGTAACATCATGCTAGCTGTGTTCATATTTTTTTTCGCTCTATAGCTGGTGCTGAATGCGGAGTTGCTGCCCCAAGAACATATACCCAAGTAATATCCCTGCTACTTCCAGCTCAATATACACGCCTACAATGAACGCGCTGTTCATGAGATTGATTGTGCTGCCACCTTCGCTAAGTTAGCGTACAATCGCATGTGCCAGTATGGAGTAGCGTAACCATCAATCGGGGAAATGTCACCTACCAATTGGTAGGCTAGCAGGCCAACGCGATGGCAAGCGCTCCTCAGACGTGTGGCTGTGATGATAATGCTTCTGCTACAGAAGAGCGTGATGGAAGGAGTTTGCCAATCTCTCATTCCAACACCTGGCATGATTGCCAGACAGCGCATCTTTTCAGGGGTGCATTGTGGTAGAACCTGTTCGATAAATCTGGTTAATCCCTTGATGTATGTTGGGGTTTGGGCGAGGTCGAAGCCCCATATTTCGTTTTCTAGTGCGGTGTACGGTTATGCTTGGCATCACACCAGAAGAACGAAGGGAGCAAATGGATTTGCTATTACGCCTACACATACTATGTTCAGATATCGCGCTTGGTTTCCTATCAATTGGTAGGTGCCGGGTAGCTTAATGTTTGCTATACCTTGGGCAGATGTGGTTCAAAGACAACTGGCGTTAGCGGATATGCCTGAAGAGAATAGACCGGGCGCTCGGCAATGAAAGATTTTCGCACTGTTGAGCGAAAGTAAACAGGGCGCCACCCAGGTGCATCGTCTTGATGGAGCGAATAGCACAACGACGCTTGAAATGATATGCGAGTAGCAGTGAAGATGCCCTGGCCATTTGTTTTTGCTTGCTCTTTTTCTTTGGCCTGTGGGTTATGCGTGTAGTTGTGTTGTTGCCTTATGAGCGACAATTGCAGCAACCAATTGTTGTGCTGCTGCTTGGGGCAGTTGTTCGCATCTTCATCTGGCTGTTTCCGGTATGGTGCTATGTTTATTGGTACGAAGGGCAGTCGTTTGCCAGGTATATTCGGCCGCTTGCGCCGGTTCACCCACAGCAGCGCCGATGGGCAGCCTGCCTTGTACTGACCTATTTCGGTTGCAGTGTCATTGTAAGTCATGTGCTTCAGGCAAAACCTTTCACGACGATCTGGCTGTCGCCAACACGCGGCCTTGATCTTCTTTTTCTTCCGGTAGCACCAATAGTTGAAGAAATTTTTTCGTGGCTTCATTCTGCGTCAGCTCAATATGTACTGGCGCTTTTGGCTGGCTAATCTGGGGACGACAGCCCTCTTTATTGCGATTCATTGGCCTGGCTGGCTGGTGCAACCGCTTCCTTACTCTGCGATGTTACTCAACTCACTGCGCACTGGCGTTTTCAGTATCTTTTGGGGGGTATCTTGCACATGTAACGCGCAGCTTGCGCTCACGCATCTCTGCTCATGTGCTCAACAACCTCCTCATCGCGCTTGGCTTCATGTAAACATTGTTGTCAAAGCGTCTTTCAATCTAGCTCTAGGCGCCCCCTTCTACCCCTTTTTCTTCCTCAACGAGGTTTTCCTCACGCGTAATCGGTCTTACGCAGTGCAGCCGCCAAACCACTATTCCTGCGTATCATTCTCAATCCGTTGATTCTTTGGTTTGCTCGTGCGGTGCCCGGCGTAGCCGGGCACCGCACGAGCAACGTAAATTCTTGGGCGGCGAAGCCACCCCAAGCCCCACTATACAATAAGCCAAATCTCACCGTGCAACCATATGCCCGCCTGGTCTCTGTGATACAATTAGAGCTGCCAGTAATACCAAATCTGGTTCAATATGTGTATAGCATTCACGACGTATTACGCACTACAAAGCCAAACGCTCCGTGCGTCGTGCGTCATATTAGTGGCGACTTTGGTATAAATAGACAGCACTGACCTGTGCGCTGGGAATCAGCGTATGAGTGTCCGTTCAATCTCATAGAAATGATATTTTATAGCAGTAGCAGAACACTATGCTTTCCATAAAGCCATCGTTAATCATCCACCCTAAATCTGAGCCTGAGCTTCCATTTCAGCAGGTTATTGCCACTGTGCCCTTTCCCTATCGGCTTATTCTTACCCTTATGCTTGAGATTGGGCTAAGCAGTGCTGAGCTTCTGGCGCTGAATTATGAAGACATCATTTTTGATAACAATAGTGTGCGATTACGCTTGCGCGAAGGTGTCACCGAGCGACTGATTACTATTGCCCTACAGCAGGCACCTGAGAGTGTGAGCGGCTTACGGATGCACTTGCGTGGCTTCTCACAGCAGGGGCCGAATACGCCACTGTTCTGTTCGCAGCGGGGGCGGCGCTGTTCGTATGATGCGCTTCACTATCACTGGGTACGCGCCTGCCAAGATTGTGGTGCTGTCAACGCGTCAGGGCATCCGGTAATTGGGCTACAGCAACTTGCTCAATCGGCACCTGGGCACTGTGCTGTGCTTACTCCCGCGCCAAAAGTTGACATAGCGACTGCAGCCTCCACGCCGAGCAATCGTGTCCCTGCCGATGCCGTTACAACCTTTCCGCTCACCATAACGAAGCTGCTGATGCCTAAGCCGCGAGTGAAGCGCGTTATACGCGAGCGCTTGCTAGCGCGCCTCGATCAGGCACTGACATATCGCCTCATCTTATTGAGTGCACCAGCAGGATCAGGCAAGACACAGCTGTTGAGCGAATGGCTGTACCAGGGCGCTACGCCAACCGCCTGGGTGAGTTTGGATGAAACGGATAATGATCCAGTGCGTTTCTGGGCGTATCTTTCGGCTGCTCTCGCACCTTTCTTGCCCGAAGCCGTGATGGTGACACATCACCGCCGCGAGCGTTCTATTGAAGTAACAGTGCTCCCAACCTTATTAATTAATGCGCTGGCTTCGCTTTCCACTCCAATAGTGCTTGTGCTTGATGATTATCACCGTATTACGAATATCAATATCCACAAGGCGCTTGATTGGTTTCTTGAACGCCTTCCAGCTAGCCTGCACCTTGTCATTGCCACACGGTATGATCCGCCACTAGCTCTGGCGCAGCTGCGCGTTCGCGATGAGGTTGCTGAGCTGCGCTTGCACGACCTGGCATTTACCGAAGCCGAGGGTCAGGATTTCCTCAGCCGGGTCATGGGCCTCGCGCTCAACCAGGCCGCGCTCACTCAGCTCTGGACACAATCAGAGGGCTGGATTGCGGGGCTGCAACTAGCCGCGCTCGCCGCCCGCAGCCAAACTGGCAGTCAGGCACACCAGCCACATATCTCTGGCAGTCAGCGCTTGCTGGCTGATTACCTTGGCGATGAAGTGCTGCGCCAACTTTCACCAGCGACACAGACATTCCTATTACATACTGCCCACCTTGAGCGCTTCTGTGCGCCACTGTGCGATGCCGTGCTTGCGCCGACTAACGAACCCACGCAGGGTAGCCAGGCTATGCTGACGGCACTCGAGCGGGCTAATCTCTTTTTGATTCCGCTTGATCAGGAGCGTCACTGGTACCGCTACCACCACCTGTTTGCCGATATGCTGTGTAAGCATCCCCAGCAGGATGTACAGACCACCCGCACTATTCATCAGCGGGCAGCACGTTGGTATGCCGAGGCTGGCTTGAGCGATGAGGCGATCATCCATGCGCTGATGGCCAATGACTATGAATATGCTGCTGCGCTGATTGCGCCAATCGCGGATATTCGCACCTGGCAGCGTGGCGACGTTTTGACCCTGCTTGGCTGGCTGCAGCGCATCCCTGACAGTGTTCTCCAGAATCAACCAGTTATTCGGCGGGCGCAGGCGTGGGCCCTGGTTGCAACGCGTCAGTTTGCTGCCTTTGATCGCTTGCTTACCCGAATTGAAGCAGCGACCGAAGTACCTCCGGCGCTGGATACCCTTGATCTAGCCCGCCTGCGCGTGGTGGCTGCGAATATGCGGGGTGACCCAACGGCTGCAATAACGCTCATACAGGCGATTCAGCTACAGCTGACCCCTGGAAGCGAGGATCTCCAGGCCGGGCTTGCAATTGAGCGGGGTATGGCGCTGCGCACCCTGGGTGATGCGGCAGCGGCGCAAGAGGCCTTTACAATAGCTACGCACCTCTGTCAGCAGGCTAACAACCCGATTCGTACCCTGCTGGCTTATAGTCATCTTGGGGCTACGCAAACCTGGCAGGGCCAGTTGCACGAGGCGGCCACAAGCTTCCAACGCGCGCTGCACTATGCCGAAGTTGCAGGAACCCCCGATATGCCAGCGACCGGGATGGCATTTACCTGGTTAGGGCGTGTACTGTATGAATGGGGCGACCTGGTCAGCGCCGAGGCGACGATCCGCCGGGGCCTGGCCCGAGGTGCCCACTGGTGGAGCCGCGATATTCAGATGGCGGGTATTGCGGCGCTAGCGCGGGTACTGGCCGCTCGCCATGATCTTGCAGGTTTAATAACGCTATACGATGATGCACAGCTGCTGGCGTTGCGCTATAACCTGCATTGGCCTGCCGCGGTTGTGGCGATGTTTATTGCACAACTGTATGCTGATCAGGGTGATCTCTCAGCCGCTTTAGCACAGGTCAATGCGATTCGATCCGATCGCTTAAGTACATCGGATGGCTTTGGAAGAGTTGCTGAAATCCAAAGCACCCTGCATATTCGGCTTTTGCTGGCTCAGCACAATCATCAGCAGGCACTGATAGCAATTGCAGCAGCCCCTGGGCAAGTAGTTGGTGGTGGCAGCCGAACCTGCCGAATTGAACTTCAAATGCTCAGTGTGCAAGCCTATCTACAGGCAGCTCGGCCACAATTGGCATACCAGGCGTTCGAAACAGCGCTAGTACTGGCAGAACCTGCGGGCTATATCCAGGTTTTCCTGAACGATTACGAAGCGGTCTATGATCTGCTCATCCAAGCTCGTCGCCAACACCGCCCTAACACGCCGATACGCCTTTATGTAGAACGATTACTGCGGATGCGCCCACATGAGGTTACTGCCGCAATAGAAGAACTAACCCCCGCTTTGATTGAGCCACTGCGTGAGCGTGAGCGCGAGATTCTGCTATTACTGGCGGCTGGTCATTCCACTCGGGCAATTGCGCAACAATTGGTTATTTCAGCCGGTACCGTCAAATGGCATCTACAGAACATCTACACCAAACTACAGGTTCGTAGCCGCACGCAAGCAGTTGCGCGTGCGCATGAGCTGCGCATTTTGACATAATGACGATAAAGGCGTACTCCTGCGCTTGCCGCGCCAAAGCTCACCACGCAGGTGATGCAACGCACCGGCTACTCCGCGAACTGCGCTGTACGATAGTGGCTGCGAGTCTAGCATGAGCGGGAAGCAGCCGAGCATACCCGGCGGGCGAAGCTGGCCGATCGTGCCCGGCGAGCGACTACGACAAGGGTGTGGCTTTATTGGCCGAGCTGCGTGATCTCGCAGTACATCAGGGGAAACGGGCTGTCTTCGATGTGAAACTAGCTCAGGTGATTGCCGCATACGCCGGGTTAGCCGCACTGCACAAAGACCTCACAGCACAACCCTTGGCAGGGCGTAGGGTAAATCGCGCCCGATCAACTGTGACAGACTCCTTGTAGCAACTCAGGAAGATGATGGGCGTGATGTCAACACATGATGCAACTGCTCCTGCGCATAGTGGAAACTGATCCGTTCCTGCTCAAGGCGCAGGGTCGTAGTGGCGAGTTCGGTAAATAGTGCCTGCTCAACAGCAGTGAGGCCAGGCAGCTCGTTGATTGCGCAAGGAGTTCCTGGTACGACAAAACCCCGGAATGCATCGAGTGTTGCTTTATCCATCAGGAACGATTGTGCCTGCGGAAAGTAGCGGCGCACCTGCGCGAGAATCTGAAACCCCTGAGCATCAAGATCGCCCCAGTACCAGAGTCGGCAGGTGCGCAACCAGTGTAGCGTGTTGAGGCGCTCGACATTGAAGCCGCTGCCGAATATCGCGATCGCACCAGTCAATGCGGGCAGAGTCAGGAAGACGAGCTTATTTTCGACAATAATACAGTCGCTTCCGCCGAGCGCCAACTCGGCGATCTGCGAAATCGGCGCACTGATGTCGGTTAGTGGCAAGCCCATGCGCAAACCGAGTGCCGGATCGAGCAACCGCAGGCGAACGAGTGCTTCATCATAGCGTAGCCCATACCGCAACTCGAACTGCACCTCATCATACGCTATTGTCGTCGGCGGCAGGAGCGTATCGAGTAACCGACGTAGGATTGCAGTGTGCCCTTCAATAAACTTGGTGTGCACAGCAACTGGCAGTTCGCGGAGATAGAGGCCAGGGCGCGGGTGGGCGAGAAAATAGGCGCAAACGGCTAATAAATCCGGCCATACATTGTGATACTCAATAATTCGTTGGACATTTGGCTCCAGCCAGGACTCAAGCTGTGGGAGTGTCGCACGAATTAGCGCCACATCTGATTGGAAGGCCGCGAACTCATCGGTTTTTCCAGCCAGTCGCAACAAATCTTCGGCACTCTCGATGGTGATGCGCTCAGGCAGGGATTGTGTGCCGAACGCACGCATCACTCGCATCTGTTGCTCAACCTGGTACCCAAATCCGCGCCGCTTCTTGGCTTTCGCCAACAGCAGTTCGACTTCTTGCTGGAGTGTGCGGTAATCGGTGGGCAACGTGCCAGCAGGAAAACTCAGTGACGTGAATGGTACCCTACGGAGCCAGTCGCGCAGGAAAGGAACATAGGCGCGTTGCGCACGGGTTGCAATCTCGTCGGGGCTGATCATGGTATTGCGTGTGCCGACTGTACAAAGCTCGCCTTCTCCGCCCGATACTGGTCAATCGTCAGCGTGATTACCCGCGAGTCATTCTCCTCCATGCTATTGCTGACGAAATGACACGCAGCGATATACGGCTCCACGACATGGGTTTTATCGAGTGGTGTCACGACGAGCAGTTGTAGATTCAACTGACGGAAGAGAGCCATTGCATAGCGGGCGTTTGTCTCATCGGATTTACTAAAGGCTTCATCAACAACCACAAAGCGGAAGCTGTGTGCCAGATCCTCATCCTGGGCCAAGCCATACTGGTAGGCGATCGCTGAGGCCAGGATGGTATAGGCTAACTTCGCCTTTTGCCCGCCCGACTTGCCTGAGGAGTCGGAGTAGTAGTTTTTGACCGCACCATCCTCATGGTAGCGCTCTTCAGCGGCGAAATCGAGCCAATTGCGTACATCAGTGACCTTGGCTGTCCAGCGCTCCTCTTTATCGAAACGGTCGATCAGTGCGCGAATGCGCTGAAAGCTGGCTTCGTTCGCCTCGGGTGTACGCTGGCCTACATCAGGAATACACGCACGTAACGCCTGACGGAAATCCTGGATCTCACGGTCAGGGTTCGCACCGGTAGTTAATTGAATGTAGGTCGATCCGGTATATGCAATTGTTCCCAGCGACTCATTGAGCGTCGCAATACTCTCACGATACTCAGCAACCTTCTTATCGAGGCTACTCTGGAAGCCGACGATTGCATCGACCACTTTCCCATCGAGCCATTCCTTGAAGCGCCGCCGATGGGTTGGCAGATCGTCGCGGGCGATTCGCTCGTGCATACGTCGGTATTCACCCACTGATTCGATACTGGAATCCATTTCGGCACTGTCCTCAGGGTAGTCACTCTTGAAGCGTACCATCTTCTCGATCATGCCGCGCTCAAGGCTCGATGTTTGCCCTTGTAAGGCGTAGGCGCGATTTTTATAGAGGCTCACCATCTGGCTATGCTGGTCAACAATTGTGTCAAGCGTGAGTGTGCGCCCCTTCAGATCAGACTCAATACGAGTATTCACACCGATCAGCGCATCGGATGGGGCAGCAGCAAGCCGCGCCGCGCTCTCGGCACGCTGGCGCTCAAAGCGCTGCACATCACTCTCCAGCGTCGCACTGACTGACAGTATGCGTTGCCTGTCACTTTCAACCTGCTCACGCTGGCTAGTGATATCTGCCAACTGACTCCGAAGCTTGGCCAGTTGGTTCGAACTGGCCTCCAACTCCTGTTGCTGATGTTCGAGTTCGTGTATGCGCTGTGCATCAGTCTGCCAGTCAATCTTCGTGAAATCGTCAAACGCTAGCAACTCATGCAGCAAGCGGCGCTGCTCGTCACGCTGCTTCTGCTCGTTCTCCAGCTTCCTGATCGTTTCGCGCGACGCCTGAAGTGCAGTATTCTGCCGGGCAAGCTCCACCTCCAGTGCCACAATCTTGTCGCGATTATCCCATCCAAGCACATAGCGCATACGGTCATGGAGCGCATGGCGGTCGTCCTTCTCGTGGCGTGCACCGCCACGTTTGATCTGCCCATTGATTGTGAGCGCACGCTGCTGGCGCTGAAACTGCTCGCTCGTCTCACAGCAGATATATTCCCAGTGCTCTAGGAGATCGGCCTTCAGCCAGTCGTGCAGCAGGGCTGCTGGCTTGATCTCAAGCTTGTGGAAAAGTGCATCAGCGTCAAGCCCGGCGCTGCTCCGTGGCATACGCCGTGTGTCAGCCCGATGGTACACCAATCGTCCACGCAAGTTGGTGGCGTCGACATACCCCATCACTCGTCGATAGTGGGATTCGGGTACGAGCATCTGGCGACCATACCCGCCCAAGAGTCGCTCGATCGCCCCTTCCCACCGACTGGCTTCTTCACGCACGCGTAGCAACTCACCAACGAACGGCAGTTCCTCGGTGTCGATATCGAGAACCCGCGCCAATTCATCACGGATGCGTAGATCCTCCGATGGGATGCGGCTCTTGCGTAGGCGCAACGAATCGATCTCGCCTGTCAATTCCTGACAGACAGCGATCAGGCGGCCTTCTTCCTGTTTATGTTTGTCACGCTCCTGAACGATCATTTGCATCCGGCGCTCGATGGGTACGAGTGCCTCGCGTGCCTTTTGTGTCGTCGCGAAGAAGGTTGTCTGTTCACTATAGACTGGTAGCGTAAGCAACCGTGTAATGGCATTGTATTTATCTGCCTGTGCCTTCTTTTCGCGGCGGTGCTCGTTGAGATACACCAAATCTTGTTGCAGTCGCTGAAGCTGCTGTCCGGCAGTATCGCCACTGATCGCGACATTGAGATCGATCTCTTGTTTGCGCAGCGCCGTAACCTGTATATGGAGTGCAGACGCCTGCTGTGCGCGCTCGTTGATCTGGGCGTGGGCTTCGGCACGGGCGCGATCAAGCAACTCGATTGTACGACGGGCGAAGAAGATCGGCACTACGAGCGCGCATTGTTCAGCTTCGCCAATACGCACCATCAACTGTTCATGCTGCTCGGCCTCGTGCAACAGTGGCACAAGGCGTGCGATCTGCGCCTCGGCTTTAGCGATCGCATCATGAGTGCGCGTCAGGTTCTGGTAGGTCTCGCGTAACTGATTTATCTTTTCGCTACTGTCGGTGCGTTCGAGCATGTGTTGGCGCACAAACTCATTTAAACCGCCAATTTCTTTGATCGATACCGTTTGATTGAAGAGATCGAGTGCCTTTTCGGAACGAAGCCGAAAGCGTTTAATCAGCTCACGGCTGTAGCGACTGAACTCATCGTACACTTCAGCGCCAAGGACTCTGAGGCGCTTGCGCAACTCATCGGGTGTGCTTGTAATCTGGAGGTGTTCTGCAATACTGAGGCGGAGTGGGGCAAGAATATAGATTTTCCTCAGCTCAACATCGCGCCAGTAGAAAAGATGCGCAACACTGAGTTCTTGACCCAATCGCTCATTGCAAAAGTGCGCCAGTAGCGCGGCATAGCTCTCTTTGCCACGTAAATACTGCACGATCCCGCGATGACTCTCTTCATCCTTGATCCGCCCATAGGCACCACGCACATAACTCTTCTCATCACGCTCCCGGCGACGCTCGGCACCCGATGCCTGGTTATAGTTACGGTGTGTATTTGGTACCAACAGGGTCAACAGTGCGTCCACCAGGGTCGATTTTCCGGAGCCGTTGGCACCGGTGAGTAGAGCTGTATTCCCACCTGGCTCGATCACCCAGACCTGGCGATTGAATGTACCCCAGTTATAGACTTCGAGTCGCTGCAGGCGAAAACCTGCACGACGCTCATCGGTTATATCAAACATCAGCTGTGCCATACTGTTCCAGCTTTGCCTTTATCTCCGACAGGATGTCGGCATCAATTCGCGCCTTGATGATCCGCCGTACCTCCCACTGATCCTCGTCGGCCACTGTCTGCCGACGCACGAATCCTAACTCAGCAGCGCGAGTGACAGTCTCATCGATCTTCTTTATCAGGGTGAGTTCATTTGTGCGCTCACGCAAAAACGGCCGCATTAACTCGCGTACCTCCTCTGTTGAGAGCAGCAGGCGGTCGGAGTCGCTGGTACTGGCATCGAACTGATCAAGTCGTTCGCGCAGCAATACACAGAGCAGCGTCAGGTGATAGCTGAGACGATCGCGGCGTGTCAGGCGGGGCAGCGCAAGTGTTTGCCCATCGTCACGTTCGATTTCGGGCTGATGAAGAAAGGCGAATCCGTCTGCCTCATTCAGGTAGATCTGGAGGCCAATCCGAGCGAAGTACTCCTGTACCGCTGATTGGTGAGTCAAGAGGAGGTTCCAAACACCAACATCATCATGGTAGAGCACTTCTTGCAGCAACCGAATAATGACAGGCGCATATGGCACGATCTGCTCAGGAGGCATATGGGCTCCGAAAGATCACCCTTGGCACGCTCAATACACGTGGAGTGGTGTTGGTGAGTGCAGGTAGCATAATGGTATCCCGGTTTGTCGGGTCGATCTGGTGGCGTATGTCGCCAGTGGCAATCGATAGATAACCAATGATCTCCGCAAGTCCTTTTTCTACAGGAAAGCGTTCCAGCACTTCATACAGCGTGCAGTGCGATTGCGATTCCAGGAGTGTCTCGATCTGGCGTTGGAGCAGCGATGTATCGATGGAGAACTGTTGGTAGAGCAGCTGAAGACTCGTGTCGTCGCGCTCACCGTCGGCCATCAGGATCGGTTGCAGATCGAGGTGTATTGCAGCGCGCGGTTCCCAGAGCGGGCGCTCCATCACCAGGTGTACGGCAGGTGCTCCTTCGAGCACAATGAATGGTTCATCAGGCGGCGGGTGAGCGGCACAGCGCAGCGCATGTTGCTTAATCGCGCCAATGAGTTCACCAGCGCGGCGACTTTCAGCGAGGGTGCGGTCGTCGAGCAGACGCCGCACCTGTTCGGCTAGGCGATAGTTCGATTGCATGATCTTCTCACCCGCATCGATCAGGGCACGGGTTAATTGGCGTAACAGTGGGTGATCACGTACAAGTACATCCAGGGTCGGTAAGCGATAGATTGTATCCAGGATCTCGGCGAGCGCATCCTGGCGTGAGGGTGACATTAGAAACTCCCAGAAGGCGTAGAAGCTACGTCCCTGATCGGATTCCCGCAGCTCAGCATCCGCGTCGAGCATATACCCGACCAATTCTCCCTTCCGCACCCCTGGCTGCAACTGACGCTCCTGGAGTGCCCGCGCTATGGCGCGGAAGTTCTGTTCAACCTCGGCAAAATCGCGGCGCATCTGGCGTGCAAGCTCGCTTGCAAGAAGGAAGCGCTCCTTGATCTCGGTACTTGTCGAAGGAATCACATGCCCGGTGGCGCGAATAGTATCGATCTCATGCTGAAGGGCGTCGCGCTGTGCCTCAAGCTGTTGTAACCGCGCCGGTACATCCTCGGTGCTTGGCGATGATCTCCTCGAGAAGAAGCACAATCGAGCGCAGACGCGACTCGGTGCTGACGAATGTGCGCCGGTAGCGCTCTTCCACCCAGCCAATCGCCCGTTCCGCTTCTGCCGTCAACTCAACGGTTGGCTCATCACCGCGTGACACAACGCGCAACAGCTGATACTCCTCGCTGCTCCACTGTTTAATATATGCAGTAGCAGCGAGCGGATAGAGCCCAGGATTCGCCTCATTCAGGTAATCGAGATAGCTGTCGAGGCGCTCAATAAGCTCGTTTAATGGGATGGCAACAACCTGGGTACCCTTAAAGACGCGGTAGAGGAAGCTTGTGATCAACGCCGCATGCTCACGCCGCATGAGCTTCAGGCTCGGCGCATTCTTTAAGTCAAACAGGAGTTGTTCGTGATCCATTGACACCTCAGTGCGTCAACCATGCCGCACACAACGTCAGGCAGTTTTAGCGTTACAGCGTATGCACCATTCATGATGATAGCATATTTTTGTGCCCAAAGCGTGCTTGATAAGGCAGTGATAGTATGTATCTTGACCTTTGGCGACAGGTTGACCTGCGCCTCACGACGCCGAACTGCGTACTCGCGACAAAGAACAGTAGCTGGTCGTAGATGAACGCCATATGGTCAGCTGAACCAGCGCATCCATGCAACCCAGTATGCAGCGCTGCGCGCCGTGAATGAGCAACTCGTTGGCCTCTATTGGGGGCAATCCAAGGGTTGGCCGATGTGCTGCTCACTGCGACGAAATTGCCCTTTATCGCAACTACCAGCTGCATTTCCACGTTACCCTACGCAATGGCCCCACCGACACATTGATGCCCATGGCGGTTGAGCAGCAGAGCTTGGTCGAGCTGCCCGAGCGGCTCTTCTTTATCAACGGGCAGATGTTTGCCGTGCCGATGACCGCCTATTACCGCTATATCGGGCCGCAGTCCACCTTCAACAGATAGTTGGCACCCAGGCTGAGCGCCGCCCGCAGCTGTGTCGATGGTTCCCAGCTCTGTACGATCGTCGCGCAGGGCGGTCGGTGCCCCAACGTAGTAGAAATGCCGCTGGGGAACACCACTGTGTCAGCGCTTTGCAGGGGCAATTGGCGCGCAGCTTGACGGCATAGCGCACCACTACGGTTCAAGATGTTGGCAGAGTGCACGTGCGCCTAACCGTTCAGTCCGAGATGGCCTGTTCCAGTTGCTCGATCATCCAGCGGCACCACGCAGCGTACTCTTGCTCGTAGCCAATACCCCGCTGGATGGAGGCAATGCTGCCAAACCAGGGCGAATCGATTCGCCGACCCTCCGTTGCCCACTGTTCGAGCAGCCAGCCCTGATTCCGTTGATAGCGGGCAAGCAGCTCGGTGTGATGGTGCGCATGCGCGCGAAACAGCTCGATCGCCGCAGCTGGATGGGCGAGCCACAGACAGTACGCTTTCAACACTAACTCATCGCGTACGACCGGAACCTCCACCGGCGCGATGACCCATGCCTTCAAGACCGTAGTTCCTGCATCTGTAATACGGTAGATTTTTTTGTCCGGGCGCTCTGTCTGCGGCACGTGCTGCACCACCACGTAGCCGTCCTGCTCCAGCCGCGCAAGCTCGGGGTAGATCTGACTGTGCCGGGCTTGCCAGAAGAAATCGACCGGCCCTTTTAGTTTCTGGGCGAGATCGTAGCCCGAGGCGGGTGCACGTGCGAGAAGCCCCAGAAGCACATGCCCAAGGGTCGTCATGACGGGCCTCCTTCAGTTTTATATGTAAGTATTGACATATGGTTCCTCGTATGTTATGCTAAGTGTGACATATGTCATTGTATACATAAAGGCTTCACTTCGCAAGTTGGTAGGGTTTTGATGATCAGGAGGTACCAATGGATATCCTGGGCTTTATCGCGCTGGTGGTCACGGGCTTTGCTGCGTGTGCCGAGTTTGGCTCCTATGCCTTTGTCCACCCGGTCATACGCCGCCTGCCGCCCGAACAGCATCTCATCGTCGAGCAAGGGCTCCTGCGCACCTTCGGTCGGGTTATGCCGGTCCTGATGACGCTCTGCGTCGTGCTGTCGATCAGCTATGCCGTGAGCCTCACCAGCGCTGGCGGCACCACGCTGCTCGTTGGCTGGCTGGCGGCCGGCTCATTCGGGCTCGCCCTGATCTCCACCATCATCTTCAATGTGCCGATCAATCTGGCAACCGGGCGTTGGGACGCCAGCGCCCCGCCCCCGGACTGGAAGGCGACGCGCAATCGCTGGGAATTCTTTCAGGGGCTGCGGTCATGGCTGCTGCTGATCGGCTTTGTGCTGCTCTGTCTGGCCATCACGCTGTAATCGCTGCCACGTCAGGCTATCAGAAGGACACATGCCATGCGGATCGTTATCTTTGGAGCAACTGGCCCGACTGGTCGCGCCTTGCTTGCCCAGGCACTCGAACAGGGGCATACTGTCACCGCGGTCGCACGCAACCCGGCAGGTCTTGACGTCCACCACGCGCAGCTGGTTGTGCGTGCAGGCGATGTTCTCGATCAAGTAAGCGTCGAGCGTGCCATCGCCAACCAGGACTTGGTCCTCTGGGCCGTCGGCGGCGCGAATGCGCCCGCGCAGCGGCATCAACCCTCCCAGGTGTGTACGCTTGGCACACAGCACATCCTGGCTGCGATGCAGCAGCACGCGGTACACCGCATCCTCAGCCTTTCATCCTGGGGTGTGGGCGACAGTATGGCCCGTGTCCCCGTGCATTTTCGCTACCTGATCTTCCCACTCATCTTGCGCGCTGAGCTGGCCGATAAGGCCGGCCAGGAGGCGCTGTTGCGCCAGAGCGATCGTGATTGGACGATTATCCGTCCGTCACGGTTGACCAATGGCCCAGCGCGTGGGCGCTACCGTAGCGCCGAACAGCTGGCTTTTCCATGGACGGGGCATCTGGCGCGAGCGGATCTTGCGGCGTTCATGCTGCGCGAGGTGGCCGAGCGGCAATTTGTGCGCAAGGTCGCTGAGGTCAGCGCCTAGCGGGAGGCATTTCAAAGTGGGAGAAGCGCAGCAGGAAGGCACGCACCAGTCGTCTTCAGTCTGAGCCCTGCTGCTGCGCACTACTGCCGGGATCGGACGCGCTCGCCAGACCCGCTGCTGCTCCGTGCAGGTGGGCCGATGCCAGTTCTCGGAGCTCTGCCAGCGAGTGAGCTGATCCTGAAAGTGGCATTGATGCAGCTAGATCAAGCGCCCGTAGTCCGGTAAGCACAAGATCGAGTTGACGGTGTGCAAGCTGAGGATCAAGATCGATAGACATAAGCGCAGGCAGTGGTCGCGTCAGCCGCATCAGCAGAAGGCTAATATCCCCCGACACGATATCAACGCGCACGAGGCCCTGTTGCTGGGCAGCTTCCAGCATCTTTTGAACAGCTAGCATGCCTTCGGCTCGGAGCAGATCGAGTTCTGCGTCATCGAGTGGAATTTGTGCTGCTAACATTGGCATCACCGCACCGATTTGTGCGTCGAGCGCGTGGTGCATGTAGCGCGCAAGGGCCTGAAAGGCATTTGGCGCTTCTGCCAGCGCCAAGTGTGCTTCATGCACTACTTCACGCACCACATCATAGGCGACGGCTCGGAACAGCGCGTGCCGGTCTGGAAAGCGTCGGTAGAGGGTTCCAATGCCAACACCGGCCCGTCGTGCGATGCTCTCAAGCGGCACATCAGGCCCGACCTCGGCAAAACACATGCGGGCAGCTTGGAGCAGCTTGTCGCGGTTGCGTTGTGCATCAGCACGCAGCCGCCCTTGTTCGGCTTGCTGGGTATTATCACTTGCCAATTGCTCCAAACTTCCAACCTGCATATTCATAGCGAACCTTTCTTATAGCAAGGCGTAACGTCAAGCTTGGCGTGCCGCTGCTGATAGGAATCGCACTGGTTACGAGGATCGCTTGAGAGTCTAGAATCTATACTTTTGCTTTTAGTCTAGGCTTCTGCTTGGATTCTGTCAACTTCAGGGTGATGAAATTGCTTTTGATGCGGAGGAAATTACTCCATTTAAGCTTGACTTCTCATGTTAGCCTATGTTATTCTGAAAATGGAGGAATATCCTCCACAAATGGTTTAAGCAAATCGCTGATAAGGAGATGTAATCATGTTGGTTGAATCAGCAGATCTCAGTGGACTCGCAGGCCGCGTTGCAGTTGTAACCGGTGGCACGGGCGTGATCGGGAGATCAATTTGTCAAAGGCTTGCGCGTTATGGTGTAGCAGTTGCTGTCAGCGGGCGCAACCTAGATCAGCTTGCTGCGGTTGTTGAGAATATTGTCGCCATTGGTGGTCGTGCTATCGCTGTGGCCGCTGATGTAACCGATCCCTCTGCTATCGAACACCTTCGTGATGAGACGGAACGCCAGCTTGGGACAGTTGATTTTGTTGCAGCAGTGGCCGGAGGTGGTGGTGAACCAGTCGCATTGGCCGATCTGACCTTAGAACGCTGGCATGCCACGCTTGACTTAAACTTGACATCGGCATTTCTAACCCTTAAGACCTTTCTTCCTGCTTTAGCAGCACAGCGGCGCGGTTCTGTGGTTACCATCGCATCGTTATCTGGGCAGCACATCATCCCCCAAGCCCAGACAACTGCGTCATCGGCCTATGCTGCGGCCAAAGCCGGGTTGATCATGCTCACACGCCATGCAGCCCGCGAATATGGGCCTTATAACGTGCGTGTCAACACGATTTCTCCGGGAACGGTGCTAAGTGACCGCATTGCGCAGATGCCCAATCAGGTGCGCGAAAACCTTGACTATGCCCACCCACTCAGGAGGATTGGGCAGCCGGATGATGTGGCTGGAGCCGTCACCTACCTGTTCAGTGATCAAGCTGCTTGGATGACTGGAAGTACCCTTAGCCTCAATGGAGGGTTTGCGATGCTTTAAGCCCAGAATAAACACCATAGGCATGATACAATGATCCACGGTTTATAACCATACTTTGTGTTGTTCTATCTTGATACAAACGTATACGATCAATAGTATGCAGGATTGCCTATGAAAGGTCAGTTTCTTACGCGATCAAGCGATTCACCGTTGGTTGAGGCGGTGACCCACTGGATTATTGGCACTGATGAAAGCAGTATCGCTGCTCCAGATGGATGTTGGGATCTGGTAGTTCTCAAGCAGGATGGTCAGACCAATAGACGGTGTAACATAGCTTCTGTACTTTGGGAAAGGGCCACCGCTTGAGGAGCGGGGTCGGGTGTATCCTTGGCGTTGCCTAGACGACCAAGAAAGGAACACCCGATGCCCCGCCAGCCCGAT
>WBZP01000035.1_pt1 | contig 182134 bp, 162 predicted proteins | sample 5204301 | NCBI WGS metagenome assembly WBZP01 (sample SAMN12412401, study PRJNA552823) | activated sludge metagenome | isolation source: activated sludge from nitrification reactor of wastewater treatment plant... | place: USA: Pennsylvania | collected 2017
GCGCCGCCGCCCTGCACCTGGGCCCGCTGCTCACCGGCGCCGAACGCCGGTATCTGACCTGTGATGCCACCTGCGAAGTCTGGCTCGAACGCCACGGCCGGCCGATCGGGGCGGGGCGGAGCACCCGCACCATCAGCCGCCGGCTTCGCCGCGCCCTGGAACACCGCCACCCCGCCTGCGTGGTGCCCGGCTGCGGGGCCACCCGCGGACTGCACGCCCACCACATCCGGCACTGGGAGGACGGCGGGCCCACCGAGCTGGCCAACCTGGTCCTGGTCTGCCCCTACCACCACCGGGCCCATCACCGCGGCCTGATCACCATCACCGGCCCCGCCGACGATCTCGAAGTCACCGACACCGAGGGGCGCCGACTCAGCACCCGATCCCTGGCCCGCCCACCCAACAGCCCCGGACCCCAAGTCGCGCCCTACCGCGGCCCCACCGGCGAACGCGCCGACTGGTGGTGGTACCAACCCTTCCAACCACAACCACCACCGAGCAGCAACTAGGCCACCGCGCTGGGCTGCGTCGTGAGCAGGTTCCGCAACGCATCGGCCACCTCTGCGCGCACTGGCGCGCCGGATACCACCAGGTCGACCATCGTCAGCGAACTGTGGGTGTGGCCGCGCGCTCGGATGTGCCGGGTCGGCACGCCCGCCGCCGCCAGCGCTTCGGCATAGCTGTCGCCCTCGTCGCGCACCGGATCGAACTCGCAGGTGACCACCACTGCGGCTGGCAGGCCAGCCAGGTTGTCCGCGCGCAACGGGGAGCACCGAGGGTCGTCGCGATCGGCGGGGTCGACGTAGTGATCAGCGAACCAGCGCACCAGTGCCGTGGTGAGGCCGTAGCCCTCGGCGTTCTCGACGTGCGAAGGGAACGTCGCCGCCCAATCGGTGGCCGGGGTAAACAGCACCTGACCGCAGATGTGCGGTCCGCCGAGGTCGCGGACCAGTTGGCATACCACGGCGGCGATGGTGGCTCCCGCACTCCACCCGCACACGGCCAACCTGCCCGGGTCGCCACCCAGGGCCGCCGCGTGGTCAGCGATCCACCGCACCGCCGCGAGGCCGTCGTCCATCGCGGCGGGGAACCGGTGCTCGGGCGCGTGCCGGTAGTCCACCGAGATCACGATCGCGGCGTTGCGCGCGCAGAGGTCTCGGCACAGCGAACCATCGGTGGTCGCGTCGCCGATCACGAAGCCGCCGCCGTGGAAATAGACCACGATCGGGTGCGGGCCCCGGCCGTCCGGCCGGTACAGCCGGTAGGCCAGGTCACCGGCCGCACCCGGCAGCACACCGTCCTCGATCGCCGCGACCTCGGGGCCAGGTGGCAGGGCCGCCCGCGACAACGCGTGGAAGGCGCGGGCCTCCTCGACGCTCATCGACTCCAGCGGAGGCAGGTTCACCGCCGCCATCTGGTCGAGCACCATCTGCGCATCGGGCTGAAGCTCGCGAATCACGCCGTCATTGCACCGCGAACCGGCCCGACCGGAGAGGGCGAACCCCAGATAGTCCCGCTCGACTACCTCCGCGCAGGCCGCGCCGTAGAAGTCGACACCGTTGGGGTAGGGGAGGAACACCTGAGGCTTACCGGGGACGTTGGCGCCGACGTACCACGAGTTGCCTTTCGGGAAGAGGGTGATGGCAGCCGAGTCGGCCTGGTGTCTCATCCATCCCGCCTCCGCCCTCTCGGTGGGCTCGATGACGTCGAAGCCCCCGTGCCCCAGGTCGGTCATGCCGTCGACCACCCACTCCACATGTTGTTCGATGGAGACCACCATGTTCGAGAGGACCGATGGACTGCCCGGGCCGGTGATCAGGAACAGATTCGGGAAGCCCGCGGTCATGAGTCCGAGATAGGTCGCCGGTCCGTCGGCCCACTTCTCGTTGAGGGCCAGACCGTCCCGGCCGCGGACGTCGACGGCGGTGATCGCGCCGGTGACGGCGTCGAATCCGGTGGCCAGAACCATCGCGTCGAATCGGAAGGACTCGGCACTGGTTTCGATGCCGGTTTCGGTCACGTGTCGGAGGGGTGTGGCGCGCAGGTCCACCAGCCGCACGTGTGGAAGGTTGTAGGTGGCGTAGTAGTCGGTATCAAGGCAAGGTCGTTTGGAGCCGAACGGGAAGCCGCTGGGACACAGGGCATCCGCGGTCGCCGGATCCGTGACCGTCGCGCGGATCTTGTCCCGGGCGAACTCCGCGAACTGCTCGTTGGCGTCCTGATTGGTCATCAGGTCCGCGAAGACGTTGAGCGTCTCCAGCAGCTCACCCTTACGCCAGATCTCCTCGTAGCGTGCGGTGCGCTCGTCGTCGGACACGCTGGCGGTGAAGGTCAGACTGCGCTCGACGGGGACACCGCCCTGGGACGCCCGGGCTGCCCGGCGGTAAGCCGCCTCGTCGGCGGTGAGCAGTTCTAGCTTGTCCGGGGGGACGGGGCCGTTGCCGGCCGGGATGCTGAATGTCGGCGTGCGTTGGAAGACGACAACCTCGCGGGCATCGCGGGCGATCACCGGAATGGATTGCACGGCAGAGGAACCCGTACCGACCACCGCCACCCGCTTGCCGGTGAAATCGACCGGCTCATGCGGCCACCGGCTGGTGAGAAAGACATCACCGGTGAACGTGTCGATCCCGTCGATGTCGATCTCCTTGGGTACGGAGAGGCAGCCGGTTGCCATCACCAGGAACCGGGCGGTGATGTCCGCGTCGTGTTGCGTGCGCACATGCCACACCGACTCGTCGTCGTCCCACCAGGCACGTTCCACGCGGGTGTCGAAGGTGATGCGTCGTCGCAGGTCGTGCTTGTCGGCGACGTGGTTCAGATAGCGCAGAATCTCCGGCTGGGTGGCGTACTTCTCGGACCACTGCCAGTCGTCTCGCCAGTCGGGGTCGAAGCTGTACATGTAGTCCAGGCTCGGTACGTCCACCCGGGCGCCCGGATACCGGTTCCAGTACCACGTACCGCCGAGATCGGGTGCCGCCTCGAACACGCGCATGCTCAGATTTGCCGCCTTGAGGCGGTGGATCAGGTAGAGGCCGGCGAACCCGGCACCGACCACGATGACATCGGTGTCGGGCGCTGTGCAGGTTGGCTTCGCGGTCATCGGTACCCCCTGAGGAGCCATGTGGCCAGCGGGAACGATGGCCTGGTCCGATCATCGACCTGCGCGGTGTCGGTGTCACGAGTAGTCGACTACTCCAATCCGGAATAGACGCCAAGCCGGAGTAGCTTGGAGAAGTCATGGACACTTCGAAGGCCGCACTGGACGCGTTCAACCAACCCATCATCGAGGAGTTCCGCGCCAACAAGGGAGTCGTGGGAGGACCCTTCGAGGGCGCCACCCTGCTGCTGTTGACCACGACCGGCGCCAAGTCGGGCGAGCCCCGCCTCAGCCCGCTGGCCTACCTGACCATCGACGACAAGATGATCATCGTCGGATCCAAGGCCGGCGCCGACACCAACCCGGCGTGGGTGCACAACCTGCGGGCCAACCCGCGCGCGCACATCGAGGTCGGCACCGACGCCTACGACGTGGTGGCCCGCGAACTGCCCGCCGACGAGCGCGACGCGACCTACCCGAAGATCGTCGAACTGGCCGCGACCTTCGGCGACTACCAGGCCAAGACCAACCGGGTCATCCCCCTGTTCGAGTTGCAGCGCGCCTAGCCCCGGGCCCCGGCGGAGATCGGTACGACGGTTCTGAGCCGACCCTGACCAACCCATGACGCATGTCACAGGGGCTAGGATGAAAACTCCGTTAGTTCTACTATGTAGCGGTGCTAATTGCAGTCGGGGGCCCGAGCGCTGAACTGCACGAGACAGAGGGGGGTCGGTCGTGAGTCTCCACAGCCAGACCTATGCCGGGCAGACCGGGTCCACCGAGGTGGGACCCGGTGCCACGGCCGCTGGCGAGACCGCGGCTGCGCCCACCGCGCCCGAGAAGAAGCCCCGTCGCAAGCCCCGTCGGGGCTGGGCTATGCGGGGGCTGCGCCGCGCCTGGTTGCCGCTGTTGATCCTGGTGGTCGTCGCGATCGCCGCGTTCGGGGTGTACCGGCTGCATGGGGTGTTCGGCAAGACCGAACTCACCCGGCAGGGCAGCGGGCTGGCCAATGACACCAAGCCGTTCAACCCCAAGACGGTGACCTACGAGATCTTCGGCCCGCCGGGCGCGGTGGCCACGATCAACTACCTGGATCTGGACGCCCAGCCGCAGATCGCCCGCGATGTCCCGCTGCCGTGGTCGCTGACGCTGACCACCACCGCCCCGGCGGCCAGCGCGAACATCGTCGCGCAGGGCGACACCGACACCATCGGCTGCCGGATCACCGTCAACGGCGAACTCAAGGATGAGAAGACCTCGACCGGCGTGAACGCGCAGACATTCTGCCTGGTCAAATCCGCATGATCACCCTGTCCAAGGGCGAGCGGCCGCAGACCGACGAGCACGGCAAGCGGCCACACATCGCGCATTGGATCCGCTGGCTGTCGGTGCCGATCATCCTGGGCTGGCTGGCGCTGACCGTCGTCACGAACACCCTGGTGCCCCAGATCGAGGTGGTGGGGCAGGCGCAGTCGGTGCCGATGGCCGCCGCCGACGCGCCGTCCACCGTCGCGATGAACCAGATCGGCCGGACGTTCCAGGAGTTCAAGTCCAACACCTCGGTGATGATCGTGCTGGAGGGCGACCAACCCCTCGGCGAGGCGGCGCACCAGTACTACAACGAGATCGTCAAGAAGCTCATCGCCGACCCCAAGCACGTCGAGCACGTCCAGGACTTCTGGAGCGACCCGCTGACCGCAGCGGGCTCGCAGAGCGCGGACGGCAAGGCGGCCTACGTCCAGGTGTACCTGGCGGGCAACATGGGCGAGGCGCTGGCCAACGAATCGGTCGAGGCCGCCAAGGAGGTGGTGGCCAGCGTTCCGGCTCCGCCGGGAATCCACGCCTACGTCACCGGTCCCTCGGCGCTGATCAACGACACCCACATCGCCGGTGACCGCAGCCTCCAGCTCATCACCCTGCTGACGTTCGGCGTCATCACGGTGATGCTGCTGTTCGTCTACCGCTCCATCGTCACCGTGCTGCTGGCCCTGTTCATGGTGTTCCTGGAGTTGGCCGCCGCCCGGGGTGTGGTCGCGTTCCTGGGCCACTACCACCTGATCGGGCTGTCCACCTTCGCGGTGAACCTGCTGACGATGCTCGCGATCGCGGCCGGCACCGACTACGTCATCTTCCTGTTCGGGCGCTACCAGGAGGGGCGCAGCAAGGGCAAGGACAAGGAGTCGGCCTACTACGAGATGTATCACGGCACCGGCCACGTGATCCTCGGTTCCGGGCTGACCATCGCCGGCGCCATGTTCTGCCTGCACTTCACCCGCAGCCCGATGTTCAACTCGCTCGGCATCCCGTTGGCCATCGGCATGGTCGTCGTGGTGCTGGCGGCCTTGACGCTGGGTCCGGCGGTGGTCACCGTCGCCACCCACTTCGGTCGGCTGGAACCCAAACGCGCCATGCGGGAACGGTTCTGGCGGCGCGTGGGCGCTGCGGTGGTGCGCTGGCCCGGACCGATCCTGATCGCGGCGACGGCCCTGTCGCTGATCGGCCTGCTCGCGCTGCCCGGCTACCGCACCGACTACAACGACCGGCACTACCTGCCGCCGGACATCCCGGCCGCCGAGGGCTTCGCCGCCGCGGAGCGGCACTTCCCCGCGGCGCGGCTCAGCCCGGAGCTGCTGATGATCCAAAGCGATCACGACCTGCGCAACTCGGCCGACTTCCTGGTCATCGACCGAGTCGCCAGGACGATGTTCCACCAGCCGGGGATCGGGCGGGTGCAGACCATCACGCGACCGCTGGGCACCCCGATCGAGCACAGTTCCATCCCGTTCATCCTCGGCATGCAGGGCACCACCCAGACCCTGAACCAGTCCTACATGCAGGACCGGATGAAGGACATGCTCAAGATGGGCGACGACATGGCGGCGTCCATCGCGAACATGCAGCAGATGTACACCCTGATGGGCGAGCTCAACGCCGTCACCCACGACATGGTCGGCAAGATGGATCTGACCCTTAGCGACATCCAGGACCTGCGCAACCACATCTCCGATTTCGACGACTTCGCCCGCCCGCTGCGGAACTACTTCTACTGGGAGCCGCACTGCTTCGACATCCCGGTGTGCTGGGCCATCCGTTCGGTGTTCGACACCCTCGACGGCATCGACACGATGACCGACGACTTCCAGGCCCTGTTGCCGGACCTGCGCCAGCTCGACATGCTCACCGCGCAGATGCGCACCCTGATGCCGCCGATGATTTCGACGATGGAGTCGATGCGGACCCTGCAGTTGACGATGCAGAGCACGCAGTCGGGTCAGTTCGACCAGATCGCCGCCATGCAGGAGAACCAGAGCGCGATGGGTAAGGCCTTCGACGCCGCCAAGAACGACGACTCGTTCTACCTGCCGCCCGAGGCGTTCGACAATCCCGACTTCAAGCGCGGCATGAAGATGTTCTTGTCACCGGACGGAAAAGCGGTGCGGTTCATCATCACTCACGAGGGCGACCCGATGTCACCGGAGGGCCTCAAGGACATCCCCACTATCCGCAACGCTGCGTTCGAGGCCATCAAGGGCACCCCGCTGGAAGGCTCCAAGATCTACCTGGCGGGCACCTCGGCGAGCTACCTGGACATGCAGCAGAGCGCCAACTACGACCTGCTGATCGCCGGGATCTCGGCGCTGTGCCTGATTTTCGTGATCATGCTGATCATCACCCGCAGCGTGGTGGCCGCGGCGGTGATCGTCGGCACCGTGCTGCTCTCGCTGGGCACGTCGTTCGGGTTGTCGGTGCTGATCTGGCAGGACCTGTTGGGTCATCCGCTGCACTGGATGGTGCTGGTGATGTCGGTCATCATCCTGCTGGCGGTGGGCTCGGACTACAACCTGCTGCTGGTGGCCCGGTTCAAGGAGGAGATCCACGCCGGGCTCAAGACCGGCATCATCCGGGCGATGGGCGGCAGCGGTTCGGTGGTCACCTCGGCCGGCATGGTGTTCGCCGTGACGATGGCCGCGATGGCCTTCAGCGAGCTGCGCGTCCTGGCCCAGGTGGGCACCACCATCGGGCTGGGCCTGATGTTCGACACCCTGGTGATCCGGTCCTTCATGACGCCGTCGATCGCGGCGCTGCTAGGGCGCTGGTTCTGGTGGCCCCAGCGGGTTCGCCCCCGCCCGGTGCCGCAGCCCTGGCCCTCGGTCACGCCCGAGGCGGCACCCACCCAGCACGTCGCCGCCGATGCGTAACCCGTTGCGCCGCAGTCGCTAACCACCACTCCTGATCAATGCGGCCAGTTCGTCGCGTTCGGTGACATCGAGTTTGGCGAACATCCGGTAGAGGTGGTTCTCCACGGTGCGGGCGGAGACCACCAGCCGTTCGGCGATCTCGCGATTGGTCATCCCCAGCGAGACCAGATGGGCGATCTCGCGTTCGCGCGGACTCAGTGGCAGCGGCCGGGAGGCCGCGCACAACGCCGGGGTGCGCAGGCCGCCGCAGGCCCTGGCCAGCCGGTCGGCGGTGGCGCCCGCCTCCAGCGCCTGACGACGCTGCCCGGCCCGCTCGAACAGCGCCGCCGCCTGGGCGGCCGCGTCGGCGGCCGACAGGTGCGCGCCGATGCGCTCGAATTCCGCCGCCGCGGAGAACACCGCCGCCCCGTCGGAATTCAGAAGCCCGGCGGCGTGGGCGCGATCAGCGACCGCGAGTGGCCCGTCGATCGACGCGGCGACGTCGATAAGCCGGTTCAGGCAGGATCGGTCGCCGAAGCGGGCGGCGGCGTGCAGTGCCATCAATTCGATGGCGCGCTGCCCGGTTGCGGCGGCCAGGTCGGCGGCGTGCAGTGCGGTCGCGATCGCGCCGCTGAGATGGCCCTCGGCGGCGGCCAGCCATGATTCGGCGATCCGCACCGGCGCCTGGAACATCGTGCCGCCGCGCTCGGCGTGTTGGCGCAGTTCCGCGATGAGTGGGGCGGCGTCGGCGTATCTGCCCAGGCCGCAATAGCTTTGGGCCAGCAGCAGCCGGGCGGGGAGGCTCCAGGCCGCGGCGGTCTCGTCGTGCAGCGAGGCGATCGTCTCCTCGAGCCTGCCGATCGCCGCGCACAACTGCCCGCGCCCGAGTTCAACGGTGCCGGCCAGAACGTTGGCCATGGCACGGGCCCGGTACTGGCCGTTGGAGGTGATCCGGACGACATCACCGGAGCGGGCCAGTGCGGCATCGAACTCACCGGCCAGGGTCAGCGACCGGATCTCACCGAACGCCATCAGGAAGCGGGACATCCCGTCGATCCGGTCGGAGACGTCGTGGCCGCGCGCCAACAGTTCCGCTGCCTCGGCGGTGCGGCCCATCAGCGCCGCGGCCATGGCGCCGCCGAACACCGCCCACCCGATGGCGACCGCCGGGGCGTCGGGTTCGTCGACGACCCGGTGCGCCGACTCCAGGGCCTCCTGCAGGCGACAGTCCAGCACCAGCAGTGCGGCGGCGAGGCCGTCGACGACAAGGCGCAACCCGCGATGGACGATTCGGCGCTGCAGCATCGCCAGCACGTCGGCGGCGGCATCGGTGTCACCGATCACCCACTGCAGGTTCGCGACCCGGGCGATGCCCCACCGGGCAAGCTCGAACTCGCTCAGCGACTCGGGGTCGTAGCCGTTGAGGATGGCCTCGGCCTCGACCGTCCTGCCCTGCCAGATCAGCGATCTCGCGAGCACCTCGCCGGCCAGCAGGCCGCCGCCCGCGTCGACGGCCGCGCGGGCCAGCCGCTCGGCCAGGGGGATGTTGGTCAGCGCGAGCGCGTCCTCGGCTGCCCGGATCAATTCGGCGCTGTCGAGGGGAAGCCCGGCCTGCACCGTCATCTCGGCGCGCGACATCCGTTCGGCGGGGGTGCGGGGCGGGTGGCCCGTCATCGCGGCGAGCAGTTCGGCCTTGACGCGCCGGCCGGCCACCGCGCCGAGGCCGTGCCGGATGACCTCACCGAGCAGGGCGTGGGTGAAGTGGACGTCGGTGCCGCCGTCGTCGACGCGGATCAGGCCGCGGCGCTCCGCCCGTTCGAGCGTGTCGGGGGCGACCAACTCGGTGAGGATCCCCAGGGCCAGGGGTTCGGCGACGGCCAGGAATTGCAGGGCCCGCTTCTCGTCGTCGGGCAGCCGGTCCACCCGGTCGCTGAGCAGTTCGGCCAGTTGGGAGGTGACGGTCGTCTGGCCGCGCAACTGCCAGACGCCTTTGACCTGTCGCAGCGCACCGGTCTCCAGGGCGCCGTCGATGAGGTGTCGCATGAACAGGGCGTTGCCGCCCGATGCCTCCCATACGAGGTCGGCCGAGAGCCGCTCGAGGCGGCCCGCCAACGCCGATTCGATCAGCTCGACCGACTCGGTCTTGTCGAAGGGTCCGACGTCCAGCCGGGTCAGGTAGCCGTCCTTCCAGAGCGCGGTGATGGTGTCGGGGATCGGCTCCGCGGTGCGCGCGGTGGCCACGATGCGGACCGAACCCTCGACCGCGAGCTGGTGCAGCAGGGTGGCCGACAGGGGGTCGACGAGGTGGATGTCGTCCACCCCGATCACCGAGAAGTGTTCGTGCCGAACGGTTTCGAAGGCGTCGGCCAGCATCGCCACCGGGTCACCGGACATCGGCGAGCCGAGCAGACTGGCGAAGATGCCCAACGGCACCGACCGGGCCGACTCCGCACCGGCCACCCAGTGTGCGGGCATGCGCAGCGACTGGGTGACCGAACGGGCGAGGGTGGTCTTGCCGACGCCGGGCTCACCGAAGATCAGGACACCGCAGACATCGGCCCGGCAGTCCAGGGCGGCGCGGATCGCGGTGACTTCCCGGTCGCGTGGGACCATGGGCCAATCCTGAACCCGCACGACCGGAGTTTACGCAGCTGCCAGCGCTGAAATGGGTCGAATCGCCGGCGCGCCCGCCGCGGATCATCACCGCTTGAGGACCATGGCCGGGACTGGCCCCCCGGCCACCGTGGTGAACGGCACCGTGAACGGGAAATCGTCGCCGAGAGAACCGATCTGGCAGCGGCCGACGATGGTGGCCAGGGCCAGGGTGGCCTCCAGCATGGCGAAGTGGTCACCGATGCAGGATCGCGGTCCGGCCCCGAAGGGCAGGTACTGCCAGCGATCCCGCGCCTTGGCCCGCCCGGGCGCGAACCGGTCGGGATCGAACCGCAACGGATCCGGCCAAAGCGCCGGATCGCGGTGCACCGCCCAGACCCCGAACCCCAGGACCGAGCCGGCCTCGACGCGGTATCCGTCGATCTCGATGTCGCGCACGGCGGTCCGGGAGATCACCGCACCGGGTGGGCACAGCCGAAGTGCCTCGTGCAGCACCTGGACGGTGTAGGTCAGCCGCGGTACGTCCTCCGGTGTCGGGTCGGGGTGGCCGAGCGCGGCCACCTCCGCGCGCAGGCGATCCTGGACCACCCGGTGCCTGCCGAGTTGCCACAGCGCGTAGGTGAGCGTCGTGGCGGTGGTGTCGTGTCCGGCCAACATGAACACGATGAGTTCGTCGCAGATCGCCGCATCCGGCAGCGGTTTCCCGGTGTCCGGGTCGGTCGCGTTCATCAGGGCCCGCACCAGCGGTGCATCCCGGTCCGGGTCCCGGCGGCATTCCTCGAGGATCTCGCGGGCCAGTCGGTGCAGCGTGCGGCTGGCCCGCCGGGCGCGGCGGCGTGCCGGGGTCGGCAGCCAGCGCGGCGCCCGCACCGGCCGCAGGGCGCGGTCGGCGCTGTAGGACAGCGTGACCTGAAGCGGGCCGGCGATGGCATCGCTGCGCTGGTCGAGGTCGATGCCCAGCACCGAGCGGCCCAGCGCCCGCAGCGTCAGCAGGCGGCACTGCCGGTCGAGGTCGATCACGGCGCCGTCCGCCCAGCCGTCGCAGCTGTTCTGCGCCGCCTGGGCCATGTGGCCGCCGAACTCCCGGACGTGCTGTTTGGTGAAGACGTGCTGCACGGTGCGCCGTCGCGGCAGCCACTCATCGTGGGGGAGGGTGAACAGGTTGCCGCCCAGCACATTACGAACCTCGCGGTGAATCAGGGCCTTGTCCACGAAGGCGTCGGTTCGACCGATCATGTCGTGCCCGCCGCGCGGTGAGGTGACCACGACCAGTGGCGGCACCAGCCACCTCGGGCCGAGCACCACACGGGTCACCGGCCCGCCCGCGTCGCGCAGTGTCTCGAAGCCGGTGTGGAACGCGCGCAGCGAACGCAATTGCGTGCGGTAGGGCAGTGGGTTGCGGGGCGCGGGTGGCAGGACGCTCACATCGGTGACTTCTCGGGTTGCGACCACGGCGGGACCTCCCTGGCTCAGCGGTGCCGACCTTGGCGGCGCCGGTGGCTTCAGGATCGATGGCGGTCGTGGGGCGCTCCTAGAGTGATCGCCTACTCCATCGCGTCGGTCGCGCTCACTTCATCGCGTTGCGCGCCCCGTCGACGCAGCCGTGTTCGAAGGTCCCGGCCCGTTGTGTCGCGGCCTGTGCCCGGCAGTACGTGGTGATCGACTCGTCGCGCGCCCGGTATCCGCCCTCGTGCACCCAGCGCTGCCCGTCGGTGTAGCCGGCCCAGTAGCCGGTGTCCTTGCGGTCCGCGCCGAGCATCAGGATCACCCCGACCGCGGCGAAGACCGCCAACACGAGGATCGCCTTCACCCACCGCTTGGCCAGCCACGGCCGCGACCACTTCGGGATCCACCGCGAACTCTGCGCGTCCACGATGCGGGATTCTCCCACCCACCCCGCAGTAGGGTCGCGGTGTGCTGCATTTACGGGTGATCGCTCCGGTGGAACTGCAGGATCGGGTGATCGGCGCATTGCGGAGCCAGCCCGGCGTGACCCATATTGTGCTGCACCGCAACGCCTCATTGGACCCGCCGGGTGACGAGATCACCGCCGACATCGCCCGAGAGAGTGCCAACGACATCGTCGACGATCTCAAGGCGCTCGGCCTGCGCCGCAGCGGGGCGATCACCCTCGACGTCGTCGACACCGTGCTGTCCACCGCCGCCTACCGTGCCGAGAAGCAGGCCGACGGCGACCCCGGGGACGCCATCGTCTGGGAGGAACTGGTCGCCCGCACCCGCGAGGAGTCCACCCTCAACGTGACCTTCCTGTTGTTCCTGTGTCTGGCCTGCATGATCGCCGCGGTCGGGGTGATCACCGACTCGCCGGTCACGGTCGTGGGCGCCATGGTGGTCGGCCCGGAATTCGGTCCGCTGGCCGCGCTGGCGGTGGCGCTGGTGCGGCGCCGGATGTACCTGGCTCGACGCGCGTCGATCGCCCTGCTGGTCGGCTTCCCGGTGGCGATGGCGGTCACCGCAGCCTTCGTGTTGAGTGGGGAGGCGCTGGGCTGGATCACGCTGCGCAGCACCCGCGAACTCACCGACGTCGATTTCATCTTCCAGGTCGGCCCGCTGTCGGTCGTGGTGGCGCTGCTGGCCGGGGCGGCGGGCATGCTGTCGCTGGTGTCGGCCAAGTCGGCGGCGCTGGTGGGGGTGTTCATTTCGGTCACCACCGTGCCGGCCGCCGGATTCGCGGTGGTCGCGGCGTCGGTCGGGGACTGGGACATCGCCGCCGAGTCCGCCGCCCAGCTGGCTGTCAATCTGGTCGGTATCACGCTGGCCGGCGTACTGGTGCTGGCGGTGCGCCGCCGCCACGCCCGGCGGCCGGGGGCGGCTGCGCGGCACCCGAGCTGACGTGTGGCCTGCGCAGGCCATTTGGTTGTGGTGGGATTGCGGCCTATGGGCATCAAAGTGGCGCTGGAGCATCGCACCAGCTACACCTTCGACCGGCTGGTCGAGGTGCACCCGCACGTCGTCAGGCTGCGGCCGGCGCCGCATTCCCGCACGCCGATCGAGGCGTACTCGCTCGAGGTCGAACCCGCCGACCACTTCGTCAACTGGCAGCAGGACGCGTTCGGCAATTTCCTGGCCCGGCTGGTCTTTCCCAGCCGAACCCGGAACCTGACGATCAAGGTCGGGCTGATCGCCGACATGAAGGTGATCAACCCGTTCGACTTCTTCATCGAGGACTACGCCGAGACCTTCCCGTTCAGCTACCCCAAGGCGCTCAGGGAGGACCTCGAGCCCTACCTCCGCCCGGTCGATGAGGGGGAGGAGGGCTCCGGCCCCGGCGAGCTGGTGACCTCGTGGCTGCGCAACTTCACCGTCGCGCCCGGCACCCGCACCATCGACTTCCTGGTGGCGCTGAACCACGCCGTCAACGCCGATGTCGGCTACAGCCTGCGGATGGAACCCGGTGTGCAAACCCCGGACTTCACCCTGCAGACCGGGATCGGCTCGTGTCGCGACTCGGCGTGGCTGCTGGTGTCGATCCTGCGCCAACTGGGCCTGGCGGCCCGGTTCGTCTCGGGTTATCTGGTTCAGCTGACCTCCGATGTGGAGGCGCTCGACGGCCCGTCCGGCCCGCCGGCGGACTTCACCGATCTGCACGCCTGGACCGAGGTCTACATTCCCGGCGCCGGCTGGATCGGGCTGGACGCGACGTCGGGGCTGTTCGCCGGGGAGGGCCACATACCGCTGGCGGCCACCCCGCACCCGTCCTCGGCGGCGCCGATCACGGGTACCACCGGGATCGCCGAGACCACGCTGGACTTCTCCAACACCGTGACGCGGGTGCACGAGGACCCGCGGGTCACGCTGCCCTACACCGATGCGGCGTGGGCGGCGATCGTCGACCTCGGGACCCGGGTCGACCACCGGCTGGCCGCCGCGGACGTCCGGCTCACCATCGGCGGTGAGCCGACGTTCGTCTCGATCGACAATCAGGTCGACGAGGAATGGACCACCGCGGCCGACGGGCCGCACAAGCGGGAGCGCGCCTCGGCGCTGGCCGCGCGGCTGAAATCGGTGTGGGCGCCCCGTGGCCTGGTCCAGCGCAACCAGGGCAAGTGGTACCCGGGCGAGCCGCTGCCGCGCTGGCAGATCGGGTTGCACTGGCGCCGTGACGGTCAGCCGCTGTGGAACGACGAGTCGCTGCTGGCCGACCCGTGGGGCGGCGAGAACGCCGAGGTGGAACCCGATGCCGCCCAACAACTGCTGGCCGCGCTGGCCGCCGGCCTGGGCCTGCCCGCCACCCAGGTCAGGCCGGCGTACGAGGATGCGCTGAGCCGGCTGGCCGGTTCGGTCCGGCAGCCGGCCGGGGCCGCCGTCGAGCCGGATGACGACCTGGCGGCCGACAGCCCCGCGGCCCGGGCCGCGCTGCTGGCCCGGCTCGAGGAGGCGGTCACCGCACCGGCCGCCTACGTGCTGCCGCTGCACCGCCGGGAGGACGACGCCGGGTGGGCCAGCGCCGACTGGCGGCTGCGCCGCGGTCGCATCGTGCTGGTGGACGGCGACTCACCGGCCGGGCTGCGGCTGCCGCTCGACTCGATCAACTGGCGCCCGCCGCGCACCACGTTCCCTGCCGACCCGCTGGCAACGGCCGGGGCCGACCTGCCGGTCGAGGCCGAACCCGACGACGCGGTACTGGAGGAGGATCTGGAGGACGATGACACGTCGCCGCCGCCCACGGCGATGGTCGCCGAGGTCCGGGACGGACTGCTGTACGTCTTCATCCCGCCGACCGACGCGCTGGAACACTTCGTCGACCTGATCGCCCGACTCGAGGCGGCGGCGGCCAAGGTCGGTTGCGCCGTCGTGGTCGAGGGTTACGGGCCACCGGCGGACGCCCGGCTGGAATCGATGACGCTGACCCCGGATCCGGGTGTCATCGAGGTCAACGTCGCACCGACGGCGAGTTTCGCCGCCCAGTGCGAGCAGTTGCAGACGCTCTACGAGCAGGCCCGGCTGTCCCGGCTGTCCACCGAGTCCTTCGATTTCGACGGCACCCACGGCGGCACCGGCGGCGGCAACCACATCACCATGGGCGGTATCACCCCGGCCGACTCGCCGCTGCTGCGCAGGCCGGACCTGCTGGTTTCGCTACTGACCTACTGGCAGCGTCACCCGTCGCTGTCCTACCTGTTCGCCGGGCGGTTCGTCGGCACCACCTCCCAGGCCCCCCGGGTCGACGAGGGCCGCTCCGAGGCGCTGTACGAACTCGAGATCGCCTTCGCCGAGATCGCCCGGCTCACCGCGTCGGGGGCATCGGCCGCCTGGGTCACCGATCGGGCCCTGCGCCACCTGCTCACCGACATCACCGGCAACACCCACCGGGCCGAGTTCTGCATCGACAAGCTCTACAGCCCGGACAGCACCCGCGGCCGCCTCGGCCTGCTCGAACTGCGCGGTTTCGAGATGCCGCCGCACTATCAGATGGCCATGGTGCAGTCGCTGCTGGTGCGCGCTCTGGTGTCCTGGTTCTGGGACGAGCCGCTACGCGCTCCGCTGATCCGGCACGGCCTGAACCTGCACGGCCGATACCTGTTGCCGCACTTCATTATTCACGACATCGCCGATGTCGCCGCGGATCTGCGCGCACACGGCATCGAGTTCGAGACCAGCTGGCTGGACCCGTTCACCGAGTTCCGCTTCCCGCGGATCGGCACCGCCGTCTTCGACCACGTCGAGATCGAATTGCGCGGCGCCATCGAGCCGTGGAACACCCTCGGCGAGGAGTCGACCGGTACCGGCACCGCCCGCTACGTCGACTCGTCGGTGGAGCGGATCCAGGTGCGCACCATCGGGGCCGACCGGCAGCGGCACGTCATCACCTGCAACGGCTATCCGATCCCGATGGTCGCCACCGACAACCCCGACGTCTCGGTCGGCGGCGTCCGCTACCGGGCCTGGCAGCCGCCCAGCGCGCTGCACCCCACCATCACCGTCGACAGTCCGCTGCGGTTCGAACTGGTCGACATGTCCAGCGGCGCGTCGCGCGGCGGCTGCACCTACCACGTCGCGCACCCCGGCGGCCGGGCCTACGACACCCCGCCGGTCAACGCCGTGGAGGCCGAGTCGCGGCGCGGCAGGCGCTTCGAGGCCACCGGCTTCACCCCGGGCAAGGTCGATGTCGCCGACATTCGGGAGAAGCAGGCGCGGCAGTCCATCGATGTCGGCGCGCCGGGGATCCTCGACCTGCGGCGGGTGCGTACCGTGCTGCAGAACTGATGGGCCAGCCGCCCCGGATATCCTCCGGCGCGGTGGGACCGCCTAGTTGCAGGCAGATGGAAGTCAGGAGGTGGGGAATTGTCGCTGTCGGCCGCCGGTGCTGAGGTCAGCAGGCCGAGTCACGACCCCGACCGACTGCTTGCCGGTTACCGGGCCGCCCGCACCCAGGAGACCCTGTTCGACCTGCGCGCGGGTGCCGGTCCGCCGGGTCCGGGGGTGTCCGGGGCTTTCGGGGGCACGGGCTACGACGAGTTCGTCGACTCGGGCGGCAACGTCCGGCCGTCCTGGCGGGAGCTGGCCGACCTCATCGGGGAGCGCGGCCGCAACGGCCTGGAACGGCTGCGCGGAGTGGTGCGCAGCCTCGTCGACAACGACGGCATCTCCTACATCGAGGTCGACCGGCACGGCGACATGGTCACCAACGGTCAGGGCATCGCGATGCCCGGCGCGTGGTATCTCGACGGCATCCCGTTGGTGTTGTCGGCCTCGGACTGGGACACCCTCGAGGCCGGCATCGTGCAGCGCTCCCGCCTGCTCGACGCCGTGCTCGCCGACCTCTACGGTCAGCGCCGGGCGATCACGAGCGGCATCCTGCCCCCGCAGCTGCTGTTCGGCCACCCCGGCTACATTCGGGCTGCGCGCGGCATCGAGAACCCCGGCCGCCATCAACTGTTCATGCTCGGCTGCGACGTCAGCCGCGCCGCCGACGGCCGGTTCCTGGTCAACGCCGACTGGACCCAGGCGCCGTCCGGCGCCGGTTACGCGCTGGCCGACCGCCGCGTCGTCGCGCACGCCATCCCCGACGTCTACGAGCGGATCGGGCCGCGGCCGGCATCGCCGTTCGCTCAGGCGCTGCGGCTGGCGCTGATCGACTCCGCCCCGGAGGCCGCCGAAGATCCGGTGGTGGTGGTGCTCAGCCCCGGCATCCACTCCGAAACCGCCTTCGACCAGGCCTATCTCGCCACCGTGCTGGGCTTTCCGTTGGTGGAGAGCGCCGACCTGGTGGTCCGGGACGGCAAGCTGTGGATGCGCTCGCTGGGCACCCTGAAACGCGTCGACGTGGTGTTGCGGCGCGTGGACGCCGAATACGCCGATCCCCTCGAACTGCGGCCGGATTCGCGCCTGGGTGTGGTCGGCCTGATCGAGGTGCAGCGGCGTGGCGCGGTGACCGTCGTCAACACCCTGGGCGCCGGAATCCTGGAAAGCCCTGGGCTGCAACGCTTTCTGCCGCAGCTGGCCGAACGGTTGCTGGGGGAGAAGCCGCTGCTGGACACCCCGCAGCTGTACTGGGGCGGGTTCGAGCGCGAGCGTTCGCATCTGCTGGCCCGGTTGTCGTCGCTGCTTATCAAGCCGACGGTCGGTGGCGCGAACATCGTGGGCCCGGCGTTGTCGAGCAGGCAGCTCGCCGACCTGGCGGCGCGTATCGGGGCGGCGCCGTGGCAGTGGGTGGGCCAGGAGCTGCCGCAGTTCTCCTCGGCGCCCACCGACCACTACCCGGGCGGGCTGACGGCGGCCAGCGTCGGGATGCGGTTGTTCACGGTGTCCCAGAGCGGCGGCTACGCCCCGATGGTCGGCGGACTGGGCTACGTGCTGGCACCGGGCACCGCGGCCTACAAGCTCAACAGCGTTGCGGCCAAGGACATCTGGGTCCGACCGCCGACCCGTGCCAAGGCCGAGACGACACTGACCATTCCGTCGGTGGAACTGCCCAGCGGCACGCGGTTCATCAGCTCGCCCCGTGTGCTGTCCGACCTGTTCTGGATGGGTCGCTACGGCGAGCGCGCGGAGAACCTGGCGCGGCTTCTCATCGTGACCCGCGAGCGCTACCACGAATACCGCTACCGCCAGGACATGACGGGCAGCGAGTGCGTGCCCGTGCTGCTGTCGGCGCTGGAGTCGATGACCGGCACCGGCAGCGGCGTGACCGGTTCCTACGCCGACACCGTGGCCGGTGCCCAGCACACCCTGTGGTCGCTGACCGTAGACCGTGAGCGTTCCGGATCGCTGGCCCAGTCGATCGAGCGGCTGGGCCTGGCCGCCCGATCGGTGCGCGACCAGATGTCCAATGACACCTGGATGGTGCTCGGTGGGGTGGAACGGGCGATCGGGCAGGCCGGGGCGCCACCGCAGTCGCAGCGCGGCTCGCGGGTGGTCGACGACACCCAGTTGGCCGCCGCCCAGCAGCAGACGCTGGCCGGCATGCTGGCGCTGTCGGGGGTGGCCGGCGAGTCGATGGTGCACGACGCCGGCTGGACGATGATGGACATCGGCAAGCGAATCGAGCGCGGCCTGGCGCTGACCGCGCTGTTGCGCGCGACGCTGACCACCGAGCGCGGCCCCGGCGCGGAGCAGACCATCACCGAGTCCGCGCTGGTGGCCTGCGAATCGTCGGTCATCTACCGGCGACGCAACCTGGGCAGGGTCTCGGTGGCCGCGGTGGCCGAGCTCGTGCTGTTCGACGGGGAGAATCCGAGATCGCTGGTCTACCAACTGGAACGGTTGCGGGCAAACCTGCGGGCGCTGCCGGGCGCGTCGGGGTCCTCGCGCCCCGAGCGCCTGGTCGACGAGATCAGCACGCGGCTGCGTCGCCTCGACCCGGCGGATCTCGAACAGGTCGACGACGGCAGGCGCGTCGAGTTGGACGGCTTGCTCGGCGCGATGCACCAGGCGCTGCGCGACCTGTCCGACCTGATCACCAGCGCGCAGTTGTCGCTGCCCGGCGACATGCAGCCGTTGTGGGGTCCCGACCAGCGCCGGGTGATGCCATGACCGGCGAGCTGGAAACGGCGCCCCCGCCGCGGTGTTACCAGGTCACCCACCGCACCGAGTACCGCTACTCCGACGTCGTGACCAGTTCCTACGGCCGGGGCCACCTCACCCCCCGCGACACCGACCGGCAGCGCTGCCTGGCCAATGCGCTCGACATCGATCCGGAACCGGCGGACCGGTCCACCACCCGCGACGTCTACGGCAACATCAGCTCCTACTTCCACGTCACCGAGCGCCACCACACCCTGACGGTCACCAGCAATTCGGTCGTCGAAGTCGATCCGCCGCCGGCCGGCCTCTACGGCGCCGGCTCGGCGATGGCGCCGTGGGAGTCCGCCCGCCCGCTGGGTCGCGACGGCGTGCTGGCCACCGAGTTCACGCTGGATCTGCGCCCACCGGAGATCACCGACGCGGTGCGGGATTACGCCGCGCCGAGCTTCGCCCCGGGACGCCCCCTGATCGAGGTGTTGCGCGATCTGAACGCACGGATCTTCTCCGACTTCACCTACCGCTCGGGGTCCACGACGGTATCGACACAGGTGAACGAGGTTTTGGCGGCCGGAGAAGGGGTATGCCAGGACTTCGCCCGGCTGGCCATCGCCTGCCTACGCGCCAACGGATTGGCGGCGAGCTATGTGTCGGGGTACCTCGCCACGGATCCGCCGCCCGGAAAGGAACGGATGTTCGGCGTCGACGCCACCCACGCCTGGGCCGCGGTGTGGACCCCGCAGAACCACTGGTTGGGCCTGGACCCCACCAACGACCAACTCATCGACGAGCGCTACATCGTCGTCGGCTGGGGCCGCGACTATGCCGACGTACCGCCGCTGCGGGGCATCATCTACACCGAATCCGAGCGCAGCGTCATCGACGTCTCGGTCGACGTCGCACCGTTCGAGGGCGAGGTGGCCCGTGCGTGACTTCATCTGCCCGAACTGCGGGCAGCACCTGGCCTTCGAGAACTCGGTGTGCCTGTCGTGCGACAGCAGGCTCGGGTTCTCGCTGGACAAGATGGCGTTCCTGGTGATCGCCTCCGGCCAGGACAGCACGCACGGCGGGGCCGTGGATGCCAGCGAGTATCAGCTGTGCGCGAATCTGCATGCCGCGGAATGCAATTGGCTGGTCGAGGTGGCCCCGGTCCGTCGGCTGTGCCAATCATGTGCGCTGACCCGGACCCGGCCCGCGGACGCCGACACCGCCGCGATGGCGGCGTTCGCGGTCGCCGAGAAGGCCAAACGCCGGCTGATCGCCGAACTACACGAGCTCAAGCTGCCGATCGTCGGCCGCGACGCCGACCCCCAGTACGGGTTGGCCTTCGACCTGCTCTCCAGCACCACCGAGCAGGTGTTCACCGGTCACGAGGACGGGTTGATCACCCTCGATCTCGCCGAGGGTGACGACGTGCACCGCGAGCAATTGCGGGTCGAGATGGACGAGCCGTACCGCACGCTGCTCGGCCACTTCCGCCACGAGATCGGCCACTACTACTTCTATCGCCTCATCGGCACGAATCCGGCGTACCTGCAGCGGTTCAACGAACTGTTCGGGGATCCGGACACCGACTATCAGGATGCCCTCGACCGGCATTACAGCCAGGGCGCGCCGCCGGGGTGGAAGCAGAACTACGTCTCCTCCTACGCCACCATGCACCCGGCCGAGGACTGGGCCGAGACGTTCGCGCACTACCTGCACATCCGCGACACCCTGGACACCGCTGCGGCGTTCAGTTTCGCGCCCGCCAACGCGACGTTCGACCGGCGCCAGCTGGGCCCCAGCGGTTTCGACACCATCATCGAGATGTGGCTGCCGATGTCGTGGGCGCTGAACATGGTGAACCGGTCGATGGGCAAGGACGACCTGTACCCGTTCGTGCTGCCGGTTCCGGTGCTGGAGAAGATGCGGTTCATTCACACCGTGGTCGACGAGATCACCTCGGATCCGGCGAAACTCGAGGTCGCGACCAGCGGCCAGCAGCAGTAGTCCGGCCACCCGTCGCCGCCCGCGTCAGGTCGCCGCGACGTCCTCGGGAGCGAACCTCGACTCGGCCTGGCGACGCCGCAACCCAGCCCGTAGCGCCGTGACGGTGGCGCCGGCGGTAACCAGGCCGACCGGCATCCACCACCACTCGCTGTGTCTCGGCGGCGCGGGCGTGGCGGGTCCGCGATCGGTCAACCGAATCTCGGTCGAGCTCGGCATGCCGACGGCGATCGCCTCCTGCATGGCCATGGCCCCGGTGTCCCTCGACGAGAAGGCGACACTGTCGCGGTAGCCGCTCTCGGCATGGTGGTCGAGGTCGGTGGTTGCGGCGATCGGGCTGCCGATGGCCGAACCGGCAGCGATCCCGTTGCGGTGCTGAACGTCGACCGCCTGGGCGGCCGCGACGGCGAGGGTGGCGTCCGTCGTCGGGGGTGGCCGAAGCAAGCCGGCCCCGAGGATCGACGCGGCGACCACGGCGAAACCGCCGAGGATCACCACAATGGAGGCCGATTCACTCTCCAGTGACTTCGCCACCCGCTGCCGGGCGGACGACGTGACCATGGTCGTCACGACAAGTGTCTCCTTCGAACCCGCCCGGAGTGATCCGGTTCGGGCGCTCGACACGGCGCGTGGGAATTGCCGCGTGTATGTCTCGTTTGGGGAAGATCGCCGATTCGGACATACACGCGGTTTCGTATCAGAACAGGGAGTCGGCAACCGCTCAGAGCCGCCGTGCGAAGCGCAACTCTTTGCGAGCGGCTGTAAACATAACCGAACATATCTTTGCGACGCAAGCTCCTTGCGGAAGAACATCTGCTGAAGTAGCGGAATGCAGTGGGCAAATGCATTCATAGCGACCTGGAAGGGTGCCTTCGAAAACTTTGCTATAGCTGCGCCGCCGCGTACCACCGCCGCCGTGGAAGTGGCGTACCGCCGCCGATTCCCAACGCCGGGGGCGTTGCCGACTTGTGATCGAACCACCCCTTTCGGTGCGCCGCGGCGCCCGCTCGAGTCCCTACGATCACCGGGTGGCTGATCGCTATGGCACCGACGTCCTCGCCGACGACCCGCACCGCTGCCGCACCCCGCGTTCGGTCGAGTGTGCGGTCGAGCCCGGTCTCGTGGTGGAGGATCCGCAGTCCGGTTACGTCGGGGCCGTCGTCCGGATCGAGGGCTGTCGGGTCGAGCTCGAGGACCGTAACGGCCGCGTCCGGGTGTTCCCCCTGGGTCCCGGGTTCCTGGTCGAGGGCCGCCCGGTGATCCTGACCGCGCCCCGGCGGGCGACCCGGGCCGCCGCGCGTACCGCATCCGGTTCGGTGAAGGTCGCCGGTGCCCGCGCCCGGGCAGCGCTGGCCAGCCGCATCTACGTCGAAGGCCGCCACGACGCCGAACTCGTCGAACAGGTGTGGGGCGATGACCTCCGCGTCGAGGGCGTCGTCGTCGAATATCTCGGCGGTGTCGACGATCTGGTGGCGATCGTCGCCTCGTTCCGGCCCGGCCCGGGGCGGCGCCTGGGTGTCCTGGTCGACCACTTGGTGACCGGCTCCAAGGAGGCCCGCATCGCCGAGGCGGTCCGCACCGGTCCGGGTGGGCCGCACACCCTGGTGGTCGGTCATCCCTACGTCGATATCTGGCAGGCGGTCAAACCCGCGCGGGTGGGGCTGCCGGCATGGCCGACGGTGCCCCGCAGTGTCGAATGGAAGCACGGCATCTGCCAGGCCCTGGGGTGGCCGCATCGCACCCAGGCGGACATCGCCCAGGCCTGGCAGCGCATCCGTGGCTCGGTCCGCGACTGGACCGACCTGGAGCCGGAACTGATCGGGCGGGTCGAGGAACTCATCGACTTCGTCACGCAACCGAACTGAGCGGGCCGTCCGGCCCGGCCACATGTGACGCAGGTCGCAGGCCGGCCGCCGCAATTTGGGTATACAGTCGTTCACTAGAAGATCGGGGCAACCGACCGCAGTCCCACGCCCGCCCGCGCGGCCGATGACGCGGTACGACATGAATCGGAGCTTCACCCATGACGTTCTCCCTGGACCTGTCCGACGAAGTGCTGCATGTGCGCGACTGGGTGCACGAGTTCGCGGCCGACGTGGTGCGCCCGGCGGCCGCCGAATGGGACGAGCGGGAGGAGACGCCCTGGCCGCTGATCCAGGAAGCGGCCAAGGTCGGCCTGTACACCCCGGAGTTGTTCGCCGAGATGTCCGCCGAGCCGTCCGGCATCGGGCTGCTGACGGTCTTCGAGGAGCTGTTCTGGGGTGACGCCGGCATCGCGCTGTCGATCCTGGCGACCGGGCTGGCCGCCGCCGCGCTGGCCTCCAGCGGCACCCCCGAGCAGCTCGGCGAGTGGCTGCCGCAGATGTTCGGCACTCCCGGCGATCCCTACCTCGCCGCGTTCTGTTCCTCGGAGCCCGGGGCGGGCTCCGACGTCGGCGCGGTCCGCACCCGGGCGCGCTACGACCAGGCGGCCGACGAGTGGGTGCTCGACGGGACCAAGACCTGGGCCACCAACGGCGGTATCGCCAACGTGCACATCGTCGTCGCGTCGGTCCACCCCGAACTCGGCACGCGCGGGCAGGCGACGTTCATCGTCCCGCCCAACACCCCGGGGCTGTCCCAGGGCCAGAAGTTCAAGAAGCACGGCATCCGCGCCTCACACACCGCCGAGGTGGTGCTGGACGGGGTGCGGCTGCCGGGCAACCTGATCCTCGGCGGCATGGACCGGTTCGAGCACCGGATCGCCCGCGCCCGCGAGGGCACGCGCACCTCGAGCCAGGCCGCGATGCAGACCTTCGAGCGCACCCGCCCGGTCGTGGGGGCGATGGCCCTCGGCGTCGCGCGGGCCGCCTACGAGTATGCGCTCGAATACGGTTGTCAGCGTGAGCAGTTCGGTCGGCCGATCGCCGACTTCCAGGCGGTGGCGTTCAAACTCGTCGACATGAAGAGCCGCATCGACGCCGCGCGGATGCTGGTCTGGCGGGCCGGCTGGATGCAGCGCAACAACAAGCCGTTCACCTCCGCGGAGGGCTCGATGGCCAAGTTGTACGCCAGCGAGACGGCGGTGTACGTCACGGACGAGGCCATCCAGATCCTCGGCGGCAACGGCTACACCCGCGACTATCCGGTGGAGCGCATGCACCGTGACGCGAAGATCTTCACGATCTTCGAGGGCACCAGCGAGATTCAGCGGCTGGTGATCGGTCGCGCGCTGACCGGTATGCCGCTGCGCTGACGTCAGGGTCCGAGGTCGGGTGCCCAGGCGACGCCGTTGATGTGGCTGCCGCCGTCGACGAACAACGTGTTGCCGGTCAGATACCGCGACCCCTCGCCGGCCAGGAACACCGCCACCGGTGCGATGTCCTCGTAGGGATCACCCATCCGCCCCATCGGATTGGCGGCATCGGCGATCGCCTCCATACCGGGATAGTCGGCCATCGCCCGCAGGAAGGCCTGACTCTTGGCGGCGGGGCAGATGGCGTTGACGGTCACCCCGGTCGGCGCCCATTCGCGGGCCGCGGTGCGGGTCAGCGCGCGCAGCGCCTCCTTGGCGGCGTTGTACTCCAGCGAGCCCATGTGGGCGTTGACCCCGTTGAGGCTGCACATGTTGATCACCCGGCCCCACCCGCGCTCCTTCATCGACGGCAACGCGGCGCGCATGGCCCAGAACGGGCCGTAGTAGCCGACCGCGAATCCGTGCGCCAGCTGGTCATCGGTCTTGTTCTCCACCCGGCCGATCGCCCCGCCGCCCCACGCGTTGTTCACCAGGATGTCGAGGGCGCCGTACTCGGAAAGCGCAGCGGCGACGGCGTTTTCGACCTGCTCGCGTCGGGCGACGTCGGTCTGTACGAACAGTCCGTCTATCTCGTCGGCGACGGCCGCTCCGGCGTCGGCGTCGAACTCGGCCACCACCACCCGGGCATCCTCGTCGGCGAAGCGCCGCGCGATCCCGGCACCGATGCCGGCACCGCCGCCGGTGACCAGCGCGACCCGCCCGCTCAGTGCGCCGCTCACCGAGAACCCCCGCCGAAGCCGGTGCGGATCAGGTCGAGGGCGGCCGGTCCGCCGTCCAGCTGTCGGGCGGTGCGGGTGACGATCTGCCATCCGGACTCGGCGCGTCGCAGTCGGATCAGATGGATGCCGGCGCGGGCCACCTGGTAACCGCGGGGCTCGCGGCGCACCCACAGCGTCGACTGGCACACCGCGACCGCCTCGTCACCGTCGACGGTGATGACCGGCGGGCCGAAGAAGTGGCAGCAGCCCCGCTCGATCAGGCCGCGGTGGGCATCGGAGCGCACCATGGCGGCGACCTCGGCACGGCCGGACATCTGCCATTCCTCGACGTCGTAGCCGCCGTCGGGGGCCCACAGCGCGGCGACTGCCTCGGCGTCGCCGGAGTCGACGAGCGGGCCGTACGACGCGATCAGCCGGGCGATGGCGCGTTCGTCCTCGAGTGCCCGCAGGCGCTGCTCGAGCTGCTCGAGCCGGTCGGGATCGGTCGTGGCCGTCATGCGTTCTCCTCGAAACCCTCGGCCACCCGGCGCAGGGCGGTGAGCTGATCGCAGTAGTGGGCGGCCGAGGTGGCCCCCACCGAGCAGGTCACCGATGTCGCGCCCGCATCGCGCAGCCGCGCCAGCCGCTCGGCCGTGCCCGCCGGGTCGGCGATGGCGTCGAACACGCGCCCGGACGGCAGCACCACCTCGAATCCCGCCGGCTTGTCCACCCGCGCAAGCATCCCCGCCATCTCGTCGGCGCTCAGTCCGAACGGCATCCAGCCGTCGGCCAACTCGACGGCCCGTCGCAGCGAGCGGGCCGTCCGGCCCCCCACCCAGATCGGCACCCGGGGCTGGACGGCACACGGTTCCACCGCCACCCCGCCGAACCGGAAGTAGGGGCCCGCGTATTCGGGTCGGGTGGTCGACAGCGACGCCCGCAGCGCGCGGATCGCGTCGTCGGCCCGTTCGCCGCGGCCGTCGAAGACCGCGCCCAGCAGGTCGAACTCCTCGGCCAGCGACCCCACCCCGACGCCGAGGACCAACCGGCCACCGCTGAGCCGGTCCAGCGTCCCGTAACGCTTGGCGATCTCCAGCGGGTGGTGGTAGCCCAGGACGATCACCGAGGTGGCCAACCGGATGCGGCTCGTGTGGGCCGCCAAAAAGCCCAACGTGGACAGCGGATCCCAGTAGGTGACCCCGCGACGGCCGGATTCGGCCTGCGAGTCGTCGACCGGAATCGCGACATGTTCGGAACAGGTGAGGTGGTCGAAGCCCAGTTCGTCGGCGGCGCGGGCGACCAGGGCCAGGTCGGCGGCCACGGCGTCGCGCTCCCAGTCGGACGAGACGCCGGGCAACTGCATCACCACCGGCGTCGACAGTCCGATCCGCACAGTGCTGTTCTATCGGCCGACATCCGGCCCAGATGCTTGCGTCCCGGTGATCGGGACCGCTACGGTGGGTAGAACGAATTCTCGTTATCGGAACAGGAGCGATGATGACCGCGGCACTGAGCGACACCGTCTCCGCATCGATGCTCGACCGCTTCACCGCCATCATCGACGCCTTCGACGACGCCGCCGGGGGCCTGACCCTCGACCAGATCGCCGGCCGCACCGGGCTGCCCCGGTCGACGACCCACCGCATCCTCGATCAGCTGGTCCGGCTGCGGTGGCTGACCCACGCCGGGCGTGGCTACCGCCTGGGCGCCCGGGCGGCGGCCTGGGGCGCGGGGGAGTCTCCGGAGGTCGGCCTGCGCTCGGCGGCCGCGCCGGTGCTGCACGACCTGCACCTGCGTACCGGCGCCGTGGTGCACCTCGGCGTGCTGGACCGGGGCCACATCGTGCACCTGGACAAGCTCGGCGGCCCGTCGGCGCGGCGGGTGCCCACCTCGGTCGGTTCGCGGGTTGCGGCCCCCGGGGTGGCCCTCGGCGTCGCCGCCCTGGCCGGACTGTCACCGGAGGAGGTGATGGCGGAGGTGGCGCACCTGACCGACTGGCAGCCCGACGCGGCCTGGTGGGCAGAACTGCACCATGCCCGCCGCCGGGTGGCCGTGCGCCAGGGCGACTATGCCGAGCCCATGGTGTCGGTGGCCGCCACGATCGGCGCGCGTGCGGCGATCGGAATCGTCGCGCCGGACCGGCTTTCCGCGCAGCGTTACCAACCTCTCATCGCATCCGCCGCGGCCCGGGTGGCCCGCGCCCTCGCCGGCGCCCCGGACTGACCCACCCGCGTCGCAGCACTGCGGGGAATTGGCCGATTTGCTGGGACGATGCCGCGAATCACCGGCATAAGCGGCTGAGTCACCGCCGGAGCATCTAGGCTGTGAACCATGCGGGAGAGGACAGCGTGACGGCGGAGCTGCCCCCGCCCGGCTGGTATCCCGACCCTTCCGGCGCGGCGCGCCAACGCTATTTCGACGGCGGCGACTGGATCGACGAGTACACACCGCTGGGCGAGCAGTTGTCCTACGAGGAACGGGTGCAGCGCCTCGATGCCGCCGTGGCCGCCGCAGTGCAAAACGGTGCCCGGGTCAAGTCGCACACCCGATTCCAAGCGGTGCTCACCTACGGTGATCCACCGAACGACTGGCTGCACGACAACGTGCTGCACGCGATCATCACCGTCTTCAGTTGCGGGACGTGGTTGCCGATCTGGCTGCTGATCCTGGTGACCCAGCGTCAGCGGCCGGTGACGTTCACGGTTGACCCGTACGGCAACGTCATCCAGTCCTGACCTTCGGTTCGGCCACGATCCGGCCGAATGACGTTCCGCATCAAGGGTTTCGCGCCGGACCAGACCGAGAGGATTGGTACCGATCCGACGTCATCGGCGGAAAGTCTTTGCGCAGAACACCATCGGGCTGACGTAGCGGCGGAAGGTCAATCCAGTCCGAGCAGCCGCTGCATCATCCGGTGGGTGCCCGCGACGACCCTGGCGCGGTCCGGGTCGTTGCGGCGTGCGACGTCCACGCCGTTGCCGCCGGCCACGTGGACCGGGCCCTGGGCCAGGTGTTCCAGGCCTTCGCGGGCCACCTCCGCCGGGTCGGCCACCCGCATGCCGGGGACGTCGAAGTTCAGGCCCACCCGTTCCATCGCCGGGGTTCGGGTCACCCCGAGCACCAGTTCGAGCACGTCGACGTTGTGGTCACGCAGTTCCAGCCAGAGCCCCTCGGCGAAGATCCGGCCGTAGGCCTTCACCCCGCCGTAGACGGTGTGCCGCACCGAGCCCAGGTAACCGGCCATCGAGCCGACCAACAGGATTCCGCCGCGCCGACGATCCCGCATCGCCCGGCCGTAGTGCTGGGTCAGCGCCATCATCGTGGTGATGTTCAGGTCGATCACCCGGTGGAAGTCGGCGAGGTCGCCGTCGAGGAATTCCGCGCTGCAGGTGTTGGCTCCGGCGTTGTAGATCAGCAGTCCGACCTCGAGGCCGTCGGTCAGCGCGAGCAGGCTCGCGACACTTTCGGCCTCGACCAGGTCGACGGCCAGGGTGCGCACCTCGGCCCCCAGTTGGCGGCACACCCGCGCGGTCGCCTCCAACGGCCCGGGCTTGCGGGCCACCAGGATCAGGTTCAGTCCGGCCTGCGCGAGCAGGCGGGCGAACTCGGCTCCCACCCCCTCGGAACCACCCGCCACCACGGCCCACGGCCCGTATTTCTCGTACGACACGCGTCGATGGTCACCCGGCGCGGCCGCGGTGGTGGCGGTGGTCCCGCTGATCGGTACGCCCGCGCCGCGGTGTCGCCGATCGCCGATACTGATGTGGTGCCGCGCATCGGAGAGCCCAGGGCGCCGGCCCGACCGGTGACCGACGACCAGGAGAGCCGGCGCGGTGCGATTCTCTCGGCCGCCACCCGGCTGGGCGCCGTGCGGGAACTCGACCGGATCGGCGCCCAGGAGATCGCGGCCGACGCCGGGGTGGCGCTTCGCACGCTCTACCGCTATTACCCCTCCAAGCACCATGTGTTCGCCGCGGTGCTGACCGAGCAGGTGTCCCGGTTCCGCCCGCCGGCGCCGACCGGTGACGCGGTCGCCGACATCTCCGCGCTCATGGTTGCCGCGTGCCGAAACCTGTTGCGGCAGCGCCACCTTGCGCATGCGATGATCACCTCGACCCAGATCGTGCGCGCGCAGGCCAATGCCCCGGACGACCCGACGCTGCGTGAGCTGATCATGGCGACCGCCGGGGTGGACCGGCCCACCACCGAGCAGGTGCGCCGGGCCCGACTGGTGCAACAGGCCGCGTTCGGCATCATGACCTGGACCATCGGGGGAGCGCTCGAGCCCGACGACGCCCTCGCCGACGTCGAGACCGCCTGCCGGCTACTGCTCGCCGGCGCGTTCTGAGTTCGGGGCATGTCGCGGCGGCCTCGGGGCTCCGGAACCGGTGCTGCGTGGTAAGCCTGAAGGCGTGTCCGACAGCCTGTTCGACGTGCCCGGCGGGAACGACCGGCCGGGGACGGCCGTGCCGTCGTCGGCCCCGCTGGCCGTGCGGATGCGCCCGGGCACCATCGACGAGGTCGTCGGCCAGGACCACCTGCTGCGCCCCGGCTCGCCGCTGCGCCGGCTGGTCGAGGGCTCCGGGGCCGCCTCGGTGATCCTGTACGGACCGCCCGGCACCGGAAAGACCACGCTGGCCTCGCTCATCTCCCAGGCGACCGGGCGTCGCTTCGAAGCCCTCTCGGCGCTCTCGGCCGGGGTCAAGGAGGTGCGGGCCGTCATCGACAACGCCCGTCGGGCGGCCGCCTACGGCGAGCAGACCGTGCTGTTCATCGACGAGGTGCACCGGTTCTCCAAGACCCAGCAGGACGCGCTGCTGGCCGCCGTGGAGAACCGCGTCGTGCTGCTGGTGGCCGCCACCACCGAGAACCCGTCCTTCTCCGTGGTGGCGCCGCTGCTGTCGCGGTCGCTGATCCTGCAACTGCAGCCACTGACCCCCGACGCCGTCCGCACGCTGGTCCAGCGGGCCGTCACCGATCCTCGGGGGCTGGCCGGGTCGGCGACGGCCGAGCAGGACGCCGTCGAGTTGCTGGTGCAGCTGTCGGCCGGCGATGCCCGCCGCGCGCTGACCGCCCTCGAGGTCGCCGCGGAGACGGCCGGTGCGGGCGGGGTCATCACCGTGGACACCATCGAGCAGTCGCTGGACAAGGCCGCGGTGCGTTACGACCGCGACGGCGACCAGCACTACGACGTGATCAGCGCGTTCATCAAGTCGATCCGGGGCTCGGACGTCGACGCGGCGCTGCACTACCTGGCCCGGATGCTGGCCGCGGGCGAGGATCCCCGTTTCGTCGCCCGCCGGCTGGTGATCCTGGCCAGTGAGGACATCGGGATGGCGGACCCGTCGGCGCTGCAGACCGCGGTGGCCGCCGCGCACACCGTGCAGTTGATCGGCATGCCGGAGGCCCAGCTGACGCTGGCCCACGCGACCGTGCACCTGGCCACGGCGCCGAAATCCAATGCCGTGACCACGGCGCTGGGCGCCGCGATGGCCGACATCAGGTCAGGCAAGGCCGGCCTGGTCCCGGCGCACCTGCGCGACGGGCACTACTCCGGGGCGGCGAAGCTCGGCAACGCCCAAGGCTACCGGTACCCGCACGACGATCCGGATGGCGTTGTGGCCCAACAGTATCCGCCCGACGAGCTGGTGGGGGTCGACTACTACCGGCCGACCAGCCATGGTGGCGAACGCGAGATCACCGGGCGGCTGGACAAGCTGCGTGCCATCGTTCGCCGTAAGCGCTGACAACTGCGCGTCGGCCGCTTCCCCCGGACCGCGATCAGCGGCGCAGGATGCCGCTGCGGCGCCGGCCGGTGAGCCCCGCGACCAGGGCCACGCCGAGCGCCGCGACGACGACCTGCACCAGCAGTTCGAGCCAGTCCACCCCGCTGGTCGCGGTGGGGATGCCCATCGCCCGCGCCAGGGCGGTGCCCAGGAAGGCCGCCACGATGCCGACGAGGATGGTCAGCAGCATCCCGATGCGTTGCTTTCCCGGGACGACCAGGCGGCCGAGAACACCGATGACGACACCGATGAGAATTGCACTGATGATGCCGGTGATAGTCATTGCTTCCTCCCAAAGCCGGTGCGACTCAGCTCACATACCCGGGGCGCAATGCCGGTAAACGGAGGCGTGAATTTCCTCGCGGCTGCGGTGCGCCCGCGGTCAGCGATGCCGGGCCGCGCGGTGGCGAATTCCGTGCAGCATTCCGCGTTCCATCACGAAATGCACGATGTCGAAACCGGTGACACCCACCGACCCGCCGGTGCCGCGGGCCAGTAGCCGGGTGCCGCCGGGCTGCGGGCGCAGGTAAAACGCCCACGACCCGAACGCCTTCTCGCCGCGCTGCACCCGATCGAAGTCCGGCGTGGACATCAGCACCAGATGCGAGTTCGGCACCACCTCGGCGACGACCTGCCGCCCGCGCTCGCCGAACCGCCGAGCCAGCCACACGGAGTCGCCGACGTGCACGTCCTGCCACTCCGGGTGGATGGCGTCGGCGTTGTGAATCCGCGTTCCCGCCAGCCGTTCCAGCCAGTCGTAGCTGTAGAAGCCGCCGCGGTCCTCGCCGATCTGCACCAGCCAGGGCCAGACCGCCTCGGGCGGAGCGTCGATGCCGACCGCTCGCGTGGTGCGTGGCGCACCCACTTCGACCAGGTCATCACCCGGGAGTTCGGCCGTCGCCTCGTCGGCGGTGGCGCCCCAGGTGTACAGCCGGTGTCGCACCAGCCAGCGGTACATGCCGACGATGCCGCCCGCCGCCATCGCGGTGGCCAGGATCGGCCGCTGCTTGCCCATAGCCGAAAAGTAGTCCCGGCCCAATCCACCGGGGAGAGCCTTAAGTCACGTGCCGTCAGGCCATCTCGGGGACCCGGAGCGCCGCGATCGTCAGCTCGAACTCGCCCACGTCCTGCTGGTCGGCCCCGAGGTCGCGCAGCAGCGCCGTCCGCAGCGATCGGGCCTGATCGCGAGTGCGCTCCATCACGTCGCGGCTGTCATAGGTGGTCGACACCACCACCCGGCCCGACCCGCGGTCGCTCATCATGCTGCTGCTACAGAAGCCGTCGAGCCGCTCGATCTCGGGGAGCACCGCGGTCTTGTAGAACTCGACGGCCCGGTCGAACTGGTCCGGGCGGACCTTGAGCCACGTGGCCCGCACGCAGGCACCCTCGCCGGAGTGGTGGTCGCGGTGCACCGCCGCGATCTGCCACTCGTCGACCGTGGTGGCGGCCTGGAAGGCCTCGGCCAGCCGGTCGCGAAGCGGCCGCACCTGATTGGCGCTGGACTGCATCGCCGCGCCGTTCTCCCAAGCGGTGGTCAGGATGCACCGGCCCGATTCGCGGTCCGTCAGAAGGGACAGGCCGATCCAGCCGTCCATGCCCCGCAGCGCGGGCATCACTTCGTCGTAGCAGTAGGCGACTCCGGCTTCGATCGATTCCGGGCGCGCCTCAAAAGTGGTAGAGCGTGCAAGCACGGTCCACCTCCTCGGATTCGGGGCAGCGCCCCGGTGGCGCCACCGGCTCTTCCCACCTTCCTCCACCGGAAATGGCCTGGCAATGGTCGCTTACGCTGGAACCCGTGGAAACCGATGTGCTCGACGTCGACACCGGTCGGCGACGGATCGTCGACCTCACCACTGAAGTTCGCGCCTTCTGCCGGACCCGCGGGGACGGGCTGTGCAACATCTTTGTTCCACACGCCACCGCCGGGGTGGCGGTCATCGAGACCGGCGCCGGCTCCGACGACGACCTCGTCGACACCCTGGAACGGTTGTTGCCGCGCGACGACCGTTACCGGCACGCGCACGGTTCGCCCGGCCACGGCGCCGACCACGTCCTGCCGGGCCTGGTCTCGCCGTCGGTCACGGTCCCGGTCAGCGGGGGTACCCCGCTGCTGGGCACCTGGCAGAGCGTGGTGCTGGTCGATCTGAACCGAGACAACCCGCACCGCTCGGTGCGGCTCAGTTTCCTCGGCGGCTGAGTCGGGTCGCGCCGGGCGCGGCGCCCAGACATCGGCTGTTCGGGGCGGGTCGGCCGACCGGATAATGTAGTGCAGTCGAAGCGACCGACGAACCGCACCCAATGCAAAACGCCCCGAAACGCAAGGACAGCCACCCAGTGCAGACACACGAGATCAGGAAGCGGTTCCTGGATCACTTCGTGAACGCCGGCCACACCGAGGTGCCGAGCGCCTCGGTGATCCTGGACGACCCCAACCTGTTGTTCGTCAACGCCGGCATGGTGCAGTTCGTGCCCTACTTCCTGGGGCAGCGCACCCCGCCGTACCCGACGGCCACCAGCATCCAGAAGTGCATCCGAACCCCCGACATCGACGAGGTGGGCATCACCACCCGTCACAACACCTTCTTCCAGATGGCGGGCAACTTCTCCTTCGGTGACTACTTCAAACGCCGCGCCATCGAACTGGCCTGGACCCTGCTGACCAACCCCGTCGAAGAGGGCGGCTACGGGTTCGACCCCGAGCGGCTGTGGGCCACCGTGTTCTACGACGACGACGAGGCCGCGCAGTTGTGGCAGGAGGTCGCCGGTCTGCCAGCGGAGCGGATCCAGCGTCGCGGCATGGCCGACAACTACTGGTCGATGGGCATCCCGGGTCCCTGCGGTCCCTGCTCGGAGGTCTACTACGACCGCGGACCGGAGTACGGGATCGAGGGCGGCCCGGAGGCAAACGAGGACCGCTACATCGAGATCTGGAATCTCGTGTTCATGCAGAACGAGCGCGGCGAGGGCACCAGCAAGGACGACTTCGAGATCCTCGGGACGCTGCCCCGCAAGAACATCGACACCGGCATGGGCGTCGAACGCATCGCCTGCCTGCTGCAGGGCGTCGACAACGTCTACGAGACCGACCTGTTGCGGCCGGTGATCGACACCGTCGCGAGTCGTGCGCCCCGCGGGTACGGCCGGGGTAACCACGATGACGACGTCCGGTACCGGGTGATCGCCGACCACAGCCGCACCGCGGCGATCATCATCGCCGACGGCGTCACCCCGGCCAATGAGGGCCGCGGCTATGTGCTGCGCCGGCTGCTGCGCCGCATCGTGCGGGCCGCCAAACTGCTGGGCATCGACACCCCGATCGTCGGCGAACTGATGACCACGGTGCGCGACGCGATGGGTCCGTCCTACCCGGAACTGGTGGACGACTTCGAACGCATCAACCGCATCGCGGTGGCCGAGGAGACCGCGTTCAACCGCACCCTGGCCGCCGGCTCGAAGCTGTTCGAGGATGCCGCCGCGGGCACCAGGGCCGCCGGCAAGACGGTGCTGGGCGGCGCGGACGCGTTCGCCCTGCACGACACCTACGGCTTCCCGATCGAGCTGACCCTGGAGATGGCCGCCGAGGCGGGCCTCACGGTCGACGAACTCGGGTTCCGGGAACTGATGGCCGAACAGCGCCGCCGCGCCAAGGCCGACGCGGCCGCCCGCAAGCACGCCCACGCCGACCTGTCCGCGTTCCGCGAACTCGTCGACGCCGGGCCCACCGTGTTCACCGGTTTCGACGAGCTCAGCTCCGAGGCCCGCATCCTCGGCATCTTCGTCGACGGCAAGCGCGTTCCGGTGGTGGGCCACCAGAAACGGGTACACGGCGAGGTCTCCGGCGACGCCCTGCCGGAACGGGTGGAGATCGTGTTGGACCGCACCCCGCTCTACGCCGAGTCGGGTGGCCAGATCGCCGACGCGGGCTGGATCTCCGGAACCGGCGCGGGCGAGTCGGCCAAGGCCGCCGTCACCGATGTGCAGAAGATCGCCAAGACGCTGTGGGTGCACCGGGTGAACGTCGAGTCCGGCGAGTTCGTCGAGGGTGACACCGTGGTCGCCGCCGTCGACCCGAAGTGGCGCCGCGGCGCCACCCAGGGCCACTCCGGCACCCATATGGTGCACGCCGCGCTGCGACAGGTGTTGGGGCCCAATGCCGTTCAGGCCGGCTCGCTGAACCGGCCGGGTTATCTCCGGTTCGACTTCAACTGGCAGGGTCCGCTGTCGGAGGAACAGCGCACCCAGGTGGAGGAGGTCACCAACGAGGCGGTGGAGGCCGACTTCCCGGTCAACACCTTCACCACCGCTTTGGAGAAGGCCAAGGCCATGGGCGCGATGGCGATGTTCGGTGAGCAGTACCCCGACGAGGTCCGGGTGGTCGAGATTGGTGGGCCGTTCTCGCTGGAACTCTGCGGCGGCACCCACGTGCACAACTCGGCGCAGATTGGACCGGTCACCATCCTGGGCGAGTCCTCGGTCGGTTCGGGTGTGCGCCGCGTCGAGGCCTACGTGGGGCTGGACTCCTTCCGGCACCTGGCCAAAGAACGCGCGCTGATGGCCGGGCTGGCGTCCTCGCTGAAGGTGCCCTCCGATGAGGTGCCCGCCCGGGTGGCCAACCTCGTCGACCGGCTCAGGACCGCCGAGAAGGAACTCGAACGGATGCGACTCGCCACGGCCCGCGCCGCGGCGGCAAATGCGGCGGCGGGTGCCGAGCAGGTGGGTAAGGTCCGTGTCGTGGCGCAGCGGATGGCGGCGGGCATGACCGCCGGTGACCTTCGATCGCTGGTCGGGGACGTCCGCGGCAAGATGGGCTCGGAGCCGGCCGCCGTGGTGCTGATCGCGGAGGGCCCCGACTCCGACGGTGACAGCACAGTTCCGTTCGTCGTGGCGGTCAACGCCGCCGCCCAGGATGCGGGTCTGCGGGCCAACGACCTGATCAAGCCCCTCGCCGCGGCGGTGGACGGGCGCGGTGGCGGAAAGGCCGACCTGGCCCAGGGCTCGGGCAGGAACGCGGCCGGGATCGACGCGGCGCTCGCCGCGGTTCGCGCCGAGATCGCCCGGAGCTAGCGCCTCGTGCTTTCGGCGAACCGCGTGCCCGATCGGCCCGGCGTGGACGACCCAGGTCGTGGCCGCCGGCTCGGCATCGACGTCGGCACCGTGCGAATCGGGGTCGCGGTCAGCGATCCGGACGGCATCCTGGCCACCCCGGTCGAGACCGTCCGCCGCGACGCCAAGCACCTGCGCAGGCTCACCGCCCTCGTCGACGAGTACGAGGCGGTGGAGGTGGTCGTCGGACTGCCCCGCACCCTGGCCGACCGCGCCGGAGCCTCGGCCCAGGACGCCATCGCGGTCGCCGATTCATTGGCCGCCAAGATCGAGGTGCCGGTCCGCCTCGCCGACGAGCGGCTGACCACGGTCAGCGCCGCCCGGTCGCTGCGCGACGCCGGCGTGCGCGCCAAGGCCCAACGCGGCGTCATCGACCAAGCCGCCGCCGTTGCGATCCTGCAGGGCTGGCTCGACCAACGCCGCAACGCGGCGCCGACGCGTGCGGAGGACGACGATGTCTGACGAGTTCGACTACGAGCGAACCGATTCCGAGCGCGCCGAGCCGGTGCAGGTCGGGGCGCCCCGGCGCCGGATGAGCAAGCTGGAACGAATCCGGGCCCGCCGCACCCACACCCGGCGGCGGATCGTCGCCGCGGCGGCGGTCGCGGTGCTGGCGGCCATCGTGCTTGCCGTGATTCTGCTGGGCACCAACATCTTTCATGGTGGCGGCGGCAGTGACTACGCCGGCGACGGCAAGGACGACATCGTCATCCAGGTCCACGACGGCGACTCCACCACCCAGATCGCGCAGACCCTGCGGGACCGGGGTGTGGTGGCCAACGTGAAGTCGTTCGTCGACGCGGCGAAGGACAACTCGGCGATCGCGGCTATCCAACCCGGCTTCTACAAGATGCGCACCGAGATGTCGGCGTCGGCGGCGGTGCAGCGGCTCGCCGACCCCGGCACCCGGGTGGGCAAGCTGGTGATCCCGGAGGGCAGGCAACTCGACGACGTCAAGGCCGTCGGCTCCGACAAGACCACCGACGGCATCTTCACGCTGATCGCCGAGGCCAGCTGCGTCGAGCTGAACGGCCAGCGCAAGTGCGCCGTCACCGCCGACGACGTCCGCAAGTCGGCCGGCCAGGCCGATCCGTCGGCGCTCAACGTGCCGGACTGGGCGATCAAACCGGTTACCGCGCTTGGCAACAACCACCGCAGGCTCGAGGGACTGATCGCTCCGGGCGCGTGGAACGTCGACCCGTCCGGCTCGGCTCAGCAGATCCTGGCCACCCTGGTCGCCGAGAGCGCCGACCACTACGTCACGGGCGGTCTGCTGGATACCGCGACGGCGATGAACATGTCGCCCTACGAGATCCTGATCGTCGGCTCGCTGGTGCAGCGGGAGGCCAAGCCGAACGATTTCGCCAAGGTCGCCCGCGTCATCTACAACCGGCTGGCCGCGCCGCAGCGTCTCGAGTTCGACTCCACGGTGAACTACCCGCTGGACCGCCAGGAGGTCGCCACCACCGACGCCGACCGTGCCCAGGTGACACCGTGGAACACCTACGCCTCCGATGGGCTGCCCGCCACGCCGATCTGCTCGCCGGGCGACGAGGCGCTGGCCGCGGCCGAGCGCCCCGAACCGGGGGACTGGCTGTACTTCGTCACGGTGGACATGGACGGCACCACGCTGTTCACCAAGGACTATCCGCAGCACCTGGCCAACATCGAGCTGGCGCGACGCAACGGTGTGCTCGACTCCGCGCGATGAACGAAGTGAAGAGCGCAATGTGGTTCCGCGCGATGAACGAAGTGAAGAGCGCAATGCAGACCCGGCGCGATAGCCCGAGATGAACGAAGTGACCGCGGCGCGCAAGGCGGCGGTGCTGGGTTCGCCCGTCGCGCACTCGAGATCTCCGCAATTGCACCTGGCGGCGTACCGGGCGCTGGGCCTCGACGACTGGACCTATGACCGCATCGAGTGCACCGCCGACGAATTGCCCGCTCTTGTGGCCGGATTCGGGCCGGAGTGGGTCGGTGTGTCGGTGACGATGCCGGGCAAGTTCGCCGCGCTGCGGTTCGCCGACGAACGCAGTGCCCGCGCCGAACTCATTGGCTCGGCCAACACGCTGGTGCGCACCGAACACGGCTGGCGAGCCGACAACACCGACGTCGACGGTGTCGCCGGCGCGCTGGGAGACGTCCGTAACCTGCGCCGGGCCGTCGTGCTCGGCTCGGGCGGTACCGCGCCGGCCGCCATCGTCGCGCTGGCCGGCCTGGGCGTCACCACGATCACCGTGGTGGCCCGCAACCCGGAGAAGGCGGCCCGGCTACTCGATCTCGCTTCGAAGGTCGGTGTCGCCGCCACCTACGTCGAACTCGGCAGCCCAGACCTCGCCGCGGTGGTCGACCGGGCCGATGTCCTGGTGAGCACCGTCCCGGCCGACGTCGCGGGCCGACACGCGACCACGTTCGCTCGGGTCCCGGTGTTGCTGGACGCCATCTACGACCCGTGGCCCACACCGCTGGCCGACGCCGTCGCGGGGGCGGGCGGGCAGGTTATCGGCGGCCTGCAGATGCTGCTGCATCAGGCCTTCAGCCAGGTCGAACAATTCACAGGCCGGCAGGCGCCGCGCGCACAGATGGCGGCCGCGCTGGGCTAACGTCCCGGCATGGGCCTGCTCGGCTGCGGTGCGCTGCTCGCCTGGGCGACCGCGTTGAGTTTCTTCGACATTCGGGAGCGACGGCTGCCCAACGCGTTGACCCTGTCCGGCGCGGCCGTCCTGCTCGTGGTGGCGGTCGGCACCGGCCACGGGGCGACGGCCCTGGCGGGTGCGCTGGGGCTGTCCGGGCTGTATCTCGTCGTCCACCTTGCGGCACCGGCAGCGCTGGGCGCCGGTGACGTCAAACTGGCGCTCGGCTGCGGTGCGCTGACGGGTGCGCTGGGTACCGAGGTATGGGTGCTGGCCGCAGTCGGCGCGCCGCTGCTGACCGCGGTGGCCGGGGTGCTCGCCGCGCTCCGGGGCCGGAGCGCTGTTCCGCACGGTCCGTCGATGTGCGCGGCAACCCTGGGCGCCGCCCTGCTCCCGCTGCTCTGACGGCTCACCAACCGGGCTGGGCCCCACCTTGTTCATCCGCCCACATGGCGGCGGTCGTCACGCCCGTGTCGTCTCCGTCGGTGACGTCGGGGGTGAACTCGTCGGGTGTCAGCGGCCGCGGCCGCTCCTCGTCGGGGGCCTGCTGGGCTCGCCAGTCCCGCGCGACCAGGACCAGGCCCGCCACGGACAGCGCCACCACCGCCCCGGCGAGGTAGACGTTGGCACTGAACAGCGCGGCCAGGAACACCACACAATCGCCGGCGGCGACGATGACGGCGTTGCGCATATGTCCTCCCTTGCCCGCCGGGTTACCCCGTCCACCGCGGCCGAACACTCGACGCCGCCGGCGGCGAGACCCAGCAGATTGGGTCCCGCGTGTCTCACATGGGAAGATGGGACGCGTGTTGCGATGGACGACCGCCGGGGAATCGCACGGCCGCGCGCTGGTGGCCGTGGTCGAGGGCATGGTCGCGGGCGTGCACGTCACCTCCACCGACATCGCCGATCAGCTGGCCCGGCGCCGACTCGGGTACGGCCGCGGCGCCCGGATGAAGTTCGAGCAGGATCAGGTGACGATGCTGGCCGGGGTGCGGCACGGCAGCACGCTGGGCGGCCCCATCGCCATCGAAATCGGCAACTCCGAGTGGCCCAAGTGGGATGTCGTGATGGCCGCCGACCCGGTTGCCACGGACGCGCTCGATGTCGCCCGGAATGCGCCGCTGACCCGGCCCCGGCCCGGTCACGCCGACTACGCCGGCATGCTCAAGTACGGCTTCGACGACGCCCGCCCGGTGCTGGAACGCGCCAGCGCCCGGGAGACCGCGGCCCGCGTCGCGGCGGGCACCGTGGCGCGGGCGTTCCTGCGCCAGGCGCTGGGCGTCGAGGTGGTGTCGCACGTGATCTCGATCGGCGCGTCGGAGCCCTACGCCGGTCCGCCGCCGAACGCCGGCGATCTGCCCGGTATCGACGACAGCCCGGTGCGGGCCTTCGACGCCGCGGCCGAGGCGGCGATGATCGCCGAGATCGAGGCCGCCAAGAAGGACGGTGACACGCTCGGCGGGGTCGTCGAGGTGGTCGCCCACGGGCTGCCGATCGGGCTGGGGTCGTTCACCAGCGGCGACAACCGCCTCGACAGCCAGTTGGCCGGCGCCGTCATGGGCATCCAGGCGATCAAGGGTGTGGAGATCGGCGACGGTTTCGAGACCGCCCGCCGCCGCGGCAGCGCCGCCCACGACGAGATGTATCCCGGCCCCGACGGCGTCGTCCGGTCCACCAACCGGGCCGGCGGCCTGGAGGGCGGCATGACCAACGGCCAGCCGCTGCGGGTGCGCGCCGCGATGAAGCCGATCTCCACCGTCCCGCGCGCCCTGGCCACCGTGGACATGGCCACCGGCGAGGAGGCCGTCGCCATCCATCAGCGCTCCGACGTCTGCGCCGTGCCCGCCGCCGCCGTGGTGGTCGAGACCATGGTGGCGCTGGTGCTGGCCCGGGCCGTGCTGGAGAAGTTCGGCGGCGACTCGCTGGCCGAGACGCGCCGCAACATCGACGGCTACCTGCAGGCGGTGGCGCACCAGTCCCCGTCGGAGTCGATCCGGGCGTCGGGGTAACGCCATGACACCCAGGGCCGTTCTCGTCGGCTTGCCCGGGTCGGGGAAGTCGACCATCGGGCGCCGCCTCGCCAAGGCGATGGGGCTGACGCTGCTCGACACCGATGCCGCAATCGAGTCGAAGACCGGCCGCACCGTCGCCGACATCTTCGCCGCCGACGGTGAACCGGGCTTCCGCCGCATCGAGGAACAGGTGATTCGCGACGCCCTGCGAACCCACGACGGCATCCTGTCGTTGGGTGGGGGCGCGGTGACCACCCCGGGGGTGCGGGAGGCACTGGCCGGCCAGACCGTGGTCTACCTGGAGATCAGTGCCGCCGAAGGGGTGCGCCGCACCGGCGGCAACACCGTCCGCCCGCTGCTGGCCGGCCCGGACCGAGCCGAGAAGTACCGGGAGCTGATGAACGAGCGGATCCCGCTGTATCGGCGGGTGGCCACGATCCGGGTCAACACCAACCGGCGCAACCCCGGCGCGGTGGTCCGCTACATCGTGTCCCGGCTGGAGAACCCGCAGCCGCCGCGCCGCCGGCGACCGCCGTGGCGCCGGTCCGCGCAGCCGCCACTACCAGAGCGCACCGCCCTCGCACCGCCGCCGCCGGAGAGCGGCACCGCGGTCGATTCCGCGCCGGTCACCCCGGCCACCCCGGCCACCCTGGCCGCGCGGCGCGCCGGAGTCCGCAAATGACGACGATCACGCCGGGCGCGCCGGTCGTCGTCGAGGTGGCCGTCGACCCGCCGTATCCCGTCATCATCGGCACCGGACTGCTCGGCGAACTCGGCGAACTACTCGGCGGCAGGCACAAGGTCGCCATCCTGCACCAGCCGGTGCTCGCACAGACCGCCGAGGCGATCCGAAACCATTTGGTGGACAAGGGCGTCGATGCCCACCGCATCGAAATCCCGGACGCCGAAGCGGGTAAGGACCTGTCGGTCGTCGGCTTCATCTGGGAAGTGTTGGGCCGCATCGGGATCGGCCGCAAGGACGCGATCGTCAGCCTGGGTGGCGGGGCGGCCACCGACGTCGCCGGATTCGCCGCCGCCACCTGGCTGCGCGGCGTCGACATCGTGCATGTGCCGACCACCCTGCTGGGCATGGTCGACGCCGCGGTCGGCGGTAAGACCGGGATCAACACCGACGCCGGCAAGAACCTGGTCGGCGCGTTCCACCAGCCCGCCGCCGTGCTCGTCGACCTCGCCACCCTCGAAACGCTGCCGCCCAACGAGCTGGTCGCCGGTATGGCCGAGATCGTCAAGGCCGGCTTCATCGCCGACCCGCGGATCCTCGAACTCATCGAGGCCGACCCGCAGGCCGCAGTGGACCCGGCCGGGGCCGTGCTGCCCGAGCTGATCCGGCGGGCCATCACGGTCAAGGCCGAGGTGGTGGCCGCCGACGAGAAGGAGTCCGCGCTGCGGGAGATCCTCAACTACGGCCACACCCTGGCGCACGCCATCGAACGCCGCGAGCAGTACCGGTGGCGGCACGGCGCCGCGGTATCGGTGGGCCTGGTGTTCGCTGCCGAACTGGGCCGGCTGGCCGGCCGCCTCGACGATGCGACCGCCGACCGGCACCGCGCCGTGCTGACCGCGCTGGGACTGCCGGTCAGCTACGACGCCGACGCGCTGCCCCAGTTGCTGGAGTACATGGCCGGCGACAAGAAGACCCGCTCGGGGGTGCTGCGCTTCGTGGTGCTCGACGGGCTGGCCAAACCCGGCCGCCTGGAGGGTCCGGATCCGGCGCTGCTGGCGGCGGCCTACGCGGAGGTGGGAACGCGATGACGACGGTGCTGGTGCTCAACGGCCCCAACCTGGGCCGGCTCGGCCGCCGCGAGCCGGAGGTGTACGGCGCCACCACGCACGAGGACCTGGTCGGCCTGATCGAAGCCGAGGCCGCCGAGCTGGGTCTGACCGCGGTGGTGCGGCAGAGCGACAGCGAAGCGCAGCTGCTGGACTGGATCCATGCGGCCGCCGACGCCGGGGACCCGGTGATCATCAACGCCGGTGGGTTCACCCACACCTCGATCGCCCTGCGCGACGCCTGCGCCGAACTGCGCGCGCCGCTGATCGAGGTGCACATCTCCAATGTGCATGCGCGCGAAGAGTTTCGGCACCACTCGTATCTCAGCGGGGTGGCGACCGGGGTGATCGTGGGGCTCGGCGTGCAGGGCTACCTGTTGGCGCTGCGCTACCTGGCGACGCTCGACACCCGCTCGGACTAGCGATCTTCGGAGCTGGCCACCGAGTAGCAGATCGCGGTGGAAACCACCGAGGGCACCACGAAGGTGAGGACGAGCACGGCCACCACGGCGCCGGTGTTCGGCACCGTCAGCCACTCCTTGGGGAAGCGGGCCAGGCTCATCACCAGCCAGCACCCGACCACCGCCAGCCCGAGGATGCCGATCGAGGCGACCTTGACCGAGCGCAGCGCGACCTCGGTCGGTGAGCCGGTGTCGCGCAGCGAGCGCCGCAGCGATTTGGTCCGCAGGTAGACCAGCGCGAGGTCGACGGCGATGATCAGCGCCGCCGACGTCGTGATCAAGCCGACGACCCATAGTTCGGGACGCTCGCCGAACATGAAGTGCAGGTAGTCGATCGATGTCTCGCTGAGCACCAGCGTCATGGTCATCGCCGAGGCGAACGTCAGCCAGCCGCCCAGGTCGGCCAGGAAGCAGTAGGCGGCGACATCGGAATCCGGTTCGGCCACCTTGTTCACCGCGTGGCTGGCCAGCATCCAGCCCAGCCCACCGAACAACGCGGTGGTGCCCGCCGCCAGCATGCCGGTCGACACGGCACCCTGTGTCCACGCGATGGCGCAGATGCCCCGGCGGTCGCCGTCGTCGGGAACCACGGTGCCGGTCATGATGCTGAACACGAAGCTGTCCAGCATGAGGATCAGCACCGCCGAGGCGAACAGCGCCAGGGTGTGGACGCCCTCGCGGCTGTTGCGGTCGAACAGCAGCGCGATCGCGGTGATCAGGAAGCCCCCGAGGACTCCGGCGAGCTGCGATACCGATGACGCCGAGGTCAGCATGCTCCACTGGTCGGAGCTGCAATTCGGGTCGGGATTCACCAGTGCCTGGCCGGTGGGGCGGGGCCGGTGCGCGGGCTAGCTCTTGCGGTCCTCGTCGTCGCGCTCCGCCGTCGCGACGGCGGAGGTGTGCTCCTCGGCCGCGGCGGCCGAACCGCCGGCCAGCCCGGGGATCGGGCCGGTCTTGGCGTCGTCGTCGCGCACGGCGTCGAACACGTCGGTCTGGTCGTCGGTGATCCGGCGCCGCACGAACGGCGGCCGCTTGCGGTCCACCAGCCAGCGGCCGATGGCGACGGCGGCGACGGCGGGGATGAACACCACCAGCGCGGTGAAGGCCGCGAACGTGGTGAGTTCGCTGACCAGGCCCTCGGCGTAGAGGTTGCGGTACACCAGCGAGATCAGCCAGGCGACGAACCCGCTGAGGACGCCGGCCACCAGGCCGGCCAGCAGCCAGGTCATGGCCAGATCGCGGCGCCGGTCCGGGTCTTCCTGGATCTCGGCGTCGGCGCGGCCGTCGAACAGGCCCCAGACGAACGCCGCGATGCCGAACAGAACGACCAGCACGATGCTGATCAATCCGGCCTTGGTCTCGTACATGTTGATCAACGTCCCCTGTACCAGCCGGACGACGACCATGCCCACCGCGAATAGCAACCCACGCAACAACCACGACCTCATGGGGCATCAGCGTAGCGAGTACCGTCAGCAACCGTGACACATTCCCAACGCCGGGTCCGGCTGGCCGCCCGACTCGCGGCGGACGGATTGGACGCGCTGCTGGTCAGCGACCTGGTCAACGTGCGCTACCTGTCCGGTTTCACCGGCTCGAACGCGGCGCTGATCGTGTTCGCGGGCGACACACCCGACGTTCTGGCCACCGACGCCCGCTACCGGACCCAGGCGGCGCGCCAGGCGCCCGACCTGGAAGCGGCCATCGAGCGGGCGTGCGGGCGTCACCTGATCGCGCGCGCCGTCGCCGCAGGGGCGGCCCGCATCGGGTTCGAGAGCCACATCGTGACCGTCGACGGATTCGACGCCCTCGCCGGGGAACTGGACGGCGGAGCGGCCGAGCTGGTTCGGGCCTCCGGGCTGGTGGAGTCGCTGCGGGAGATCAAGGACGCCGGCGAGATCGCGTTGCTGAGACTGGCCTGCGAGGCCGCCGACGCAGCCCTGACCGACCTGGTGGACAACGGCGGCCTACGGCCCGGGCGGACCGAGCGCGCGGTGGGCCGCGAGCTCGAGGCGCTGATGCTCGACCACGGCGCCGACGGGCCGTCGTTCGAGACCATCGTGGCCGCCGGGGCGAACTCCGCCGTGCCGCATCACCGCCCGACCGACGCCGTCCTGGAAGCCGGTGACTTCGTCAAGATCGACTTCGGCGCGCTTGTCGGCGGCTACCACTCCGACATGACGCGAACGTTCGTCCTGGGCTCGGCGGCGGCCTGGCAGCGGGAGCTCTACCAGCTCGTCGCCGCGGCGCAGCTGGCCGGCCGGGAGGCGCTCGCGGTGGGCGCGACGCTCAGCGACGTCGACGCGGCGGCCCGGGAGGTCATCGCCGCCGCCGGCCACGCCGACCACTTCGGCCACGGCCTCGGCCACGGCGTCGGGCTGCAGATCCACGAAGCGCCCGGAATCAACTCCACGGCCGCCGGTACACTGCTTGCTGGCTCCGTGGTGACCGTGGAACCCGGTGTCTACCTGCCCGACCGTGGTGGTGTCCGCATCGAGGACACCCTGGTCGTCGGCGAGCGTGGCCCTGAACTGCTGACCCGGTTCCCCAAGGAACTGGCGATTCTGACTAGCTAGGAGAACGACCCACCGTGGCATCAACTGCCGATTTCAAGAACGGCCTCGTGCTGAACATCGACGGCCAGCTCTGGACCATCATCGAGTTCCAGCATGTCAAGCCCGGTAAGGGACCGGCCTTCGTGCGCACCAAGCTCAAGAACGTGCTCTCCGGCAAGGTGGTCGACAAGACCTACAACGCCGGGGTGAAGGTGGAGACCGCCACCGTCGACCGGCGCGACGCCACCTACCTGTACAAGGACGGCAGCGACTTCGTGTTCATGGACAGCGAGGACTACGAGCAGCACCCGCTCCCGGACTCGCTGGTCGGCGACGCCGCCCGGTTCCTGCTCGAGGGCATGCCGGTGCAGATCGCCTTCAACGAGGGCGCGGCGCTGTACCTGGAGCTGCCGGTGACCGTCGAGCTCGAGGTCACCCACACCGAGCCGGGTCTGCAGGGCGACCGCTCCAGCGCGGGCACCAAGCCGGCGACCCTGGAGACTGGCGCCGAAATCCAGGTGCCGCTGTTCATCAACACCGGCGACAAGCTCAAGGTGGATTCCCGCGACGGCAGCTACCTGGGGCGCGTCAATGCCTGACGGCCGCGCCGGCCGCGTGAACGCCTGACGATGGCGGACCGCAAGGCACACGGGGGCCGGCATCAGGCCCGCAAGCGCGCCGTGGACCTGCTCTTCGAGGCCGAGGCCCGGGGCATGACCGCGGCGGACGCCGCCGACGCCCGCAACGCGCTGGCCGAGACCAATTCCGACATCGCGCCGCTGAACCCGTACACGGTGGCGGTGGCCCGAGGGGTCACCGAGCACGCCGCGCACATCGACGAGCTGATCGCCTCGCACCTGCAGGGCTGGACCCTGGAGAGGCTGCCCGCCGTGGACCGCGCCGTGCTGCGGGTTGCCGTGTGGGAACTGCTGCACGCCGAGGACGTCCCGGAACCGGTCGCCGTCGACGAGGCGGTGGAGCTGGCCAAGGAACTGTCCACCGACGAGTCGCCGGCCTTCGTCAACGGCGTGCTGGGCCAGGTGATGCTGGTGACCCCGCAGATCCGCGCGGCCGCGGCGGCGGTACGTGGCGCGGTCGGCGGCAGCGCTCCCGACGCGTAACGTCGCCACCATGGACGCCGAACAGCATTTCGCCACCCTCGCGTCGGTCTGGGACGACCAGGCCGAGGCGCTGGACGCGTCGATGGGGGAGCACGGGTCGGCCGCGCGTACCGCTCTCGCCGCCGCCCCCGGCGAACGGATCGTCGACATCGGTTGCGGGCCCGGACTTTCGGCGGCGGCGCTGGGTGCCGCGGTGGCCCCGGACGGTTGGATCGCCGCCGTGGACATCGTGCCGCAGATGGCCGAGGCCGCCCGCCGTCGGCTGGCGGCTGCCGGGATCTCCGGTGCCGCATTCACCGCCGATGCCGGCACCGCCGACCTGATCGCCGTTGCCGGGCAGGGCAGGGCGTTCGATGCGGTCCACTCCCGGTTCGGGCTGATGTTCTTCCCGGCGCCGAAGCCGGCCTTCGCCAACATCTTTCGGGCGCTCCGGCCGGGTGGCCGGTTGGCCGCCTCGGTGTGGGGACATCTCGCCGACAACCCGTGGATGGAGCTGACCACCGCGACGGCCACCCAGGCGCTCGGAGTCGACCGAGCGCCGCTTCCGGAGCCGGGGCGCCCGGGCCCGTTCTCGTTGGCCGACCCGGATTCGACCGCGGCGCTGTTCATGGGGGCCGGTTTCGACCGCGTCGTCATCGAACCGGTGAGCGCGCCGTTCCTGTTCCCCGGCGACGGCTCCGAGGCGGCCGCCCGCGTGCTGAGCGCGGGCCCACTCGGCGCGGCGTTCCTCGCGGCGTCGGACAGCCAGCGCGCCGACGTCATCGGTGCGATCGTCGCCGCCCTCGAACGGCACCGCGGCGCCGAGGGGATCACGGTGCCCGCGGCGTCGTGGTGCATCACCGCCCGTCGACCCTGAACCGGGGCCGCAGACGGTAGCGTCGGCCCGGTGTTGACCGTCTCGGACGACTTCGTGACCCGGCTTGCGCAGCGCGCCGCGGAGGCCGAAGACCTGCGCCGGCTGCCGGATGCCACCATCGCCGACTTCCGGGCCGAGGGGATGGGCCGGCTGCTGCTGCCCGCCCGCTACGGCGGTGAGCAGGCGCCGTTCAGCGCGATCCTCGAACCGGTGCGCCGGATGGCCCACGGCTGCGCGTCGAGTGCCTGGACCCTCGGCTTCTATATCCTGCACAACTGGATGCTGGCGCTTTTCGACGAGCGGGCCCAGGACGAGGTGTTCACCGACGGGCCGGTGCTGTGCCCGGCCCCCCTGGCGCCGACCGGTCGCGGCCTGCCGGTCGAGGGCGGGGTGCGGCTCTCGGGGCGCTGGTCGTGGGCGACCGGGATCATGGCCGCCGACTGGGTAATGGTCGGCGCGCTGTGTGGACCCGATGACGAGATGTACCCGGCGCTGGCGCTGCTGCCCGCCGATCAGGTCCGGGTGGAGGACGTGTGGCACACCGCGGGGATGCGGGCCACCGGTTCCAATGACGTCGTCGTCGACGACGTCATGGTCCCCGAGCAACGGCTGGTCAAGGTCGCCGACATCTACGCGGGAACCGCGCCGGGCGCCGCACTGCACGGGGCGGCGACCTACCGCTGGCCGATGGTGCCGGCGCTTGCGCTGGTCGCATCGATGCCGGCGCTGGGCGCCGCCGAGCATGTCGCCGACGTGTTCGCCGCCCGGCTGGGGGAGCGGGTGCTGGCGTACTCCGGTGTGGCGCAGAAACAACAGCCCGCCGCGCAGATCCGGCTCGGTGATGCCCGGGTGCGGTTGCGCGCCCTCGACGGGCTGCTGCGCGAGACCGTGGCGACCCTGGAGTCGATGGTGGCCGACGGCGCCCGCATCCCGCGCGCCGTCCGTGCCAGGGCCCGGGTGGCCGCCGCGCACATCGTGCACGAGTCCCGTTCGGTCATCGCCGACCTGCTCGAATCATCCGGTGCCAGTGCACAATTCCTCGACAGCCCGCTGCAGCGGGCCAAGCGCGACGTCGACGTCATCTCGGGCCACGTGGTGTTCGACTACGACGTGAGCCGTGAGCTGGCCGGCGCACTGGAGATCGGCGTGCCGATCTCCCCGATCGCGATGGTCTAGAGGCCGAGCGCGCCGTAGGTGCGCCGGACGAACCGCGGCTGCACCGACTGCAGCCTGGCCAGGGACGTGTTGCCTGCCACCGCCGCCGCGGCCGACGTCAGGTCCGGGTAGTTCTGAATCTTGTAGATCAGGATCAGGTCGTTGGCCGGGTCGGCCTGCCACCACGTCCCGTAGGCGCCGGGCCAGCTGAACGTGCCCAGCCCGCCCGGGCCGAACAGCGGCGCGGACTTGGCCGGATCGGTGATCACCGACAGGTTCAGCCCGAAACCGCGGCCGATCCAGTACGGCATGCCCAGGAACGGCTGGCGCTTCTGCTCCTCGGTCAGCCGATCGGTACGCATCAGCCGGACCGACTCCTCCGACAGCACCCGCACACCGTCGACTTCGCCGCCGCCCAACAGCATTCGCACGAACCGCAGGTAGTCGTCGACGGTGGACACCAGGCCGGCCCCGCCCTGACAGAAGCGGGGCTCGGTGACCGGGATCGGACCCATCGCGTCGTCCCGCAGACCGCTCTGCTCGTCGAGCCGGTACATCGTCGCCGTCCGGCCTCTCTTGTCCGGCGAGATGAAGAAGCCGGTGTCGGGCATGCCGAGGGGTTCGAAGATCCGCTCGGAGAGCACGGCGTGCAGCGGCTTGCCCTCGATGCGGGACAACGCGATGCCGAGCACTTCGGTGGCGTGGCTGTAGGTCAGTCGCTCGCCGGGCTGGTGCACCAGTGGAAGCGCGGCGACCTCGGTCAGCCAGTGGTCCTGGTCCTGGCGCAGCGAGAGTTGGCCGTAGGCGCGGCTGAGCGGACCGAGCACGGAGAACACGTAGGCCAGCCCGCTGCGGTGGGTCATCAGGTCGTCGATGGTGATCGGCCGCTGCGCGGCCACGGTGCGGTCCAGCGGGCCGGTCGGATCGACCAGGACCCGCACGTCGGCCAGTTCGGGCAGCCACCGGGCGACCGGATCGGACAGCGCGAGCTTGCCCTCCTCGACCAGGCTCATCGCGGCCGCCACCGTCACCGGCTTGGTCATCGAGGCGATTCGGAAGATGGTGTCGCGCTGCATGGGCAGCTTGGCCTGGAGGTCCCGGTGGCCGATCTCGTTGACCTGCAGCACTTTTCCGCCCTGCCACACCAGGGTCACGGCACCGGCCAGTAGCCCGGCCTCCACCGCCTGCACGATCGAGGTGCGGTTGTCCGCGAGATTCACCGGGAGGAGTCTACTGGCCGGCTTTCGGCGGTCACGCACCAGAAGGACATCTCGTCGTCGCCGCCGTCGGCGGGCCGGTGCACCGTCACCGGTTCCAGCGTCACCACCGTCCAGCCGCCGCCGTCGAGGGCCGCGCGCAACGCGGCCTCGCCGACGCCGATCTCGCGGTCCGGGTCGGCGTCGGAGAAACACGTCATCAGCAGCCGGGCGCCGGGCCGTGCGGCCCGATGGGCGGCCCGAAGGTAGGCGGCCTTGGCCCAGTCGGCCAGGCAGTGGAACATCCCGCTGTCGACGATGGTGTCGAAGTCGTCGTCGTAACCGGCCAGTTCGGTGGCGTCGGCCACCGCGAACTTCACCTCGACGCCGGCGTCGTGGGCGCGCCGTTCGGCGGTGATCAGCGCGGTGGGCGAGATGTCCAGGGCGGTGACCCGGTGGCCGTGGCGCGCCAGATAGATGGCGTTGTCACCCAGGCCGCAGCCGATGTCCAGCACGTCGCCGCGGATCAATCCCTGTTCCTGCCAGGTGATGACACTCTCCTTGGGGGCCTTGGAGTCCCAGGGCACGCTGTGGACGGCGGGCACTCCCTCGGCCGGGCTCTCACCCCGGTAGAGGGCGTCGAAATCCCAGCGGTGCGGTTGCGGCGTGGTCACCACATCCACGCTAGCGCGGCCGGACAGGGTGCTAAGCTGCCCGACAGTTCGACATCCTTTAACGAGCCGTCCAGAGAGGCGGAGAAGGAGGTCAGGGTCGCCTCGTGGGCTCGCCAGGCACCGACCGGGAGCTGATGTCCGCAGCGGACGTCGGCCGAACCGTCTCCCGTATCGCTCATCAGATCATCGAAAAGACCGCGCTCGACGGTCCGGACGCACCGCACGTCATCCTGCTCGGCATCCCCACCCGCGGCGTCACGCTGGCGAATCGGCTGGCCGCCAAGATCAACGAGTTCTCCGGGGTCACCGTCGCGCGCGGCGGCCTGGACATCACGCTCTATCGCGACGACCTGGACTTCAAGCCGCCCCGTGCGCTGGAGGAGACCTCCATCCCGGCCGGCGGTATCGACGGCGCGCTGGTGATCCTCGTCGACGACGTGCTCTACACCGGGCGCTCGGTGCGTTCGGCGCTGGACGCCCTGCGTGACATCGGCAGGCCGAGGGCGGTGCAGCTGGCGGTGCTGGTGGACCGCGGCCACCGCGAGCTGCCGCTGCGGGCCGACTACGTCGGCAAGAACGTGCCGACCTCGCGCAGCGAGAACGTCAAGGTGCGACTCCTCGAGGACGACGACGTCGAGGGGATCTGGATCGCGCCTGAGGGAGGTCCCGCCCGATGAGCGCTTGCGCGAAGAGGAGACGGCCGCGATGAGCGCTTGCGCGAAGAGGAGATGGCCGCGATGAGCGCTTGCGCGAAGAGGAGATGGCCGCGATGAGCGCTTGCGCGAAGAGGAGATGGCGGCGATGACGATCAGGCATCTGCTGTCCGCCGCGGACCTGACCCGCGACGAGGCCACCGCGATCCTCGACAACGCCGACCGGTTCCAGCAGGCGCTGCTCGGCCGCGAGGTGAAGAAGCTCCCGACGCTGCGCGGGCGCACCGTGATCACGATGTTCTACGAGAACTCGACCCGCACCCGGGTGTCGTTCGAGGTCGCGGGCAAGTGGATGAGCGCCGACGTGATCAACGTCAGCTCGTCGGGGTCCTCGGTGTCCAAGGGCGAGTCGCTGCGCGACACCGCGCTGACGTTGCGGGCCGCCGGCGCCGACGCATTGATCATCCGGCACCCGGCGTCCGGGGCTGCCCAGCAGCTGGCGGAGTGGACGCTGGAGCCCGACGGTTCCGGGCCCAGCGTCATCAACGCCGGCGACGGCACCCACGAGCACCCCACCCAGGCGCTGCTCGACGCGCTGACCCTGCGCCAACGCCTCGGCGACATCGCGGGCCGCCGGGTGGTGATCGTCGGCGACGTCCTGCACAGCCGGGTGGCCCGCTCCAACGTGACCCTGCTCGACACCCTCGGCGCCGAGGTCGTGCTGGTCGCACCGCCGACGCTGTTGCCGGTGGGGGTCTCGGACTGGCCGGTGACCGTCTCGCATGATCTGGACGCCGAACTGCCCGCCGCCGACGCGGTGATGATGCTGCGGGTGCAGGCCGAGCGGATGAACGGCGGCTTCTTCCCGTCGACCCGGGAGTACTCGGTGCTCTACGGGCTCTCCGACAAGCGGCAGGCGCTGCTCCCCGGGCATGCGGTGGTGATGCACCCCGGGCCGATGCTGCGCGGCATGGAGATCTCGTTCTCGGTGGCCGACTCGACGCAATCGGCGGTGCTGCAACAGGTTTCCAACGGTGTGCACGTGCGGATGGCGGTGCTGTTCCATCTGCTCGTCGGCACGGACGAGGCGGTGACGGTATGAGTGGCCCGGTCCTGATCCGCGGCGTCCGCCGCTACGGCGAGGGTGAACAGGTCGACGTGCTGGTCGCCGACGGGCAGATCGCCGAGATCGGCCCGAAACTCGACGCTCCCGATGCCGCCGACGTCATCGACGCCACCGGTCAGATCCTGCTGCCCGGTTTCGTCGATCTGCACACCCACCTGCGCGAGCCGGGCCGCGAATACGCCGAGGATATCGAAACCGGCTCGGCCGCAGCGGCTCTCGGCGGATATACCGCGGTGTTCGCGATGGCCAACACCGACCCGGTGGCCGACAGCCCGGTGGTGACCGACCACGTCTGGCGGCGTGGCCAGCAGGTCGGCCTGGTCGACGTGCACCCGGTCGGCGCGGTCACGGTGGGGTTGGAGGGCAAGCAACTCACCGAGATGGGTTTGATGGCGGCCGGGGTGGCCCAGGTGAAGTTGTTCTCCGACGATGGCATCTGCGTGCACGACCCGCTGGTGATGCGCCGGGCGCTGGAGTACGCCAACGGGCTGGGGGTGCTGATCGCTCAGCACGCCGAGGAGCCGCGCCTGACGGTCGGGGCGGTCGCACATGAGGGACCCAACGCCGCCAAGCTGGGCCTCGCGGGCTGGCCGCGGGCGGCCGAGGAGTCGATCGTGGCCCGCGACGCGCTGCTGGCCCGCGACGCCGGCGCGCGGGTGCACATCTGCCACGCCTCGACGGCGGGGACGGTGGAGATCATCAAATGGGCCAAGCAGCAGGGGATTTCGATCAGCGCCGAGGTGACGCCGCACCATCTGCTGCTCGACGACAGCCGACTGGCCAGCTACGACGGGGTCAACCGGGTGAACCCACCGCTGCGGGAGGCCGCCGACACCCAGGCACTGCGCCGGGCGCTGGCCGACGGTGTGCTCGACTGCGTGGCCACCGACCACGCCCCGCACGCCGAGCACGAGAAGTGCTGCGAGTTCTCCAACGCCCGCCCCGGCATGCTCGGTCTGCAGACCGCGCTGTCGGTGGTGGTGCAGACCATGGTCGAGCCGGGCCTGTTGGACTGGCGTGGCGTGGCCCGGGTGATGAGTGAGAACCCGGCCCGCATCGTCGGCCTCGACGACCAGGGCCGTCCCCTCGAGGTGGGGGAACCGGCCAACCTCGTCATCGTCGACCCCGACGCCACCTGGATCGTGGAGGGCCGGGAGTTGGCCAGCCGGTCGGCCAACACGCCGTACGCGTCGATGACGCTGCCCGCCAGGGTGACCGCGACGCTGCTGCGCGGCACGGTGACCGCGCGGGACGGGAAGAGCCCGGCGGTATGAACACGCCCACCGCCGTCGCCTCGTTCGTCTTCGCCTTCGTGATCGTGTTGATCATCGGCGCGGTGATCCGGCGGATGCTGCGGGGCTGGCGGCACCGCGCGCAGCGCCAGGCCGAGCTGGTCGGCGAGGCGCCCGCCATGCCGGACCTGCTCGGCGCGGCCACCGTCGCACCCACCCGGGGCCTGTACCTCGGCAGCACCCTGGTGAATTCCAATGCCCTTCGGGAGCAAGGCGAATCGCCGGACTGGCTGGAGCGCATCGCGGTCGGTGACTGGGGCCACCGGTCCAAGGCGGTGTTGACGCGGTATCCGGAGGGCATTCTGCTCGAGCGATCCGGGGCCACCCCGATCTGGATCCCCCAGGACGCGCTGAGCGCCATCCGCACGGTGCGGGCGATGGCCGGCAAGGTGATACCGGGGCGCAACCCCGCAAAGCCCGAGTCGTCCGGCGGCATTCTGGCGATCCGGTGGCGGCTGCCGTCGGGCACCGAGATCGACACCGGGTTCCGGGGCGACGATCGCCGCGACTATGTGAGATGGACAGGAGAAGCAGCGTGACGGGGACAGCCCATCTCGTGCTCGAGGACGGCCGGATCTTCACCGGCACCGAGTACGGCGCCGTCGGCGAGACCCTCGGCGAGGCGGTGTTCTCCACCGGGATGTCCGGCTACCAGGAGACGCTGACCGACCCGAGCTATCACCGCCAGATCGTGGTGGCCACCGCCCCGCAGATCGGCAACACCGGCTGGAACCACGAGGACGCCGAGAGCCGCGGCGACAGGATCTGGGTGGCCGGCTACGCGGTGCGCGACCCGTCGCCACGGGCGTCGAACTGGCGGGCCACCGGAACGCTCGAGGACGAACTGCGCCGCCAACGCATCGTCGGCATCGCCGGGATCGACACCCGCGCGGTGGTGCGACACCTGCGGGACCGCGGGTCGATGAAGGCCGGCGTGTTCTCCGGTGCGGCCCTGGCCGACGCCGACGAACTGCTGCGCCGGGTGCGCAGCCAGCCGTCCATGCTGGGCGCCGACCTGGCCGGCGAGGTCAGCACGAGCGAGACCTACCTGGTGGAACCCGAAGGGCCCCAACGGTTCACCGTCGTGGCGCTGGACCTGGGCATCAAGACGAACACCCCGCGCAACTTCGCCCTGCGCGGCATCCGGACCCACGTGCTGCCGTCATCGGCCGGCTTCGAGCAGATCGCCGACATCAAGCCCGACGGGGTGTTCCTGTCCAACGGGCCGGGCGACCCGGCGACCGCCGACCACGTCGTCGCGGTCACCCGCGATGTCCTCGGCGCCGGGATCCCGTTGTTCGGAATTTGTTTCGGCAACCAGATCCTGGGCCGGGCGCTGGGGCGGTCCACTTACAAGATGGTGTTCGGCCACCGCGGCATCAACGTGCCGGTGATCGACCACGCCACCGGCAGCGTGGCGATCACCGCCCAGAACCACGGCTTCGCCCTCGAGGGTGAGGCCGGGGAACGCTTCGACACCGACTTCGGTCCGGCGGTCGTCAGCCACACCTGCGCCAACGACGGCGTCGTGGAGGGCATCAAACTCGTCGACGGGAGCGCCTTCTCGGTGCAGTACCACCCGGAGGCCGCCGCCGGCCCGCACGACGCCAACTACCTGTTCGACCAGTTCGTCGAGCTGATGGAGGGGAAGAAATGAGGCACCTCGCGGTCCGCCCCGCCGCGAGCGTGCGTGTCGCCACGCGACACGCCGCTGACATCGGGTCGTTCGCGCACACTCGCGCCGGAGGGAACTAATGCCACGCCGCACCGACCTCAACCACGTGCTGGTCATCGGCTCCGGGCCGATCGTCATCGGGCAGGCCTGCGAGTTCGACTACTCCGGCACCCAGGCCTGCCGGGTGTTGCGTGCCGAGGGCCTGACCGTCAGCCTGGTCAACTCCAACCCGGCCACCATCATGACCGACCCGGAGTACGCCGACTTCACCTATGTCGAGCCGATCACCCCCGCGTTCGTCGAGAAGGTCATCGCACAGCAGGCCCAGCGCGGCAACAAAGTCGACGCCCTACTGGCCACGCTGGGTGGTCAGACCGCGCTGAACACCGCCGTCGCCCTGTACGAGAACGGGGCGCTCGACCGCTACGGCGTCGAGTTGATCGGCGCCGACTTCGAGGCGATCCAGCGCGGCGAGGACCGGCAGCGGTTCAAGGACATCGTCGCCAAGGTCGGTGGTGAATCAGCCCGCAGCCGAGTGTGTTTCACGATGGCCGAGGTGCGCGAGACGGTCGCCGAACTGGGGCTGCCCGTGGTGGTCCGCCCGTCGTTCACCATGGGCGGGCTCGGGTCCGGGATGGCGCATTCGTTGGAAGACGTGGAGCGGATGGCCGGTGACGGGCTGGCCGCCTCGCCCAGCGCGAACGTGCTCATCGAGGAGTCCATCTACGGCTGGAAGGAATACGAACTCGAGCTGATGCGCGACGGCCGCGACAACGTCGTCGTCGTGTGTTCGATCGAGAACGTCGACCCGATGGGCGTGCACACCGGCGACTCGGTGACCGTCGCGCCGGCCATGACGCTGACCGACCGGGAATACCAGAAGATGCGCGACCTCGGCATCGCGATCCTGCGCGAAGTCGGCGTCGACACCGGCGGCTGCAACATCCAGTTCGCGGTCGACCCCAGTGACGGCCGGCTGATCGTCATCGAGATGAACCCGCGGGTGTCGCGTTCGAGTGCGCTGGCCTCGAAGGCCACCGGCTTCCCGATCGCCAAGATCGCGGCCAAGCTGGCGATCGGCTACACCCTCGACGAGATCGTCAACGACATCACCAAGGAGACCCCGGCCTGCTTCGAGCCGACGCTGGACTACGTGGTGGTCAAGGCGCCGCGGTTCGCCTTCGAGAAGTTCCCCGGCGCCGACCCGACGCTGACCACCACGATGAAGTCGGTCGGCGAGGCGATGTCGTTGGGCCGCAACTTCATCGAGGCCCTCGGCAAGGTGATGCGCTCGCTGGAGACCACCCGGGCCGGGTTCTGGACCGGCCCCGACGACGACGGCTGGGTCGAGGATGTGCTCAGCAGGCTGCGCACGCCGACCGAAGGCCGGCTGTACGACATCGAGCTGGCGCTGCGCCTGGGCGCCGACGTCGAACAGGTCGCCGAGGCCTCCGGGGTGGACCCGTGGTTCGTCGAGCAGATCAACGGGCTGGTGGCGCTGCGCCGCGAACTGATCGACGCCCCGGTGCTCGATGCGCAGCTGCTGCGCCGGGCCAAGCACAGCGGCCTGTCCGACCGTCAGATCGCCGCGCTGCGGCCGGAGCTGGCCGGCGAGACAGGGGTGCGGGCGTTGCGCAGCCGGCTGGGCATCCACCCGGTGTTCAAGACCGTCGACACCTGTGCGGCCGAGTTCGAGGCCAAGACGCCCTATCACTACTCCAGCTACGAACTCGACCCGGCCGCCGAGACGGAGGTGGCCCCGCAGGCCGACAGGCCGAAGGTGCTGATCCTCGGCTCAGGCCCCAACCGGATCGGGCAGGGCATCGAGTTCGACTACAGCTGCGTGCACGCCGCCACCACGCTCAGCCAGGTCGGGTTCGAGACGGTGATGGTCAACTGCAACCCGGAGACGGTGTCGACCGACTACGACACCGCCGACCGGCTGTACTTCGAGCCGCTGACGTTCGAGGACGTGCTCGAGGTGTACCGCGCCGAATCCCGCTCCGGCCAGGGCGGTCCCGGCGTCGTCGGGGTGATCGTCCAGCTCGGCGGCCAGACCCCGCTCGGACTGGCGCACCGGCTCGAGGAGGCGGGCGTTCCGATCGTCGGAACCCGGCCCGAGGCGATCGACCTCGCCGAGGACCGCGGACGCTTCGGTCAGGTGCTGACCAACGCCGGACTGCCCGCACCGAAGTTCGGCACCGCCACCAGCTTCGAGCAGGCGCGCGACATCGCCGCCAGGATCGGCTACCCGGTGCTGGTGCGGCCGTCCTACGTGCTCGGCGGGCGCGGTATGGAGATCGTCTACGACGAGAAGACGCTGCACGGTTACATCACCCGCGCCACCCAGCTCTCGCCGGAGCATCCGGTCCTGGTCGACCGCTTCCTCGAGGATGCCATCGAGATCGACGTCGACGCGCTCTGCGACGGCACCGAGGTCTACATCGGCGGGGTGATGGAGCACATCGAGGAGGCTGGTATCCACTCCGGAGACTCGGCCTGTGCGCTGCCGCCGGTCACATTGGGCCGCAGCGATATCGAGGCCGTGCGTAAGGCCACCGAGGCTATCGCCCACGGCGTCGGGGTGGTGGGCCTGCTCAACGTGCAGTACGCGCTCAAGGACGACGTGCTCTACGTGTTGGAGGCCAACCCCCGCGCCAGTCGGACCGTGCCGTTCGTGTCCAAAGCGACCGCGGTGCCGCTCGCCAAGGCCTGCGCCCGGATCATGCTGGGCGCCAGCATCTCCCAGCTTCGCGAGGAGGGTGTGCTCGACCGCACCGGCGACGGCGCCAACCCCGCCCCGAGCGTGCCGATCGCGGTCAAGGAGGCGGTGCTGCCGTTCCACCGGTTCCGCCGGGCCGACGGCTCGGGCGTCGACTCGCTGCTGGGCCCGGAGATGAAGTCCACCGGCGAGGTGATGGGCATCGACCACGACTTCGGCAGTGCGTTCGCCAAGAGCCAGACCGCGGCGTACGGGTCGCTGCCGATCGACGGCACGGTGTTCGTCTCGGTCGCCAACCGCGACAAGCGATCGTTGGTGTTCCCGGTCAAGCGCCTGGCCGACCTCGGGTTCCGGGTGCTGGCCACCGACGGTACCGCGGAGATGCTGCGCCGCAACGGCATTCCGTGCGACGTCGTGCGCAAGCACTTCGAGGAGCCGGGGGAGGGCAGGCCGGCGATGTCGGCCATCGACGCGATCCTGGCCGGCGAGGTCGACATGGTGATCAACACGCCCTACGGCAACTCCGGCCCCCGCATCGACGGCTACGAGATCCGGTCGGCGGCGGTGTCGATGAACATCCCGTGCATCACCACCGTCCAGGGCGCCTCGGCGGCCGTTCAGGGCATCGAGGCCGGGATCCGCGGCGACATCGACGTGCGCTCGCTGCAGGAGCTGCACGCGAGCCTCGGCCATGACTGAGGGTTTCGGCGCCCGGCTGAGCACCGCGATCGCCGTGCGCGGCCCGCTGTGCGTCGGCATCGACCCGCACCCGGAACTGTTGCGCGCCTGGGACCTGCCGGTCAGCGCCGACGGGCTGGCCCGGTTCTGCGACATCTGTGTGCAGGCCTACGCCGGGTTCGCGATCGCCAAGCCGCAGGTGGCGTTCTTCGAGGCCTACGGCTCGGCGGGTTTCGCGGTGCTGGAACGCACCACGGCCGCCCTGCGGGACGCCGGGGTGCTGGTGCTGGCCGACGCCAAACGTGGCGACATCGGCTCCACGATGGCCGCCTATGCGCAGGCCTGGGTGGGTGACGGACCGCTGGCCGCCGACGCCGTCACCGCATCGCCCTACCTCGGATTCGGTTCGCTGCAGCCGCTTCTCGACCTGGCCGCCGCCAACGGGCGCGGGGTCTTCGTGCTCGCCGCCACCTCCAACCCCGAGGGGGCTAGTGTCCAGTGTGCGCTCAGCGGCGCGCGCACCGTGGCGCAATCGGTCGTCGACGACGCCGCGGCGGTGAATCGGGCGGCCCTACCGCAGCCCGGATCGGTCGGCGTGGTCATCGGAGCCACCCTCGAGCAGGTGCCCGACGTCAGCGACCTAGGCGGCCCGGTGCTGGTGCCCGGCGTCGGCGCCCAGGGTGGCCGGCCGGAGGCGCTGGGCGGTCTCGGCGGCGCCCGGCCTGGTCAGCTACTTCCCGCGGTGTCCCGCGAAATACTGCGCGCCGGACCGGATTTCGCCGCGGTCCGGCGCGCAGGGGAGAAATTGCGCGACGAGGTCGCCTACCTCGCCTGAAAGCTAGGCCTTCGCCTTCTCGATCTCTGGATGGTGTGACCGGCCGACGTGGGCCTCGGCCCGCATCCGGTCGACCATGTGCGGATAGTGCAGCTCGAAGGCCGGCCGCTCGGAACGGATGGTCGGCAGCTCGGTGAAGTTGTGCCGCGGCGGCGGGCACGAGGTGGCCCACTCCAGCGAGTTGCCGTGGCCCCACGGGTCGTCGACGGTGACGACCTCGCCGTAGCGCCAGCTCTTGAAGATGTTCCAGGCGAACGGCAGGAGCGAGATACCGACGATGAACGCGCCGACCGAGGAGACGATGTTCAGCGTGGTGAACCCGTCGGTGGGCAGGTAGTCCGCGTAGCGGCGCGGCATGCCCTCGTCACCCAGCCAGTGCTGCACCAGGAAGGTGACGTTGAAGCCGATCATGGTGAGCCAGAAGTGCAGCTTGCCCAGCCGCTCGTCGAGCATCCGGCCGGTCATCTTCGGGAACCAGAAGTAGACGCCGGCATAGGTGGCGAACACGATCACGCCGAACAGCACGTAGTGGAAGTGCGCGATCACGAAATAGGTGTCGCTGACGTGGAAGTCCAGCGGCGGGCTGGCCAGCAGCACGCCGGACAGGCCACCGAGCAGGAAGGTGACCAGGAAGCCGAAGCTGAACAACATCGGTGTTTCGAACGTCAACTTGCCTCGCCACATGGTGCCGATCCAGTTGAAGAACTTGATCCCGGTGGGCACCGCGATCAGGAACGTCATGAACGAGAAGAACGGCAGCAGAACGGCTCCCGTGACGTACATGTGGTGCGCCCACACCGCCACCGAAAGCGCCGCGATGCTGATCGTCGCGTACACCAGGGTGCTGTAGCCGAAGATCGGCTTGCGGGCGAACACCGGGAAGATCTCCGAGACGATGCCGAAGAACGGCAACGCCAGCACGTACACCTCGGGATGGCCGAAGTACCAGAACAGGTGCTGGAACAGCGTCACACCGCCGTTGGCCGGGTCGTAGATGTGCGCCCCGAGCCTGCGGTCGGCGGCCAGGCCGAAGGCGGCCGCGGTCAGCAGCGGGAAGATCAGCAGCACCAGGATCGAGGTGACGAAGATGTTCCAGGTGAAGATCGGCATCCGGAACATCGTCATGCCCGGGCAGCGCATGCACACCACGGTGGTGATCATGTTGACCGCACCCAGGATGGTGCCCAGGCCACCGACGGCGACGCCCAGGATCCACAGGTCGGCGCCGGCGCCGGGGGAGTGCACGGCGTCCGACAGCGGGACGTAGACCGTCCAGCCGAAGTCGGCCGCACCGCCCGGGGTGATGAAGCCGCCGAGGGCGATCAGCGCGCCGCAGACGAACAGCCAGAAGGACAGGGCGTTCAGCCGCGGGAACGCGACGTCCGGCGCGCCGATCTGCAGCGGCATCACCAGGTTGGCGAAGCCGAACACGATCGGGGTGGCGTAGAACAGCAGCATCGCGGTGCCGTGCATGGTGAACAGCTGGTTGTACTGCTCGTTGGACAGGAACTGCAGGCCGGGCACGGTCAGCTCGGCGCGGATGAACAACGCCATCACGCCGGCGATCGCGAAGAAGATGAAGCAGGCGACGACGTACATGATCCCGATCAGCTTGTGATCGGTCGTCGTGATGACCTTGTAGATCAGGTTGCCCTTGGGGCCCACCCGCTCCGGGAATGGGCGTTTTGCCTGTAAAAGGGCAGCCTGGGGCGCCTCAGCAACCACGAATGTCTCCCAACATCGTCAAGTCCTACAGCACCCCAGGCAGCACTCTAGACCGCCGGCGCGATTTCTACGACTCGAATCGCGGCGCCGAAAGGCCCTATGTGGCGGTGGTCACGATCCGTCCGACCCGTCCGCCGGGGCGGTGCCGCCCGGCCCGCGACCCGGACGCGGCGGCGCACCGAGTTACCGGCGGGTTACCGGCGACACGCGCGACACGCCGTTGACGTCCGAAGATGCGCAAAATTGGCCGCCGCCGTGCCGGGTGCAACCGGCACGGAGTCCGACCGCCGACCGTCGTCATTGCGAAATGGCTGGTAGAGGCGTTTTCCGCGGGTCCGTACCGCCCCGCCGGACGCTTCCGCGCGGGACCGGAACACCGCGAGGCGCGTCGGGGAATCGGCCGGTTCCTCGGCCATATGCTGCGGCTTTGCACCCCTAAACAGGGGGTGGGGTTAGATTTCGTCAGACGGCGTGGGTACGGTCGTCGTCGCTGGCTGAAGAACCCGGCCGAGGCGAAACAATGATGGTGATGAGACGGAGGAACCCGTGGCCCTTCCCCAGTTGACCGACGAGCAGCGCGCGGCCGCTTTGGAGAAGGCTGCTGCCGCACGTCGAGCTCGAGCCGAGCTCAAGGACCGGCTCAAGCGCGGTGGCACCAATCTGAAGCAGGTGCTCAAGGACGCCGAGACCGATGAGGTCCTCGGCAAGATGAAGGTCTCCGCACTGCTGGAGGCGTTGCCGAAGGTCGGCAAGGTCAAGGCGCAGGAGATCATGACCGAACTGGAGATCGCCCCCACCCGCCGCCTGCGCGGCCTGGGCGATCGGCAGCGCAAGGCCTTGCTGGAAAAGTTCGACTTCTCCTAGGGAGGTCGATGGACGCCGGCGGGGGGCCGGGCAGCGGGGGTGTGCAACCCCGCCGTCACGCGACACATGGCCGCGTGGTGGTGCTGTCCGGACCCTCTGCGGTGGGCAAGTCGACGGTCGTCCGATGCCTGCGTGAGCAGGTACCCGACCTGCATTTCAGCGTGTCGGTGACGACCCGGGCCCCGCGCCCGGGTGAGGTGGACGGCGTCGACTACCACTTCGTCAGCCCTACCGAATTCCAGCAGCTCATCGACAACGGTGACCTGCTGGAGTGGGCCGACATCCACGGCGGTCTGCACAGGTCCGGAACACCGGCCCGTCCGGTGGCGAATGCCGCCGAGGCTGGTCGGCCGGTGTTGATCGAGGTGGATCTGGCCGGCGCCAAAGCCGTCAAGCAAGCCATGCCGGAAGCGGTGTCAGTCTTTCTGGCTCCGCCCAGCTGGGACGCCCTGGAGCAGCGGCTGGCGGACCGCGGCACCGAAACGCCCGACGTGATGGCGCGGCGGTTGGCGACCGCGCGGGCCGAACTGGCAGCCCAGGACGAGTTCGACGTCGTCGTGGTGAACAGCCAATTGGAGTCGGCGTGCGCCGAATTGGTATCCTTGCTGGCGGGCAACGCGCCTGAGCAGGCGTGAAAGGTCGACACCCGACCCAACCCCCAGGATCTGGGGCCCACCGACTCGCTTTCGACCCCGCCAGGAGACGTGCTACGTGACTACCGCGCAAACCACCTCGGATCACTACGATCCGGCCCCCGGGGCGGCCACCGCCTACGACACGCCGCTGGGCATCACCAACCCGCCCATCGACGAGTTGCTCGACCGGGTGTCGAGCAAGTACGCGCTGGTCATCTACGCCGCCAAGCGGGCCCGCCAGATCAACGACTACTACAACCAGCTCGGCGACGGCATCCTCGAGTACGTCGGGCCGCTGGTCGAGCCGGGCCTGCAGGAGAAGCCGCTGTCGATCTCGCTGCGCGAGATCCACGGTGACCTGCTCGAGCACACCGAAGGCGAATAGCCGACGCGCGCGGGCTTTTCCGTGAACCGCAAGCGGATCATCGTCGGCGTCGCCGGTGGCATCGCCGCCTACAAGGCGTGCTCGGTGGTCCGGCAGCTGACCGAGGCCGGGCATGAGGTCCGGGTCGTTCCCACCGAGTCGGCGCTGCGATTCGTCGGCGCCGCCACCTTCGAGGCGCTCTCCGGGCACCCGGTTCGCACCGACGTCTTCACCGACGTCCCCGAGGTTCCGCACGTCCGGCTGGGCCAGCAGGCCGACCTGGTGGTCGTCGCACCGGCCACCGCCGACCTGCTCGCGCGGGCCGTGGCCGGCCGCGCCGACGACCTGCTCACCGCCACCCTGCTGACGGCCCGCTGCCCGGTGCTCTTCGCGCCGGCGATGCACACCGAGATGTGGTTGCACCCGGCTACCGTCGACAACGTCGCGACGTTGCGCCGCCGCGGCGCGGTGGTGCTCGAACCGGCGTCCGGACGGCTCACCGGCGCCGACAGCGGCCCGGGTCGGCTCCCGGAGCCCGAGGAGATCACTACCTTCGCCGAACTGCTGCTGGCCCGCGGCGACGCGATGCCCTACGACCTGAGTGGCGTGAAGATGCTGGTGACCGCCGGCGGTACCCGCGAGGCGCTCGATCCCGTGCGGTTCATCGGCAACCGCAGCTCCGGTAAACAGGGCTACGCGGTGGCCCGGGTCGCCGCCCAGCGCGGCGCCGAGGTCACCCTGATCGCCGGCCACACCGCCGGCCTCGCCGAGCCCGCCGGGGTGCACGTGTTGCACATCAGCTCCGCCGCCCAGTTGCACGAGGCCGTGTCCAAGCACGCGCCGGACGCGCACGTGCTGGTGATGGCGGCCGCGGTCGCCGATTTCCGGCCGGCCAACGTGGCCACCGCCAAGATCAAGAAGACCAACGACACCGCAGACACCCCGACGGTCGACTTGGTGCGCACCGACGACGTGCTGGCCGGCGCGGTGCGGCAGCGCGCCGACGGCCAGCTGCCGAACATGCGCGCGATCGTGGGATTCGCCGCCGAGACCGGCGACGCCAACGGCGACGTGCTGTTCCACGCCCGCACCAAGCTGCGCCGCAAGGCGTGCGATTTGCTGGTGGTCAACGCGGTCGGGGATGGGCTGGCGTTCGAGGTCGACAGCAACGACGGCTGGCTGCTCGGATCCGACGGCACCGAGGTCGCCCTGGAGCACGGTTCGAAAACGCTGATGGCAAGCCGTATTGTGGACGCGATCGCCACCTTCCTGCGTGGCAGTGACGGGTAGCGGTCAGGTTCACAAACACCTGTGCAAGGAATACTTGGCGGTCGCGGGTGGGCCCTGATCGGGCCGGACCGCGCGACGATATGATTTGCCGAATTAGGTATCGGAGAGGATGAGGCACGTGAGCGATAAGGGTCGGCTGTTCACCAGTGAGTCGGTGACCGAGGGGCACCCGGACAAGATCTGTGACGCCATCAGCGACTCGGTGCTGGACGCGCTGCTGGAGCAGGATCCGACGTCGCGCGTCGCGGTGGAGACCCTGGTCACCACCGGTCAGGTGCACGTGGTCGGTGAGGTGACGACGTCGGCGTACGCCGACATCCCGGCGATCGTGCGCAACCGCATCCTCGACATCGGCTACGACTCGTCGACCAAGGGCTTCGACGGCGCGTCGTGCGGCGTGAACGTTGCGATCGGCGCCCAGTCACCCGATATCGCTCAGGGTGTGGACACCGCGTATGAGGCCCGCGTCCAGGGCGAGCGCGACCCGCTCGACGCCCAGGGCGCCGGCGATCAGGGCCTGATGTTCGGCTACGCGATCCGCGACACCCCCGAGCTGATGCCGCTGCCCATCGCGCTGGCGCACCGGCTGTCCCGGCGGCTGACCGAGGTCCGCAAGAACGGCGTGCTGCCCTACCTGCGCCCGGACGGCAAGACCCAGGTCACCATCGAGTACGCGGGCAACACCCCGATCCGGCTGGACACCGTCGTGCTGTCCACCCAGCACGCCGCGGACATCGACCTGGAGAGCATGCTCACCCCCGACATCCGGGAGAAGGTCGTCAACACCGTGCTCGACGACCTCGCGCACGAGCACCTCGACACCTCCGACTACCGCCTGCTGGTCAACCCGACCGGCAAGTTCGTCCTGGGCGGTCCGATGGGTGACGCGGGGCTGACCGGCCGCAAGATCATCGTCGACACCTACGGCGGCTGGGCCCGCCACGGCGGCGGCGCGTTCTCCGGCAAGGATCCGTCCAAGGTCGACCGTTCCGCCGCGTACGCGATGCGCTGGGTGGCCAAGAACGTGGTCGCAGCGGGGCTGGCCGAGCGGGTGGAGGTCCAGGTGGCCTACGCCATCGGCAAGGCAGCCCCGGTGGGCCTGTTCGTGGAGACCTTCGGCACCGAGACCGTCGATCCGGCCCGCATCGAGAAGGCCATCACCGCGGTGTTCGACCTGCGCCCGGGCGCGATCATCCGCGACCTGGACCTGCTGCGCCCGATCTACGCCAAGACCGCGGCCTACGGTCACTTCGGCCGCACCGACATCGACCTGCCGTGGGAGCGCCTCGACAAGGTCGAGGATCTGAAGAACTCGGTCTAGTTCTCCTCGCCGCTCACGCCGTGAACTCGTAATCGTCGAGCGGGTAGCGGCGACTGCGCCAGTACGCCTCGGCGGTCGTCGTCGGCCGCAACGGCACATCGCCGTTCTTGTCGAAGTAGTAGCTGTTGGCCAGCCGGCAGCTGTCCTGCCAGAAGATCTGCCGGTGCCGCTTGCTCAGCATCTCGCCGAAGTACCGGTCGTTGGCCTCCTGCTTCACCTCGACGCGGCGGGCGTGCCTGTGGCTCGCCTGCTTGAGGCAGCGGACGATGTGGTGGGTCTGGGCCTCGATCAGCGCGAAGTAGGACGAGCCGACGTAGCCGTACGGGCCGAACACGGTGAAGAAGTTGGGGAAGCCGGGCACGGCGACGCCCTCGTAGGCCTGCAGGCGGTTCTCGTCCCAGTGCTGATGCCAGGTCCGGCCGCCCGATCCGGTGAGCGGATAGGTCGGCATGTCGTCGGTGTCCATCACCTTGAAACCGGTCGCCAGGATCAGCACGTCGATGTCGCGGGTCTCGCCGTCGACGGTGGCCACGCCGGAGCCGGTGATCTTGTCGATCGGTTCGGTGACCAACTCGACGTTGTCCCGGTTGTACGTCGACAGGTAGGTGTTGTGGAAGCCGGGGCGCTTGCAGCCGACGGCGTACTGCGGGGTGAGCTTCTCGCGGACCTCGGGGTCGTCGACCTGCTTGCGCAGATAGGACTTGCCGATCTTGTCCATGTTCTTGGCCATCGGGTTGATGGTGTAGTACTGCGCGGGCAGCGTGAAGGTTAGTTCGACGTAGGCCTGGCTGAGCAGGCGCTGGATCGTCCGGCCGCCGGGGAGCCGCATCAGCCGCCGCGTCGTCGGCGACAACGGCACGTCCGGCTTCGGGAAGCACCAGATCGGTGTTCGCTGAAACACGCTGAGCCGCTCCACGATTGGCGCGATCTCGGGAATGACCTGGACCGCGGATGCGCCGGTGCCGATGATCGCGACCCGCTTGCCGGTCAGGTCCTGGGTGTGGTCCCACCGGGCGGTGTGCATGGTCAGCCCGGCGAACGAGTCGACGCCGTCGATGTCGGGAAGGTTCGGTGTGATGAGCACGCCGCTGGCGTTGATGAGGAACCGACCGGTGATCTCCGCGCCGCTGTCGAGTTCGAGGCGCCAGAGGCTGTCATCGTCGTCGAACCTCGCGCCGAGGACCTTGGTGCCGAACCGGATCTTGGGGCGCAGGCCGTACTTGTCGACGCAGTGTTCGGCGTACGCCCGCAGTTCGCGGCCCGGCGCGTAGGTGCGCGTCCAGTCCGGGCTCTTCTCGAACGAGAACTGATAGGAGAACGACGGGATGTCCACGGCGATGCCGGGATAGGTGTTCCAGTACCAGGTGCCGCCGGCGCCGTCGCCCGCCTCGATGATCTGGTAGTCGCCCAGCCCCGCCTTGTCGAGGTTGATGGCCGCGCCGATCCCGGAGAACCCGGCTCCGACGATCAGCGTTTCGTAGTCGGGCTTCATCGTGGTCCTCTCGCTACGTCTCTCCGCGGCTGGGCCGCTATCCCAGCGTCGCCTCCGACGCCACCGGATGGCAAGGGGTTCGGGCTACTACCCGTCGTGCAATGCGGCGCGCAGGGCGAGCAGACCGCGCTCGGTCGCCTCGGTGGCCGCGGGCACCACACCCGCGTAGCCCAGATAGCCGTGCACCAGCGTCTCGGCATTGTGCAGTTCGACCGGCACACCGGCGGCGGACAGCAGTTCGGCGTAGCGGGCGCCGTCGTCGCGCAACGGGTCGTGGCCCGCGACGGCGATGTAGGCCGGCGGCAGCCCGGACAGGTCGGTGGCGCGGCCGGGGGCCAGCCCCGGCGGGGGATCGGTCAGATCGACCTGGCCGGCATACCAGCGGGTGAAGGCCTTGATCGCGGCGTTGTCCAGAACCGGCGCCTCGGCGTTCTCGGCGAAGGACGGCAGCGAGGTGTCCCACATCGTCGACGGGTACCAGAGCAGCTGGAACGCCACCGCGGGGCCGCCGTTGTCGCGCGCGAGCTGGGCGACCACGGCCGACAGCGTGCCGCCCGCGGAGTCACCGGCGACTGCGAGCCGGGATCCGTCGGCGCCGAACCGCCCGGCGTTGTCGGCCACCCACCGGGTCGCCGCCCAGACGTCGTCGACGGCGGCCGGATAGGGGTGCTCCGGGGCGAGCCGGTAATCGACCGACACCACCACGGAGCCGGCTTCAACCGCGTGCTGGCGGGCGGTGCCGTCGTGGGTGTCGAGGTCGCCGACCGCGAAGCCGCCGCCGTGGAAATACATGGTGACCGGCGGGCAGGAGCGAAGCGACCCGGGATTCGACTCCGGAGACGCCGCCCCCGGGACGTCGTCCGGCCAGTACACCCGGATCGGGATCGCCCCTCGCGGGCCGTCGATCTCGTGGTTCTCCACCCGCAGGTCCGGGTGCACGGGCCGGCGGGGGAGATCCCGCAGCCGGCGGCGGGCCTCCTCGATTCCGCCGTCCACCGTCAACTGGAAGGGCACCGCTTCCAGTACCTTCTGCAGGATGGCGTCGATCGCGGGTTTGTCGTCCGAACCGGGCATGAGCCCACGGTACGGACGGGCGGTGACCGGGTGGTGGGCGGCCGGGGCACTGGCCGCGCTGGGCTACGGCATCTTCCTGGTGGTGGTAGCGGTGCAGTCGCCGTCGGGTGCGGAGTTGACCGGGCGGTTCCCGGGCCAGCCCGCGGCCAAGGCGGCGATGGCGGTGCTGCTGGCCGTCGCGGCCTGGTGCCATCCGATCCGCCGTGAGCGCCGGTGGCTGGTGCCCGCCCTGCTGTTGTCGGCGGCCGGTGACTTCTTCCTGGCGATGCCGTGGTGGAAGCCGTCGTTCGTGCTCGGCCTCGGCGCCTTCCTGGTGGCCCACCTGTGCTACCTGGGCGCGCTGCTGCCCCTACGCGGGCGCAGTGGCCCGCGCCTGGCGGGCGCCGCGGTGGTGGTCGCCGCGGTTGTGGGCATGCTGGTGTGGTTCTGGCCGCGGCTGCTGGGCCAGGGGCTGGTCGTACCGGTGACGGTGTACATGGCCGTGCTGGGCGCGATGGTGTGCGCGGCGCTGCTGGCCCGGCTGCCCACGCCGTGGACGGCCATGGGCGCGGTGTGCTTCGCGGTGTCCGACGGCATGATCGGCACCGGCCAGTTCGTGCTGCAGTCCCATGCGCTCGAGGTGCCGATCTGGTGGGTGTACGCCGCCTCGCAGGTGCTGATCACCGCGGGCTTCTTCTTCGGCCGGCGGACTGGCGACTGAGATCTCTTGTCGGTCGCACCCGATACGTTGGTAGCACACCGATTTCGAGGAGTTTCATGACCAATCCCGATGTCACACTGATCGCCGCCCTGCTCGATCGTTCGGGCTCGATGCAAGCGATCGCCGACGACACCCGCGGCGGATTCGACGCCTACATCGGGGCCGAGCGCGGGCAACCCGGCACCACACTGGTGACGTTGGCGCGGTTCGACGACAGCTACGACGTCGTCTATCAGAACCGGCCCATCGATGACGTGCCGCCGCTGACGCTCGAGCCGCGCGGCCGGACCGCACTGCTCGACGCGATCGGCCGGTTCGTCACCGAGGTGGGCAGCTCGCTGGCTGCCCTGCCCGAACCGGATCGTCCCGGCGACGTCACCGTGCTGGTGATGACCGACGGCCATGAGAACGCCAGCGCGGAGTGGACCAAAGACGCTGTGCAGCAGCTGATTTCGCGGCAGGAGACGGTCTACGACTGGGATTTCGTGTTCCTCGGCGCGAATATGGACGCCATCGATGTCGGAACCAGCCTCGGGTTCGCGCCCGGCAAGTCGCTGACCTACGACGCATCCGCCGACGGCGTGGGGGGCGCCTTTGCCGCGGTGAGTGGCTACAGCGCTCGCAAGCGGACGCGGGGGGCGCGTCCGGCCGCCTCGGTAGTCTTCGACGATGCCGAACGCCGAGGCGCACAGGGTCGCTGACGACCCGGGACCGGACGGGGGCAGGTGAGCACAGCCGGTCGGCGCGCCGCCGAGCACGAGCCGATCGCCCGGGTGCTGCCCATGCTGTCGGTTCCGCACCTGGACCGCGAGTTCGACTACCTGGTTTCCGAGGAGCAGTCCGACGACGTCCAGCCCGGGGTCAGGGTGCGGGTCCGGTTCCACGGCCGGCTGGTCGACGCGTTCGTCCTGGAGCGGCGCTCCGACACCGACCACGTCGGCCAGCTGGGCTGGCTGGATCGGGTGATCTCGGCCGAGCCGGTGCTGACCCCCGAGGTGCGCCGGCTCGTCGATGCCGTAGCCGCCCGGTACGCGGGCACCCGCCCCGACGTCCTGCGGCTGGCCATCCCTCCCCGGCACGCCGGCGCGGAGAAAAGCGCGGGCACGGTGCCGCTGCTGCCGGTCATCGAACCGGTCGATCCCACCGCATGGGGCCGCTACCAGCGCGGTGAACAATTCCTCGAAGCACTGCGGGACGGGCGGGCGGCCCGGGCGGTCTGGCAGGCATTGCCCGGCGAGCGGTGGTGCGAGCGGATCGCCGAGGCCGCCGCAGCGGCCGTCACCGGTGGGTACGGTGTGCTGGCCATCGTGCCCGACCAGCGCGACATAGACGCGCTGCTGGCCGCCGTCACCGCACGCATCGACGACGCCGCGGTGGTGGCGCTGTCGGCCGGGCTGGGGCCCTCGGCCCGCTACCGGCGCTGGCTGTCGGTGCTGCGCGGCCACGCGCGGGTGGTGATCGGCACTCGCAGCGCGGTATTCGCCCCGGTCGACCGGCTGGGCCTGGTGATCGTCTGGGACGACGGCGACGACACCCTGGCCGAGCCGCGGGCGCCCTACCCGCACGCCCGCGAGGTCGCGATGCTGCGCGCCCACCAATTGCGGTGCGCCGCCCTGATCGGCGGCTACGCGCGGACCGCGGAGGCGCAGGCGCTGGTGCGCAGCGGCTGGGCGCACGATCTGGTGGCGGCCCGGCCGGTGGTGCGCGGCTGTTCGCCGCGTGTGGTGGCCCTCGACGACGGCGGCTACGCGGAGGACCGCGACGCCGCGGCGCGGACCGCCCGGCTGCCGTCGGTGGCACTGCGGGCCGCCCGGGGTGCGCTCGAGCGCGGCGCCCCGGTGCTGGTGCAGGTTCCCCGCCGCGGATACGTCCCGTCGGTCGCCTGCGCGCGGTGCCGCACCATCGCGCGCTGCCGGCACTGTATGGGGCCGCTTGCGCTCTCCGAGCGGGACGCCGCCGGCGCGGCCTGCCGCTGGTGCGGGCGCATCGACACCGCCCTGCGGTGCCGCCGCTGCGGCGCCGACGCGATCCGCGCCGTGGTGATCGGCGCCCGGCGCACCGCCGAGGAATTGGGCCGGGGGTTTCCCGGCATCGCCGTCATCACCTCCGCGGGAGACTCCGTGCACGCCGAGGTCCCGCCCGGGCCCGCGCTGGTGGTGGCCACCCCGGGCGCCGAACCCCGGGCCCCGGACGGGTACGGCGCCGCGCTGCTGCTGGACACCTGGGCGCTGCTGGGCCGCCAGGACCTGCGGGCCGCCGAGGACACCCTGCGCCGCTGGCTGGCCGCCGCCGCCCTGGTGCACCCTCGCGCCGACGGCGGAGTGGTCGCGGTCGTCGCCGAGGCGGCGATTCCCACCGTGCAGGCGCTGATCAAGTGGGATCCGGTCGGTCACGCCGAGGCCGAGCTGACCGGCCGCACCGAGGTGGGGCTGCCGCCATCGGTGCACATGGCCGCCGTCGACGGCGCCGGCGACGCGGTGGCGGCGCTGCTAAGCCATGCCGAGTTGCCCGAGGACGCCGACGTGCTCGGACCGGTCGACCTACCGCCCGGGGTGCGCAGGCCCCCGGCCACGCCCGCCGGCGAGCCGGCGATCCGGATGCTCGTGCGGGTCGGCCGCGACGAGGGCCTGGCGCTGGCGGCGTCGCTGCGGCAGGCGACCGCGATCCACAGCGCGCGCAACGATCACGAGGCGGTTCGAGTACAGATCGATCCTTTGCACATAGGGTGAACGCGGACATCGGCACTCGGGAGGCGACATGAGGTGGTTCGGCCGTGCGCTGGCGTGGTCGATCTCCTTGCTGCTCATCACCGTTGGGCTGCTGTGGCCGGTGATCTTCGGCGCGTTGCCGCAGGCCGCCGGGCCCGCGTCGGACCCCGTGGTCATCACCAACTTCCGCGGCGACTTCGTCGTCGACCGCGACGGCCGCCTCGAGGCCACCGAGACCATCACCACCCGGTTCCCGAGCGGCAGGCACGGCATCTTCCGCTACTGGGACGTGGCCAACCAGAACGACTCGCACATCCGCCAGGTGCCGCAGGTCACGGAGATCCTGCTGGACGACCAGCCGGTGCCGTACAAGATGCTGTGGCAGAACCAGCAGCGCTTCCTGGTCGCCAAGATCGGTGACCCGGATCGATACCTCGACTTCGGCACGCACGTCTTCCGGATCCGCTACACCATCGACGGGGTGCTCGATCCGGGGGGCGTGGGAGCCAAGAAGACCTTCGCCTCCACGCTCGGCGACCCCGCGGCCACGTCGGCGTTCTTCTGGAACGTCGTCGCCCCGGGCTGGAACAACGAGATCGACCGCGCCGACATCACGGTCACGCTGCCCGGCGGTGTGCCCGGGGCGCAGTGCTCGGTCGGCTACGGCGACGGTCGGCCGTGCGCCGACCTGGCGATCACCGGCGACCGGGTGGAGTTGTCGGCCACCAACCTGCCGCCCCGCACCCCGGTGACGCTGCGCGCCGGCGTCGACGTCCCCACCCCACCGCGCGCCGAACTGCCCTGGTCCTATCGCTGGGACCGGGTGCTGGGGCGGTCGGTGCAAACCGTGCTGTGGCTGCTCGGTCTGACGGTTACCGCCGGGCTGGGTGCGTTTTTGTGGTGGCGCACCACGGTCGAACCCGAGCCCGGCTTTCCGCTGCAGTACGCCCCACCCAAGGGGCTCGGGCCGGTGCAATGCGAGTACATCCGCACCGAGGAGGTCCCCCGCGAGGGCCTCACCGCCACGCTGTTCTACCTCGCCGACCGCGGGCTGGTCCGGCTCGACCAGACCGCGCCCAAGAAGTGGACCATCACCGCCACCGGGGAGCAGGGGGCGTGGGCGGACGTCGACCCGGTCAGCGTGGCTGTCGGCTCGGCGCTGAAGGTGACCTGGCCCGGCGAGCGGTTCGACGCCAACGGCACGGTGTCCGCCGGTAAGCGGCTGACCTCTGCCAAGGAGCAGATGGGGGCCGCGGTCAAGCAGTGGGCGCTCGACGAGGGCCTGATCGTCAAGCGGCGCAAGGAGCTGTGGCTGCGGCTGGCCAACTTCGTTGCGCTGGTGCTCGCGGTGTGCGGCTTCGTCGGCTGGGGGTTCCCGATCACGCTTTGGGGGCTGCCGTTCGCGGTGTTCTTCCTGTTCTCCCTGCGGGCCTGGGGCGCCGGGGTGGGCAGCCGGCGCAGCCCGGCCGGGCGCGAACTGTGGTCGCAGGTCGGCGGGTTCCACCGGATGCTGGCCACCGACTCCGCCGAGTCCCGCTTCGACTTCGCCGCCCGCAAGGATCTTTACACCGCCTACATCCCGTTCGCGGTGGCCGGCGGTGCCGCCGCCCTGTGGGCCGCCAAGTACCAGGCCGCCACCGGTCAGGTGCCCCCCGAGCCGGGCTGGTACCACTCCTCGTCGGGTCACCGCTGGAGTGACTCCACCAGCGGTGGAGCCAGTTTCGACAGTTTCGAGTCGGCACTGTCGTCGTCCATCGGCGCCTACACCGCGTCGCAGTCGTCATCGTCCAGCGGTGGCGGCGGGGGCGGTGGCGGCGGCGGTGGTGGCGGCGGTGGAGGAGGAGGCGGTTCATGGTGAGTTTCGTGCTGGTGCTGGTGCTGGTGATCGCGGTCGCGGTGCTGATCGGTTTCGTGGTCGGTTACAACAAGGTTCGCAGCGCCGACGTCCGGGTGGACGAGGCGCTCGGCGGTATCGACGTGCAGCTGACCCGCCGCGCCTCGCTGATCCCCAGCCTGGTGAGCACCGTGCAGACCTTCGCCTCGCACGAGAAGGCGGTCCTCGATCACATCGCCGACGCCCAGATGGCGTTGACCGCGGCGACGGCCGGAAAGTCGGTGGCACAACGCAGTTCGGCGGAGCAACAGTTCGACAGCGCGATGGGGCAGGTGCTGGCGCTCGGCCAGACCTATCCGCAGCTGAGCTCGTCGAACAACTTCCTGAACCTGCAGCAGAACCTCGCCGACACCGAGGACAAACTGGCGTTCGCCCGGCAGTACTACAACGACGCCGTCGCCACGGTCAACCGGCTGACCACCACCATCCCGTGGATGTTCGTGGCGGGGATGGCCGGGGTGAAGCAGCGCGAGTTCTATCAGGTGCCAAAGTAGCGGCATGCGAATCGTTTTCGCCGGCACCCCGGAGCCGGCCCTGCCGTCGTTGCGGCGGCTGATCGACTCGCCCCGCCATGACGTCATCGCGGTGCTGACCCGGCCCGACGCCGCGGCGGGCCGGCGCGGCAAACCCGCCCCGTCGCCGGTTGCGGCCCTCGCCATCGACGCCGGCATCCCGGTGCTGCGCCCGGCCCGGCCGAATTCCCCCGAGTTCATCGCCGAGTTGGCCGACCTCGGCCCCGAGTGCTGCGCCGTGGTGGCCTACGGCGCGCTGCTGAGCGAGGCGCTGCTGGCGGTGCCCGCGCACGGCTGGATCAATCTGCATTTCTCGCTGCTGCCCGCCTGGCGGGGCGCCGCCCCGGTGCAGGCCGCGATCGCCGCCGGCGACACCGTCACCGGCGCAACGACTTTCCTGATCGAGCCCAGCCTGGATTCGGGACCGGTGTACGGCGTCGTCACCGAGACCATCGCCCCGAAAGACACCGCGGGGGACCTGTTGGGCCGGCTCGCCGACGCCGGGGCGGGACTGCTGGAGACCACGCTGGACGGCATCGCCGACGGTGCGCTGACTCCGGTGCCGCAACCCGCGGACGGGGTCAGCCTGGCCCCGAAGATCACCGTCGAGGCGGCCCGGGTGCGCTGGGGACTGCCCGCCCACGTCGTCGACCGCCGGATCCGCGCGGTGAGCCCCAACCCCGGCGCGTGGACGATGATTGGAGACGCGCGGGTCAAGCTCGGGCCCGTCACCGTCGACGAGGCCGCGGATCCGTTGGGGCCCGGCCTGATTCGGGTCGAGCGCTCCGGGGTGCGGGTCGGCACCGGTTCGGTTCCGGTGCTTCTCGGTCAGCTTCAGCCGCCCGGCAAGAAACCGATGAACGCCGCGGACTGGGCCCGCGGCGCCCGTCTGGCGGACGGGGTGCAGGCCTCGTGAGCGATCGCCCCGCCCGGTCACGGCCGCCCCGTCGCGGCGGCCGGACACCGCTGGACCCCGCCCGCCGCGCCGCCTTCGACGTGCTGCGCGCGGTCTCCGAACGCGACGCCTACGCCAACCTGGTGCTGCCCGCCCTGCTCGCCGAGCGCGGCATCACCGGACGCGACGCCGCCTTCGCCACCGAACTCGCCTACGGCGCCTGCCGCACCCGTGGCGTGCTGGACGCCGTCATCGCGGCCGCCGCGGGCCGCCCGGTCGACCAGATCGACCCGGTCCTGCTCGACCTGCTGCGGCTGGGCACCTACCAACTGCTACGCACCCGCGTCGAGCAGCATGCCGCCGTCGCCACCACCGTGGACCAGGCCGGCATCGAATTCGACACCGCCCGAGCGGGTTTCGTCAACGGCGTGCTGCGCAGCATCGCCCGCCGCGACGAGCAGTCCTGGCTGGCCGAGCTGGCCCCACCGGCCGGCGGCGACCCCGTCGGCCACACCGCCTTCGTTCACGCCCACCCGCGCTGGATTGCCCAGGCGTTCGCCGACGCCCTCGGCGCCGACGCCGGCGAGCTCGACGCGGCGCTGGCGGCCGACGACGCCCGGCCGGCCGTACACCTGGCGGCGCGGCCCGGCGTGCTGACCGCCGAGGCGCTGGCCGAACAGGTGGACGGCACCGTCGGCCGCTATTCGCCGTATGCGGTGTACCTCACCGCCGGTGATCCCGGCCGGCTGGCGGCGATCCGCGACGGTCAGGCGCTGGTGCAGGACGAGGGCAGCCAGCTGGTGGCCCGCGCCCTGACCCGGGCCCCGCTTGTCGGTGCCGACGGTGGGCGCTGGCTGGATCTGTGCGCCGGCCCGGGTGGCAAGACCGCCCTGCTGGCCGGCATCGCCGCCGAGCACGGCTTCGCGGTGACCGCCGTCGAGCCCGCCGAGCGCCGCGCCGAGTTGGTGGAGCACAACACCCGCGGGCTGCCGGTCGAGGTGCTGCGCGTCGACGGCCGCGATTCCGGGCTGCCGCCCGGCGGCTTCGACCGGGTGCTGGTCGACGCGCCGTGCACCGGGCTCGGGGCGCTGCGCCGGCGGCCGGAGGCGCGGTGGCGGCGGACCCCGGGCGACGTGCCCCGGCTGGCCAAACTGCAGCGCGAACTGCTCGCCGCGGCGATCGCGCTGACCCGCCCCGGCGGGGTCGTGCTCTATGCCACCTGCTCGCCGCACCTGGCCGAAACCGTCGGCGTGGTGACGGATGCGCTGCGCCGCCAGCCGGTGACCGCGCTGGACACCCGGCCGCTATTCAGCCCGGTGGAGGAACTCGGGCCGGGCCCTTACGTGCAGTTGTGGCCGCACCGGCACGGCACCGACGCGATGTTCGCCGCTGCGCTGCAGAAGCACGACTGAGGTGGCCTTAAGGTGGCAGCCATGGCGACACCGTCCCGACCGCTGATCGCGCCCTCGATCCTGGCCGCCGACTTCGCCCGGCTGGCCGACGAGGCCGCCGCCGTCGAGGGCGCCGACTGGCTGCACGTCGACGTGATGGACGGGCATTTCGTGCCCAACCTGACGTTGGGACTGCCGGTGGTGGAGAGCCTGCTCAAGGCGACCGACATCCCGATGGACTGCCATCTGATGATCGAGGACCCGGCCCGCTGGGCGCCGGGCTACGCCGAGGCCGGGGCCTACAACGTCACCTTCCACGCCGAGGCGACCGACGACCCGGTCCCGGTGGCCCGCGACATCCGCGCCGCCGGCGCCAGGGCCGGGCTGTCGGTCAAGCCCGGCACCCCGCTGGAGCCGTACCTGGAGATCCTGCGCGACTTCGACACGCTGCTGATCATGTCGGTCGAGCCGGGCTTCGGCGGGCAGAGCTTCATCCCGGAGGTGCTGGTCAAGGCCGCGACCGCGCGGCGGCTCGTGGACGCCTGCGAGTTGACGATCCTGGTGGAGATCGACGGCGGGATCAACGCCGACACCATCGAGATGGCCGCCGAGGCCGGGGTGGACTGCTTCGTGGCCGGCTCCGCGGTCTACAGCGCCGAGGACCCGGCCGCCGCGGTGGCGGCGCTGCGCAACCGCGCCGGCCACGCCTCGCCGCACCTGCGGCTGTGACCGATCCCGGCGTCGAGGCCGCGATGCGCCTGGCCGTCGACCAGGCTCAGCGGGTGAAGGGCTCGACCTATCCCAATCCGCCGGTGGGGGCGGTCATCCTGGATGCCGCGGGCGACGTCGTGGGCACCGGCGGCACCGAACCCGTCGGCGGCCCGCACGCCGAGGTGATCGCCCTGCGCGCCGCGGGGGAGCGCGCCGCGGGCGGTACCGCCGTCATCACGCTCGAGCCCTGTAACCACCACGGCCGCACCCCGCCCTGCGTCGACGCGCTGCTGGCCGCCGGGGTGGTCGCGGTGGTGTTCGCCGTCGCCGATCCCAATCCGGCGGCGGCCGGCGGGGCCGAGCGGCTTCGGGCCGCGGGGGTGACGGTCATCGGCGGGGTGTGCGCCGACGAGGTGGCCGCCGGCCCGCTGCGTGAGTGGCTGCACAAGCAGCGGACCGGATTGCCCCATGTCACCTGGAAATTCGCGACCAGCGTCGACGGCCGCAGCGCGGCGGCCGACGGCTCGTCGCAGTGGATCACCGGCGAGGCCGCCCGCGCCGACGTGCACCGCCGGCGGGCGGCCGCCGACGCCATCGTGGTGGGCACCGGGACGGTGTTCGCCGACAATCCCACCCTGACCGCGCGGCTGCCCGGGGGGGTGCTCGCCGAGCACCAGCCGTTGCGCGTCGTCGTCGGCCGGCGTGAGATCGCACCGGAAGCCAATGTCCTCAACGATGATTCGCGGACCATGGTGATCAGCACGCATGATCCGGATGAGGTGCTGCGCGCCCTGTCGGATCGCACCGACATCCTCATCGAGGGCGGTCCCACCCTGGCCGGGGCGTTCCTGCGGGCCGGGGCGATCGACCGGATCCTGGCCTACGTCGGGCCGATCCTGCTCGGCGGACCGGTGATGGCCGTCGACGACGTGGGAGTGCCCACCATCGCCCGCGCGCTGCGTTGGAGCTACGACGGTGTCGAGCGGATCGGTCCCGACCTGCTGCTCAGTCTGGTTCCGGGCTAGCGCTTCGGTCGCCACCCAGCGGGCGGTGCTCGACGATCTCCCGGGAGCCGGTGGCGCCCAACTTCTCGCGGAACGCCTGTACGGTGTAACCGATCACGGTTGCGGCCGTCAGCGCCCGCACCGTCGCCGATCGGGGCAGTCCGAACACCGGCCCCATCTCGCCGAAGTAATCGCCGGGACCGGCGACCTTGAGGACTTCCTCACCGCCGCTTGCCAATTCGCGCACGATCTCGATCTCGCCGTCGGCCACCACATAGATGCAGTCGCCCATGGTGCCCTGTTCGAAGAGCGTCTGGCCGGGCTGCAGTTCGACGGTCTCCGGTTCGTGCTCGGTGTAGGTGACGTGCGGCATCAACTCGACCACCCGGTCCGCGAGCGGCAGCATGCGGGTGTCGTGGGTGGCGACCACCACCACGCGTTCGCCGGAGGCCAGTTCGCGGATCAGCCGGAGGACTTCCTCGACCTGGATGTAGTCCAGGTGCGCGGTGGGCTCGTCGGCCAGGAGCAGCGGGGGATCCAGGGCGATCGCGCGGGCCACCGCGACGCGCTGCTGCTGGCCGCCGCTGAGGTCGCCGGGGCGATGACCCATCCGCTTGGCCAGCCCGACCCGGTCGAGAAGCTCCGCCGCCCGCGTGCGGGCCTCGCCGCGGGGCACCCGCGCCGCGCGCAGCGGGACCATCACGTTCTCCAGGGCGGTGAGGCTGGGCACCAGGTTGAAGGCCTGGAACACGATGCCGACCGTGTGGCGCCGGTACTGCGAGAGCTCGCGCTCGTCGAGCTTGGTCAGGTCGATGTCACCGAACTCGATCCGGCCCGCCGACGGACTGAGGATCCCGCCCAGGCAGGACAGCAGGGTCGTCTTCCCGCAGCCGCTGGGGCCCAACAGGATGGCCAGCGAACCCTCGCCGACGTCCAGGCTCAGCCCGTCGATCGGGCGCACCCGGTACTCGCCCTTGGCGTACTCCACGACGAGGTCCTTGATCCGCAGGTCCGCCATCACGGCCCCCCGAACGCCAGTGCCGGGTCGACCGTCACGGCGCGCCGGATGCCCGCGACGCTGGCCAGCAGGCCGACTCCGACCGCGAGGACCGGCAGCAGGATGAACGCCGGCCGAGGGATGTCCACCCGCATCGGGAACAGCGGGCCGAGCAGCACCGAGAGCACACCGCCCAACAGGGCCGCCAGCAGCGCGACGATCACCGCCTGCATGGCCAGGCCGCTCAGGATCGACCGGGTCGGCACCCCGACGGCCTTGAACACCGCGAAGTCGCGGGTGCGTTCCAGGGCCGAGACGTAGATCATCGACCCGACGATCAGCGCGGCCACCACCCATAGCAGCCCGGCCATCAGGGCGATCGCCTGGCGGGCACCGTTGAGCGCGCGGGACAGGTCCTCCACCGCGCCGGCGCGGTCGATGATCCGGTAACCGTCGGGCGCCTGGGCGGGGACGCCGCGCAGGCCGATCGAGGAGATCAGCTGTTGGCCGGAGAACAGCAGCTGCTGCGCCCCGGCGATCGTGAGGAAGATGTTGGGTTGGCGGGCCAGTGCGGTTGAGTCGTGCACGATGCCCACGATCTTCATTGTGCGGGAACCGATTTCGACCGTCGAGCCGATCGGTTTGCGCATCGTGCTCGACACCGCGACCTCGTCGGGCGCCGACGGCGCCCGCCCCTCGCTCAGCACCGGCATACCGGGCCCGCGCTCGGGTGCGCCGAACACGTTGACGTTGCGGGCCGAACCGCGGTCGGGCATGGTGGCGCTGCCGTAGACCAGCGGCACGGCGGTCTGCACCCCCGGTAGCCGGCTCACCCGTTGCACCTCGGCGACCGGGAACGGTGACGAGCCGAGGAACGGTCCGGGCGCACCGCTCTTGACGAGGTAGTTCGGCAGGCCCAGCGCATCGACGGTGCGATTGGCCTCGACGCCAAAACCGTTGGCCAGTCCGGTGAGAACCAGGGTCATGGCGAACACCAGTCCGGTGCCGACGATCGCGATGACGAAGCGCCGCTTGCGCCACTGCAGGTCGCGCAGCGCCGCGATCAGCACGTCGTCGTCCCCGGCATGGGGCGAGGTTACCGATCCATCGGGCCATCCGGCGAAGGCTTCCACCAATTTCACGCAGAATGCCGGCAGATCGTCGGGTTGCGCCATCGTGTGACAGGGTTGGAGCCGTGCGCGACCCCGCGGTGCTCGATCTCTTCCCGCCCGGTTCGTCGGTCGGGGCCGACGGGACGCTGTCGGTGGCCGGGTGCTGCCTCGACGATCTCGCCGAGCAGTTCGGCACCCCGGTCATGGTGGTCGCCGAGGACGCGGTTCGCGCCCGTGCGCGCGAGTACCTCGCCGCCTTCCGCGGCCGGTGGCCCCACACCGAGGTGGCGTTCGCGTCGAAAGCATTCCCGTGCACCGCCATTCAGCGGCTGATGAGCCAGGAAGGCCTGCTGCTCGACGTCGCGGGCGGGGGAGAGATCGTCACCGCGCTGGCCGCGGGCGCCGATCCGGCCCGAATGTTGTTGCACGGTAACGCCAAAACCGACGAGGAGTTGGAACTGGCCGTCGGTAACGGCATTGGTCTGGTGGTGGTGGACAACTTCGACGACATCGACCGGCTGGAGCGCATCGTCGAACCCGGGCGCCGGCAGGCATGTCTGGTGCGGGTGATCCCCGGTGTGCAGGCCGCCACTCACGCGGCGGTCGCCACCGGGCACGCCGGCTCGAAGTTCGGTCTGCTGCCCGCGGACGCCGAAGCCGCGATCGCCCGGATCAGGCGCAGCCGGGTGCTGCGCTGCGACGGCGTGCACACCCACGTGGGCTCACAACTGCTCGACGCCGATCAGCTGGCCGCCGCGGTGGCCCCCATCGCCGAACTCGGCGCCTTCGACGTCTACGACTTCGGCGGCGGACTCGGGGCCCGCTACACCTACGCCGACCACCCGCCGACCGTCGATGCCTACGCGCAGACCATGATCGACCGTGCCCGCGGGTTGATTCCGGCCGGTGCCCGCATCATCGTCGAACCGGGCCGCTCGATGACGGCCGCGGCGGGGTGCACGGTCTACCGGGTGACCACCGTCAAACAGAGCGGCGTGGTCACCCACGTCGCCGTCGACGGCGGCATGGGCGACAACCTGGAGGTCTCGCTGTACGGCCAGCGCTTCGAGGCGGCGCTGGTGAACCGCGTCGGGAGCGGCGCCGGCGGGGAGACGGTCAGGGTCGTGGGCCGGCACTGCGAATCGGGGGACACGCTGATCGACGGGGTCGCACTGGCCGATCCCGCGGTCGGGGACCTGCTCGCCGTGCCGGTGACCGGGGCGTACTGCTACACGATGGCGAATCAGTACAACGGTGCGCGGCGCATCCCGGTGGTGTTCGCCGCCGATGGCCGGGCCCGCCTGGTGGTGCGCCGCGACACCTGGGCCGACCTGCTGGCCCGCGACGTCGCGGCGGAGGACGGTTAGCGCAGGGCGGGCGCCGACTCCTCGGCGTGTTCATCAGCGGCGTGCGCCTGCCGTCCACCGATGAACAGCGCGAACACGGCGCCGACCAGGCAGACGATGACGGTGATGAAGAAGATCGAGCCGTACTGCATCGCGTAGGCCGTGCGGTAGCGAACTGCCTCCCCGGCCAGCTTGGCGGCCAGGCTATTGCCGCCGGTGACGGGCAGCGTCGCCAGGATCTGGTTGAACCGGTACAGACCCCAGGCCGACAGCGCCGCGACGCCGATCAGCATGCCGGTCATCCGGGCGACCACCACCAGCGAGGATGCGATGCCGTGGTGCCGCGACGGCACCGAGCGCAGCGCCGCCGACGTCAGCGGCCCGATGACCAGCCCCAGGCCGACGCCGGCCAGGGCCAGGTCGGTGTCGAACACCGGCAGACTGATCGGGCCCAGGTTGTGCCGCGCCGACATCACCTCGGTGCCCCAGTGCGACACCAGCCAGTAGGCGTACGCGGCGATCAGCATGCCGACCACGGCCACCACCCGGTCACCGATCCGGGTGGCGATCCAGCCGCCGATGATCGCGGCGATCGGCAGCGCGACGAGGAAGTGCAGCAGCAGGAACGCCGCCCCGGTCTGGTCCTTGCCGATCACGGCCTGACCGAAAAGTTCGACGTTGACCAGGGTCACCATCAGCGCCGCGCCCGCGCACACCGAGGTGGCCAGGGCCGCGAGGAACGGGATTCCCTCCACGCCGCTGGGTTCGATCAGCCGGGTGCGGGCGAACCGTTCCCACAGCGCGAAGACGATGCCGACGGCGGCGGCGGCGATCACCACCGGGACGCCGTAGCTGGGCAGCACCTTCTGGCCGTCGGGGGCGGGGTTGTACAGGCCGATGACGGCCAGACCCAGCGCGATGGCCAGGAGTACGCCGCCGACGACGTCGACGCGTTCGTGGTCCGAGCCGCGGTCCCGGGCGGGCAGGCTGAACTGGATCATCACCATCGCCAGGATGGTCAGCGGCACGTTGATCCAGAACACGTACTGCCAGTGGCCCAGAGCCAGCACGATGGCGATGCCGTAGAGCGGGCCCAGCACGCTGCCGAGTTCCTGGGCCGCGCCGATCCCGCCGAGGACCGCGGCGCGGCTGCGCGCCGCCCACAGGTCCGCCGCCAGGGCGAGCGTGACCGGCAGCAGGGCGCCGCTCGCGGTGCCCTGGATGACGCGCCCGATGACCAGCATCGTCAGGTCGGTGGACAGCGCGGTGACCACCGAGCCGATCGCGAACCCGGCGAGGCTGGCCTGCAGCACCAGCCGCCGTCCGAACCGGTCGGACAACCGGCCCAGCAGCGGCATCGCGGCGATGTAGCCGAGCAGGTACCAGGTGATGACCGGCGTGACGCGCTGGATCTTGTTGATCGGGATGCCGACGTCTCGCATGATGTCGACCATGATCGTGATCACGACATAGGTGTCGAGCGCGCCGAGCAGCACCGCCAGGCTGCCCGCGCTGATCGCGATGCGGCGGCTTCGGTTGGTGGTCTCCACCCGATCGACTGCCGTCCGGGGGGCCGTGGTCATCACACCGCCGGCTTGGTGACGGTGACCGGCTTGTCCCAGTCGGACAGGGTCAGCTGCACGGAATCATTGTCGGTCTGGTTGAGCTTGGCCTGCACCAGCTGGTGCGGTTCGTCCTTCTGGATCCACACCGAGGCCGGCATCGGGTTGGTGGCCTTGAGCTGCGGGATGATCTTGTTGACCGCATCGGCACTGACCTTGCCGTCCACCCGGACGGTCTGGATGCCGTTGATGGTCTCGCTGGCGGCGGACTTGCCGTCGGAGAAGCTGGTCAGCACGTTGGCCAGGCCGGTGTCGGGGTTCAGGATCAGCGACGGGTCGTAGATGTCGGCGGCGGGACCCATGTCCAGCCAGTTGTTCGGGGTCAGCGCGGCGTAGAGCGTGCCACCGAGCACCACCAGCTGGATGTCGATATCGCTGCCGCCCATCGTGATGGTGGAGTCGCCGGAGATCGCGACCGCGGGCACGTTGGTCAGGTCACCGGAGAGCTTCTTGACCGGCAGGCCCTCGATCTTGCCGTTGATTGTGAGCTCCAGGTGGGCACTCTTGACCGCCTTGGTCGTCGTTGCCGCTTGCTGGAGCAGTCCGGCCGCGTCCGGCAGTGGCTCGGTCGGCTTCGACGACGAACAGCCCGAGAGGAGAAGGGCCGTTGCGGCGAAGAGGGCGACAAGGACGGCGAACATTCGGCGGCACGTCTGCATGGCTACATCGTAGAGGGTCGCGGTGATGCGCCCGCAGCGGCGCGGGGCGGCGCGGCCGTCCGGTGCGGACTCGCGGTGGGCCGGTCGATGCCCGATGAGCTGCGGTTTCGGTCTCTCGGTGGGGGACGACCGGCGCCGGGGCCGCCGGCTGCGGCGAGACCTGATCGCGACCGGGATATGCCCGCCCCGAGACCCGGGCCGGCCCGCGGGAAAGTGGTGGCCGCCGCGCCTGCCGGGGCCCGCGCCCGCCGGCAAATTCCGGCCCGGGGCGCGGAGTCGCCGCCGCCGGCCGGGGGACGGCCGGAGCGGATCCGGACCGGTAGCGGCTAGATTAGCCAGCGTGTTCACCGGAATCGTCGAGGAATTGGGCGAAGTGGTCGGCAAGGACGAACTCGGCGACTCCGCCCGGTTCGTCATCCGCGGGCCCGTCGTTACCGCAGATGCCCGGCACGGCGACTCGATCGCCGTCAACGGCGTGTGCCTGACCGTGGTCGAGGTGCTCCCCGGTGGCCAGTTCAGCGCCGATGTGATGGCCGAGACCCTGAACCGCTCCAGCCTGGCCGCCGTCGCGGTGGGCAGCCCGGTGAACCTCGAGCGCGCCGCGGCGCTAAACAGCCGTCTCGGCGGCCACATCGTGCAGGGCCATGTCGACGGGCGCGGGACGGTGATCTCCCGCACCCCCTCCGAGCACTGGGAGGTGGTGCGCATCGCGCTGCCCGCGGAGCTGGCCCGCTATGTCGTGGAGAAGGGCTCGATCACCGTCGACGGCATCTCGCTGACGGTTTCGGGGCTGGGTGCGGACTGGTTCGAGGTGTCGCTGATCCCCACCACCCTGGCCTTGACGACGCTGGGGCGCGCTCCGGTGGGCAGCGTCGTCAACCTCGAGGTGGACGTGATCGCCAAATATGTCGAACGGCTGCTGGGCGCCAACCCGGAACCGCAGGCCTGAGAAGCGGCGACCGCCCGGGCGTGACGGGGGTCACAGCCGCGGGCGGCGAATCGGCCGCCCGGTGAACGGGGGCAATAGTCTGCGCTCGGCGTTGGTTCATACTGTGTGCAGCAGCGGCACTTGGGACAGGCGGCAACGATGACGAGGTTGGACACCGTCGAACGGGCGGTCGCCGATATCGCGGCGGGTAAGGCTGTCGTCGTCGTCGATGACGAGGACCGCGAGAACGAGGGTGACCTGATCTTCGCCGCGGAGAAGGCGACACCGGAACTGGTCGCGTTCATGGTCCGCTACACCTCGGGCTATCTGTGTGTCCCACTGGACGGCGACATCTGCGACAGGTTGGGCCTGTTGCCGATGTACGCGGTGAACCAGGACAAGCACGGGACCGCGTACACGGTCACGGTCGACGCGAAAAAGGGTGTCGGAACCGGCATCTCGGCATCGGACCGGGCCACCACCATGCGGCTGCTGGCCGATCCGGCGAGCGTCGCCGACGATTTCAGCAAGCCCGGCCACGTCGTTCCGTTGCGCGCCAAGGACGGCGGTGTGCTGCGCCGGCCCGGCCACACCGAGGCCGCGGTCGATCTGGCCCGGATGGCCGGCCTGCAGCCGGCCGGCGCCATCTGCGAGATCGTGAGCCAGAAGGACGAAGGCGCGATGGCGCAGACCGACGAGTTGCGGGTCTTCGCCGACGAGCACGGCCTTGCGATGATCACCATCGCCGATCTGATCGAATGGCGCCGCAAGCACGAGCGGCACATCGAGCGGGTGGCCGAGGCGCGCATCCCCACCCGCCACGGCGAGTTCCGCGCGGTCGGCTACACCAGCATCTACGACGAGGTCGAGCACGTCGCCCTGGTCCGCGGTGACATCGCGGGACCGGAGAACGACGGCCACGATGTGCTGGTCCGGGTGCACTCCGAATGCCTGACCGGCGACGTGTTCGGCTCCCGGCGCTGTGACTGCGGCCCGCAACTGGACGCCGCGATGGCGATGGTGGCCCGCGAGGGCCGGGGCGTGGTGCTCTACATGCGTGGGCATGAGGGCCGCGGAATCGGCCTGATGCACAAACTGCAGGCCTATCAGCTGCAGGACGCCGGTGCCGACACCGTCGATGCCAACCTGGAGCTCGGGCTGCCCGCCGACGCCCGCGACTACGGCATCGGCGCCCAGATCCTGGTCGATCTGGGGATCCGGTCGATGCGGCTGCTGACCAACAACCCGGCCAAACGCGTCGGTCTGGACGGGTACGGCCTGCACATCATCGAGCGGGTGCCGCTGCCGGTGCGGGCCAACGCCGAGAACATCCGCTACCTGATGACCAAGCGCGACCGGATGGGCCATGACCTGTCCGGGCTCGAGGACTACGACGAGACGGTGCGGCTGCCCGGCGACATCGGGGGAGCGCTGTGACGCATCCCCACTGGGCGCGCGGATGAGCGGCGCCTCCGGCGGTATCCCCGAGCTGCCCGATATGGACGCCTCGGAGCTGTCCCTGGCCATCGTGGCCAGCACCTGGCACGCGAAGATCTGCAACGCGCTGCTCGACGGCGCCCGCAGGGTGGCCGACGATGCCGGGATCCCGGAGCCGACCGTGGTTCGCGTGCTCGGCGCCATCGAAATCCCGGTGGTGGCACAGGAATTGGCCCGCAACCACGACGCCGTCGTCGCACTCGGTGTCGTGATCCGCGGCCAGACACCGCATTTCGACTACGTCTGCGACGCCGTCACCCAGGGGCTGACCCGGGTGTCGCTGGACGCATCGACCCCGGTGGCCAACGGGGTGCTCACCACCGACAACGAGAAGCAGGCGCTCGATCGCGCGGGGCTGCCGGACTCCGCGGAGGACAAGGGTGCGCAGGCCGCCGCCGCGGCTCTGTCGACGGCGCTGACGCTGCGCCATCTGCGCGGGGTATGAGCACAGAACCCGGCGCGCGGGACCCGCAGTGGGACATCGTACTGCGACCGCACCGCACCGCCTACCTCGCGTACGGGATCGCCGCCGTGATCGCGATCGCGGGCATCGTCGTCGGGGTGCTGTCTAAGGTCGCCGGGACGGGCGCCTACTACCGGCCCGCCGACCAGGTGGCACTGGCCGGTCTGGCCCTGATCATCGCGGCCGCCGTCCTGCTGCTCACCCGGCCCCGGCTGCGCGTGGGAGCCGCCGGTGTGGCGGTACGAAATCTGCTGGGCTATCGACTGATCCCGTGGAACGAGGTCGTCGACGTGTCCTTCCCGAAGGGCGCCCGCTGGGCGCGGGTGGACATCGCCCACTACGAGTACGTGCCGGTGCTGGCGATCCAGTCCTTCGACCGGGAGCGCGCCGTGGCGGCGATGGAGACCGTGCGAACGCTGATGGTGCGATACCGGCCCGACGTCACCCAACCCTGAGCGGGCGCCCACGCCGTACTCGGACGTCCTCACCGGGCCCGACCGGCCGGTCCGGCCCGTCGGGCCGCGGTACTAACCTGAAGAGCGTGCCCGATCCCGCGACGTACCGACCGGCGCCCGGATCGATTCCCGTCGAACCGGGCGTCTACCGGTTCCGGGATCCGCACGGACGGGTCATCTACGTCGGCAAGGCCAAGAGCCTGCGCAGCCGGTTGACGTCCTACTTCGCCGACATCAGCGGCCTGCACCCGCGGACCAGACAGATGGTCACGACAGCGGCCAAGGTCGAGTGGACCGTGGTCAACACCGAGGTCGAGGCCCTGCAGCTGGAATACAACTGGATCAAGGAGTTCGATCCGCGATTCAACGTCCGCTACCGCGACGACAAGTCCTACCCGGTGTTGGCGGTGACCCTGAACGAGGAGTTCCCGCGGTTGATGGTCTACCGGGGACCGCGCCGCAAGGGCGTGCGTTACTTCGGCCCGTACTCGCACGCCTGGGCCATCCGGGAGACCCTCGATCTGCTGACCCGGGTGTTCCCGGCACGGACCTGCTCGGCCGGAGTGTTCAAGCGGCACAGTCAGATCGAGCGGCCGTGCCTGCTCGGCTACATCGACAAGTGCTCGGCGCCGTGCGTCGGACGGGTCAGCGCCGAGGAGCATCGCCGGATCGTGCTCGACTTCTGCGACTTCCTGTCCGGCAAGACCGACCGGTTCGCCCGGGAACTCGAACAGCGAATGACCGCGGCGGCCGGTGAACTCGACTTCGAGCGGGCGGCGCGGCTGCGCGACGACCTCGGTGCGCTCAAACGCGCGCTCGAGAAACAGGCCGTGGTGCTCGGCGACGGCACCGACGCCGATGTGGTCGCGTTCGCCGATGACGATCTGGAGGCCGCCGTGCAGGTGTTCCACGTGCGCGGCGGCCGGGTGCGCGGCCAGCGCGGCTGGATCATCGAGAAGCCGGGCGATCCGGGCGACTCCGCGGAGGCCCAGCTCGTCGAGCAGTTCCTCACCCAGTTCTACGGCGACCAGGCCGAATTGGACTCCGGAACCGACCAAGCCGCAGACGAATCCACCAACCCGGTACCACGCGAGGTGCTGGTGCCGTGCCTGCCGCCCGACTCCGATCAGCTGGCCAACTGGCTTTCCGGGCTGCGCGGGTCGCGGGTGGCGTTGCGGGTGCCGCAGCGCGGCGACAAGAAGGCCCTGGCCGAGACCGTGCACCGCAACGCCCAGGAGGCGCTGCAACAGCACAAGCTCAAGCGGGCCGGCGACTTCACGGCCAGATCCGCTGCGCTGCAGAATATTCAGGAGTCGCTCGGGTTGGCCGATGCGCCGTTGCGGATCGAATGCGTCGACATCAGCCACGTGCAGGGCACCGACGTGGTGGCCTCGCTGGTGGTGTTCGAGGACGGTCTGCCGCGCAAGTCCGACTATCGGCACTTCGCGATCCGGGAGGCAGCCGGCGAGGGCCGTTCCGACGACGTCGCCTCCATCGCCGAGGTCACCCGGCGCCGCTTCCTGCGGCACGTGCACGACCAGCGGCCGGACCCCGATGAACTGGCTCCGGGTCCCCATGTCGCCGGCCCGGCGGCTCCGGAAGGCAAGTCGCGCCGGTTCGCCTACCCGCCGAACCTCTACGTCGTCGACGGTGGTGCCCCACAGGTCAACGCGGCTCAGGCCGTGCTCGACGAGCTCGGTGTCGACGACGTCGCGGTGATCGGGCTGGCCAAGCGGCTGGAGGAGGTGTGGGTGCCCCTCGAAACAGATCCGCTGATCCTGCCGCGCAATAGCGAGGGGCTCTACCTGCTGCAGCGGGTTCGGGACGAGGCGCACCGCTTCGCGATCTCCTATCACCGCAGCAAGCGGTCCAAGCGGATGACGGCCTCCGCTCTCGACGCGGTCCGCGGCCTGGGCGAGGCCCGGCGCAAGGCGCTCGTGACGCACTTCGGCTCGTTGGCCCGGCTGCGGCAGGCCAGCGTCGAGGAGATCACCGCGGTGCCCGGGATCGGCGTCGCCACCGCGGCCGCGGTGCTCGAGGCGCTGGGCATGGCGCCGGATTCGCCCGGTTCCGCTGCACCGCAGGAGCCGGTGGGCCATGATCTGACTGCTGAACAGGCCTCGCGATGACAGAACAGAACACAGGCGAACACACCCACCGTCCAACCGGCGATCCGGGATCGGGCATCGATGTGGTTCTGGTGACCGGGCTGTCCGGCGCGGGCCGGGGGACCGCCGCCAAGGTGCTCGAGGACCTCGGCTGGTACGTCGCCGACAACATTCCGCCGGAACTGATCGCCCGGATGGTCGATCTCGGCCTGGCCGCCGGATCGCGGATCACCCAACTGGCCGTGGTGATGGATGTCCGCTCCCGGGGATTCACCGGTGACCTGGAGTGGGTGCGTAAGGATCTCGCCACCCGCAACATCCACCCGCGGGTCCTGTTCATGGAGGCCTCCGACGAGATCCTGGTGCGCCGCTACGAGAACAATCGGCGCAGTCATCCGTTGCAGGGCAACCAGACTCTCGCGGAGGGCATCGCCGCCGAACGGGCCATGCTCGCACCGGTGCGGGCCTCGGCCGACCTGATCATCGACACCTCGACGCTGTCGGTGCGCTCGCTGCGGGAGAGCATCGAGCGGGCATTCGGCGGGGAGGCCATCGCGCAGACCAGCGTCACGGTCGAGTCGTTCGGCTTCAAGTACGGGCTGCCGATGGACGCCGACATGGTGATGGACGTGCGCTTCCTGCCCAACCCGCACTGGGTGGACGAGCTGCGGCCGCAGACCGGCCAGCATCCGGCGGTGCGGGACTACGTCTTGAGCCAACCCGGCGCCATGGAGTTCCTGCAGACCTACCATCAGCTGCTGGACCTTGTCGTCGACGGCTACAGCCGGGAGGGAAAGCGATACATGACCGTGGCCATCGGGTGCACGGGGGGTAAGCACCGCAGCGTCGCGATCACCGAGGCGCTGGCGGCGTCGCTGGACAAGAATCAGCAACTCTCTGTGCGCGTGCTGCACCGCGATCTGGGTCGCGAATGACGCACGCGATCGGGAGCAGCGCAGTGGCCGGCGAGGTCCCACCCCGCATCGTGGCGCTCGGCGGCGGCCACGGCCTGTACGCGACGCTGTCGGCGGCGCGCCGGTTGACGCCGCATGTCACCGCGGTGGTGACGGTTGCCGACGACGGCGGCTCGTCGGGGCGGCTGCGTTCCGAGCTCGGCGTGGTTCCGCCGGGTGATCTGCGAATGGCGTTGGCGGCGTTGGCATCCGACAGCCCGCACGGTCGGTTGTGGGCCACCATCATCCAGCACCGGTTCGGCGGCAGTGGTGCGCTGGCCGGGCATCCGATCGGCAACCTGCTGTTGGCCGGGATCACCGAGTTGCTCGCCGATCCGGTGGCCGCCCTCGACGAACTCGGCCGCATCCTCGGCATCCACGGCCGGGTGCTGCCGATGTGCCCGATAGCCCTGCAGATCGAGGCCGACGTGGCCGGCCTGGAATCGGACCCGCGGATGAGCCGCGTGATCAGCGGTCAAGTGGCGGTGGCCACCACGCCGGGAAAGGTGCGGAGGGTGCGGCTGCTGCCGGGAGACCCGCCGGCCACCCGGCAGGCCGTCGACGCCATCATGGCCGCCGACCTGGTGGTGCTCGGCCCGGGCTCGTGGTTCACCAGCGTCATCCCGCACGTCCTGGTGCCGGGCCTGGCGGCCGCGCTGCGGTCCACGACCGCGCGGCGCGCCCTGGTGCTGAATCTGGCCGCCGAGCCGGGCGAGACCGCCGGGTTCTCCGCCGAGCGGCATTTGCACGTCCTGGCCCAGCACGCCCCGGATTTCACCGTGCACGACATCATCGTCGACGCGGCGCGGGTGCCGTCGGACCGGGAGCGCGAACAGCTGCGCCGGACGGCCAGTCTGCTGGAAGCGTCGGTTCAATTTGCTGACGTGTCCCGACCTGGTACACCTTTACATGACCCGGCAAAGTTGGCCGCAGCGCTCGACGGTGTGCGCGTCGGGGGACCGGTTCCCCCGCCACCGAACCGTCCGCCTGCGGCACCCACGCCGACCACGGACTTGCGACAGGGGGGCGGGGTGCCGGGACCGACTGGCGACGTGCAAAGAGGTGACCGGCCGTGGCGATGACTGCCGAGGTGAAGGACGAGCTGAGCCGCCTGGTCGTCAACTCCGTGAGCGCTCGTCGCGCCGAGGTCGCATCGCTGCTGCGGTTCGCCGGCGGCTTGCACATCGTCGCCGGACGCGTCGTCGTCGAGGCCGAGGTGGACCTCGGCATCATTGCCCGGCGGCTGCGCAAGGACATCTACGACCTTTACGGCTACAACGCCGTCGTACACGTGCTGTCGGCCAGCGGTATCCGCAAGAGCACCCGCTATCTCGTCAGGGTCGCCAAGGACGGCGAGGCGCTCGCGCGTCAGACCGGCCTGCTGGACATGCGGGGGCGCCCGGTGCGCGGCCTGCCCGCCCAGGTGGTCGGGGGCAGCGTCGGCGACGCCGAGGCGGCCTGGCGCGGGGCGTTCCTGGCCCACGGTTCGTTGACCGAGCCCGGACGCTCGTCGGCCCTGGAGGTCAGCTGCCCGGGTCCGGAGGCCGCGCTCGCCCTGGTGGGGGCCGCCCGCCGGCTCGGGGTTAGCGCCAAGGCCCGAGAGGTGCGCGGCACCGACCGGGTGGTGGTGCGCGACGGTGACGCCATCGGCGCGCTGCTGACCCGGATGGGCGCCCAGGACACCCGGCTGACCTGGGAGGAACGCCGGATGCGACGCGAGGTGCGGGCCACCGCGAACCGGCTGGCGAATTTCGACGACGCGAACCTGCGCCGCTCGGCCCGCGCCGCGGTCGCCGCGGCGGCCCGGGTGGAACGTGCGCTGGAGATCCTCGGCGACTCGGTGCCCGAGCATCTGGCCGCTGCCGGGCGGCTGCGCGTCGAGCACCGGCAGGCTTCGCTGGAGGAACTGGGCCGGTTGGCCGATCCGGCCATGACGAAAGACGCTGTGGCGGGCCGGATTCGGCGCCTGCTGTCGATGGCCGACCGCAAGGCCAAGCAGGAGGGGCTGCCCGACACCGAGTCGGCAGTCACCCCCGACCTGCTCGAAGACGCCTGAGCCGTAGGCCTACTCGGCCTCGGCGAACGAAGGTTCTTCTGCCGCAACGTCTTCGACCGCATTGGCCGACAGCGCCCAGCGGATCGCTCCGACCAGCACTCGCCCCGCGAGCCGGATCGCGGTGCTCTCCACCGGCGGCAGATAGGGCAGCCGCAACGGCATCCGGGCCCATGCGGGCAGCATCGACACCGAGGTGGCGGCCAGCACGCCGTACGGCACCCGGGCCAGCACCGGCAGCGGCGGGGTGAGCAGCAGGAAGCGGGCGGCCTCCCGGGCCGACTCGGTGCCGCGCAACTCGCCGCGGTAGGACGCGATCCGCTCGGCGAGTTCGGCCTCGGTGCGCGGCGGGTCCGGCACACCGAGGGCCACGGCGGTGTGGGCGGTGTCCTCGACGTAAGCGTCGCGGCCGTCCTGATCGAGCGGTGCCGCGCCGTAGCGCTGGTAGGCCAGCAGGAAGCTGTCCACCTCGGCGATGTGCACCCACTCCAGCAGATGGGGATCGTCGGCTCGATACGTCCGGCCGTCCGGGGCGATGCCGTGCACCCGGCGGTGGATACCGCGCACCCGGTCCACCGCCCGCTGCGCATCACCGGCCGTGCCGAAGGTCGTCACGGCCAGAAAGGTGCTGGTGCGTTGCAACCGGCCCCAGGGATCACCCCGGTAGTCGGAATGCTCGGCGACGCCCGCCATCGCCAGGGGGTGCAGCGACTGCAGCAGCAGGGCGCGCAGGCCGCCGACGAACATCGAGGCGTCGGCGTGCACTCGACGGATGGGCCGGTCCTCGGCGAACCAGCGCGGGCCCGGTGTGGTGTGGATCCGCGTCCGGTTCTCCGGGCCCTCGGGCCCGGCGACCATGGTGAACAGGCCCTGGCCAAGGCGTTGGCGCACCTTGGCCAGATCCGGGCCCAGCCCCAGTGGCATCGTCATATTCCGACGGTACGCGGTCCATCGCGGTGGCCGCCGGGACCCTGCGCCGTGGTCGTCGTGTTCCTATGATCGGACCGTTGTCCGAATCACTCGCAGTGGCGCTGCGCAGAGCGTCGTCCCGGCTCGACCCACCTCCGACCCCGATCGTGAGCATCGCCGTCCACGTTGCCGTGTTGGGGACATGGGTCGCGCTCTTCCTGCTGGCCTTCGGCAGGGGCGGCATCGTCGCCTGGTCGATCGGCCTTGCTTATCTCGGGTATGACATCGCCCTACAGGTGTTCACCGGCTGGCAGATTCGGCGGATTTCGGACCGCGTCGACCGCACCGTGCCGCGGACGGCTGGCGTCGCGCGCCCGAGTGTTGCGGTCATCGTCGCGGCGCACAATGAGGCCGCCGTCCTCCCTGCCACATTGGCGGCGCTGCTCGGGCAGACCGACGCGCCTGAGGAGGTACTGATTGCCGATGACGGGTCCGCCGATGGCACCGCTGAAATGCTTTGCGCTCGCTTCGGTTTCGTCATGCCGGAGTCGGGCGGCGGCACTCCCGCGGTGCGGGTCGGGGCCACCGCGCTGCGGTGGTTACGGCTGGCCCACGGCGGCAAGGCGGCCGCTCTCAACGCCGCGCTGTTGCAGACGGCCGCCGACCTGATAATCACCGTCGACGCGGACACTGTGGTGGGCGCCCCTGCGATCGGCGCTGTGCGGAGCGCCTTCTCGGTTGAGCCGGAGTTGGTGGCCGTGACCGGGGTCATCACCCCGGGCTGTCGTCCTACGCCCGTGGGCCGGGTGATGCAGTGGTTCCAGACCTACGAGTACATCCGCAACTTCACGGCCCGCTACGCCTGGATGCGCATCGGTTGTCTACAACTGATCTCCGGCGCGTTCGCGGGTTTCCGGCGAGACGCCGTGTACCGGGTCGGGGGGTTCGATTCCTGCATGGTCGAGGACTACGAACTGGTGGCCCGGATGTACCGCTTCGCCGGAGACCACGGCCTGGACTGGCGGTTCCGGGTTCTGGCCGGCGCGCAGGCACGGACCGAGGCGCCGGCTTCGGTGCCGGGCTTCCTTCGGCAGCGGCGTCGCTGGTTCGGTGGGTTCTTGCAGACCCAGTGGTGGTACCGCGGCATGGTCGGTGACCCCCGGTTCGGCCGCCTCGGCATGATCATGCTGCCGATCAAGGCATTCGACACCGTGCAGCCGCTGTTCGGATTGACCGCATTCGGGCTCCTCATCTATTTCGTGGTCGCCGGGCGGTTCGACGTCGTGGGTCCGGTCCTGGTGATCCTTGCCGTCAAGCTCGCGGTCGACGTGCTGTTCCACCTCTGGGTGCTTGGCCGGTATCGACGATGGGTCGGTGATCCGCATCGGGCCAGCATTGCGGCCGCCGCGGCCGCGATGGTGGTCGAACCGCTGACCTTCACACTTCTCCTGCAGACCGGGGCGATCCTCGGCTGGATCGCGTTTCTGGGTGGCTCGCAGCGGTGGGATCCGCAGATTCGGTTCGGCGTCGGCGACTGACCCGGGCGTTACCGTTGCGGGGTGGCCGGTAACGACGGGACCTTGCGCGTCGGTGCCGCCTTCCCCGACCCGCCGTTCAACGCGGTTCGCTCCCGCCCGCCGGACCCCCTTCCCGGGTCGCTTCGCTCCCGCCCGCCGGACCCCATCCCCGGGTCGCTGCGCTCCCCCCCGCCGGACCCCATCCCCGGGTCGCTTCGCTCCCGCCCGCCGGACCCCATCCCCGGGTCGCTTCGCTCCCGCCCGCCGGATGGTGACGGCGGCCTGGACATCGACCTGATGAACGCCATCGGCAGGGCCCTCGGCCGCGACGTGGTGTTCGTCCACTACTCGGGCCGCGATTTCAACGGCATCTTCGATGCCCTGGACTCCGGCGAATTCGACTGTGTCACATCGGGTACCACCGTCACCGGTTCACGCGCTCTTAAGGCGGCGTTCTGCGATCCGTACCTGATCTCCGGGCAGGCGCTGGCCGTCGACACCAGCCGCCTGCCGGAGGTCACCTCGATCGACGACCTCGAGGGCCTGACCATCGGCGTGCAGCAGGGCAACACCAGCCAGCCGATCGCCAACCGGCTGGTCGCCGACGGGAGGGCCGGGCGGGTCCGCGTCTATGACTACGGCAGCATTCGCACCGCGTTGCGCGACCTGAGCACCGGCCGCTGTGATGCGTTCATGAAGCTGGGGCCGGTGCTGACCGAGCTCGTGCGGGACTTGCCGGGGCTCCGGGTGGTTCAGCGGGGCATCACCGTGGAGAAGATCGCGATCGCGGTGCCGACCAGTGACGCGGGGCTGCTGAGCCGGATCAGGGTGGCGCAGGCCCGGTTGGAGGAGGACGGGACCCTGCCGACGATCCGGCAGCGCTGGACCGGCTCGTCGCTCGCCGACCAGAGCGGCGCGTGACCCATGTCCCACTAGGGCCGTTGGTCAGCGCTTTGCGAGGTACTCCAGCGCGCGGGAACGGACCTAGGTGAACTCTTTTCGCCGGCGGCTGACCAGCCTGCGCGACGATGCCGCCACCACACTAGGCTGACCCCGAGCATCGGAAGCAACTCAAGGAGACAGACGTGACGATCCGGGTTGGCGTTAACGGTTTCGGCCGCATCGGACGCAACTTCTACCGGGCCCTGGCCACCCAGCAGGCCGAAGGCAAGGCCAAGGACATCGAGATCGTGGCGGTCAACGACCTGACCGACAACGCCACCCTCGCGCATCTGCTGAAGTTCGACACCATCCTGGGCCGGCTGCCCGAAGAGGTGACCCTCGAGGGTGAGGACACCATCGTCATTGGCAAGACCAAGATCAAGGCGTTCGAGGTCAAGGAGGGCCCGGCCGCCATCCCGTGGGGCGAGCTCGGCGTCGACATCGTCGTCGAGTCCACCGGCATCTTCAACGACGCCCGGGCCCGCGGCCACCTCGAGCAGGGTGTCAAGAAGGTGATCATCTCCGCGCCGGCCAAGGACGAGGACATCACGATCGTCATCGGCGTGAACGACGACAAGTACGACGGCAGCCAGAACGTCATCTCCAACGCCTCGTGCACCACCAACTGCCTCGGCCCGTTCGCCAAGGTGCTCAACGACGAGTTCGGCATCGTGCGTGGTCTGATGACGACGGTCCACGCTTACACCGGAGACCAGAACCTGCAGGACGGTCCGCACAAGGACCTGCGGCGGGCCCGGGCCGCCGCGGTCAACATCGTGCCCACCTCGACCGGTGCCGCCAAGGCCATCGGCCTCGTGCTGCCCGAACTGAAGGGCAAGCTCGACGGCTACGCGCTGCGGGTGCCGATCCCCACCGGCTCGATCACCGACCTCACCGCCGAGTTGAGCAAGGAGGCCAGCGCCGACGACATCAACGCCGCGATGAAGGCCGCCGCCGAGGGCAAGCTCAAGGGCATCCTGAAGTACTACGACGCGCCGATCGTTTCCAGCGACATCGTCACCGACCCGCACAGCTCGATCTTCGACGCCGGCCTGACCAAGGTGATCGGCAACCAGGTCAAGGCCGTGTCGTGGTACGACAACGAGTGGGGCTACTCGAATCGCCTGGTCGACCTGGTCGGCCTGGTCGGCAAGTCGCTGTAACCGCGATGGCGGTCAAGACACTCGCCGACCTGCTGGCCGAGGGGGTCGAGGGTCGGGGCGTGCTGGTTCGCTCGGACCTCAACGTCCCGCTCGACGGGTCCACCATCACCGACCCGGGCCGAATCATCGCCTCGGTGCCCACGCTGAAGGCGCTGTCCGATGCCGGCGCCAAGGTGGTGGTGACCGCACATCTGGGCCGGCCCAAGGGCGGCCCGGACCCGAAGTTCTCGCTGGCGCCGGTTGCCACGGCGCTCGGCGAGCAGTTGGGCCGCCACGTCCAGCTGGCCGGTGATGTGGTGGGCACCGACGCGCTGGCCCGCGCCGAGGGGCTGACCGACGGCGACATCCTGCTGCTGGAGAACATCCGGTTCGATCCGCGGGAGACCAGCAAGGACGACGGCGAGCGGTTGGCTCTGGCAAAGGCGCTGGTCGAATTGGTCGGTGCGGACGGGGCCTTCGTCTCGGACGGCTTCGGTGTGGTGCACCGCAAGCAGGCCTCGGTGTACGACGTGGCGACGCTGCTGCCGCATTACGCCGGAACGCTGGTGGCGGCTGAGGTCAAGGTGCTCGAGCAGCTGACCAGCTCCACTGAGCGGCCGTACGCGGTGGTCCTCGGCGGGTCCAAGGTGTCCGACAAGCTCGCCGTCATCGAGAACCTGGCGGGCAAAGCGGACAGCGTGATCATCGGCGGCGGCATGTGCTTCACGTTCCTTGCCGCGCAGGGTCTTTCGGTGGGTACCTCGCTGCTGCAGGAAGAGATGATCGACACCTGCCGCGAGCTGCTGGAGACCCACGGTGATGTCATCCACCTGCCGGTCGACATCGTGGTCGCCGAGGAGTTCGCCGCCGACTCGCCGCCGGAAACCGTTGCCGCCGATCGCATTCCGGACGGCAGGATGGGCCTGGACATCGGCCCGGAATCGGTGAAGCGCTTCGCGACGCTGCTGTCCAACGCCAGGACGATCTTCTGGAACGGCCCGATGGGTGTGTTCGAGTTCCCGGCCTTCGCCGACGGCACCAGGGGAGTGGCCGAGGCCATCATCGCCGCCACCGCCAAGGGTGCGTTCAGCGTCGTCGGTGGTGGCGACTCCGCCGCCGCGGTGCGCCGGCTCGGTCTGCCCGAGGACGGTTTCTCGCACATTTCCACCGGCGGCGGCGCCTCGCTGGAATACCTTGAGGGCAAATCGCTGCCCGGTATCGAAGTACTGAATTAGGAACTCGGCCCGATGTTCTTCGCCAGAAAGGCTCATCACTGTGTCCCGTAAACCGCTGATCGCGGGCAACTGGAAGATGAACCTCAACCATTTCGAGGCCATCGCGCTGGTCCAGAAGATCGCGTTCTCGCTGCCCGACAAGTACTTCGACAAGGTCGACGTCACCGTGATCCCGCCGTTCACCGACCTACGCAGCGTGCAGACGCTGGTCGACGGCGACAAGCTCCGGCTGACCTACGGGGCGCAGGACCTCTCGCAGCACGACTCGGGCGCCTACACCGGCGATGTCAGCGGGGCGTTCCTGGCCAAGCTGGGCTGCACGTTCGTGGTGGTCGGCCACTCCGAGCGGCGCACCTACCATCACGAGGACGACGCGCTGGTCGCGGCAAAGGCCGCTGCGGCGTTCCGGCATGGGTTGACGCCGATCGTGTGCATCGGCGAGCAGCTCGAGGTCCGCGAGGCGGGCAACCATGTCGAGTTCAACGTGAACTCGCTGCGGGGGTCGCTGGCCGGGCTGACCAAGGAGCAGTTGGCCGGCATCGTCATCGCCTACGAGCCGGTCTGGGCCATCGGCACCGGACGGGTGGCCAGCGCCGCCGACGCCCAGGAGGTCTGCGCCGCGATCCGCGCCGAGCTGGCCAACCTGGCGAATCCGCAGATCGCGGCCGGCGTCCGGGTGCTCTACGGCGGCTCCGTCAACGCCAAGAACGTGGGTGAGATCGTCGCCCAGGAGGACGTCGACGGGGCCCTGGTCGGCGGGGCCTCACTGGACGCCGAGCAGTTCGCCACCCTGTCCGCGATCGCCGCCGGCGGGCCGCTGCCCTGACCCGAACCATGCCCGGCCCGGGTTACCGGGTACGCTGACCAGCATGGTTTTGACCCTGCAGATCATCCTGGTGGTCACCAGCCTGCTGATCGTGCTGCTGGTGCTGCTGCACCGCGCCAAGGGCGGCGGCCTGTCCACCCTGTTCGGTGGCGGTGTGCAGTCGAGTCTGTCCGGGTCGACCGTGGTCGAGAAGAACCTCGACCGGCTGACGCTGTTCGTCACCGGCATCTGGCTGGTGTCCATTATCGGTATGGCGCTGCAGATCAAGTACTCCTAGCCGGGAACCAGCGCCCCGCGTACACGGTGCCCAGCACCGCGATGTCCTTCAGCCGCAGCGGATCGGCCGCGTAGGGGTCCTCGGCCAGCACGGTGAAGTTGGCCAGCTTGCCCGGGGTGATGCTGCCGAGTTCGTCCTCCATCCGCCACGAGTAGGCGGCCTCGATCGTTACCGCACGCAGTGCGTCATGCACCGAGATGCGCTGGTCCGGGCCCACGGTCCGGCCCGCCGGGGTGCGGCGGTTCACCGCGCACCAGGCCAGCATGAGCGGTGCGGCCGGGCCCATCGGCAGGTCGGAGTGCAGGGAGAGCGGAACGCCGCGGCGCAACACCGACGCGGCCCGCACCATCGTGTCGGCCCGCGCCGCGCCCAGCCCGTGCACCGCGTACTGATCGGCGAAGCCCACCGGGTAGTACGAGTTCGCCGAGACGATGCAGCCCAGCCGGGCGATCCGGTCGATCTGCTCCTCACTGGAGTTGGCGAAGTGCACGATCACGGTCCGGTGGTCGGTGCGGGGTTTGGCCGCCATGCACTCCTCGACGGTGTCGAGCACCAGGTCGAGCCCCGCGTCGCCGTTGACGTGCACGTGCAGCTGCCAGCCGGCGTCCCAGTACACCCTGGCGAACGCCCGGAAGGTGTCCGGCTGCATCATCCATTCGCCGTGATGGCACAGATCCGGCTGACCGGCGTCGTCGAGGTAGGGCTCCCGCATCTGCATGAGCTGGCTGATGATCGCCCCGTCGGCGAACAGCTTGACCTGGCGGGGCAGTAGCCGGACCTTGCCCGCCGACGCCCGCGCGACCTGCGCTTCGGCGTCGGCCACCGCGGCGGCGGGGGCCATGCCCGCATCCGCCTGGCTGCGGGCGTCGACCAGGAACGTCGAGCCGAACGGGGTGTGCTCATCGGCCAGGATCTGCTGGTACAGCGGCCACGGCTCGACGTCCCACATGATGCCGGGCTCGTTGATCGAGGTGACACCGTTGCGGTGCAGGTAGGCCACCAACTGCTGCAGCCCGGCGGTGAGTCGCTGCGGGCTCATGAAGACCGGGGACAGGGCGGGCAGCAGCAGGTTCATCCCGGTTTCCCGCCAGTGCCCGGCCGCGAAGTCGACCATCTCGCTGGCCGGGCCGTGGCCGGTCATGTCCGCGGCCGTCAGCCCGAGCGCATCGATGGCCGCCGTGTTGAGGAACCATTCGTGACAGGATCGCTGCCACACCACGACCGGCCGCCGGGTGCTGATCGCGTCCAGCGCCGCGCGGTCCAGTGGGCCGTGCCAGAGCCGGTGGTAGCCCCAGGAGAACAGCCACTCGTCTGGATCGCTCAACCCGCGCTCCGCGGCCGCGAGCCGCTGCCGGTAGTCCGCCGCGGAGGTCGCCGCCGGGTACGTCCGGTCCGGCAGGACCCAGTCCTCGATGGCGATCACCTCGGTCATCAGGGTGGTCGCGCCGAGGATCGGATGCAGATGCTGGTCGATCAGCCCGGCGCACACCACCGCATCGGCGAAGGTGTCGTCCACCGTTCCCGCGTCGCGAAGGTCCTCGATCGTGCCGACCGCAACGATGCGGTCATCGGCCACAGCAACGGCGGTCGCGTCGGGAAGCTCGGGGTCCATGGTGATCACCCGGCGGGCCGGGTACACCGTGATCTTCTCCGCGACCTTCTCCTCGGGCATGGACCTGATCCTGCCGCGCCGACGGGTCGACCATCGGCAACTCAACCGGAATCCTCGGTCTCTTCGAGCAACTCCCTCGGACGATGCACCCGGTTGACCCTCGGTGGCCCGGTGCCGTCCGACCAGACAATCCGACCTGCGTCGGTCACCGTGGTCGTGCATTGCCCGCGCGTGACCGTCATGTGGTGGGGCGCACAGGCGAAGTAGAGGTTGTCGGCATCGGTCGGGCCGCCCGCATTCCAGTCGAGCGCGTGGTGAACCTCGCTGTGGTAACCGGGCTCGAAGCAATTAGGTTTCGTGCAACCGCGGTCGCGGGCGTAGCAGATCATCCGATGATCGGCGGTGGCAATCCGTTTGCTCCGGCCGAGGTACAGCGGGCGATCTGAGTGGTTGTCGAATACCGCAAGGTAGTGAATGGCGTTGGCGGCCAACCGGATCAGATCGCGCATCGGCAAGCGGCCACCGCCTCCGGTCCGTGCCGGTCCAGGCATCGCCAGGCCTGGGTCGCCGACAGCTCGGGCGGCCTGTTCCAGTTCGGCGAGCGTCGTTGTGGCGATCACCGTGACGGGCACTCCACGGTGCAGTCCCAGGCCGCCGGATGCCAAGGCCTCCTTGAGGCCCAGCTTGAGCCCGTCGTGGCAGCGTTGTTCGGGACTGCGGGTGTCGCGCTCACCCGTATCGCCCGCACCGTCCGGCTGGTGTCGGCCGGGCCGGACCGCGGCGGTCACCGCCTCGAGATAGGAGCGCGTCTCGGGGTCAAGCCAACCGGAGAGCCGACTCATCCCGTCCGGACCCTGACGACCCAGCGCGAGGCCCCGGCGTCTGGCGTGGTCCTCGTCGGTGAAGTTGCCGTCCGGGTTGAGGCAGTCGGCGATGGTCGCGCCGATCGTGGTGACGAACTGCGCGTCCTGTGTCCTCGCGTGGCGGACGAGTGTTCGTTCGGCGCTGTCCTTGTCGGCGGGGGACACCGATGCGGGCAGCACGTCGAGCGCCCGGCACACCGCGCCGATGTGGTCCTCGCCCAACTCACCGGCCTCCACAGCAGCGGCCAATATCGGCAGTTCCGCTGGCAGCGACGGGCCCGTCAGCGACCGTCGGGGCCGGATACGCGACGCTACGCGGAACCGGCGCCGGACCTCCCCGGCCGTCAGCCGCAGGCGTGACGCGAGCAGATCCCGAACCTTGACGCCGGCCGGAAGTCCCGGGTCGTCCGTCCCGTCGATTGGCTCGGCGACCTCCCCGAACATCCGGTACGACAACCCGCGATTGGCGCGCTGCTGGGCCTCCAGCCGCTCGGCGACCTCGATGCGAAAGGCGTTTCCCGCCAGATCGGTGCAGGTGGATCGCAAGCTGTCATGGGCGGCGTCGACCGCATCGAGCTGCGCCCGAACCGCGGCGTGCACCGCCTCGGCGGTCAGCAGTTCGGTGGGCCTCATGCCTCCACGGTATCGAACGTATATTCGATCGCGCATCCGCGGAAAGGCCGGCTGTGGATGAATCTGCGACTGTGGAGAACTTCGGAATTCGTCCGTTCTGCGCGCCGTCCGATAGCCACCGATACTGGGGAGATGGCTGAGGTCTCCGAGGTGGCGCTGGAACCGATCGGGGCGGTTCGCCGCACGCAGATCGGCCGGGAGGCCACCGAGCCGATGCGCGAGGACATCCGACTGCTGGGCGCGATCCTGGGCGAGACCGTGCGGGAGCAGAACGGCGAGCAGGTGTTCGACCTGGTGGAGCGCGCCCGGGTCGAGTCCTTCCGGGTCCGGCGCTCGGAGATCGACCGGGCCCAGCTGGCCCAGCTGTTCAGCGGTATCGACATCCACCGGGCCATCCCGGTGATCCGGGCGTTCAGCCATTTCGCGCTGCTGGCCAACGTCGCCGAGGACATCCACCGGGAGCGGCGCCGCGCGGTGCACGTCGCCGCCGGTGAACCGCAGCCCGACAGCACCCTGGCGGCGACGTACCTCAAGCTCGACGCCGCCGACCTGAGCGCCGACGCGGTGGCCGACGCCCTGCGGGGAGCGCTGGTGTCGCCGGTGATCACCGCACACCCCACCGAGACCCGGCGCCGAACCGTCTTCGACACCCAGCACCGCATCACCCAGCTGATGCGGATGCGGCTGCACGGTCAGGACGAAACCGACGACGGCCGCTCCATCGACACCGAGCTGCGCCGCCAGATCCTCACCCTGTGGCAGACCGCCCTGATCCGGTTGTCGCGGTTGAAGATTCAGGACGAGATCGAAGTGGGGCTGCGCTACTATCCCGCGGCGCTGTTCGAGGTGATCCCCAAGGTGAACGGCGAGGTGCGCAACGCGCTGCGGAGTCGCTGGCCCGACGCGAACCTGCTCGAGCAGCCGATCCTGCGCCCGGGATCTTGGATCGGGGGAGACCGCGACGGCAACCCGAACGTCACCGGTGAGGTGATCCGGTTGGCCACCGGCAGCGCCGCGCACGCCGCGCTGGGCCACTACCTGCAGCAGCTGACCCGGCTCGAACGGGAGCTGTCGATGTCGGCGCGGCTGGTCAAGACCAGCCCGGAGCTCCTGGAATTGGCCGGCCCATGCGATGAACCGGCCCGCGCCGACGAGCCCTACCGCCGGGCACTGCGGGTGGTGCACGGACGGCTCAGCGCCACCGCCCACGAGATCCTGGACCGCCGGCCCCAGCACCTGATCGACCTGGGTCTGCCGGCGTATGAGACCTCTGATGAGCTGCTCGCCGATCTCGACGTGATCGACGCCTCGCTGCGGCGACACGGCAGCGCCCTGTTGGCCGACGACCGCCTGGCCCGACTGCGGGAGGCGGTCGACGTGTTCGGCTTCCACCTGTCCGGGCTGGACCTTCGGCAGAACTCCGATGTGCACGAACAGGTCGTCGCCGAGCTGCTGGCCTGGGCCGGTGTGCACCCCGACTACGTGGCGCTGAGCGAACCGGAGCGTGTCGAGCTGTTGGTCGCCGAACTCGGCACCCGGCGCCCGTTGATCCGCGACGACGCCGAACTGTCCGAGCTGGCGCGCAAGGAACTCGACATCGTGTTCGCCGCGGCGCGCGCGGTGCGGGTGTTCGGCGCCGCCGCGGTGCCGAACTACATCATCTCGATGTGTCAGTCGGTGTCGGACCTGCTGGAGGCGGCGATCCTGCTGAAAGAGGCTGGACTGCTGGATGTTTCGGCGATGCCGTACGCGCCGGTCGGTATCGTGCCGCTCTTCGAGACCATCGACGACCTGCAGCGCGGGTCGTCGATCCTGGAGGCGGCGCTCGACCTGCCGCTCTACCGCGCGATGGTGCATGCCCGTGACGAGAGCCAGGAGGTCATGCTGGGTTACTCCGACTCCAACAAGGACGGCGGCTACCTGGCCGCCAACTGGGCGCTGTACCGGGCGGAACTGGATCTGGTGGAGTCGGCCCGTAAGACCGGAATTCGGTTGCGGCTCTTCCACGGTCGCGGCGGGACCGTCGGTCGCGGCGGCGGCCCCAGCTATGACGCCATCCTGGCGCAGCCGCCGGGAGCGGTGCACGGGTCGCTGCGGCTGACAGAACAGGGGGAGGTGATCGCGGCCAAGTACGCCGAGCCGCGCATCGCCCACCGCAACCTGGAGACACTGCTGGCGGCCACCCTGGAGGCCACCCTGCTCGACGTCGAGGGGCTCGGTGACGACGCCGGCCCCGCCTATCAGGTGCTCGACGACCTGGCCGCTCGGGCGCACCGCGCCTACGCCGAATTGGTGCACGAGACACCCGGATTCGTCGAGTACTTCAAGGCCTCGACACCGGTCAGTGAGATCGGCTCGCTCAACATCGGCAGCAGGCCCACGTCACGCAAGCCGACCACCTCGATCTCCGACCTGCGGGCCATCCCGTGGGTGCTGGCCTGGAGCCAGTCCCGGGTGATGCTGCCCGGCTGGTACGGCACCGGAACCGCCTTCGAGCAGTGGATCGCCGAGGGCGACGGCAGGCTCGAGGTGCTGCAGAACCTGTACATCAAATGGCCGTTCTTCCGCACCGTGCTCTCCAACATGGCCCAGGTGCTGGCCAAGTCCGATATGGGTCTGGCTGCCCGCTACGCCGAACTCGTCGACGATGAGGAGCTGCGCCATCGGGTGTTCGGCAAGATCGTCGACGAGCACGAGCGCACCATCCGGATGCACAAGCTCATCACCGGTCAGGACGACCTGCTGGCCGACAACCCGGCGCTGGCCCGCTCGGTGTTCAACCGGTTCCCGTACCTCGAGCCGCTCAACCACCTGCAAGTCGAACTCTTGCGGCGGTACCGCTCCGGAGACACCGACGAGCTGGTGCAGCGCGGCATCCTGCTGACGATGAGCGGGCTGGCCTCGGCGCTGCGCAACAGCGGCTGAGGTCTCCGGCGGTATGCGTTGTGCCCGGCTACGAGCGACTGCCGCCGGGCCAGCCGCCCAACAGTCGCTCGTAGCCGGGCAGCAAGAGGTCCGCCGGAAGCGGCCGGAACCGCGGGTACGGTGATCGCGTCGAACTCGTTATGACGCAGCCGGATTACGACGTGACGATGGAGAACACCGCGGAGCTGATCGGGCCACTGCCTGCGGTCGCACCGCCGGTGCTGGCGGACTGGACGGTCGCCGACCCGGACGGCGGCTGGTGGTGAGCCGCCGCTAGTGACCGGTGCGGCCGCGCACCGCGTTGACGACCCCGCGCACCGCCGACTCGGTCACTGCGATCGGCGACATCACCGCCTCGCCGAGGCCCACGATGCGTTCGACGCGCCCGACGATCGCCTCGAGCCGGTCCACCACGGCGGCCAGCCGCGGGGCCAGCTCATCGATGTGGGTCAGCGTGGTGTTGAACAACTCCAGCGTCTGCTCGAAGTACTCCATCGTGCCGTTCATCCCGGACATGGTGGTGTTGAGGTCGCTGAGCGCCCCGTTCATCCCGGTCAAGATGGTGTCGAGCTGGTCGACGGTGACGTCGGCGTTCAGCGCGGCCTGGGCCAGCGTCTTGATCCGGTCCCGACCGGTCCGTGGTGGCGACTTGTCCGCCATCTCAGCGCTTCAGCTTGCCGGCCGCGGAGGCGTCGAGCAGCCACACCGTGGCGTCCCGGCCGATCGCACCGGCGGCCGGCACATCGGCGGGTGTGGCGCCGCCGATCGCGGCAGCGACCGCCTCCGCCTTGGCCTCGCCCGATACCACCAGCCACACCTCGCGGGAGCGCCGCACGGCTGGCAGCGTCAGGGTGATCCGCCGCGGCGGCGGCTTGGGGGAGTCCTCGACGCCGACCACCAGGCGCTCGGTCTCCGCGGTGGCCGCGGTGTGCGGGAACAGCGAGTTGATGTGGCCCTCACCGCCCATGCCGAGCAGGTGCACATCGAAAACCGGTGCCGGCTGGCCGGCTTCGGCATTGTCGGCCAGAACGTCCGCGTATGCACCTGCGGCCGCGTCGAGGTCCTCGCCGAATTCACCGTCGCTGGGCGCCATCGGGTGCACGTTTCCGGCCGGGATGGCGATGTGGTCGATCAGGGCCTCGCGGGCCTGCTTCTCGTTGCGCTCGTCGTCGTCGGCGGGCACGAAACGCTCGTCGCCCCAGTACAGGTGCACCTTCGACCAGTCGATGGCGTCATCATGGGCCCCGACGTGCTTGAGCAGGCCGATCCCGGTGCCGCCGCCGGTCAGCACCACCTGAGCTTGACCACGCGAGGCGATCGCGGTGGCGATGGCCTGCACCAGCCGGTCGCCGGCGGCGGCGACCAGCGCGCGAGTGTCCGGGTAGGTCTCGACGATCACGCTCATACGTACTGCACCTTCTCGATACCGGCCAGCGCCTCGCGATAGATCTCGTCGGCATCGAGGCGGCGCATATCCTCGGCCAGGCATTCGCGGGTCTCGCGCCGCGGCAGGGGCAGCAGCGCATCCGGTCGAGCGGTGCGGCTCATCGTTGCCGTCACGCCGTCCTGCGGCCGGCTCAGCGTGATGGTCTGGGTGGGCCGGACCAACTCGACCTTGAGGTCGCCGACCGCGCGCTGCACCGGACCGTCGATCCGGCTGGCCAGCCAGCCGGCCAGGACGTCCAGGGCGGGTTCGTCCTTGAGACCCGACACCAGCGCCGAAGTGATCGGCTCGTAGGGCGGGGTGTCGAGGGCCGAGGCCAGCAGCGCACGCCAGTAGGTGATGCGGCTCCAGGCGAGGTCGGTGTCGCCCCCGGTGTAGCCCTGCAGCCGGCTCCGGATGGAGGCCAGTGGGTCGTCGCAGCCGGTGGCGTCGGTGATCCGCCGAATCGCCAACTTGCCCAAGGGATCCCGGGCGGGAACCTCCGGCGCGGAGCCCGGCCACCAGGCCACCACGGGAGTGTCCGGCAGCAGGAAGGGCAGCACCACACTGCTGGCATGCGACGACAGCGGGCCGGAGATTCGAAGCACCACCACTTCGCCGGCACCCGCATCGCCGCCGACCCGCAGTTGGCCGTCCAGACGCGCGTCGGAGGCGAGCCGGTCGGCGGGCACCACCACGATGATCCGGCAGGGGTGCTCCCGGCTGGCCGAGACGGCGGCATCGATGGCGTCCTCGACGAGGTCCTCGCTGTCCGGTGCGACCACCAGGGTCAGCACCCGGCCCAGAGTGATCGCACCGCCCTCCTCGCGCAGGGCGGTGATCTTCTTGTTGAGATCGTTGGTCGTGGTGTCGGGCAGATCGACGATCATTGGCGCCGCTCCTCTTCATCGCTCGTGCCTTGCGATGCATCGTCGATGGCGCGGATCACTAGGGCCGCCTCCATTCCCGGCCCGAGCGCTGCAGCATCTCGAACGCCGACTCCGGTCCCCAGGTGCCGGCCTCATATGGGTCCGGCTTACCGTGCGCCGCCCAGTAGTCCAGCACCGGATCCAGGATCTCCCAGGCCAATTCGACCTCGGCGTTGACCGGGAACAGCGACGGCTCACCCAGCAGCACGTCGAGGATCAACCGTTCGTAGGCCTCCGGCGACGCCTCGGCGAAGGCCGACCCGTAGGAGAAGTCCATATTGACGTCGCGCACCTCCATGGTGCTGCCCGGCACCTTGGAACCGAACCGCAACGTGATGCCCTCGTCGGGCTGAACCCGGATCACCAGGGCGTTCTTGCCGAGTTCCTCGGTCATGGTGGCGTCGAAGGGCAGATGCGGTGCCCGCTTGAAGACCAGCGCGATCTCGGTGACCCTGCGGCCCAACCGTTTTCCGGTGCGCAGGTAGAACGGCACCCCGGCCCACCGGCGGGTGTCGACGTCGAGGGTGATCGCGGCGAAGGTCTCGGTCGTCGAGTCCTTCGAGAACCCCTCCTCGTCGAGCAGGCCGACGACCTTCTCGCCGCCCTGCCAGCCGGCGGTGTACTGCCCCCGAGCCGCGGTCTGGTCCAGCGGCTCGGCCAGCCTGGTCGCCGAGAGCACCTTGATCTTCTCAGCCTTCACCTCGTCGGGATGGAAGCTCACCGGCTCCTCCATCGCGGTCAGCGCCAGCAGCTGCAACAGGTGGTTCTGGATGACGTCGCGGGCCGCGCCGATCCCGTCGTAGTAGCCGCCCCGCCCACCGAGCCCGATGTCCTCGGCCATGGTGATCTGCACGCTGTCGACGTAATGGCTGTTCCAGATCGGTTCGTAGAGTTCGTTGGCGAACCGCAGGGCCAGGATGTTCTGCACCGTCTCCTTGCCGAGGTAGTGGTCGATGCGGAACACCGACTCCTCGGGGAAGACGCTGTTGACAACCTTGTTGAGCTCGATGGCGCTCTGCAGATCATGGCCGAACGGCTTCTCGATCACCACCCGGCTCCAGCGGCCCTCCTGCGGACGGGCCAGGCCGGACTGCTTCAGCTGCTCGCAGACCTGGGGGAAGGCCTTCGGCGGGATCGACAGGTAGAAGGCGTGGTTGCCACCGGTGCCGCGCTCGACGTCCAGCTTCTCCAGCGTCTCGGCCAGCCTGCCGAACGCCTTGTCGTCGTCGAAGGTGCCCTGCACGAACCTGAACCCCTCGGCAAGCCGGTCCCACACCTCCTGCCGGAACGGGGTGCGGGCGTGCTGGCACACCGCGTCGTGGACGATGGCGCCGAAATCCTCGTCGGCCCAGTCCCTTCGGGCGAATCCGACGAGTGAGAAGGAGGCCGGCAGCAGTCCCCGGTTGGCCAGGTCGTAGATCGCCGGCATCAGCTTCTTGCGGGCGAGGTCCCCGGTGACGCCGAAGATCACCACCCCGCAGGGCCCGGCGATCCGCGGCATCCGCTTGTCACGCTTGTCGCGCAACGGGTTGCGCCATCCGGAGGGTGCCGGGGTGATCACACCGGGAACCGGCGCGACGACCCCGGAGACGTGTTCGCCTTCAGCGGTCATTTCGACTTGTCGTCGAGCTGACCCTGCGTCGCGTCCAGCAGCTCCTGCCAGGACTTCTCGAACTTCCCCACGCCCTCGTCCTCCAGCACGAGGAACACGTCACGCAGGTCGATGCCGACGGCCTCGAGCCTGTCGAACACCTGCTGGGCCTCGCCGGCCGTGCCGGTGATGGTGTCGCCCTTGATCACGCCGTGGTCGGCGACCGCATCGATCGTCTTCTCCGGCATGGTGTTCACCGTGTTGGGTGCCACCAACTCGGTGACGTAAAGGGTGTCGGAGTAGTCCGGGTTCTTCACGCCGGTCGACGCCCACAGCGGTCGCTGCACCCACGCGCCCGCCTCGGCGAGCGGCGTGAACCGCTTTCCGCCGACGAACACCTCCTCGTAGGCCGCATAGGCAAGGCGGGCGTTGGCGACACCGGCCTGGCCGCGCAGGGCGAGCGCCTCGTCGGAGCCGATGGCCTCCAGCCGCTTGTCGATCTCGGTGTCCACCCGGGAGACGAAGAACGACGCGACGGAGTGGATCGTGTTGAGGTCATGCCCCGCCTTCTCGGCCGCCTCCAGGCCGGCCAGGTAGGCGTCCATCACCAGCCGGTAGCGCTCGACGGAGAAGATCAGCGTCACGTTCACCGAGATGCCTTCGGCCAGAACCGAGGTGATCGCGGGCAGCCCGGCCTCGGTGGCCGGGATCTTGATCAGCAGATTCGGGCGGTCGACGATCTTCCACAGTTCGATGGCCTGGGCAACCGTCTTGTCGGTGTCGTGCGCCAGTCGCGGGTCCACCTCGATGGACACCCGCCCGTCGATCCCGTTGGACGACTCCCACTGCGGTCGCAGCACGTCACAGGCGTTGCGGACGTCGTCGGTGGTGACGGTGCGGATGGTCGCGTCGACGTCAGCGCCGCGCTCGGCGAGCTCGGCCACCTGCGCGTCGTAGGCGGTGCCCTTGGACAGCGCGGCCTGGAAGATCGACGGGTTGGTGGTGACACCGACGACGCTGCGCGTGTCGATGAGCTCCTTCAGGTTGCCCGACTGCAACCGGTCCCGGGACAGGTCGTCGAGCCAGACGGATACACCCGCGGCGGATAGCGCCGCGAGATTGGGATTCTGTGCCATTGCAGTTCCTTTACGTCAGTTGTCGATTGCGCGTTCCGCGGCGGCGGCGACGGCCTCCGGTGTGAAGCCGAACTCGCGGAACAGGGTCTTGTCGTCGGCCGATTCGCCGTAGTGTTCGATCGAGATGATCTCACCGGTGTCGCCGACGATCTTGTACCAGGACTGCGCCACCCCGGCCTCCACCGCGACCCGGGCGGAGACGTCCGGCGGCAAAACGCTGTCCCGGTATTCCTGCGGCTGGGATTCGAACCATTCGACGCAGGGCATCGACACCACATAGGCCCGAATGTCCCTGTCCGCCAACAGCTTCTTGGCCTCTACTGCCAGCTGAACCTCCGAGCCGGTAGCGATGATGATCACGTCGGCGTCATCGGCCGGGTTGCCGCCGCCCAGCACGTACCCGCCGCGGGCGACGCCGTCGCTGTCGGTGCCCTCGAGCACCGGCACACCCTGGCGGGTGAGGATGAAACCGACCGGGCCGCTCCCGTTGCCACGGGAGATGATCGTGCGCCACGCGTAGGCGGTCTCGTTCGGGTCGGCCGGGCGAACCACCGACAGCTTCGGGATGGCCCGCAGCGCCGCGAGGTGTTCGATCGGCTGGTGGGTGGGTCCGTCCTCGCCGAGACCGATCGAGTCGTGCGTCCAGATGTAGATGGTGTCGATGTCCATCAGCGAGGCGAGCCGCACCGCGGGGCGCATGTAGTCCGAGAACTGCAGGAACGTGCCGCCGAACGCGCGGGTGGGCCCGTGCAGCACGATGCCGGACAGGATCGAGCCCATCGCGTGCTCGCGGATGCCGAAATGCAGCACCCGGCCGTACCAGTCGGCGGTGTAGTCCTTGGTCGAGATCGACGGCGGGCCGAATGACTTCACCCCGTTGATGGTGGTGTTGTTGCTGCCGGCGAGATCGGCGGAGCCACCCCACAATTCGGGCAGCTTGGGCGCGACGTCGTTGAGCACCTGGCCGAAGGCGGCGCGGGTGGCCACCGCCTTGGAACCCGGTTCCCAATGCGTGATGTCGGCATCCCAGCCGTCCGGCAGTTCCCCGGCGGTCAGCCGGTCCAGCAGCGCCTTGCGCTCGGGCTCACGCTGGGCCCAGGCGTCGAAGTCGGCCTGCCACTTCTCGTGCGCCTCGCGGCCGCGGTCCACCAGCTTGCGGGTGTGTTCGATGACCTCGTCGCGCACCTCGAACGTCTTGTCCGGGTCGAAGCCCAGCACCCGCTTGGTGGCGGCCACCTCCTCATCGCCCAGCGCCGAGCCGTGCACGCCGCCGGTGTTCATCTTGGTCGGCGCGGGGTAGCCGATGATGGTGCGCACCGCGATGAACGACGGCTTGTCGGTCACCTTCTTGGCCTCGGCGATGGCTTCCTCTATCCCGACGACGTTCTCCCCGCCCTCGACCTCCTGGACGTGCCAGCCGTAGGCCCGGTAGCGCTCGACGGTGTCCTCGGACAACGCGATGTTGGTGTCGTGCTCGATGGAGATCTGGTTGCGGTCGTAGAACACGATCAGGTTCCCGAGTTGCTGGGTGCCGGCCAGCGACGACGCCTCGCTGGTGACGCCCTCCTCGATGTCACCGTCAGAGGCGATCACGTAGATGTAGTGGTCGAACGGGCTGGTACCGGCCGGGGCGTCCGGGTCGAACAGCCCGCGTTCGTAGCGGGCGGCCATCGCCATGCCGACCGCCGACGCCAGGCCCTGGCCCAACGGGCCGGTGGTGATCTCGACGCCGAGGGTGTGCCGGAACTCCGGGTGTCCCGGGGTCTTGGAGCCCCAGGTGCGCAGCGACTCGATGTCGGACAGCTCCAGTCCGAAACCGCCCAGGTACAGCTGCAGATACAGGGTCAGGCTGCTGTGCCCGCAGGACAGGATGAACCGGTCGCGGCCCAGCCAGTGGGTGTCGCTGGGGTCGTGCCGCATGACCCGCTGGAACAGCGTGTACGCCAGCGGCGCCAGGCTCATCGCCGTGCCGGGGTGTCCGTTCCCGACCTTCTGCACCGCATCGGCGGCCAGCACCCGCACCGTGTCGACGGCCCTTGAGTCGAGTTCCGTCCAGTCGCCGGGATGGTGCGGCTCGGTCAGGGCGGAGATCTCTTCGAGCGTGGTCACAAGCGCACTCCTGGCGTCCTCGGATCGGCTGGCAAGCTAGTCCTCCCTAACCCTAGTGCCGGATGGTCTGCGGCTGCAGGAGTGCGTGCAGAGTCTGTTCGCCCACCTCGACAGCCGCCTTTCCGCAGGGTTACCCGCAGGTGAAGGATTACGCAGCCAATCCGGTGACGGTGCGGAATCGCCGTGAAATGCCCCTTGGGTACCTGCGCGGGGGGCGCGCGGTCTACCATCCTCTGTAGTAGATCATCGGGTCTGGCAGGAGTCGGTTGCGTGAGAGTTCGCGAAGTGCACCTCGTCGAGGGCGCGCCCGTGCGATTCCGCGATCGCCTGCTTGGCTACCTGGCCCTGACCAAGCCCCGGGTCATCGAACTTCTCCTGGTCACCACCATCCCGGCAATGCTGCTGGCAAGCCGGGGCACGGTTAATCCGCTGCTCATCGCCAACACCCTGTTCGGCGGGATGCTCGCGGCGGCGGGCGCCAACGCGCTGAACTGCGTCGCCGACGCCGACATCGACAAGGTGATGAAGCGCACCGAGCGCCGCCCGCTGGCCCGGGCCACGGTGCCGCGCAGCCACGCCCTGGTGTTCGGGCTGGCGCTGTCGGTGGCGTCGTTCTTCTGGCTGTGGTGGACCACCAACATGCTGTCGGCCCACCTCGCCGCCGCCACCATCGCGTTCTACGTACTGGTCTACACCCTGCTGCTCAAGCGCCGAACCTCACAGAACGTGGTTTGGGGCGGCGCCGCCGGCTGCATGCCGGTGATGATCGGCTGGTCGGCGGTGACCGGCACCATCGGCTGGCAGGCGCTGGTGATGTTCGCGATCATCTTCTTCTGGACGCCGCCGCACACCTGGGCGCTGGCGATGAAGTACAAGGACGACTACGCCGCCGCCGGGGTGCCGATGCTTCCCGTCGTCGCGACCGAGCAGCAGGTGACCAAGCAGGTCGTGATCTACACCTGGCTCACCGTTGGCGCCACCCTGGCGCTGATCCCGGCCGCCGGCTGGCTGTACGCCTCGGTGGCCGCGCTGGCCGGCGCCTGGTTCCTGGTGATGGCCCATCGGCTGCATGCCGGGGTGCGCCGGGGCGAGTCGGTCAAGCCGCTGCGGCTGTTCCTGCAGTCCAACAACTACCTGGCCCTGGTGTTCGTGGCGCTCGCCGTCGACTCCGCCATCGCCCTGCCGACCCTGTTCTCCTGACCGCGAGCGTGCGTGTCGGCGCGTCGACACGCCGGCCCAGCGGGCAGACCGCGCACGGTCGCGGGCAGTGTTCGCCTGAGCCTCCCTACGGCAGCAGGACGATCGATCCGGTCGTCCTGCGCGATTGCAGATCGCGATGGGCCCGTTCGGCCTCGGCCAGCGGATAGTGCCCCCCGACGGTGACGGTGATCGAGCCGTCGGCGATGGCGTCCAGCACTTCGCCGGCGCGCCAGGCGAATTCGTCGGCGGTCCGGGTGAAGTGCGCCAGGTTGGGCCGGGTCAGGAAGACCGACCCGGCGGCGTTGAGCCGTTGTGGGTCCACCGGTGGCACCGGCCCGCTGGATGCGCCGAACAGCGCCAGCGTGCCGCGCACGGCCAGGCTGGCCAGGCTGGCGTCGAACGTGGTCTTGCCCACCCCGTCGTACACCGCGGCGACACCGTGGCCGCTGGTGAGGTCGCGCACCCGGGCGGCGAACTCGGCCGGGTTCTCGGGATAGTCCAGCACCTCGACGGCGCCCGCCTGGCGGGACAACTCGGCCTTGTCGGGGGTCGACGCCGTCGTGATGACCCGGGCGCCCAGGCTGGTGGCCCACTGGGTCAGGATCAGGCCCACCCCGCCGGCCCCGGCATGGACCAGCACGAAGTCGCGGGGCTGCACCGGGTAGACCGACTTGATCAGATAGTGCGCCGTCATCCCCTTCAGCAGCGCTGAGGCCACCGCGTCGGACTGCACGACATCGGGCACATAGGCGACGAAATCGGCTGGCGCCGTGCAGAATTCCGCGTAGGCACCGTTGGCGTTCGCGGTGACCACCCGGTCGCCGGCCTTGATCGCGGCCACGTCGTCGCCGACGGCCGCGACCGTGCCGCACACCTCCATGCCGAGTACGAACGGCAGTTCCCGCGGGTATTGCCCCGACCGGAAGTAGGTGTCGATGTAGTTGACGCCGATCGCGTCGGCCTGGATCAGCACCTCATCGGAGCGGGGGGCGGGCTTCGGCCTCTCGACGTACTTCAGAACCTCGGGACCACCGGTCTGGGCGACTTCGATTGCGTGCATGTCACTATCATCCCCGGTGTGAGGTCCCGATGAAGCTGGCCCGGCCCGATGTGTTCCATCCGCGGATCGTGCTGGCCGGGTGCCCGCAACTGGTCGAGGGTGACGGCGACGACGCGGGCCTGGTCAAGGCGCTGCGCAACCGCGGTCTACACGCCCGCTGGCTGTCCTGGGACGACCCGCAGACCCTGGACGCCGACCTGGTGATCCTGCGTGCCACCTGGGACTACGCCGAGCGCCGCGACGAGTTCCTGGCCTGGGCTTCGCGGGTGCGCAACCTGCTCAACGGGCCGGCCGTGGTGAACTGGAACAGCGACAAGCACTATCTGCGGGACCTTGCCGACGCGGCTGTGCCCACCATCCCGTCGTACTTCTTCGAACCGGGCGACCCGGTGCGGCTGCCGAAGGGCGAGGTCGTGGTCAAGCCCGCGATCGGCGCCGGCTCGATCGACACCGGGCGGTTCGTCGACCCGGCCGCCGCGCGCGCACATGTCGCGGCGCTGCAGGCCAGCGGGCGCACGGCACTTGTGCAGCCCTACGATGCCCGCGTCGAGCAGGGGGAGACCGCGTTGGTATTCCTGGGCGGCCGGCAGTCGCATGCCTTCACCAAGGGTCCGATGCTGCCGCCGCAAGGCGAGTCGCCCGCTCTTCACAAGTCCGGCACCTACGTCGAGGAGTCGTTGGCGCCGGCTGATCCGGACTTCGCGATGTGGGATGTCGGCGTCGCCGCGCTCGCGGCCGCCGCTCGTCATCTCAGCATCGAGACCAGTGAATTGCTCTATGCCCGAGTCGATCTCATCGGCGACGCCGAGGAGCCGCTGCTGCTGGAGTTCGAAGTTGTCGAACCTGGGCTGGGCTGGTGTCAGCTCGACGAGCGAACCCGTGAACTGCAGCAACGCGCCTTCGCGGTGGAGGTCGAGTCAGCCCTCGAGCGTCTTGGGCTCGGCCCGCTGTCGCATCGACGCCCATAGCGCGGCGGTGGCCGCGGTGCAGGCCGCCGCACCGGCGACGTGAAAGGCGACCAGCACGGCGGGCACACCGGTGAAGAACTGGACGGCGCCCAGCAGGCCCTGCGCCATCACCAGCAGCACCAGGACCAGCAGCCGACGCATGATCGACCTCGGTGCGTAGACGGCGAACAGCCCGGCGCCCAGGCCGACCAGCAGCGACAGATAGATGAACAGGAAGGTGGAGTGCGCATGCACCAGCGTGATGATCTCCACCTCGAGCCGCGGCACGATCCGTTGCGGGCTCTTGTCGCCGGCGTGCGGGCCGGCCCCGGTCACCGTGGTGCCGGTCACCAACGTCGCCGACAGCGCCAGCGCGCTCAGTAAGGTCAAGTGCCGCAGGGGTTTCGGCACCACCGGGGTGGGGATGCCGTCGTCGGGCTGGCCGATCTTGACGTAGAGGACGGTGGCCAGCCAGACCATCGCCATCGACACCAGCAGGTGCACGGCAACGGTCCACCACAGCAGCCCGGTGAGCACGGTGATGCCGCCGATCACCGCCTGCAACACCGTGGAGGCCGGCATCAGCCAGGCGTAGACCAGCACCTCGCGCCGCCGGCGCGCCCGGGTCACCGCCAGCACGGCCAGGATCGCGGTGATCACCACCAGGAAGGTGATCAGCCGGTTGCCGAACTCGACGGCCTGATGGATGCGGGGGACTTCGGCGTGCGGGACCGGGGTGAAGCTGCCCGGGAAGCACTGCGGCCAGGTCGGGCAGCCGAGGCCGGACGAGGTCACCCGGACGATCGAACCGGTGACCGAGATACCGGCCTGCGTGAGGATCACCGCGGCGGCGATGAGTCGCTGCACGCGCAGGCTGGGCAGCGGTAAGAGGTCCACCAGCCGCAGGAAGAACCGTCCGACGGGCACCGCCCGATCGTAGTGGACCCCAAACTACGCCGCGTAGTAGGGCCGTCGGCGCGCTGTCAGGTGAAGCGGAACCAGCGCAACGCGGCCAGCGCGGACACCGTGCCCCAGGCCACCAGCACCGCAACGCCGAACCAGTCGACCGAGAGTGACAGCGCCTGCGTCAGCGCCTCGGTCAGCGCACCCGACGGGGTGAGCCTGGCCACCCAGGACAGGGCGGGGGGGATCGCGCCGCTCTCCACCGTCAGCGCCCCCAGGCCGGCGAGGACGAACCAGAGCAGGTTGGCGACGGCCAGGACGATCTCGGCGCGCAGCGTCCCGCCCAGCAGCAGGCCCATCGCGACGAACCCGGCGGTGCCCAACGCGATGATCGCCGCACCGAGCAGCAGCCCGGCCGGGTGCGGGCGCCAGCCCAGGGCCAGGCCGATGCCGCCGAGCAGGATCGCCTGCAGGAACACCACGGTCACCACCGCCAGCGCCTTGCCCGCGATGATGCCCCACACCGGAAGTGCGGTGGCCCCCAGTCGTTTCAGGGCGCCGTAACGCCGGTCGAACGCCACGGCGATCGCCTGCCCGGTGAACGCCGTGGAGATCACCGCCAGCGCCATGATCGCCGGAACGAAGACGCTGACCCGATCGGGACCGAACGAGCCGAACGGCAGCAGTGTGAGCCCGATCAGAAGCGTGATCGGGATGAACATCGTCAACAAGAGCTGTTCGCCGTTGCGCAGCAGCAGCTTGAGTTCCAGGCCGTACTGGGAGAGCAGCATCCGGGGCACCGTGTTGGGCCGGGGATCGGGGGAGAAGGTCCCGGCCGGGAACAGCTCGGTCATGACCGCAACTCCTTGCCGGTGATGTCAAGGAACACATCCTCGAGGCTGCGCTGCTCCACCCGGACGTCGGTGGCCAGCACGTTCAGCCGCGCGCACCATGCGGTCACGGTCGCCAGCACCTGCGGGTCGATCTTGCCCTCCACCAGGTACTCGCCGGGCGAGACCTCCCTGGCCGAATAGTCCTCGGGGAGCGCGGCCGTCAGCAGCGACAGGTCCAGGCGGCGGGGCGCGGTGAACCGCAACTGATCCTCGGCGCCGCTGTGCATCAACTCGGCGGGTGTTCCGGCGGCGACGGCCGACCCGCGATCGATGATGACGATCCGATCGGCGAGTTCCTCGGCCTCCTTGAGCTGATGGGTGGTCAGCACGATGGTGACCCCGTCGCGGCGCAGCGCGTCGATCAGCTCCCACACCACGACCCGGGCGTGGGCGTCCATACCGGCGGTGGGCTCGTCGAGGAACACCAGTTCCGGCCGGCCCACCAGGGCGCAGGCCAGCGCCAGCCGCTGCTGCTGACCACCCGAGAGCCGGCGGTACGTGGTGCGGGCGGCGTCGGTGAGCCCGAGGGTGTCCAGCAGCCAGCCGGGATCCAGCGGGTTGGCGGCGTAGGAGGCCACCAGGTTCAGCATCTCCCCGGCGCGGGCCGCGGGGTAGCCGCCGCCGCCCTGCAGCATGACGCCGATGCGCTCGCGGACCCGGGCGTTGTCGGCGATCGGATCCAGGCCGAGCACCTCGATGGCGCCGGAGTCCGGCTTGACGAAGCCCTCGCACATCTCCACCGTGGTGGTCTTGCCCGCACCGTTGGGACCGAGCAGGGCCAGCACCTCGGCGGCGTTCACCTCGAGGTCGAGGTCGGACACGGCCGTCGTCGATCCATAGCGTTTGGTCACCCCGCGCAGTCGCACGGGGATCGGGGAGCCGGAACTCACGGTGACTCAGCGTAGGCGTCCGGGGCCGGCCGGGGCTCGGGCGGCTGTGGTGACGGTTCGCTGACGGGTGCGGGATCGGGCTCCTGCCCGCTGAAGACCTCGTGGGTGCCGGGTACGCCGCGCCACGGCAGCCGGTTGATGGTGACGGCGATCAGCAGCAGCACGATCACCGTGCTGGCCAGTGTCGCGTCGATGATCTGGAACAGCGCGAAGCGGTCCCCGTTGGCCGTGGGCCCGAAGATGCCGACGATCAGCGTGACGGCGATGGTGGCTATCCGGAAACCCGGCCGGGTCGCCCAGGCCGCCAGCGGGATGATCGCCCACAGCAGATACCAGGGCTGGACGACGGGAAAGAGCAGCACGGTGGCGCCGAGTGCCACGCCGAGGCCGCCCACCGGGTGCAGCCGGCCGCGCAGCACAGCCAGCAGCAGCCAGGTGACGGTGATCGTGATGATCAGCACACCCATGGCACGGGTCAGCGACAGCACGGCGGTGGTGTGGTCACCGAGCCCGAGCAGGATGCCGACCTGACCGGTGCCCAGGGCGAGCAGCGTCGGCGGTGACATCCAGCTGCGCACCACGTTCGCGGTGCCGAGGGTGAACAGCCACCCGAAACCCAGCCCGCTGATCCAGCCGATGAAGGCCATCACCGCCAGCGACAGCGACATCGTGAGCGAGCTGGCCAGCAGGAAGGCCTTGACGGTGCCGCCCCAGCGCCACGCCAGGGCCATCGCCACGAAGCCGAGTGCCAGCAGCCCCGGCAGCTTGACCTGCGACGACATTGTTATCAGCACCACCCCGGCCAACAGCATGGCCGCGGAGGTCCACTGGGCCCGCCCGCGCGGCCAGCGCGGCGAGCTGATCGCCAGATCGATGCCGCGCAGCGCGAACTCGGTGCCGGTCAGCATCAACCCGAGCATCAGCGCCTCGTTGTGGATGCCGGCCACCAGGTGCATCAGCAGCAGCGGGTTGGCCGCGCCCAGCCAGAGCGCGCTGACCTCGGCCACGCCGCAGCGCCGGGCCAGCCGCGGGGTCGCCCAGACGATCAGTCCCACGCCGATCAGCACGACCACCCGATGACAAAGCACCGCGGCGACGATGTTCTCCCCGGTCAGCGCCGAGATGCCGCGGCCGATCCACAGGAACAGCGGCCCGTACGGCGCCGGTGTCTCGCGCCACAGGCTCGGCACCGACAGGGTGAACACGTGGTCCAGGCCCAGCCCGGGCGCCGGGCCGACCTTGTACGGGTTCAGCCCGATCCGGGCGATCTGGCTCTGCGCCAGGTAGGAGTAGACGTCCTTGCTGTACATCGGGGGTGCGATCAGTAGCGGCAACATCCACAGCAGCAGGGTCCGGTCCAGCTGGCTGCGTGACATCCGGCGGCTGCCCAGCGCGAAGCGCCCCAGCATCAGCCACGCCAGCGCCATCATCACCGCGCCGGTGGTGGTCATCGTCAGCGAGACGGTCTGGATCCGGGAGGGCAGGTTCAGCAGCCGCACCCCGAAGGTGGGGTCCTGAACCACCGGGCGAGCCCCGGCGCCCAGCGCGCCGATAGCCATCAGCACAGTTCCGGTGGCGCCGAACAGCCGCGTGCGCCGCATCGCGCGATACTCGAGCGCATTCAGTGGCGATCCCACGGTGCGTTCGTCGCCGTGCAACCGGGCGATCGACGAACTCAGCGTGTGCTGGCGAGCTGCCACTACAGCACTCTAACCGGCGGCCATGCCGACGCCGGCCCAGCTGAGGGTGCCCTTGGTAGACCCGCCTGCCGAATTGCGTCACACTGGTGTTGTGAAAATCCCGTCCGACGACTACCCGGTGCCTGCCGCCGGTGTCGCCGTACACGACGGCCGGACGCGGAGCGCGATCGTACGGCTGCTGCTGGAGTCGGGATCGATCACCGCCGCGGAGATCGGGCGCCGGCTCGAAATCTCGGCCGCCGGTGTGCGGCGTCATCTCGATGCGCTCATCGACGCGGGCGACGCCGAGGCCAACGCGGCCGCCGCCTGGCAGCAGGCGGGACGGGGCCGGCCCGCCAAGCGGTACCGGTTGACCCCGGCCGGCCGGGCGAAACTCGAGCACACCTATGACGATCTGGCCTCGGCGGCCATGCGCCAGCTGCGGGAGATCGGCGGGGAAGAGGCGGTGCAGACCTTCGCCCGGCGCCGCATCGACAACATCCTGGCGGGCGTCGCCGACGGGCCGCACGACGTCGAATCGACCGCCGACCGGGTGGCCGACGCGTTGACCCGGGCCGGCTACGCGACCTCCACCACGAAGGTGAAAGGGCCGATGCAGGGCATCCAGATCTGCCAGCACCACTGCCCGGTCTCCCATGTGGCCGAGGAGTTTCCGGAACTCTGCGAGGCCGAGCAGCAGGCCATGTCCGAGGTGCTCGGCACCCATGTGCAGCGGCTGGCCACCATCGTCAACGGCGACTGCGCCTGCACCACCCACGTGCCTGTTCCGCAGGCAGATCAATGACCACTGAACGTTCGGCGCACCGCCCGCGCCGAAACCGCCACGAACGCCAAAGGAGCGTCACCGCATGACGACCACCCCTGAGGTTCAGCCGCTCTCCCAGGAGGAGGCGATCGCCTCGCTCGGCCGGTACGGCTACGGCTGGGCGGACTCCGACGTCGCCGGTGCCAGCGCGCAGCGCGGCCTTTCCGAGGCCGTCGTGCGCGACATCTCGGCCAAGAAGAACGAGCCCGAGTGGATGCTCGACATCCGGTTGCGGGCCCTGCGCACCTTCGACAAGAAGCCGATGCCGAACTGGGGTTCCAACCTCGAGGGCATCGACTTCGACAACATCAAGTACTTCGTGCGCTCCACCGAGAAGCAGGCCGCCTCTTGGGAAGACCTGCCCGAGGACATCCGAAACACCTACGATCGGCTGGGCATCCCCGAGGCGGAGAAGCAGCGCCTGGTGTCCGGTGTCGCCGCGCAGTACGAGTGCCTCGCGGGTGACACCCTCGTGTGGACGGCCAACCGGGGACAGATCCCGATCAAGGAGATCGTCCACGGCGACCAGGTTTTCGCCTATGACGAGGACGCCGAGCGGTTTGTCGTGGCCCCCGTGAAGGCTGCGGCGCAGACGGATACCCGCCAGACTTACGCGGTTCGCACAACGCGACGTGGCCTCCGTGCCACCGACAACCACCCGATGCTTGTTCTGCGCGACGAGCGCAAGCCAGGCAGACAGCGGGCCCGTTACAGCCGTCGCTGGGTTACGGTCGGGGAAATCCGGCCCGGTGACTTCATTGCGGTGCCCCGCCAGATTCCGGAATTCGGCGTGGCTGCGCAACTTCCGACCATCACGGGTCTGCAGACCCCGGCCGCGAGCACGGTCGACCTGATGTGGCTGCTCGGCCTCTACATCGGCGACGGCAATCTGCACCTGTCGCACAGGACCTATCGTGTTCAGTTCGCAATTCCAGCCACCGATGTCGAACTGCGGGCCGAGCTGATCCGTGTCGTCAAGGACCTCTTCGGGCTGCGGTGCATTCAAGCCGACGACTTCCGCGTCGTCGTGAACTCGAAGGCGCTGACTGAGTGGATCGTCGAGCTGGGTTTCAACGGCCTTTCGCTGACCAAGCGGGTGCCCGACTGGGTTTACGCTCTGCCCGTCGACCAGCGGTTGGCATTCTTGGGCGGGTGGATCGACGCCGACGGCTATGTACAGCCGGAGCGCAGCGGCTCGATCATGCTGACCTCGGCCAACGAGCCGCTCATCCGGCAGGCGCGCGAACTCGCGGAGTTGTCGGGCCTGCGGGCCGCCGGTCCTTGGTCCTTCACCCAGCCGTATCGGCATGCTCCTGAGCGAGTCCAAACGGCGTGGCGGCTAGGGATCAGCGGCGAGTTCGAGAAGCTGGACTGCCGGAACCCGAAGCGCACGGCTCGATTCGGTCGCCGCCGCTACGCGCACTCCTCGAATGCCGCCCACGGCACCACAATTCGGGTTCACTGCAATGAGTGGCTGGGCTTCGAGCGAGTGAAGTCCGTCCAGCCGTACGCTGTCGAGCCGGTCTATGACATCGAGGTTGACGGGCCGCACAACTTCGTGGCCGAAGGCCTGGTCGCGCACAACTCCGAGGTCGTCTATCACCAGATCCGCGAGGACCTCGAGGCCCAAGGCGTGATCTTCCTCGACACCGACACCGCGCTGAAGGAACACCCGGAGATCTTCAAGCAGTACTTCGGCACCGTGATCCCGGCCGGCGACAACAAGTTCTCCGCGCTGAACACCGCGGTGTGGTCGGGCGGCTCGTTCATCTACGTGCCCAAGAACGTGCACGTCGACATCCCACTGCAGGCCTACTTCCGGATCAACACCGAGAACATGGGCCAGTTCGAGCGGACGCTGATCATCGTCGACGAGGGCGCCTATGTGCACTACGTCGAGGGCTGCACCGCACCGATCTACAAGAGCGATTCGCTGCACTCGGCGGTCGTGGAGATCATCGTCAAGCCGGGTGGCCGGTGCCGCTACACGACCATCCAGAACTGGTCGAACAACGTCTACAACCTGGTGACCAAGCGGGCCCGCGCCGAGGCGGGCGCGACCATGGAGTGGATCGACGGCAACATCGGCTCCAAGGTGACAATGAAGTATCCGGCGGTGTGGATGACCGGTGAGCACGCCAAAGGTGAGGTGCTCTCGGTGGCGTTCGCCGGCGAGGGCCAGCACCAGGACACCGGCGCCAAGATGCTGCACCTGGCGCCCAACACGTCGAGCAACATCGTGTCCAAGTCGGTGGCCCGGGCCGGCGGCCGGGCCTCCTACCGCGGCTTGGTCCAGGTCAACAAGGGTGCGCACGGCTCGCGTTCCAGCGTGAAATGCGATGCGCTGCTGGTCGATACGATCAGCCGCAGCGACACCTACCCGTACGTCGACATCCGCGAGGACGACGTGACGATGGGCCACGAGGCAACCGTGTCCAAGGTCAGCGCCGATCAGCTGTTCTACCTGATGAGCCGCGGCATGACCGAGGACGAGGCGATGGCCATGGTGGTGCGCGGCTTCGTCGAGCCGATCGCCAAGGAGCTCCCGATGGAGTACGCGCTCGAACTCAACCGGCTGATCGAGCTGCAGATGGAAGGCGCGGTCGGCTAGTGGCGCAGAATCTCACTGCGGCGGTGGAGGGTTCGCGCCTCACCGCCATCAACAAGGGCGAGCAGTTCAGTTCGTTCGACGTCGACGCCTTCGAGGTGCCCGGTGGTCGTGACGAGATCTGGCGGTTCACCCCGCTGAAGCGACTTCGCGGTCTGCACGACGGTTCCGCCCCGGCGACCGGCAACGCCCAGATCGCCGTGTCGGAACGGGAGGGCGTCACCGTCGAGACCGTCCGCCGCGGTGACGAGCGGCTCGGGCAGGGCGGCGTCCCTGCCGATCGGGTTGCCGCGCAGGCATTCTCGTCGTTCAACACCGCGACCGTCGTCACCGTCGCCCGCGACACCCAGATTCCCGAACCGATCGAGATCGTCGTCACCGGGCCGGGTGCCGGTGCCACCGCCTACGGCCACCTGCAGATCCGCACCGGTGAGCTTGCCGGAGCGGTGGTGGTCATCGACCAGCGCGGCAGCGGAACCTATGCCGACAACATCGAATTCGTCGTCGGCGATGCCAGCCGGCTCACCGTCGTCTGGGTGGCCGACTGGGCCGACGACACCGTGCAGGTGTGCGCACAGCACGCCCGGCTGGGTAAGGACGCCGTGCTGCGCCACGTGGCCGTAACACTGGGCGGCGACGTGGTGCGGATGGCGGCCACCGTGCGCTTCGACGCGCCCGGCGGTGACGCCGAACTGCTCGGCCTGTACTTCGCCGACGACGGCCAGCACTTCGAGTCCCGCCTGCTGGTGGACCACGCGCAGCCGAACTGCAAGTCCAACGTGCTGTACAAGGGTGCGCTGCAGGGTGATCCGGATTCCAAGAAGCCCGACGCGCACACCGTCTGGGTGGGTGACGTGCTGATCCGCGCCGAGGCCACCGGAACCGACACCTTCGAGGTGAACCGCAACCTGGTGCTAACCGATGGCGCCCGGGCCGACTCGGTGCCCAACCTCGAGATCGAGACCGGCGAGATCGTCGGGGCCGGGCACGCCAGTGCCACCGGCCGATTCGACGACGAGCAACTGTTCTATCTGCGGGCCCGCGGCATCCCCGAGGAACTGGCCCGCCGCCTGGTGGTGCGCGGCTTCTTCGGCGAGATCATCGCCAAGATCGCCGTGCCCAGCCTCCGTGACCGCCTCACCGATGCCATCGAACACGAACTGGCCCTTACCGAATCGAGAATTCAATGACCACTCTGGAAATCAAGGACCTGCACGTCAGCGTCGCGGGAGAGGACGGCAGCGAGAAGGAGATCCTCAAGGGCGTGAACCTCACGGTGAAGTCGGGGGAGACCCATGCGGTGATGGGCCCCAACGGATCCGGTAAGTCCACCCTGTCCTACGCGATCGCCGGGCACCCCAAGTACCAGGTGACGTCCGGGTCGATCACGCTCGACGGCGAGGACGTGCTGGCCATGAGCGTCGACGAACGCGCCCGTGCCGGGCTGTTCCTGGCCATGCAGTACCCGGTCGAGGTGCCCGGGGTGTCGATGTCGAACTTCCTGCGCACCGCCGCCACCGCCGTGCGGGGTGAGGCACCCAAGCTGCGGCTGTGGGTCAAAGAGGTCAAGGCCGCGATGGCCGATCTCGGCATCGATCCGCAGTTCGCCGAGCGCAGCGTCAACGAGGGGTTCTCCGGCGGTGAGAAGAAGCGCCACGAGATCCTGCAGCTCGGCCTGCTGAAGCCGAAGATCGCCATCCTCGACGAGACCGACTCCGGCCTAGACGTCGACGCGCTGCGCGTGGTCAGCGAGGGCGTCAACCGCTACGCCGAGGCCGAGCACGCCGGCGTCCTGCTGATCACCCACTACACCCGCATCCTGCGCTACATCCGCCCGCAGTTCGTCCACGTCTTCGTCGACGGCCGCATCGTCGAGTCCGGCGGCCCGGAGCTGGCCGACGAACTCGAGGAGAACGGCTACGAGCGGTTCACCCAGCAGGCCGCAGCGGCCGGGGCATGAAATGACCGCGTCGGTCGACCTGGACGTCACTGATCTGGTCAAGATCCGCGCCGACTTCCCGATCCTGAGCCGGGTGATGCGCGGCGGCCATCAGCTGGCCTACCTCGACTCCGGGGCGACCTCGCAGAAGCCGTTGCAGGTGCTCGACGCCGAACGGGACTTCCTGACCCGCCACTACGGGGCGGTGCACCGCGGCGCGCACCAGTTGATGGAGGAGTCCACCGACGCCTACGAGCAGGGCCGCGCCGATATCGCCGCGTTCGTCGGCGCCGCCCCCGACGAGTTGGTGTTCACCAAGAACGCCACCGAAGCGCTCAACCTGGTGTCCTATGCGCTCGGCGACACCCGCTACCAGCGCGCCATCGGACCCGGCGACGTCATCGTCACCACCGAACTGGAACACCACGCCAACCTCATCCCGTGGCAGGAACTGGCGCGGCGCACCGGCGCCACGCTGAAGTGGTACGGGCTCACCGAGGACGGCAACGTCGACCTGGACTCACTGGAACTGGACGAACGGGTGAAAGTGGTTGCCTTCACCCATCATTCCAACGTGACCGGAACCGCCCCGGCGGTCGCCGAGATGGTTCGGCGCGCCAAGGCGGTCGGTGCGCTGACGGTGCTCGACGCCTGCCAGTCGGTGCCCCATTCGCCGGTGGACTTCCCGGCCCTCGGCGTCGACTTCGCGGCGTTCTCCGGCCACAAGATGCTGGGCCCGACCGGGATCGGGGCGCTGTACGGTCGTGCCGACGTGCTCGACACCCTGCCGCCGTTCTTGACCGGCGGATCCATGATCGAGACCGTGACCATGGAGGGCGCCACCTACATGCCGGCACCGCAGCGGTTCGAAGCGGGCACCCAGATGATCTCCCAGGTCGTCGGATTGGCCGCGGCGGCAAGGTATCTCACCGAGATCGGAATGCCGGCGGTGGCCGCCCACGAGCATCGACTGGTGGGCGCCACCCTGGAGGGCCTCAGCACCATCCCGCAGGTGCGGATCATCGGCCCGACGAACGCCGCGGAGCGCCGGTCGCCGGTTGCCTTCGTGGTCGACGGCGTGCACGCCCACGACGTCGGGCAGGTGCTCGACGACGACGGGGTAGCGGTGCGCGTCGGGCACCATTGCGCCTGGCCGTTGCACCGCCGGTTGGGCGTCGCCGCCACGGTGCGGGCATCATTCGCGGTGTACAACACCCTCGACGAGGTGGACCGTCTGATCGCCGGGGTGCGGCGAGCCGTGGAGTTTTTCGACCCGGTGGGCAGGAGCGAAGCGACCGGGGATCGATGATGAGACTGGAACAGATGTACCAGGAAGTGATCCTGGACCATTACAAGCACCCGCACCATCGCGGGCTGCGCGAACCGTTCGGCGCCGAGGTCCACCACGTCAACCCGACCTGCGGTGACGAGATCACCCTGCGGGTGGCGTTGTCCGGCGACGGCGAGCGGATCGCCGACGTGTCCTACGACGGGCAGGGTTGCTCGATCAGCCAGGCGGCGACGTCGGTGCTGACCGATCAGGTTATCGGTCAGACGGTGGGGGATGCGCTGAAGACGGTGGCGGCGTTCACCGAGATGGTGTCCTCCCGCGGCACGATCGACGGTGACGAAGACGTTTTGGGGGACGGGGTGGCCTTCGCTGGGGTGGCGAAGTATCCCGCGCGGGTGAAATGCGCGCTGCTGGGATGGCTGGCCTTCAAGGCCGCCGTCGCGGAGGCGAGCCACGGCGAGAACCTGGAGGAGAAGCGATGAGCGAGGCCCCGGAGGGCAGGAGCGAAGCGACTCGGGAAATGGCCCCGGAGGGCAGGAGCGAAGCGACTCGGGAAATGAATACAGCCATTGGTGAAGAGATGCTGGCCGACCTCGAGGAGGCCATGCGCGACGTCGTCGACCCCGAACTCGGCATCAACGTCGTCGACCTCGGCCTGGTGTACGGAATCGACGTGGAGAAGGGTGAAACCGGCACGGTCGCCCTCATCGACATGACGTTGACCTCGGCGGCCTGCCCGTTGACGGACGTCATCGAAGATCAGACCGTGACCGCCCTGGTCGGCGCCGGCCTGGTCAACGAGATCAAGATCAACTGGGTGTGGAACCCGCCATGGGGGCCGGACAAGATCACCGAGGACGGCCGCGAGCAACTGCGCGCCCTCGGGTTCACCGTCTAGGTCACTTCGGTTGGCCCGCGCCCACCTGCGATATCGACGTCAGGGCGTTCTGGAAGTTCTCCTTGGTCACCGCGATCTCGCCGCGGAACGGATGGTTCACCTCCAGCAGCAGGAAGATCACCAAGCCCACCATGGTGGCCATCAGGCCGACCGCCAGCGCGTGCATTCCCCGCCGCTGCACGTAGGAGAGCGCGACGTAGAGCAGGGTGACGAAGCCGCCGGCGAAGAGCAGAAACCAGTAGATCGGCGGCAGTGACGCCCTGGCGTGGTCGATCCGCTCGTTGCGGAGCTTGACCACGTCGCCGAGGTCGTTGACGGAACGGTTGTACTGGTCGGTCCACCGGTCGTTCGGCGTCATCGGGTTGTACACGTCGAACAGGTGGTCCATCGCCTCGCTGGTCTTCGGGCTGCCCGCACCGTCGGCCAGCGCCGGCCACTCGTCGTCGATGACGGAGTGGATGTAGGCCACCACCGCCTGCTGCGCCTGATCGCGCTCCGGCTGCGGAAATGCCTGCGCGCTGCGGTACATCAACACGAGGGTCGACGCCTCGGTGGCGGAATCCTGCGAAGAGGACTCGAACGTGGTGTACACCCCGAAGACCAGCAGGCCGGCGACGATCGCGTACATCGTCGCCACCGCCTGGAAGCCGTCGCTGATGGCCTGGTTGTGCTCCTCGCCGCGGTGCTGCTTGACGAACACGTCCAGGCCGTAGACCAGCGCGACACCCAGGGCGGCGGCGCCACCCACGATGAGGACGCCCACCAGCCAGACGGGCAGGTCCAGGATATTCATGAAAAATCCCCCGGTTGATGTCGTCATGCCGCAAATGATCGGGCCGCAGCATACTGTTTGTGATCGTGATGCTCGAATCCGAGACCATCATCACCGTTCGTCGGCAGCTGCACGGCGTCGCCGAGGGGTTCATCGCGGGTCCGCAGTACCGCGCGGCGGGCACGATCCGCCTCGCCGTCCGACCGGACGGGTTCACCGGGACGGCCCTTCCGGTGGCCGTGCACGGCACCAGGCTGGAATGGCCGGACGGCGCGGTGGAACTGGCGGGCCCGGTCGGTGAACTGGTGCGGGCATCCGGCCTGGATTTCGGGCCCCCGCCCGAAGACCTCTACCGGCCGGCGTCGCCGTTGGCCCTCGACAGCGTCCTGGACATCGACGCTGATGCATCCGAGGTGATCCACCGAAGCCTCTACGCCGGCGCGACCGCGTTGAAAGCCGTTCTGCCCGAAGGGCATCCGGTGTTGTGGTCGGAGCACTTCGACGTCGGCGTCAGTGACGACGAGGTGAACTACGGCGTGTCGGCCGGTGACGACTTTCACCCGCTGCCCTATGCCTATGTCGGGCCCTGGGACTTCGGGACGGCGACACGTCCCGATCCGTTCTGGAACGCACCGTTCGGTGCGGTGCACCCACTCGAGGTGTCGGCCGACCCGGATGCGCTGGCCGCCGGCATCGCGGACTTCTTCCGCCTGGGGCGGCAAAGTCTTTAGGGGGCTTCTGTTGCCGGGGGAATGAACCCCGCCGCGGTGGGTGTTTAGCATCGTCATGGTGAATGACGCTCGATTGCAGGACCTGTTCAAGCCGCTGACCATCGGCTCGCTGAAACTGCGTAACCGGTTCGCGATGGCCCCGATGACCCGGGGTGCCTCGCCGGGCGGTATTCCCGGCGCCGACGTGGCGGCCTATTACGCCCGCCGGGCGGCGGGCGGGACCGCGCTGATCATCACCGAAGGGGTGCGCATCCCGCATCCGGCGGCGGGCTGGCCCGACGCCGTCCCCGAGCTGGAGCGACCCGAGGTGCTGCGGGGCTGGCGCGCCGTCGCCGAGGCCGTGCACGCCGAGGGTGGCGCCATCGCCGCCCAGCTGTGGCATCAGGGCGCCGCGCGCGGCGAGCACGAGGGGGACAGCGCCGAGCAGCTTCCGGTCAGCCCGTCCGGTGTCGATGTGGCGGGCAATGCGGTCGGCCGGGCGCTGCGGGCCGACGAACTGCCCTCGGTCGCCGACGCCTACGCCCGTGGCGCCGTCAACGCCCGCGAGGCGGGGTTCGACGCCGTCGAGATCCACGGCGCCCACGGCTACCTGCTCGACCAGTTCCTCTGGGCCGAGACCAATCACCGCACCGACGGCTACGGCGGTTCGCTGGAGGCGCGCACCCGATTCCCGGCCGAGGTGGTGGCCGCGGTCCGGGCCGCGGTCGGGCCGGATTTTCCGATCATCTACCGCTTCTCGCAGTGGAAGATGAACCGCTATGACGCGGCGGTGGCCGCCAACTCCGGTGAGCTGCAACGGCTCCTGGGTCCCCTGGTCGATGCCGGTGTCGACGTGCTGCACCCCTCCACCCGCCGCCACTACCTGCCCGGCTTCCCGGACGAGGATGCCCAGCTCAGTCTGGCCGGCTGGACCAAGAAGGTGACCGGTGTGCCGGTCATCGCCGTCGGCTCGGTGGGTCTGGAGACCGAGTTCAATCCGGGCGGCCCGGGCGGCCCCATCCCGCCCGCATCGGTGGAGAAGCTGCTCGACCAGTTCGAGGCCGGCGAGTTCGACGTCATCGCGGTCGGGCGCGCCCTGCTGGCCGACCCGAACTGGGTCAATCGGCTGCGCGACGGCGATCTCGACGAGTTCGCCGGTTTCGATGCGGCCACCGCCCTCGCCCGTTTGTACTGATTGCGGCAGGGAACACAGCGGCTCGACCCGACGTTAGGACTCTCGTGGCTACCCAAGACCTCACGGCGCAGAACTTCAACGACACCATCTCCGGCAACGACATCGTGCTGGTCGACTTCTGGGCGTCGTGGTGCGGGCCGTGCCGGGCCTTCGCGCCCACCTTCACCGCCTCGTCGGACCAGCACCCCGACATCGTCTACGGCAAGGTCGACACCGAGGCCGAGCAGGAACTGGCCGCCGCCGCCGAGATCCGCTCCATCCCCACGCTGATGGCCTTCAAGAAGGGCAAGCTCATCTTCAACCAGGCGGGCGCCCTGCCGCCGGCCGCGCTGGAGGATCTGATCCGGCAGGTGAAGGAGTTCGACGTCGACGCGGCGATCGCCCAGCAGGGCGAGAACGCATAGGCCGCCGGTTGCGCGCGATAGCGTGCAACCGTGCACCGTGACTCTGGTTTCGTCCTCGTCGACCATCCCCAGCCGCACGTAGCGCTGGTCACCCTCAACCGCCCGGAGCGGATGAACTCCATGGCCTTCGACGTCATGGTGCCGCTCAAAGAGGTGCTCGCCGAGCTGACCTACGACAATTCGGTGCGGGTGGTGGTGCTCACCGGCGCCGGCCGCGGGTTCTCGTCCGGGGCCGACCACAAGTCCGCCGGATCGGTACCGCACGTCGCCGGGCTGACCCGCCCGACATACGGACTGCGGTCGATGGAGTTGCTCGACGATGTGATCCTCGCCATGCGCAAGCTGCACCAGCCGGTGATCGCGGCGGTCAACGGTGCGGCGATCGGCGGCGGCCTGTGCCTCGCGCTGGCCGCCGACATCCGGGTCGCCGCCGGCGACGCCTATTTCCGGGCGGCCGGTATCAACAACGGCCTCACCGCCAGTGAACTGGGCTTGAGTTACCTTCTGCCGCGGGCGATCGGCGCCTCGCGGGCCTTCGAGATCATGCTCACCGGCCGCGACGTCGATGCCGAGGAGGCCGAACGGATCGGCCTGGTGTCGCGGCAGGTGCCAGCCGAGGACCTGCTGCCGACGTGTTACGAGATCGCCGAACGGATCGCGGCGTTCTCCCGGCCGGGCACCGAGTTGACCAAACGGACGCTGTGGACTGGACTGGACGCCAGTACCCTGGAGGGGCATATGCAGGCCGAGGGCCTCGGGCAACTCTATGTGCGCCTGCTCACCGCCAACTTCGAAGAGGCGGTCGCTGCGCGGGCGGAGAAGCGCCAACCGGTATTCCCCGACGAGAAGTAACTAGGAGAGCAGCGCCGTGATCACCGCAACGGACCTCGAGGTCCGCGCCGGCGCGCGCACCCTGCTCTTCGCCGAAGGCCCGGCGCTGCGTATCCAGCCCGGTGACCGCATCGGTCTGGTCGGCCGCAACGGCGCCGGCAAGACCACCACGATGCGGATCCTGGCGGGGGAGAGCGAACCCTACGCCGGCACGATCACCCGGACCGGTGAGATCGGCTACCTGCCGCAGGACCCCCGCGAGGGCGACCTGGACATCCTGGCCCGCGATCGGGTGCTCTCGGCCCGCGGCCTGGACACGCTGCTGGCGGATCTGGAGAAGCAGCAGGCGCTGATGGCCGAGGTGGTCGACGAGGACGCGCGCGACAAGGCCGTGCGTCGCTACGGTCACCTCGAGGAGCGCTTCGCCGCGCTCGGCGGTTACGCCGCCGAGAGCGAGGCCGGGCGGGTCTGTTCCAGTCTCGGCCTGCCCGAACGGGTCCTGACCCAGCAGTTGCGCACCCTCTCCGGCGGTCAGCGCCGCCGGGTCGAGTTGGCCCGGATCCTGTTCGCCGCCGCGGAAGGTGGGGCCGCCGGGGCCAATTCGACCACGACGCTGTTGCTCGACGAGCCCACCAACCACCTCGATGCCGACTCGATCGGTTGGTTGCGCGACTTCCTCAAGTCGCACACCGGCGGCCTGGTGATCATCAGCCACAACGTCGAGTTGCTGGCCGACGTCGTCAACCGGGTGTGGTTCCTGGACGCGGTGCGCGGCGAGGTCGACGTCTACAACATGGGCTGGCAGAAGTATCTCGATGCCCGCGCGACCGACGAGCAGCGCCGCCGGCGCGAGCGCGCCAACGCCGAGCGCAAGGCGTCCGCACTGCGCACGCAGGCCGCGAAGATGGGCGCCAAGGCGACCAAAGCCGTTGCGGCACAGAACATGCTGCGCCGTGCCGATCGGATGATGGCGGCGCTCGACGAAGAGCGCACGGCCGACAAGGTCGCCCGCATCAGGTTCCCGACGCCGGCGCCGTGTGGCAAGACCCCGCTGGTCGCCAAGGGACTCACCAAGACCTACGGCTCGCTGGAGGTCTTCAGCGGGGTCGACCTGGCGATCGACCGGGGCTCGCGGGTGGTGGTGCTCGGGCTCAACGGCGCCGGCAAGACCACGCTGCTGCGGCTGCTGGCCGGTACCGAGGCCGCCGACGCCGGGCACCTGGAACCGGGGCACGGGCTCAAGATCGGTTACTTCGCACAGGAACACGACACCCTGGACAACAACGCATCCGTCTGGGAGAACATCCGGCACGCCGCGCCCGATACCGGTGAACAGGACCTGCGGGGCCTGCTCGGTGCGTTCATGTTCAGCGGCCCGCAGCTCGACCAGCCGGCTGGCACGCTCTCCGGCGGCGAGAAGACCAGGCTGGCGCTGGCCGGGCTGGTCGCCTCAACGGCGAACGTGCTGCTGCTCGACGAGCCCACCAACAACCTCGACCCCGCTTCCCGGGAGCAGGTGCTCGACGCGCTGCGCAGCTACGTCGGCGCCGTGGTCCTGGTGACCCACGACCCGGGTGCCGCCGAGGCGCTCGAACCGCAGCGGGTGGTGCTGCTGCCGGACGGCACCGAGGACCACTGGTCAGAGGAGTATTCGAGCCTCATCGAGCTCGCCTGACAACTGCGACAGGTGATTTCGGTCATTCCGGCCACGCCACCGGCGAGCACTCCTACTCTGTGTCCTCATGGGGGAAACCGACCGGGGAGGGTATCGATGAGGAAACCCAACAAGGCTCGCGATCAGCTGGTGGACGAGCTGCGGAACGCCTACGAGGGTGGCGCCAGCATCCGCAGCCTGGTGGCGACGACCGGCCGGTCCTACGGCTCGATCCACGCCATGCTGCGCGAGTCCGGCGCCACGATGCGCAGCCGCGGCGGACCCAACCATCGCAGGCGCACCCTCGCGACGAGCTGAGTAGCGCAAGCGGCTACCGCTGCCGCACGGAATCCTCGACCAGGTCCAGCACGGCCGACAGCCGCTGCGGGTCCTCACCGGCGGCCAGCCGGGCGACCAGGCCGTCGAGCACCAGGTCCAGATAGCACTGCAGCACGTCACCGGGCACGTCGTCGCGAAGCCGCCCGGCCTGTTTCTGCCGCCGCAACCGATCACTGGTCGCGGCCGACAGCTCCGCGGAGCGCTCCGCCCAGCCGCGGTGGAACTCCGGATCGTTGCGCAGCTTGCGGGCGATCTCCAACCTGGTGGCCAGCCAGTCGAATTGGTCGGGTGCGGCGAGCATGTCACGCATGACCTGAATCAGGCCCTCCCGCGAAGCCACCTCCGCCATTCGGGCGGCGTCCTCACGGGCCAGCTCGAAGAACAGCGTGTCCTTGTCGCGGAAGTGGTGGAAGATCGCGCCCCGCGACAGACCGATCGCCTGTTCCAGCCGCCGCACCGTCGCCTTGTCGTAGCCGTACTCGGCGAAACAGCGGCGGGCGCCGTCGAGGATCTGGCGGCGGCGCGCCGCCAGATGCTCCTCGCTGACCCGGGGCATGCCCTTGGCGACCGCGTGCCGCGGGCTAGCCGGCCCGCAGCATGTTGCGCAGCACGTACTGCAGGATGCCGCCGTTGCGGTAGTAGTCCGCCTCACCGGGGGTGTCGATGCGCACCACGGCGTCGAATTCCACCGCACTTCCGTCGGCCTTGGTCGCCTTGACGTGCACCGTCTTCGGGGTCTTGCCCTTGTTGAGCTCCTCGATTCCGGTGATGTCGTAGACCTCGGTGCCGTCCAATCGGAGACTCGACGCGGATTCCCCCACGGGGAACTGCAGCGGGATGACACCCATGCCGATGAGGTTCGAGCGGTGGATGCGCTCGAAGGACTCGGTGATCACCGCCCGCACGCCGAGCAGCCGGGTGCCCTTGGCCGCCCAGTCCCGCGACGAGCCCGAGCCGTACTCCTTGCCGCCGAGCACGACCAGCGGAATGTTCTGTGCCGCATAGTTTTGCGCGGCATCGTAGATGAACGCCTGCGGTCCGTCCGGCTGGGTGAAGTCGCGGGTGTAGCCACCGGAGACATCGTCGAGCAGCTGGTTGCGCAGCCTGATGTTGGCGAAGGTGCCGCGGATCATCACCTCGTGGTTGCCGCGCCGCGACCCCAGCGAGTTGAAGTCTTCGGGCTTGACTCCGTTGGCTTCCAGGTACTGCGCGGCGGGGGTGCCCTTCTTGATGCTGCCCGCCGGCGAGATGTGGTCGGTGGTCACCGAATCGCCCAGCAGCGCAAGGACTCTGGCGCCCTTGATGTCGGTCACAGGTTCGGGATCGGCGGGCATGCCGTCGAAGTACGGCGCCTTGCGGACGTAGGTGGATGCGTCGTCCCACTCGAAGGTGTTGCCCGACGGCGTCGGCAGGTTCCGCCACCGTTCATCGCCCTTGAACACGTCGGCGTAGCTGGCGGCGAACATGTCCCGGTTGATCGACGAGGCGATGGTGTCGTCGATCTCCTTCTGGGTCGGCCAGATGTCCCTGAGGAAGACATCGTTGCCCTCTGAATCCTGGCCCAGCGGATCGGACTCGAAGTCGAAGTCCATCGTTCCGGCGATGCCGTAGGCGATCACCAGCGGAGGCGAGGCGAGGTAGTTCATCTTGACGTCGGGGGAGATGCGGCCTTCGAAGTTGCGGTTACCTGAAAGCACCGCGGTAACGGTCAGGTCGTTGTCGTTGACCGCCTTCGAGATCTCCTCGGGCAGCGGTCCGGTGTTGCCGATGCAGGTGGTGCAGCCGTAGCCGCCGAGGTAGTAACCGAGCTTCTCCAGGTAGGGCCACAGGCCGGCCTTCTCGTAGTAGTCGGTGACCACCTGCGAGCCGGGCGCCATGTTGGTCTTCACCCACGGCTTGGAGGTCAGCCCCTTCTCGACGGCCTTCTTGGCCAGCAGCGCCGCGCCGAGCATCACCGAGGGGTTGGAGGTGTTGGTACACGAGGTGATTCCGGCGACCACGACGGCGCCGTGGTCGAGCACGAAGTCGCCACGCTCGGCGGAGCGCACCCGGACCGGCTTGCTCGGCCGGCCCTCGGATCCGTTGGCGGCCGACGGGCGCGCGTCCACGGCGCCGTTGTCGGCGAACGACAACGCGGCCGGATCGCTCGCCGGGAAGGACTCCTCGACGGCTTCGTCGAGCTTGGTCTCCGGCGCCGGGTGGTTCTCCTCGACGTAGTTGTGGATGTCCTTGCGGAATGCGTTCTTGGCGTCGGAGAGCTCGATGCGGTCCTGCGGGCGCTTGGGCCCGGCGATGGAGGCCACCACCGTCGACAGGTCCAGCTCCAGGTACTCGGAGAACACCGGCTCCTTGTCGGGGTCGTGCCACATGCCCTGCGCCTTGGCGTAGGCCTCGACCAGCGCGAGCTGCTCGTCGCTGCGGCCGGTCAGCCGCAGGTAGCTGATGGTCTCCTCGTCGATCGGGAACATCGCCGCGGTGGAACCGAATTCGGGGCTCATGTTGCCCAGGGTGGCGCGGTTGGCCAGCGGCACCTCGGCCACGCCCTTGCCGTAGAACTCCACGAACTTGCCCACCACGCCGTGCTTGCGCAGCATGTCGGTGACGGTGAGCACTACGTCGGTGGCGGTCACGCCCGGCTTGATCTCGCCGGTGAGTTTGAAGCCGACGACGCGGGGGATGAGCATCGAGACCGGCTGGCCCAGCATCGCGGCTTCCGCCTCGATCCCGCCGACGCCCCAGCCGAGCACGCCCAGGCCGTTGACCATGGTGGTGTGGCTGTCGGTGCCCACGCAGGTGTCCGGGTAGGCCACACCGTCGCGTTCGAACACCACCCGGGCGAGGTACTCGATGTTCACCTGGTGCACGATGCCGGTTCCCGGGGGCACCACCTTGAAGTCGTCGAAGGCGCCCTGGCCCCAGCGCAGGAACTGATACCGCTCGCCGTTGCGCTGGTACTCGAGTTCGACGTTGCGCTCGAACGCATTCGGACCGCCGAAGAAGTCCAGGATCACCGAGTGGTCGATGACCAGTTCGGCGGGGGCCAGCGGGTTGACCTTCTCCGGGTCACCGCCGAGCTGGGTGACGGCCTCGCGCATGGTGGCCAGGTCGACGATGCACGGCACCCCGGTGAAGTCCTGCATGATCACCCGCGCCGGCGTGAACTGGATCTCGATGCTCGGCTCGGCCGAGGGATCCCAGTTCGCGATCGCCTCGATGTGGTCGGAGGTGATGTTGGCACCGTCCTCGGTGCGCAGCAGGTTCTCGGCCAGGACCTTGAGGCTGTAGGGGAGTTTCTCCGTGCCGGGCACCGCATCGAGGCGGTAGATCTGATAGCTCTTGTCGCCGACCTTCAGGGTGTCGCGCGCTCCAAACGAATTCAGCGAATCATTGCTGCTCACATCAACTCCCGGCGTTGGTGATCGGCGTCAACGGGCTGTGTCGACGACCTCTCAATACTAACAGTACGGTTGTCCTGCAAAGAGGGGGTCTGCTCGGCGGGGTGCCGCCCGGACTCCAGTCTTGTCCTCGTCGGCGCGTGCTGCCACCCCTGATCGGCGCCCGCGGTACCGTCTGAGATCGTGACGTTCCCACCCGTGCCCAGCTTCATTCCGGTGGAGGTCTGCAGCAGCGTCGGACTCGAGCCGTCGACACCGCTCGACCAGTGCATGGCCAAGGTGCAGGCCCGGATCGCCAAGGACGGTGTCGCCGCGCCGGCCGCCGATGTCGCCGGCCTGCAGAAGGTCGTCGCCGATGCCAAGGCGAGCGGCATCGACCTCAAGGTCGTGGTGATGGAGAAGAGCCCGGGCATCGACACCCCACTGCGTGACGTCGCCACCGAGATCGGGGAGGTGCACCCGGACGCCACGGTGTTGGTGCTCAGCCCGGGATGGGCCGGCACGTACAGCACCAGCTATGACCGGGTGACCCTCGAAGCCGGCCAGGACGTCGCCAAGACCAGCCCCAATCCGGTGGTGGGCGCACAGGCCTTCGTCGACCAATTGCGAACGCCGATTTTCCCCTGGACGACATTCACGATCGTGCTCGTGCTGGCGGTCGCCGCGGCGACGATTTTGACGCGGGTGCTGCGTAATCGGGCAAAGAGTACGGATCACGCAGAAATGGGTGCTGACCTGCCAACATAGTTTTGTTTGGCAAATCAATAAGATTACTATTCGGTCACATAGGCCGAATTACAAACTTGTAATTCTTGACCCAAGTTTCCCCTGCGACAAATGTGACCTATGGTGCAACTGTCGCCATTGTTACAGGTGTGACAAAAGTTATGGATGTGACTGGCGTGACCCACGCCCGAGCAAGGAGATTCAGAGTCGAATGAGACGTTCCCATCGCGGCTCTCCTATCCGCCCCGCCGCCCGACTCACCATGCGGGTGAGTCCGCTCGTGCTGACCGCTGCCATGACCATTTCGATGCCGGGTGTGGCGCACGCCGAGCCGGCGCCCAACACCATGGCGAGCCTGATCGCCGACGTCGCCGAGGCCAATCAGAAGCTTCAGGAGATCGGCGCCGAGGTGCAGGCCGAGCAGGAGGCCGTCAACAAGGCGCTCGTCGACGTCCAGTCCGCCCGCGACGCCGCCACCACCGCCCAGCAGCAGGTGGATGCCAGCGCCCAGGGCGTCAAGGACGCCACCGCAGCCATCGCCGCGGCGCAGCAGCGCTTCGACACCTTCGCCGCCGCCACCTACGTCAACGGCCCGTCGGCGTCCATGGTGCTCGCCGGTGACCCGCAGGAGATGCTCTCCAACGCCGCCGCCAGCCAGACCCTGGCCCTGAGCTCGCAGAAGGTCATCGCCGATCTGCAGAAGGCGCGCACCGAACAGGTCAACAAGGAGTCCGCGGCGCGGCTGGCCAAAAAGCAGGCCGACCAGGCCGTCGCCGACGCGGAGGCGAGCCAGAACGCGGCCGTGTCGGCGCTGACCCAGGCCCAGCAGATCTTCCGCGACCAGCAGTCGGAGATCGACCGGCTTGCGGCCGAACGCAAGACCGCGCAGGCCAAGTTGGACGCCGCCCGCAACTGGTCGGCCCCGGCCGGCAACCGGTCCGCGGCGCGTCAGGCCGCTGCACCCGGGACCGCCGGCTCCGGTGACCGCTGGGATCCGGCCGCGCCGGGCTCCAGCACCGCGCCCGGCGGGGCCAAGGTGCCCTACGGCAACGCCTCGGAGTGGGATCTGACCCTGCCGGCGGTGCCCAGCGCCTTCGTCTCCGGTGACCCGATCCAGATCATCAACGCCGTGCTGCAGATCGCGTCCAGCTCGCTGCAGACCACCCAGCAGCTCGGCAAGAGCTTTCTGCAGAAGCTCGGCATCCTGAAGCCGGATTCCACCGGCATCACCAACGGCCAGATTCCGGTCGTCTACGGCTCAACGGCCGTCGAGTACGTCATCAAGCGCGGTATGTCGCAGATCGGGGTGCCGTACTCGTGGGGTGGCGGCAACGCCAACGGCCCCACCAACGGTATCGACGACGGCGCGGGCACCGTCGGGTTCGACTGCTCGGGTCTGATCCTGTATTCGTTCGCCGGCGTCGGCATCAAGCTGCCGCACTACTCGGGGTCGCAGTACAACATGGGCACCAAGATCCCGTCGGCCGAGATGCGCCGCGGCGACGTGATCTTCTACGGCCCCGGCGGCAGCCAGCACGTGACGCTCTATCTGGGCAACAACCAGATGCTCGAAGCCCCCTACACCGGCTCGACGGTGAAGATTTCGCCGGTACGCACCAGCGGCATGACACCGTTCGTCGTTCGCTACATCAACTGACGGAGTGATTCCCATGTCTCGCAATGTTTCTCGGCGGCTGCGCGCGGTCGGGACGGTCCTGGTGGCAGTGGGCGTGGCGGTCGGTGTGGCCACGCCCGCCAACGCCGACCCGGGTCTGTGGGACCCGACGCTGCCGCAGATCCTGAGTGCCGGCGCGCCCGGTGACCCGGCCGCCGTCGCGAACGCCTCGCTGCAGGCCACCATGCAGGCCACCCAGGCGACGATGGACCTGGGGCGCAAGTTCCTGTCCAGCCTGGGCATCGGCGGCAGCCCGGCGTCCGCGGTGCCGGGCGGCCGGGTGAGCGGCCCGCAGGCCATCGAGTACGTGATCGCCCGGGGCGCCTCGCAGCGCGGCGTGCCCTATTCCTGGGGCGGCGGCGCCATCAACGGGCCCAGCGCCGGTGTCGAGCAGGACGCCGGCAAGATCGGCTACGACTGCTCGGGGTTCACCCGCTATGCCTACGCCGGGGTCGGCGTGCTGCTGCCGAAGTACTCCGGTGACCAGTACAACGCCGGCCGGCACATCCCGCCCTCGCAGGCCAAGCGGGGCGACCTGATCTTCTACGGGCCCGAGGGGACCCAGCACGTGACCATCTATCTGGGCAACGGCCAGATGCTGGAGGAGTCCTCGGCGGCCGGGCAGGTGACGGTGAGCCCGGTCCGCACTGCGGGTATGACGCCCTACCTGACGCGCATCATCGAGACCTAAGCCTCGTCCGGCAGGTTCGCGCGTCGCCCCATCGACGCGCCAGCGAACGGTGCACGTCGACGGATTTCACAACGCCTGGAATAGTTGTGGCAGGGCACGGAGCTGTCCCCCCGAAACTTGGGGCAATGTAGAAGTGCACGCAGTCGTGTCACCAATCGCTGTGGAGGAAGTCGATGACGTCACCTGGTGGGCCCGCCGCGGGTCCCGGAGGGTTTGCCGCCCCGAGCGGGGCCCCTGCGCCCCCAGCCGCGGGGCCCAATGGGCTCGCCGGTGAGGTGCACACCCTGGAACGGGCGATCTTCGAGGTCAAACGCATCATCGTCGGCCAGGACCAGCTCGTCGAGCGCATCCTGGTCGGGCTGCTCGCCAAGGGGCACGTGCTGCTCGAGGGCGTTCCGGGCGTCGCCAAGACGCTCGCGGTCGAGACCTTCGCCAAGGTCGTCGGCGGCACCTTCGCCCGCATCCAGTTCACCCCCGACCTGGTGCCCACCGACATCATCGGGACCCGGATCTACCGCCAGGGCCGCGAGGAGTTCGACATCGAGCTCGGTCCCGTGGTGGTCAACTTCCTGCTCGCCGACGAGATCAACCGCGCGCCGGCAAAGGTTCAGTCGGCGCTGCTGGAGGTCATGGCCGAGCGCAAGATCTCGATCGGCGGCCAGACGTATCCGCTGCCCAAGCCGTTCCTGGTGATGGCCACCCAGAACCCCATCGAGAACGAGGGCGTCTACCCGCTGCCCGAGGCCCAGCGCGACCGCTTCCTCTTCAAGATCAACGTCGACTACCCGTCGCCGGAGGAGGAGCGCGAGATCATCTACCGGATGGGCGTCAACCCGCCCGAGCCCAAGCAGATCCTGGAGACCGGCGACCTGCTGCGGCTGCAGGAGGTGGCGGCCAACAACTTCGTCCACCACGCGCTCGTCGACTACGTGGTGCGGGTCGTCACCGCGACCCGGCGTCCCGAGCAGTTCGGCATGAACGACGTGAAGTCCTGGATCGCGTTCGGCGCCTCGCCGCGCGCCTCGCTGGGCATCATCGCCGCCGCCCGGGCCCTGGCCCTGGTGCGCGGGCGCGACTACGTCATCCCGCAGGACGTCATCGAGGTGATCCCGGACGTGCTGCGGCACCGGCTGGTGCTGACCTACGACGCCCTCGCCGACGACGTCAAGGCCGAGACGGTGATCAACCGCATCCTGCAGACCGTTGCGCTGCCTCAGGTGAATGCCGTTCCGCAGCAAGGACATTCGGTGCCGCCGGTGGTTCCCGCCGGGGCAGGTGCCAACGGTCGGTGAGCCAGTCCGAGACCGTCCACCCGCCGTCGTTCCAGCGTGGTGAGATCGGTGACGCCAAGCTGTCGGCTGCGCTGCGCACGCTGGAGCTCACCGTCAAGCGCAAGCTCGACGGCGTGCTGCAGGGCAACCACCTCGGCCTGATCCCCGGGCCGGGTTCGGAGCCGGGGGAGTCGCGGCTGTACCAGCCCGGCGACGATGTGCGCCGGATGGACTGGTCGGTGACCGCCCGCACCACCCACCCGCACGTGCGCCAGATGATCGCCGACCGGGAGCTGGAGACCTGGCTGGTGGTCGACATGTCGGCCAGCCTGGACTTCGGCACCGCCGGCTGTGAGAAGCGCGACCTGGCGGTGGCGGCGGCCGCCGCGATCACCTATCTCAACAGCGGCGGCGGAAACCGGCTGGGCGCGGTGATCGCCAACGGTCAGTCCATCGTGCGGGTGCCCGCCCGGTCCGGTCGCCAGCACGAGCAGACGCTGCTGCGTGCGATCGCCACCTCGCCGCGGGCACCGCTGGGCGTGCGCGGCGACCTCGCCGCCGCCATCGACGCCCTGCGCAGGCCGGAGCGGCGCCGCGGGATGGCGGTGGTGATCAGCGACTTCCTGGGCCCGATCAACTGGATGCGGCCGCTGCGGGCGATCGCCGCGCGCCACGAGGTGCTCGGCGTCGAGGTGCTCGACCCGCGTGACATCGAGCTGCCCGACGTCGGCGACGTCATCCTGCAGGACACCGAGTCCGGTGTGACCCGCGAATTCACCATCGACGAGCAACTTCGCGACGACTTCGCCCGGGCCGCCGCGGCCCACCGCGAAGAGGTCGCCCGCACGCTGCGCCGCTGCGGTGCGCCGCTGATGACGCTGCGCACCGACCGGGACTGGATCTCCGACATCGTGCGGTTCGTCGCCTCCCGTCGCCGGGGAGCGCTGGCGGGCAGCCAGTAGGGGACGAACCGATGACATTGCCGCTGCTCGGGCCGATGACGCTGTCCGGCTTCGCCCACCCGTGGTTCTTCCTGTTCCTGCTCATCATCGCGGGGCTGGTGGGGCTCTACGTGGTGGTCCAGTTCGCCCGGCAGAAGCGGATCCTGCGGTTCGCCAACATGGAGCTGCTGGAAAGCGTTGCGCCCAAACGGCCCACCCGCTGGCGGCACCTGCCCGCCATCCTGCTGATCGCGTCCCTGGTGCTGCTGACCGTCGCCATGGCCGGGCCGACCCACGACGTGCGCATCCCGCGTAACCGCGCGGTGGTGATGCTGACCATCGACGTCTCGCAGTCCATGCGGGCCACCGACGTCGAGCCGAGCCGGCTGGCCGCCGCGCAGGAGGCGGCCAAGCAGTTCGCCGACCAGCTCACCCCGGGCATCAACCTGGGCCTGATCGCCTACGCCGGTACCGCCACCGTGCTGGTTTCGCCGACCACCAACCGCGAGGCGACCAAGATCGCCATCGACAAGCTGCAGCTGGCCGACCGCACGGCCACCGGTGAGGGCATCTTCACCGCCCTGCAGGCCATCGCGACGGTGGGCGCGGTCATCGGCGGCGGTGACAGCCCGCCACCGGCGCGCATCGTGCTGATGTCCGACGGCAAGGAGACGGTGCCGTCCAACCCCGACAACCCGAAGGGTGCCTTCACCGCGGCCCGCACCGCCAAGGATCAGGGCGTGCCGATCTCCACGGTGTCCTTCGGTACGCCGTACGGCTACGTCGAGATCAACGACCAGCGCCAGCCGGTCCCGGTCGACGACGAGATGCTGAAGAAGATCGCCGAGTTGTCCGGCGGCAACGCCTACACCGCCTCCAGCCTGCAGCAGCTCAAAGAGGTGTTCACCTCGCTGCAGGAGCAGATCGGCTACGAGACCATCCGGGGCGACGCGAGCGTCGGCTGGCTGCGCCTGGGCGCGCTGGTGCTGGCGCTGGCCGCCCTGGCGGCGCTGCTGATCAACCGCCGCCTGCCGGGCTGATGATCGGCGCACGACGCCGCGAGATCGCCCCCATGGTCGTGGATCGGCTTCGATCACAGCCCTGGTGTCGATTTCGGTGCGGCCGACCGCAGGCACTAAGTTGGCGGGCATGAGCGAAACCGGAGCCGCACCGGCGGCGACATCCGACACCGCTGCCGGGGGCAAACCCCCGTTCGTCTCCCGTTCGGTGCTGGTCACCGGCGGAAACCGGGGTATTGGCCTGGCCATCGCACAGCGGCTGGCCGCCGACGGGCACAAGGTGGCGGTGACGCACCGCGGCTCCGGGGCTCCGGAGGGTCTATTCGGCGTGGTGTGCGACGTGACCGACAACGAGGCCGTCGATCGCGCCTTCAAGGAGGTCGAGGAGCACCAGGGTCCGGTCGAGGTGCTGGTCTCCAACGCGGGCATCTCCAAGGACGCCTTCCTGATGCGGATGACCGAGGACCGGTTCACCGAGGTCATCGACGCCAACCTCACCGGCGCGTTCCGGGTGGCCCAGCGGGCCTGCCGCAGCATGCAGCGCAACCGCTTCGGCCGGATCATCTTCATCGGTTCGGTGTCGGGCATGTGGGGCATCGGCAACCAGGCCAACTACGCCGCCGCCAAGGCCGGCCTGATCGGCATGGCCCGCTCGATCTCCCGGGAGCTGTCCAAGGCCGGCGTCACCGCCAACGTGGTCGCCCCCGGCTACATCGACACCGAGATGACCCGGGCGCTCGACGAGCGGATCCAGGCCGGCGCCCTGGACTTCATCCCGGCCAAGCGGGTGGGCACCGCCGAGGAGGTCGCCGGGGCGGTCAGCTTCCTGGCCTCGGAGGATGCCGGCTATATCGCCGGCGCGGTGATCCCGGTCGACGGCGGCATGGGCATGGGCCACTAGGCCCGAGGACATAGCAATCGCCACCAGAGATCCACTAGGAGATTAGGACTGACATGACAGGGCTTCTGGAAGGTAAGCGGATCCTCGTCACGGGGATCATCACCGACTCCTCGATCGCGTTCCACATCGCGAAGGTGGCGCAGGAGGCGGGCGCCGAGCTGGTGCTCACCGGGTTCGACCGGATGAAGCTGATCCAGCGCATCGCCGACCGGCTGCCGAACCCGGCTCCCTTGTTGGAACTCGACGTGCAGAACGACGAGCATCTCGACTCGCTGGCCGGCCGGATCACCGAGGTCATCGGCGCGGACAACCGCCTCGACGGGGTGGTGCACTCGATCGGGTTCATGCCGCAGACCGGCATGGGCATCAACCCGTTCTTCGACGCCCCCTACGAGGACGTCGCCAAGGGCATCCACATCTCGGCCTACTCCTATGCCTCGCTGGCCAAGGCGGTGCTTCCGGTCATGAACCCGGGCGGTGGCATCGTCGGCATGGACTTCGACCCGACCCGCGCCATGCCCGCCTACAACTGGATGACGGTGGCCAAGAGCGCCCTGGAATCGGTCAACCGGTTCGTCGCCCGCGAGGCGGGCAAGGTGGGCGTCCGCTCGAATCTCGTTGCGGCCGGCCCGATCCGGACCCTGGCGATGAGCGCCATCGTCGGCGGTGCGCTCGGCGAGGAGGCCGGGGCGCAGATGCAGCTGCTCGAAGAGGGCTGGGACCAGCGTGCGCCGCTGGGCTGGAACATGAAGGATCCGACGCCGGTCGCCAAGACGGTGTGCGCACTGCTGTCCGATTGGCTGCCCGCCACCACCGGAACGATCATCTTCGCCGACGGCGGCGCCAGCACTCAGCTGCTGTAGATGCAGTTCGATGCCCTGCTGCTGCTGTCGTTCGGCGGCCCGGAGGGCCCCGAGCAGGTGATGCCGTTCCTGGAGAACGTGACCCGCGGCCGCGGCATCCCGCGCGAGCGACTGGAGTCGGTCGCCGAGCACTACTTGCACTTCGGTGGCGTGTCCCCGATCAACGGCATCAACCGTGCCCTGATCGACGAGATCCGCGCCGAACTGGCCGAGCGCGGTGAACAGCTTCCGGTGTACTTCGGCAACCGCAACTGGGAGCCGTACATCGAAGATGCCGTCGCGGCAATGCAATCCGACGGGATCCGCCGGGCGGCGGTGTTCTCCACCTCGGCCTGGGGCGGCTATTCCGGCTGCGCGCAGTACCAGGAGGACATCACCCGCGCCCGTGCCGCCGTCGGCGACGGGGCGCCGGAACTGGTGAAGCTGCGGCAGTTCTTCGACCACCCGCTGCTGGTCGAGATGTTCGCCGACGCCATCGGCGAGGCCGCCGCGACGCTACCGGAGCCGCTGCGTGCCGACGCCCGCCTGGTGTTCACCGCGCATTCGATCCCGCTGCGCGCCGCCGACCGCTGCGGGCCGAATCTGTATGCGCGCCAGGTGCGCTACGCCGCCGGACTGATCGCCGCGGCGGCCGGCTACCACGACTTCGACCAGGTGTGGCAGTCCCGCTCCGGGCCACCCCAGGTCCCGTGGCTGGAACCCGATGTCTCCGATCACCTTTCGGCGTTGGCGGCGGCCGGCGCCAAAGCCGTCATCGTCTGCCCGGTCGGTTTTGTCGCCGACCACATCGAGGTGGTCTGGGACCTCGACAACGAACTCACCGAACAGGCCGACGCCCTGGGCGTCGCTCTCGCGCGGGCATCGACACCCAACGCCCAACGCCGGTTCGCCCGCCTCGTGCTCGGCCTGCTCGATGAACTGCGCGGCGGGCACGAGCCCGCCAGAGTCCCCGGCGCCGAACCGGTTCCGGGCTACGGATCGAGCGTCGACGGACGATTCTGCACCCCCGACTGCGTGGCCAGCGCCGCGGCCGCCGCGGCCGGTCGACCGACTCGACCCTAGATCCAGGCCGACTGCAGTACCGCGGTGACCGCGGCGATCCGCGCCGAGCGCACCACCGAGGCCAGCGGCCGAAGCGTGTCACTGGCGATCTGGGCCTCCGATGCGCTCTGCGTCCCGATCGGCATCAGGCCGGCGCTGACCGCGATGATCGCGTCGACGTGAGCGGCGTTCTCCAGCACCCGAAGGGCCCGGGTCGGAGCGTGATCGGGGGCGCGATGGTGTCTGCTCGACTCCAGCACCTGCTCGACAAGCCCGCGCGGATCGTCCACACCGCCGGCCGCGCCCAACCGCATCGCGCCCAGCGCCTCGGCCGCCGACCGCACCGCCGAACGCAACGCGTATTCGGCCTCCCCGAGATCCATCTGGTCCGCGATCGGGACGGACGGCACCGAGTAGACCGTCCACGACAGCCGGCACAACTCGGGCGACAGATCCTCGTCGGCCATCCCGTCGTCGCCCTCGTCGTACTCGAATTCCGGCACCAGGCCGATGGCCTCACCGGCGGGGGAGCTGACGATCACGGCCTCACCCGCGTTGATCGCATCGCGCTGGAACCCGGTGCCCGCGGGCAGTCCGCGGACGTCGCCGGGTACGGGCAGCACCACGCCGATCACCGGCCGCGCCGGCCGGTCGGCGTCGCTGCGCCGCCCGGCGCCGCTGCGCACCGTCTGTAGTAGCGAGACCGCGCCCGCGGGGTCGACATCGGGCCACGGCAGGCCGGTGCGGCCACCGGCGACGGCATCATAGGCCGTCACCGAATGTGTTGGCGCCCAAAGCGATAGCGCGTCGAGCACATCGTCCGGCGCCGCCTGGCCGGCAAGCCAGGCGTTGGCCCACATCGACAGTGAGACACTCGGGCACCACATGATGCTCGCAGTGTAGTGCTTGTTCACCGGACAGGCCGTCTGCCACCGCTGCGCCAAATCGCGCGTTATCCTGGCGGCATGCCCGCGGCGCTGATCTGGCTCGTCTTCGCCCTGGGTCTTGCCGGTGCCGAGGCACTCACCGGTGACCTGTTCCTGATCATGCTCAGCGGTGGGGCGCTGGCGGCGGCCGGTTCCAGCTGGCTGTTGGACTGGCCGGTATGGGCCGACGGCGCGGTGTTCCTGGTGGTCTCGGTCCTGCTGCTGGCGCTGGTGCGGCCGGCTCTCAAGCGCAGGATCCTCGCCGGTAAGGGCATGCTCGACCCGGTCAAGGCGCTGGAGGGCAAGAGCGCGCTGGTGCTGGACCGGGTCTCCCGGCACGACGGCCAGGTGAAATTGGACGGCGAAGTGTGGACGGCGCGCCCGCTGAACGACGACGATGTGTACGAGCCGGGCGACCACGTCACCGTCATGCACATCGACGGGGCCACCGCGGTCGTGTGGCGAGACGCCTAGGGACACCCGGGCGAGCAACGGAAGGAACCCTGATGGACGGTGCGGTCGCAGGACTCGTACTCCTGGCAGTGCTGGTGATCTTCGCCATCATCGTGGTGGCCAAGTCCGTGGCCCTGATCCCGCAGGCCGAGGCCGCCGTGATCGAACGGCTGGGCCGCTACAGCAAGACCGTGTCCGGTCAGCTCACCCTGCTGCTGCCGTTCGTGGACCGGATCCGGGCCCGGGTCGACCTGCGCGAGCGGGTGGTGTCGTTCCCCCCGCAGCCGGTGATCACCGAGGACAACCTGACGGTCAACATCGACACCGTCGTCTACTTCCAGGTCACCAACCCCCAGGCCGCGGTCTACCAAATCAGCAACTACATCGTCGGTGTCGAGCAGCTGACCACCACGACGCTGCGAAACGTGGTCGGCGGTATGACGCTCGAGCAGACCCTGACCTCACGCGACCAGATCAACGGGCAGCTGCGCGGGGTGCTCGACGAGGCCACCGGCCGCTGGGGCCTGCGGGTGGCGCGGGTGGAACTGCGCAGCATCGACCCGCCGCCGTCCATCCAGGACTCGATGGAGAAGCAGATGCGCGCCGACCGCGAGAAGCGCGCGATGATCCTGACCGCCGAGGGCAGCCGGGAGGCGTCGATCAAGCAGGCGGAGGGGCAGAAGCAGGCCCAGATCCTCGCGGCCGAGGGCGCCAAGCAGGCGGCCATCCTGGCCGCCGAGGCCGACCGGCAGTCGAGGATCCTGCGCGCCCAGGGTGAGCGGGCCGCCCAGTACCTGCAGGCCCAGGGCCAGGCCAAGGCCATCGAGAAGACCTTCGCCGCGATCAAGGCGGGCCGACCCACCCCCGAACTGCTGGCCTACCAGTACCTGCAGACCCTGCCGCAGATGGCCAAGGGCGAGGCCAACAAGGTGTGGGTGGTGCCCAGCGACTTCGGTTCGGCCCTGCAGGGTTTCACCAAGCTGCTCGGCGCCCCCGGCGACGACGGCGTGTTCCGCTACCAGCCCTCGCCGGTCGAGGAGAACCTGCCCAAGCCCGAGGACGACAGCAAAGAGGTCGCCGACTGGTTCACCACCCAGACCGACCCGGCCATCGCCCAGGCGGTCGCCAAGGCGGAGGCGGAGGCGCGCTCGCCGGTGACCACCGGCATCACGCCGTCCTACTCGACGCCGCAATACCCGCCGCTGTCGCAGCAGACCCAGCCGTCGGCGACCGACTTCCTGCAGCAGCCGGGCCCCCCGCCGGCGGCGCGGCCCGCACCCCGGCACGGGGCCAACGAGGGCTGATCAGCCGGTGACCGCCGGGGCGCCGTCCGGATCGGTCACCCCGGCGGCGTGCCGACGGCGGTAGTGGCGGGTCTCGTAGCTCAGCCCGGCGATGCCGAGAGCGGCGGTGCAGACCGAGACCAGCACCAGCAGCGGATTGATGTTGCCGGTCAACGCATCACCCAGGATCACCACGGCGGCGGTGCCGGGCAGCAGGCCGACCAGGGTGGCCAGCAGGTAGGGCAGCACCCGCACGGCCGAGGCGCCCGCGGCGTAGTTGAGCACCGAGAACGGCACCACCGGGATCAACCGCAGCGACAGCACCGCGGGCCAGCCGCGGCTGCGCAGCCAGGCATCCACCGACTCCACCCGCGGGTGGCTGACCAGCCCACTGAGCTGCAGCCCCAGCGCCCGCACCAGCACCAGGGCGATCACCGCGCTCAGCGCGCTGGCCAGCACGGCGATCCCGACCCCGAGGGCCGGGCCGAACAGCAGGCCCGCGGCCAGGGTGAAGGCGGTGCGCGGGAACGGGAAGACCGTGACGACGATGTGGGTGGCGAGAAACGCCAGCGGGAACCACGGCCCGACCGAGGTCGCCCAGTCGCGCAGCTGGACGGCGGTGGGCAGCGGCACCCATACCGCGACTGCGACGAGAATCACAGCGGCGACGCCGGCGATGATGATCCGGCTCCGCGGCACCTGGCGCGCGGCGGTCGCCACCGCGGAACGCACACTGCGCAGCGTGCTCAGGACCCCTGCCATCACGTTTACCAAGGTTACGTGCCCCCGGTGACGTGCCGGCGGATGCGAGGCGAACTCCGGCGCCGCCCGCCGGTCGCCGACGACCGGGTCGGGGCCATCATTTAGCCTGATTGGCGAGTGGCTGGTCCGGTCCCCGGGCCGCCACCTGCTGCGACAACAGGAGTTGCCGGTGTCGGTAGAGGTCTCGGTTGACATGGAGAGCAGCCGCGCCCGCTGGCGCGCCGCGGTGGCCGCAGTGCTGGCGAAGAGCACCCGGCGCGATCCCGCCGATCTGCCGGACGAACCCGAACGGCTGCTCGACTCGCCCACCTACGAGGGTTTTCCCATCCGCCCGCTCTACACCGCGCTCGACGCGCTGCCCGAGCCGCCGCTTCCCGGCAGCTGGCCGTTCATTCGGGGCGCGGACGCCCACCGCGATGTCCTGGCGGGCTGGAAGGTGGCCGAGACGTTTCCGGCCGCCGGCTGGGGCGGCGCCGTTGCCGACGGCAACGCCGCGGTGCTGACCGCGCTGAGCGACGGGGTGAGCGCCTTGGTGCTGCGGGTCGGGGAAGGCGGCGTGGCCCCGGCCGATCTCGACCGCCTGCTCGAGGGGGTGTACCTCGAGCTCGCTCCGGTGATCGTCGACGCCGGCGCGGAGTTCACGGCGGCGGCCGAGGCGGTGCTGGCGCTGGTCGCCGGGGCCGATGACGCCAAGCGGGCGGCGATGTCCATCGACCTGGGCGCCGACCCGCTGACCGCTCCGCTGGCCGATCGCGCCGCGCCGTCGGCGGGCGAGGTTGTGGCGGTGGCCGCCAAGCTCGCGGGCCGGCCCGGGGTGCGGGCCGTCACCGTCGACGGGCCGGCCTTGCACAACCGGGGCGCCAACGCGGCGTGGGAGCTCGCCGGTGCGCTCGGCGCGGCGGTGGACTATGTTCGGCTGCTGGTGGACGCCGGGCTGGACGTATCGGATGCGTTGCGCCAGATCAGTTTCCGGCTGGTCGCCGATGACGACCAGTTCATGACGATCGCGAAGTTCCGCGCTGCCCGCCGGGTTTGGGCCCGGATCGCCGATGTGCTCGGCCGGCCGGACAGCGGCGCGACCACCCTGCACGCGGTCACGTCGCTGCCCATGATGGCGCAGCGCGACCCGTGGGTGAACATGCTGCGCACGACGCTCGCGGCGTTCGGTGCCGGGGTCGGCGGGGCGGACACCGTTGCGGTGTTGCCGTTCGATGTGGCGATCGCCGGCGGCTTTCCGGGCATCAAGCCGGCATTCTCCCGGCGCATCGCCCGCAACTCCCAATTGCTGCTGCTGGAGGAGTCGCACATCGGCCGGGTGCTCGATCCCGCGGGCGGTTCGTGGTTCGTCGAGGACCTCACCGAAGGGCTTGCCGCCCAGGCCTGGTCGCACTTCCAGGACATCGAGGCGCGCGGGGGATTCACCGTGGCGCGCGACCACATCGCCGCGCAGATCGAACAGGTGCGGGCGGAGCGGTCGGCCGACATCGCGCACCGGCGCACCGCGATCACCGGGGTCAACGAGTTCCCCAACCTCAGCGAGCCGCCCCTGCCTCGGGACGCCACCCCTGCCGCGGTGCAGCGCTACGCCGCGGGCTTCGAGGTGCTGCGCGACCGCTCCGATGCGTACCTGGAGCGCGGCGGGTCGCGGCCGCGGGTGCTGCTGCTGCCGTTGGGGCCGCTGGCCGAGCACAACATCCGCACCACCTTCGCCGCGAACCTGCTGGCCTCGGGCGGAATCGAGGCGGTCAACCCGGGTACCGTGACGGCCTCGGGCGTCGCCGAAGCGGTCCGGGAGGCCGCGGCCGAGATCGCGGTGATCTGCGGCACCGACGCGCGCTACGGCACCGAGGTCACCGAGGTCGTCGAGGCGGCGCGGGCCGCCGGGGTGCAGCAGATCTATCTCGCCGGCCCGGAGAAGGCGGTGGTCGACGTGCCCGCCGCGCGTCGGCCCGACGGGTACCTGACCGCTAAAATCGATGCGGTCGAAGCACTTTCGGCTCTGCTCACCCGATTGGGAGCGTGACGTGACTACTTCCGATGTCGCCGGCGGTGCGGCTCCGGCCTCCGATGTGGCCGCAGGTACGGTACCCAGTTTCGCCGATATCCCGCTGCACGGTGACCACCAAGTCGTCGCGCCCACCGAAGCCGATGCGGCGCAGCAGATCTCGGCCGCTGCTGCGGCCCACGGCTGCACCGCCGACCAGCTGGACTGGCAGACCCCGGAGGGCATCGGCGTCAAGCCGCTGTTCGTCGGCGCCGACCGGGACGCCGTCGCGGCGGCGGGCTACCCGCTGGACAGCTTTCCCGGCGATCCGCCGTTCATCCGGGGCCCGTACCCCACGATGTACGTCAACCAGCCCTGGACCATCCGGCAGTACGCGGGCTTCTCCACGGCCGCGGACTCCAACGCCTTCTACCGACGCAACCTGGCCGCCGGCCAGAAGGGCCTGTCGGTGGCCTTCGACCTCGCCACCCACCGCGGCTACGACTCCGACCATCCCCGGGTGCAGGGCGACGTCGGGATGGCCGGGGTGGCTATCGACTCCATCCTGGACATGCGCCAGCTGTTCGACGGCATCGACCTGTCGGCGGTGTCGGTGTCGATGACCATGAACGGTGCGGTGCTGCCGATCCTGGCGCTGTACGTGGTGGCCGCCGAGGAGCAGGGTGTGCCGCCGGAGAAGCTGGCCGGGACCATCCAGAACGACATCCTCAAGGAGTTCATGGTCCGCAACACCTACATCTATCCGCCCAAGCCGTCGATGCGGATCATCTCCGACATCTTCGCCTACACCAGCGCGAAAATGCCCAAGTTCAACTCCATTTCGATCTCGGGCTACCACATCCAGGAGGCCGGCGCCACGGCCGATCTGGAATTGGCCTACACGCTGGCGGACGGCGTCGACTACCTCAAGGCCGGTCTGGACGCCGGGCTCGACATCGACAAGTTCGCGCCCCGGCTGTCGTTCTTCTGGGGCATCGGGATGAACTTCTTCATGGAGGTCGCCAAGCTGCGCGCCGGCCGACTGCTCTGGAGCGAGCTGGTCGCGGGTTTCGGCGCCAAGAACCCGAAATCGCTTTCGCTGCGTACCCATTCGCAGACCTCGGGCTGGTCGCTGACCGCGCAGGACGCCTTCAACAACGTCGCGCGCACCTGTATCGAGGCGATGGCCGCCACCCAGGGCCACACCCAGTCGCTGCACACCAATGCGCTCGACGAGGCGCTGGCGCTGCCCACCGACTTCTCGGCCCGCATCGCCCGCAACACCCAGCTGCTGCTGGCGCAGGAGTCGGGCACCACCCGGCCGATCGATCCGTGGGGCGGCTCGTACTACGTGGAGTGGCTGACCTACCAACTGGCGCAGCGCGCCCGCGCCCATATCGAGGAGGTGACGGCGCACGGGGGCATGGCGCAGGCCATCAGTGACGGCATCCCAAAGCTGCGGATCGAGGAGGCGGCTGCCCGCACCCAGGCGCGCATCGACTCCGGGCAGCAACCGGTGATCGGGGTGAACAAGTACCAGGTCGACGAGGACCAGGACATCGAGGTCCTCAAGGTCGAGAACAGCCGCGTGCGTGCCGAGCAGCTCGCCAAGCTCAAGCAGCTGCGGGCCGAGCGGGACGAGGCGGCGGTGACGGCGGCGCTCGACGAACTCGCCAGGGCCGCGGCCGCGGAGGGGAGAGCCGGCGGGCAGGAGCGAAGCGACCGGGGGATGAACCCGGGCGACGATGGCCTGGGCAACAACCTGTTGGCGCTGGCGATCGACGCCGCCCGGGCCAAGGCCACCGTCGGTGAGATCTCCGACGCCCTGGAACGGGTCTACGGCAGGCATCAGGCCGAGATCAGAACCATCGCCGGGGTCTACCGCGACGAGGTGGGGAAGGCCCAGAACGTGACGACCGCAACGAAATTGGTGGAGAAGTTCGCCGAGGCCGACGGGCGCAGGCCGCGCATCCTGGTGGCCAAGATGGGTCAGGACGGCCACGACCGCGGCCAGAAGGTGATCGCGACCGCGTTCGCCGACATCGGCTTCGACGTCGACGTGGGCTCGCTGTTCTCCACCCCGGAGGAGGTCGCGCGGCAGGCCGCCGACAACGACGTGCACGTGGTCGGGGTCTCCTCGCTGGCGGCCGGCCACCTGACCCTGGTTCCCGCGCTGCGCGACGCGCTGGCCGCCGTCGGCCGGCCGGACATCATGATCGTGGTCGGTGGCGTGATCCCGCCCGGCGACTTCGCCGAGCTGTACTCGGCCGGCGCCACCGCCATCTTCCCGCCCGGCACGGTGATCGCCGACGCGGCCGTCGACCTGCTGCACAAGCTGGCCGAGCGGCTGGGTTACGACCTCTCCTGATGCCCGGCGACCCCGACATCGCGGCGCTCGCCGAGGCGATCCGCAGCGGTGACCGCGCCGCGCTGCCGCGGGCGATCACACTGGTGGAATCGACCCGCCCGGACCACCGTGCCCAGGCGCAGCAGCTGCTACTGGAGCTGATGCCGCATGCGGGGTCGGCGATGCACGTCGGCATCACCGGCGTGCCCGGCGTCGGGAAGTCGACCACCATCGAGGCCCTCGGTATGTACCTGATCGACCGAGGTCACCGGGTCGCGGTGCTGGCCGTCGACCCGTCGTCCACCCGCACCGGGGGGTCGATCCTGGGGGACAAGACCCGGATGGCGCGGCTGGCGGTGCACCCCGACGCCTACATCCGCCCGTCGCCGACATCGGGAACCCTCGGCGGGGTCGCCAAGGCCACCCGGGAGACCATCGTGCTACTGGAGGCGGCCGGGTTCGACGTCGTCCTCGTCGAGACGGTGGGGGTGGGTCAGTCCGAGGTCGCCGTCGCCAACATGGTCGACACCTTCGTCTTCCTCACCCTGGCCCGCACCGGAGATCAGTTGCAGGGCATCAAGAAGGGTGTGCTCGAGCTCGCCGACATCGTGGTGGTCAACAAGGCCGACGGCGAGCACGCCACGGAGGCCAAGGCAGCAGCCCGCGAGCTGTCGGCCGCGATCCGGCTGATCTATCCGCGCGAGACGCTGTGGCGGCCGCCGGTCCTGACGATGAGCGCGGTGGAGGGCACCGGGCTCGAGGAGTTGTGGGACACGGTGCTGCGCCATCGCCAGGTGCTCGTCGAGGCCGGCGAGTTCGAGGCGCGCCGCCGCACCCAACAGGTCGATTGGACCTGGTCGATGGTCCGCGACGCCGTGCTGGACCGGGTGCTCACCCACCCGGCGGTCAAGCGGATGCGTGCTGAGGTGGAACGGCAGGTCCGCGAGGGCGAGCTGACCCCGGCCCTGGCCGCCCAGCAGCTGCTCGACGCCGCGGAGCAGCGAAGTTAACAGATTGGCAACATTGTCCACGGCGGTGCGTCCGCCGGGTAAATTCGATCTGTGACCCAGGCAACAATCGGTGGCGAGAGCATCACCCTGCCCCACGGGGTGCAGGGTGCCGCCGACCCGAACTTCGCGTGCGCGCTGCGCAGTTTCGCCAGCCTCTTTCCCCATCCCCGGTTCGGTGGCGGGGCGCTGGCGGTGTACCTCGACGGTCAGCCCGTCGTCGACGTCTGGACCGGCTGGTCGGACCGCCGCGGCCGGCGACACTGGTCGGCCGACACCGCGCCGATGGTGTTCTCGGCGACCAAGGGGGTGGCGTCCACCGTCATCCACCGGCTGGCCGACCGCGGCCTGATCGACTATGACGCTCCCGTGGCCGAGTACTGGCGTGAGTTCGGCGCCAACGGCAAGGCCGATATCACGGTCCGGGAGGTGATGCGCCACCGCGCCGGGCTGTCCCACCTGCGCGGCGTGCGGAAACGCGAACTGCTCGACCACCAGCACATGGAGGAGCGGATTGCGGCCGCACCCGTCGGCAGGCACTTCGGCAAGTCGGCCTACCACGCGATCACTTACGGCTGGCTGCTGTCCGGCCTGGCCCGCGCGGTCACCGGCAGGGGCATGCGCGACCTGATCCGCATCGAGGTCGCCGAGCCGCTGAACACCGACGGCATCCACCTGGGCCGCCCGCCGCTCGGCGCGCCGACCACCATCGCCCAGATCATCCACCCGCAGCTGAACATCCCGAATCCTGTCTTCAACGCCGTCGCGCCCAGGATCGCCGCGCTGGAAGTGTCGGCCGTTTTCGGGTCGATGTACTTCCCCGGAATGAAAGCCGTTGTGCAGGGCGATATTCCGCTGCTGGACAGCGAGCTACCGTCGGCCAACGGGGTGGCCACCGCACGCGCCCTGGCCCGGATGTACGGAGCGATCGCCAACGGCGGCGAGATCGATGGTCAGCGCTACCTGTCGGCCGAGTTGGTGGCGAAACTGACCGGCCGGCTCAACATGCGCCCGGACCGCAACCTGTTGGTTCCGTTGGCCTTCCACCTCGGCTACCACGGCCTGGGCATCCCCGGCGTGCTACCCGGCTTCGGTCACGTCGGCCTCGGCGGGTCGCTCGGCTGGGCCATCCCGGAGGCCGGACTGTCGTTCGGCTTCGTGCACAACCGACTGCTGACCCCGTTCATCCTGACCGATCAGGCCGGGTTCGTCGCCACCGCGGCACTGGTCCGCCGCGGCGCCGCCGCCGCCCGCAAGAACGGGTTCCGGCCGGTCAAGGAGTTCGGGGCGCCGCCCTACGGGGTGCGGCAGTCGGGCGTCGTCGCCGGTTAGGACGGGGACGCGGCTCGACGGGCCTTATTGATCGGCGCCTGGAGCTTCGTCATGACGTCGATGTAGTGGCTCGGGGTGACGCGACTAAGAAGGTCGAGGAGGCGGGCGTCGGTACCCACGATGATGCGGGACTTGCCGGCCTCCACACCGCGGTGAATGATCTCCGCGGCCTTGTCGGCCGTTGTCACCGTGACCGCCGCGAACTCAGCGGCCATTTCCTCGGGCGTCGGCCCGCCCTCGCCGTGCTCAACTCGATATCGACCGTTGCGCACGATGTTGGTGTTGACTCCACCGGGGTGAACGGTGACCGCCGTGACACCACTACCGAACATCTCTTGGCGCAATGCCTCGGTATACCCGCGCACAGCGAACTTGGCGGCGCAGTAGGCACTTTGCATGCCTACCGCGGCTAGTCCGAAGATGCTGGAGGTATTGACGATCGCCCCCTCGTTCTGTTCGACGAGGATCGGCAGAAATGCGCGGGTGCCATTAACCACTCCATGGAAGTTGATGTCCCAAACCCATTGATCGTCATCGGGATCGGCGTCGCGCACGCTGCATGCCAGCGCCACGCCCGCATTGTTGAACACCGACCCGATCACCGTCGGTGTCCATTCCCGGACTTCTTTGGCCCAGGCCAGCTGTGCGTCGGCATCGCGTACGTCAAGGACCCGCGTCAGCACCGGCCCCGAGATACTGGCCGCGGTCTCTTTCAATCCCGGCTCGTCTATGTCGGTGATCGCGACCGGGCTGCCGTGCGCGGCGAGGCGCTGGGCCAGGCTGCGGCCCATTCCCGACGCAGCGCCGCTGATCACCGCGGTGCGGCCGCTGATCGTCCGTTTTGCCTTGCGCAACGTTGCTCCTAGGTGGTTGCTGTGCGTATGTGACATCCAGCACAATCTGCGGAAACGTCAATCTGTATCGAATTTGGACCGTGTCGGCTGAGCAGTTAGTTCAGCTGCTTGCAGTGTAAATGACCTTCTATGGAAGCCGAGTGGGGGCGTATCGCGGTTGCCGATGTACCGGTCGGTTTGACTGCTGGTCGGCGTTGGTTATGTTTGCTAGTACAGTGTTGATTCTCAACGCAGGAGGCGCGCTCATGGGCTTGATGAACACCACTCTGGTGGCCGCTGTGGTCTCCGGCGTAATCGTCGCGGGACTGTTCGGCCTCGGAGCTGCGCCTGCGGTCGCTGAACCCCCTCCGCCGCCGCCCTCCATCGGCGAAGTGCCCCCGCCTTGGGCGCCTGGCAAGCCTGCCGAGCATTGGGCCGGTCAGCCCGTGGTATGGACCTCCATGTGGGGCGGCCGCTGGGGGGTATGGATCAATGACGGCTTCATCACCTTGTCGGCGAACCCTTTTACCAACGGCGGATAAGTCGATACCATCATCACCATCACCAGACGTCACATATGCGACGTGATCTTGAACCCATTGAGCCGCTACCATGAGGCCGCGCGAGGACCGATCACAGTTCATGTGCGGCTATGGGCGTCACTCTATCGGGACGGATGGGGCAGGAGAGAGTTATGACTGGACTTATGAGTCGTGCGGCGCTGGTGGGGATCGCCCTGATCGCTGCAGTTTCGGGCCTTCTGAGCGTGGCAGGCCCGGCGCGTGCCGACGCCACCGACGACTATCCGATCCCGCACCGCATCATCATCACGACGTGCGATACGGAGCAGTTCCTCGCCGCAGCGCGTGACACCAGCCCGGTCTACTTCGAGCGCTACATGATCGACAAGAGCAATCGGCCCGCCGACGTGCAACAGGGCGCCGTGGACCGGATTCATTGGTTCTTCTCACTCGATCCGATTGCCCGCCGCCAGTACTCCGAAGACACGGCGACGAATGTCTACTACGAGCAGATGGCAACCCGTTGGGGCAACTGGGCGAAGATCTTCTTCAACAACAAGGGCGTGGTAGCGAAGGCCACCGACGTCTGCATGAACTATCCGGCTGGGGACATGTCGGTTTGGGACTGGCCGGTCAACCGTTGACCCACTCGCCAGCGACGTAACATTCACGCGCGTCGGCGAGGACGAAATTCCTTGTGTCGACAATTGCACACAGAAATCACACACAAAAGACAATCGACAGCATTTTGCGGACGGCGTGGACGGGGGTTCTCTTGCAGCGCGTTCAGAACGGGGCATTGGATAAATCCCTTGGTCGGATGCGTGTGCCGTCGGCGCGAGCGCCGCAGACTCCACCGGACCACAGTGGTCGGGCGAGGTTGTTTGCTAGGCCGGCCGCAGGCCCGGCTAAGTGTGACCGACCCGCGTTGCGAGGGCCGGCTTCGCTGCCCAATGCTTCCAGCGTTTGCGGAAAGGAAACCCAGTCATCACGGCCAAGCCGACGGCTCGGACTTGAACAAGCCGCCAAGCAGGGCTTACATGGGCGTTCAACTATTACGTTCCACGATGAAACAGACTTCTGCCTTCGCACCGCATGGTTTACTCTGACCGATGCTCAGATTCGCCCTCGGGGCGTACCTGGGTTTGCGACCAGATCGCTCATACCGCAATATGGTGGCGGGTGCGCGGATAGCCAAGGAGGCCGACAATCTTTTCGCTCTTGAGACGGTTGTGGATTCCACTGCTGGTGCTGATAGTGGTCGCTGTCGGTGCATTCACCGTGTCGCGACTGCACGGGATTTTCGGTAGCGACAAGCGGCCGTCCTATGGTGACACCCAAAGTGGCGGGGCCACCAAACAGGTTTATAACCCCAAGAAATTGACTTACGAAGTCTTCGGGCCCCCGGGAACAGTCGCCGATATCAGCTACTTCGACGTCGACGGGACCCCCCGGTTCGCCAAGAATGTCACTCTGCCGTGGTCGCTGCAGAACGACATCAGCAAGGCGACCGCGTTCGGCAACCTGATGGCGCAGGGTGACAGCGACATGATCGGGTGCCGAATCCTCGTCAACAACGAAGTCAAGACAGAGAAGATTTCGAACGAAGTGAACGCATTTACCTCCTGTGTGTTGCAGGCCGCATGACCGACACCGACGCCGCCACCTATCAGGCACATCGGGCGCACCGGCCGCGTTTGGCCTCGTTCATCCGCAAGTTTGCGCCCCTCATCATCTTGGGCTGGCTGGCGATCACCGTCGTGCTGACCGTCTTTGTGCCGCCGCTGGAACTGGTCGAGGCGACTCACTCGGTATCGCTGACTCCCACCGGCGCGCCGTCCGTCGAAGCTGCGGGTCGGATGGGCAGTCTGTTCAACGAAACCAACAATGCCGCGAGTACGGCGGTAATCGTCCTCGAAGGTGACAAGCCCCTCGGCGCGGACGCCCACAAGTTCTATGACGAGGTCATTCGCCAACTCAAGGCCGACCCCAAACACGTTCAGCACATTCAGGACTTCTGGGGAGATCCCCTGACCGCAGGCGCGGCGCAAAGCGTTGACGGCAAGGCCGTGTACGTCCAGTTGGACCTGGTGGGCATCATGGGCCAGGCCTCAGCTAACCAATCGGTCAAAGCGGTCCAGGAGGTCTTGAACAAGACCCCGGCCCCGCCCGGGGTCAAGGCCTACCTGACCGGACCGGCGCCGATCATCGCCGATATGAGCGCCAGTGGAAACCGGACGGTGCTGCTCATCACCGCGGTCAGCGTCGGCGTGATCTTCCTCATGCTGCTCCTGCTCTACCGCTCGTTCATCACGACGATCATCCTCCTGCTGACCGTCGGTATGGAGTTGCAAGTGGCCCGGGGGTTGGTTGCTTTACTCGGTCTGTACGGCATCGTCGGCCTCACCACCTACGTCGTCAACCTGCTGGTGACCGTCGGAATCGCGGCCGGAACGGACTACGGAATCTTCTTCGTAGGCCGGTACCAGGAAGCACGCCAGGCCGGCGAGGATCGCGAGTCTGCCTTCTACACCTCATACCGATCGGTCGCGAAGGTGGTGTTGGCGTCGGGCCTGACGATCGCCGGCGCCATCGCCTGCCTCCGGTTCACCCGGCTGCCCTACTTCCAGCCGTTGGGCATCCCCGGCGCGGTCGGTGTCCTGGTGGCAGTGGCGGTGGCGCTCACATTGATCCCGGCATCTATCGCGGCGGGCAGCCGGTTCGGTTGGTTCGACCCCAGGCGGACGGTCACCACCCACCGGTGGCGTCGGATCGGCACGGCGATCGTTCGGTGGCCGGTACCGATATTCATCGCCTCGGCGGCGGTCATGCTCATCGGGTTGCTGACGCTGCCCGGTTATCGGCCCAGCTATAACGACCAAAAATTCATTCCTCAGGACATCCCGGGCAGCCAGGGATACAACGCCGCGGCACGACATTTTCCCGAATCGAAAATGACGACGCCGGATATCCTGCTGATCGAATCCGATCATGATATGCGTAATTCCGCGGATTTCCTGATCCTGAACAAGCTGGCCAAGGCCATCTTTGCTGTCCCCGGTATTTCAAATGTGCAATCGGTTACGCGGCCCGAGGGCAAAGCCATCGACCACACCTCGATACCGTACATGTTGAGTTGGACGCAGGCGAATCAACAGCTGTTCCTGCCATTCCAGAAGGCTCGAATGGCTGACATGCTTCAACAGGCCGAAGACATGTCAACAATGATTGCATTGATGCGTCACATGCAGGATTTGATGACGCAGATGGTGCAGACCACCCATCATATGGTGGGCAGCACCCACGAGCTCACGGAAGCCGTTGCCGAGGTCCGAGACCACCTCGCGGATTTCGACGATTTCTTCCGGCCGATCCGCAACTATTTCTACTGGGAGCCGCACTGCTTCGACATTCCCATTTGCTGGTCGATCAGGTCGATTTTCGATGCGCTCGACGGTATCAACCTGGTCACCGATAAGATGGGCGAACTCCTGGTAGACCTCGATCAACTGGACGTTATTCTCCCCCAGATGCTCCTGCAGTTGCCGCAGATGATTGCGACGATGGAGAGCACCCGCACCATGATGCTGACCATGCACAGCACCATGGGAGGCCTCGTGGACACGCAGATGGAAGCGGTCACGAACCCGATGGCGATGGGAAATGCGTTCGACGAATCGAAGAATGAAGACTCGTTCTTCATGTCACAGGACATCATCGACAACAATGCGGCATTTCAGCAGATCAAGAAGATCTTTATGTCGCCCGATGGCAAGGCCGCGCGTTTCTTGATCACGCAGAACGTCGACCCGGCCACACCTGCCGGCATCTCACGGGTGGAACCAATACAAAATGCGGCCGTGGAGGCGCTGAAAGGTACGCCGCTGGAATCCGCCAAACTCTATCTTTCCGGCACCGCGGCCGGGACGAAGGAGTTGGTCGAGGGATCGAAGTATGACCTCCTCATCGCCGGGGTTGCCGCCCTTTGCCTCATCTTCATCATCATGCTGCTGATAACACGCAGTCTCATTGCGGCGTTGGTCATTGTCGGCACCGTGGCGCTCTCGCTGGGGGCTTCGTTCGGGTTATCGGTGCTGGTTTGGCAATACCTCCTCGGCATCCAGTTGAACTGGGTGGTGTTGGCGATGTCGGTGATCCTGCTACTGGCGGTCGGGTCCGACTACAACCTCCTGCTCGTTTCGCGAATGAAGGAGGAACTGCCGGCCGGCATCAAGACCGGCATCATCCGGGCGATGGGCGGAACCGGCAAGATCGTCACGGCAGCGGGTCTGGTGTTCGCCGCGACGATGGGGTCGATGGTCGTCAGCGACCTTCTCACCATCGGTCAGCTGGGGACGACGATCGCGCTCGGTCTGTTGTTCGACACGCTCGTTGTCCGCGCGTTCATGACACCGTCGATCGCCGCGATGCTGGGGCGCTGGTTCTGGTGGCCGCAACACGTGCGCCCCCGTCCGGCCAGCACCATGCTCCGGCCGCTCGGGCCGCGTCCATTGGTCCGTGCCTTGCTGCTGAGGGACTAACGAAGGCCGATGAGTACTGAGCAGATCCGTCGGCCCTTCGTTGCGCGCACGGTACGCAGGTTCGGGTCGCTGATCATCGTGGCGTGGTTAGCGGTCATCGTGCTGGCAACTCTGTCATCCGTCGACTGGAGCTGGAAATCGGCGATCCCGGCGCTGGAGCACGTCGCCGAAAAGAACTCCGTTTCACTCATTGCCGCCGATGCGCCGGCGGGGATCGCCATGAAGCGCATGGGCAAGCTATTCGGAGAGTCCGACTCGGACAGCTCCGCGATGATCGTTATCGAGGGGCAACAGCCGCTTGGTGAAGACACCCGGGCGTACTACGCCCGACTCATCCAGGACCTCAGAAGCGATCCGCAGCACGTTGAGCACGTGCAGGATCTCTGGGGTGATCGGCTGACGTCGTCGAGCGTGCAGAGCCCCGATGGCAAAGCGGCATATGTGCAGATCAATTTGGCCGGTAACCAGGGCACACCGCTGGGCGAGGCCTCGGTGGCCGCGGTCCGAAAGATCGTGGAGCGCACCCCGCCGCCGCCCGGCGTGCAGGCCTATGTGACGGGTCAGGCTCCGCTTGCCTCGGATATGCAGCACAGCGGAAACAAATCCATTCTGAAGATCACGGCGGTCACCGTTGTGATCATCTTCGCGATGCTGTTGATGGTCTACCGCTCCGTGGTGACGGTGATCCTGCTGCTCATCATGGTGGGAGTCGAACTGGCGGCGGCCCGGGGGATCGTGGCTTTCCTCGGTGCCAACAACCTCCTGGTGCTGTCGACGTTCGCCGTGAACATGCTGATATTTCTCGCGATCGCGGCCGGGACCGACTACGGGATCTTCTTCTTCGGTCGCTATCAAGAGGCACGCCAGACGGGGGAGGACCGCGAGACGGCCTACTACAGCATGTACCGCGGGGTTACCCCCGTGGTCGCCGCTTCCGGTCTGACGATCGCCGGGGCGATCTTCTGCCTGCATTTCACCCGGCTGCCCTACTTCCACACTATGGGTGCACCGGCCGCGATCGGCATGGTTGCGGCGGTCGCGGTGGCGGTCACGCTGGTTCCGGCCGGGGTGGCCGTGGCGAGCGGGTTCGGGCTGCTGGAGCCCAAACGCAAGCTGAACACCGGCCGCTGGCGGGGGATCGGCACGGCGATCGTCCGTTGGCCTGGCCCGATCTTGGTCGCTTCGCTGGCGGTGGCACTCGTGGGACTGCTGGCGTTGCCGGGCTACAAAGCCAGCTACAACGACCGCGCTTATATCTCCGGAAGTATCCCCGCGAATGTCGGATTCGCGGCGGCCGAACGCCATTTCTCCCAGTCGCGATTGTTGCCGGATATCCTCATGGTCGAGTCCGATCATGATATGCGGAATCCCACCGATTTCATTGTGCTGAATAAGATCGCCAAGGCTATCTTCAAGGTTCCCGGGGTGTCGCGGGTGCAGGGCATAACCCGCCCCGAGGGTACTCCGATCGCGCACACGTCCTTGCCGTTCATGATCAGTCTGCAGACTGCCGGTCAGGAACAGTTCACGCACTTTCTGCGAGCCCGCGCGGCGGACATGCTCAAGCAGGCGGACGACATGACGACGATGATCAAGGTCAACACGCGCATGTACGAGCTCATGACCCAGATGACGGCCATCAACCATCGAATGACACTCAAAGTTCACGACATGTACGACATCACGTATGATCTGCGAAATTGGCTCGCGCTGTTCGATGATTTCTTCCGGCCGATTCGCAACTACTTGTACTGGGAGCCGCACTGCTTCAACATTCCGGTCTGCTGGGCGCTGAGGTCCATTTTTGATGCACTGGACACGACCGATGAGTTGGTCGATAAAACGGCACTTCTGCTCAAAGACATCGACAAGCTGGACGAGCTCCTGCCGCAGATGAACGCGATTATCCCGCAACAGATTGAATTCTTGAAAAAGATGCGTTCGATGCTCCTGGTGCAGCACAGCACCATGGTGGGCATCCTCGGTAAGCAGGACGGCGACACCAATACAGCCACCCTTATGGCACAGGCTTTTGACGCCGCCAAGAACGACGACTCGTTCTTTCTGCCACCGGAAGTCTTTGACAATGCGGACTTCAAGCGGGCGATGAAGTCGTTCCTTTCCCCCGACGGGAAGTCTGCTCGATTCATCATTTCGCACAATGGCGATCCGGCCACTAAAGAAGGTATCGCACGGATCGAGCAGGTCCGGACGGCGGCCGAGGAGGCGCTCAAGGGGACGCCCCTGGTGAACGCGCAGATCTGGTTGGCAGGCGCGGCCTCGACCGCGAAGGATTGGCGAGACGGCTCGACCTACGATCTGTGGATCGCCGGGGTTGCGGCCTTGTGTCTGATCTTCATCATCATGCTCATCATCACGCGCAGCCTGATTGCCGCCCTGGTGATCGTGGGTACGGTGGCATTGTCACTGGGTGCGTCGTTCGGGATGTCGGTGCTGCTCTGGCAGTACATCCTTGGCATTCAGCTGCACTGGATGGTGTTGGCGATGTCCGTGATCGTGCTGCTGGCGGTCGGATCCGATTACAACCTGCTACTCGTCTCGCGGATGAAGGAAGAGATCGGCGCCGGCATAAACACCGGCATGATCCGCGCGATGGGCGGTACTGGCAAGGTCGTGACGACTGCGGGACTGGTGTTCGCCGCCACCATGGCCTCAATGGTGGTGAGCGACCTGCGGATCATCGGTCAGATCGGTACCACCATCGGTCTGGGACTCTTGTTCGACACCGTGATCGTGCGTTCGTTCATGACGCCGTCGATCGCGGCGGTGTTTGGTCGTTGGTTCTGGTGGCCACAGCGGGTGCGCCCGCGGCCGGCCAGTTTCCTGCTTCGCCCGTACGGGACGCGAATGCAAGTACGAGAACTGCTGTACGGAGATGCGCGGCCAGACGATCACGCGGTCACTGAAGAGGTTCCCCGGCCGGTTTGACTCGAGTAAAGCGTGGCCGGACATTCGGACAAACAGACAACGGCCCGTCCGGGTCCGACGGACGCAAGCGGTCCGGGCAGGACAAACGGCCCCCGCGCTGTGCCGAGGGGGCCGATCGTCTGCTCAGCTGTAAGACGCGTCAGTAGTTGACGCAGCTGGTCATCATCTGGGTGAAGACCGGCAGCGCCTCGTCCGCGCCCGGGTTGTTCTTGACCGCGTTGAGCATGCTCACCCGCTGATCCGGCGTCGAGGACATGAACTGCCGCAGGAACTGTAGATTCGGCGGCGAGGCGTCGAGGTAGCTGGCAGCAAACGGGTTCTCCGCATGCACTGCCCGCATCGCCTGGTCGAACGTGCAGGTCGTGTTGACCATGGGGCCGATGTCGGGCGTAGCCGAAGCGGTACCAGCCCCAGCAGCCAAAACCAATGCCGGACCGCCGACTGCAAGGGCAAGTCTCGTCAGCCACATTTTGCTCATGTGTCCCTCCTGGAACTTCTGCATCAACTCTCCGTTATCCAGTTCTCACGGGTCTGGATTCTGCCAACCCCCGGTACCAACGCCGAACATCGGCGACAGGTCGCGCACCGGGTGTCCTTTGCTATATACGCCCGCGTGCCCCACAACGTTACACGGAAATCCAGGATGACGATCGGCGCCCTCGAACGTCCAGCAAACAACCTCCTGGGCGCTGGACCCGTCAGCGCAGCGGGTGGCGATCACGGATCGACGGTTCCTCCCACGTCCGGGTGCTGGGTTAGCAAGGTATGGAATGTTTGTTGCCAGCCGGCGCGGTACGATAACTTGTGGGTTTCGGGCCTCGGCGTCATGACATCGCCAACGGGGCCGGCCCGACGTGATTGCAGAGTAGAGCGGGGGATCGTTCGTGGAGTTCGTGCTGGCATGCAGTGGAACGCGCGGCGATTGCGAACCATCAGTGGCAGTTGGTCGTGAGTTGCAGCGTAGGGGTCACCGCGTCCGTATCGCGATCCCGCCCAACCTCGTCGAGTTTGCTGAATCGGTCGGACTGGATGCGGTGGCGTATGGCCCGAATGCGGACCAACTGTGGACGGCCGACTTCTTCCGCAACTTCTCCAAAAATTTCTTCCGCAAATTCTGGACGATCCGTGAACCGGTCAAGATCATCCAGGAACTGTGGCAGCCCGTCATGCTCTACTGGTCGGACATGGACGCGGTGTTGACGCCGATGGCCTACGGCGCGGACCTGCTCTGTCACGGCCTCTTCTTCCAGGGGGTTGCGGTAAACGTCGCGGAGTACTATGACATTCCGTTTGCGACGCTCGACTACTTCCCGGTGCGCCCCAACCGGCGGACCGCCCCGCCGCTGATCCCGGCGCGCCTGTTCCAATGGGGGCTCGCCGCGTATGAGGGATTCGGGTGCTGGATGAACAGAAGGCCCGAAGACGCCCAACGCCGTCGACTGGGGCTGCCGAAGACCAGGAAGTTCACCTCGCAGCGGCTCGCGGAACTGGGGGCTCTGCAGATACAGACCTATGACGAGCTCATCTTCCCTGGGCTCAAGGAGGACTGGGCGGACCTGTACGAGACCCGCCCATTCGTCGGTACGCTCTCGATGGGTCTGGAGACGAATGCGGACGACGAGGTCCTGTCATGGATCGCGGCGGGAACGCCGCCGATCTGCTTCGGTTTCGGCTCGATGCCGTTGGAATCGGCGGCCGACACGGTCACCATGATCGCGAAGGTCTGTGCCGAGTTGGGCGAGCGGGCCCTGGTTTGCTCGGGTTGGACGGACTACAGTCAAGGGCCGCAGTTTGATCACGTCCGGGTGGTCGGGCCGGTGAGCTACGAAAAGATCTTCCCGCGTTGCCGAGCCGTCGTCCATCATGGCGGTTCGGGCACGACGGCGGCGGCTCTGCGCGCCGGCGTCCCGTCCCTCATCCTCTGGATGGCCGGCGATCAACCGTTCTGGGGTGCGCAACTGAAGCGCCTGAGGGTGGGGACCGCTCGAAAGCTGATTTCCACCACCCAAGATCAGCTGTTGTCCGATCTGCGGCAGATTTGCACACCCGAATATGAGACGCGTGCTCGCGAACTCGGCGCTCGGATGATCCCCCGAGCAGAAAGCGTCCGCCTCGCCGCCGATCATCTCGAACGCTTTGCCCGAAAGCGGGCGTCTACGCGGCCGGGGACGGGCCGCGCGGTCGGCCAGCCCGACACTTCGGGCCACCCCGGCAGTGGCGGACAGCCCGACAATATCCGATCACTCGCCGAGCGACGGGCGGCGGACGGCGACGTCCGCCACCGCCCGGCCTGAGTGCGCTAGCTGCGCGGCTGGAGGGCACCCAGGCCGGTGACCTCCAGGCTGACCGACTTACGCGGCCCCGAGGTGCTCAGCAGGAAGAGCATGTCGCCGATCGGTGCGCCGAACCAGAATCTCCAGAACGGCCTCCGATAGAACGCGGACGCAAAGCGGCCCTCGCCTACCAGCCAGTAAATCGGAATGCCGACCATGTGATAGAGCATGCGCTTCCAGGCTGCGGGAATCATCTCGGTGTTCATCTCCATGACCTCGAGTCCCCAGGACCGGTACCGCCACTGCAGGCCATATCGCTTCTGAAACTCGAAAAAGGCCTTGATTTCGCCGTTGGTGACGAGGTACTCGTCGAACACCAGGATCGATCCTTCGATGAAATGCTCTTTGCAGGTTTCCAGAGCGTGCAGACAGCTTTCGTAGGTATCGAGATCCATGTGGAAAAGCCGGATCGGAGCGTCTGGCCGCTCGGCCAGGAAGGGTGCCAGAGTGTCGTAGGTGCTGCCTTTGATGAACTGCACCCTGCGGCCCAGTGCAGCGGGAAGGCCGTCCTCGAAACTCGCGCCGGTGTCGCGAATGAACATCTGCGCGAAGGGATCTGAGATGGCGAAGGACCCGCGTTTGATCACCTGGTCTTCGAGCTGCCAGTCTTCGACGAGTCCCTCGAAGGTGTCGAAGCCGTAGACTGCACGGCCCGAGGCATCAGAGATCAATCTGGTCGACCAACCGATCCAGACACCGAGATCAAGCAGCAATTCGTTCTCGGTGTCGCTTCGCACATCCGGCAGCTGCGAGGCCTCCCACAAAAGCGGGTGGCCCGGAATCTTGTGCTTGCGCAATTCCGCAATGGTGGCTCTGATGAAATCGCGATACTCGTTGTCGTAGCTGGTGATATCCCGCGCGTACAGGTGCGGGACGTACCGGTCGTGGCCTCGGTACAGAATACGTGCAATCAGGAACACGACCAGCAGGACGCCGATGACAATCGCGACCACTGGCCAGACATAGCATGCGACCGCGATAGCGAGCACGGCGACGACGAGAAGTGCCCGCCAGATGCGGTGCACTGTGCTGCGCTCAACCGCTCGCCGCTCGACCATAGCCATTCATCAACCTCGACTTCTCAACCATATACCCAGAATTCTGGCCCCATTGAAGCACGCGCGGACGCCGCGCTCCTGATTGTCTCAACGCACGTCGCTAACTCGGGGGATTCGCCGCAGGCGTGGCCGCTGTCGTGTGATCACTTGGCGGAACGGATGTTTCGAGTTGTTCGCCGATCCACGCGATCAGCGTTGCCAAACCGTCGTCGACCGCCCACCTCGGACTCCAATCGAGTTCCCTCTTCGCGGGCTCGATGTCGCAGCTCGCCGCCCGAATGTCACCGTCGCGGAATTTCGGCACGATGTTCGGCTTCGGTGCGTCGAATATGGCTGCGATCTTCGTGGCGAGTTCGAGGATGGTGATGCCGGTTCCCGATCCGATGTCGAGGCACCGCGACTCGGCGACGGGCCGCTCGATGGCCGCGAACATCGCATCGACGACGTCGTCGATGTAAACCAGATCGCGCACGATCCGGCCGTCCTCGAATACCTCCGACGGACGCTGCTCGCGGGCTGCGCGGGCGAAGAACGGAACCACTCCGGTGTAGGGGTTCGTCAGCGACTGACCCGGCCCGTAAACGTTCTGCAGGCGCAACACGCTCAGCGGGGCATTGTGGGCGGCGCCCCACGCAGCCAAGAGGTGCTCCTGGGCGAGCTTGGTGGCGCCGTAGATGTTGGTGGGTCGGGGCTCGGTTCGATCCGCACGGCTGGGAAGCGGCACCGCACGCTCACCGGCCGGACCCTCGGGATCCCAGGCGCCGGCAGCCAGCTGGGCGTGACTGCGCGGTCGTGGGTAGAAGACCTGATCGCCGTACTGCCAGGCACCCTCGCCGTAGACCGCTCGTGACGAGGCCAGGACGAACTGGTCGGGTACCAACCCTGCCCGACTGAGCGCATCCAGCAGCTGGGTGGTGCCGACCACGTTGACCGAGGCGTGGCGGGACGCCTCGGACAGAGACTGCGCGGTTCCGGTCTCGGCGGCCAAATGGACGATCTGGGAGGGCGTGAACAGCCGAAGAACTGCATCCCAGTCCGGCGCGTGGGTGACGTCCCCGGTGAACAAGCGCACCGATGACGGCAACATGATCGCCCGGCCCTTCGCGTGCACCTGGGGATGGAGGATATCCATCACCGCGACGTCATAGCCGGCATTGACGAGCCGGTGCGACAAAGCAGACCCAATAAATCCTGCGCCACCGCTTATCAGCACGGAATGTGGCAACGGCCGACGCCTCCCATCTGTTTCGTCAAGCAAAGTCGAGCTACCTGACACTATGTTGCCAGACGGCCCGGTTCCGGTTTCGCGCGGTCCGTCCGCAACGGCTTTAACCAGGGATGCCGTGGTGTTGGACAGTTTGAATTCCCACCGATATGGTGTTGCTGCGCACGCGGGAGGCGCTCGATTACGCGCCGATTGGCGTGCAGCAACACCAAGGGGAATCTCATGAAGATAAGCGAAGCATTCGATCCGCGGCGCAACGCATTGAATGTCTGGCGGCTGCTGCTTGCTGCTGAGGTCATCCTATGGCATTCCTACCTGACCACCGGACGCACGCCGCTGATTCCGCATCCTGTCTTGCAGATGTCGTGGTCGATAGGGGTCGATGGGTTTTTCGCGATCTCGGGATTCCTGATCACCCGCAGCTGGGCGGAACGGCCGAAGGCACGGGATTACCTCTCTGCCAGGGCGCTGCGGATTCTTCCCGGCCTCTGGATATGTCTCATCGTGACGGCATTCGTCATCGCACCGATCGGTGTCGCGATTCAAGGCGGTTCTGCGAAGAGTCTGCTGCTGTCGACCGGTCCGATCAGCTACGTGATCAGCAACGCTTTCGTCCTGTATGTGCAGCAGGGCATCAATGGCACACCCGCCGGCGTTCCCGTGTCCACGAGCTGGAACGGCTCGCTGTGGTCGCTGTTCTTCGAATTGGTGTGCTACCTGGCCGTTCTGGTTCTCGGCCTGATCGGGATGGTGAAGTATCGCTGGGTTTCGGTGGGACTGCTGCTGGGCGCAACCGCACTGGCCCTGGTGTTGGGCCCCCTCGTCGCTCCGCCGGCGGGAGTGTGGACGTTCGGGCAGATCTTTGCGCGGTGCGCGATCATGTTCGCCGCCGGCGCTGTGCTCTATCAGTGGCGTGAAACCATCCCCGCAAACTGGTGGCTCGTCGCGCTATGCGCGGTGGTGGCGGCCGGCGCCAGCATTGTGCTGCCCGATTACCGGGTCGTGGCCGGTCTTCCGCTCGCCTATGCCGTGGTGGTCTCGGGGATCCTGGTTCGCGGCCCGCACCTGCACAATGACTTCTCCTATGGGATGTACATCTACGCGTTCCCGGTGCAGCAGGTCCTGGTGATGGCGGGTTTGGCCACGCTGGCTCCGCTGCTCTTCTTCGGTCTCTCGACCATCTTCACCTTCCCACTCGCCGCGGCCAGCTGGTTTCTCGTCGAGAAGCGAGCCATGCGAATGAAGTACCGCATCAGAGGGACGGACCCCTTGGCGTCGGGCGCCTATTAACCCTGATCAGGCAGCGTGGTCTGTATCGGGTCGGGGGAGCTCAACCCTGCCCGTTCGCCCGCAGGACGAAGCCCGTCCAGTCGCCACGGCCCTGTCGGTTGAGCTTCTGTGCTCGCCGTTGCCAATCCCAGACTTGCTTGGGCCCGAAGACTTTAACCATCTTTCCGTAAAGACCAGGGTCGCTCAGCGGGATGTCGCGCCGGTACGCCTCGCTCGCGAGAAACTGGATAAAACTTGAATCGTCATAGGTTTCTTCGACTGACAAGCCTGCCGTTTTCGCCGCCGCGGCCATTCCGGGCCGAGAAGGAACCACGATATGGCGAGGCGCGTCAATCGCTATCCAGTCCGCGCCGTACGTGGGCCATGCTTCGGACGAGGTGGTCGGGAGACGAACCAGACATGCACCGCCGCCCGCGAGCTTGTTGCGCGCGACCTTGAGTGTTTCGACAGGGTCGGGCATGTGTTCCAGCGAATGATTGAACATGATCAGATCGAACTCTCCGGGCACTTCACCGAGATACCGCTTCATCAGTGGCACGCCGAGGGGCGTCTTGCCATCGGCCTCGAGGAATGGGTCGGCGCCACAAAGTTCGGTAAACCCGGCGCGAGCTAGCCGGTCGAGAAGTACGCCACTGCCGCACCCCACATCGAGAATTCGGGTACCACTTTTGACTCCCAGCTTCCCGAGCATCCCAATAACGTCGCCGCTGGAATCGGTCCGTTCGAGTGGTACGCGAATGCTTTGCGGGAAGGCTGCAATGAGGGCACCCACCGGCTGGCCGCCCATATGAGTCTTGAAGCGGTCTTCCTGCAGGGTCAGCCATTGCCGCAGCCCGGGCTCGACAGGGAAAACGTAGGAGTAATAGTTGTTGGGGTAGTGACGCATGAGGTCTTCGCCCTCAAGCGCATCGACGATTTGAACGGAATCGCAATCAGCGCAGCTGAAGTAGTCGAACTGCTCCCTGGTTCCGAAATACATCTCCCTTACAACGAAGGTCTGATGGGGACCAGTCGATCCGCACATTCGGCACGCGGTGGTGACCTCGCTCACGTAGCCCTTCCTGACCGAGAATTATCTTCATCGACAATACCGTCACGTATTGGCCAGTTCCAGAGTGGCCAACGAGCCGGCAACCGTCGGCAGGCGCCGCATACGGCGCGGAAGTTCAACCGCCGATCAATCGGCCCACTGCCGCCGATTGGGTTCGAACCGAAGATGGGCGAAGGTCTCCGCGACATCGGCCGCCTTCATCCGGCTTTCGGCCGGTGTGGTCATCTTGGCGGCGATGTCACGGGCCCTCACAGCGTAGTCGGGAGCAAGAATCCGACGCAGGTCCTCGGCCAGCGAGTCTCGGTTGGTGGCCGAAAAGCGCCGAGTAGCACCAACTTTCAGCCTCTCGAGTTGCACTCCCCAGACCGTTTGATTGGCATCCATCGACAAGATCAACGTGGGGACGCCGGCGCGCAGGCTCGCGGCCGTTGTCCCCGAGCCGCCGTGGTGCACGATCGCCCGGCAGGCCGGGAAGACAGTCGCGTAGTTCACCGCGCCGACCACTTTGACATGATCGGCGTGCGGGATATCGCGAAAGTTGCTCCAACCGGCGCCGATGAGAGCACGTTCACCCAGTTCCGCACATGCCGAACCGATCATCTCGACCGTTCGGGCCGGCGACTCGACCGGCATGCTTCCGAACCCGAAGAAGATCGGCGGGGAGTCGTCGGCGATCCACGGCGCAACCTCATCGTCGGCCGTGGTCGGCAGTTCCATGGTCAGCGCGCCGACGAACGGCCGACGGTCAGCCCATTTGGCCCATTCTTCGGCGAGTCCCGGGAAGCAGACCTCGTCGTAGGCCTGGATTTCCAGCGATCCGCGCTCGGTTATCCGGCGCATCGGTGGCGTCTTCGCCTTAGGCAGGCCGAGTTCGCGCCGTTGGATGTCCTCGACCTTCTTGTTCAGTCGCCATGCCACCCAATCGAACCCCGACATCACTCCTCGACTCAACGGCGCGGGCAGGAATGACACCGCTTGGCCGTTCGGCCGTAGGGGAGCGTGATAGAGGGTGGCGAACGGAAGGTCGTAGTACTCTGCGATATTCGCGGCGGGCTCCTGATAACTCTGACCGGTGAGCAGCAGGTCGGCCCCGTTCGCAATCGACAGCAGGGTCGAGTTCATTCCGCCCCAGCAGCGGTCGCTCTCCTCCCACAACTCGCGCCAGGTCCGTCGCATCTCCCGGACTCTCCAGAACTTGCCGAAGATTCCCGTCCAGAATTCGCGGTACAGATCGAGCCATGCCTGGGATTCCAACCCGTAGGGAAACGTGGTGAGACCCGCCGACTCGGTGAAGGCAACCGAGTCGGGCGGGACGGCCATGCGCACTTCGTGGCCGCGACGCTGCAACTCCTGGCCGACGACGACAGAAGGCTCGATGTCACCCCGAGTCCCGTAACTGGCCAGCACAAACTTCATTGCGAGACGGCTTTCGGTCGTGCGAGCTTCAGGGTAGGGGCGCGAACGGTGTTGTGATTACGCACTGTCCTTACGCCAGTAGGCACCGTAGCCGTCGATGTCGATGATCTCGGCCGTGATGCCGTGCTGTGAGCGGTAGTCCGCGACGGCCTTGCGGCAGTATTCGAGGTTGTAGTCATCGATGATGCAGTACCCGCCCGGCGACAGCTTCGGGTAGAGCGGCTCGAGCGCCTGGATGGTGGACTCGTAAAGGTCGCCATCCAGCCGCAGCACCGAGATCTGCTCGATCGGGGCCTTGTGCAGCGTGTCCTTGAACCAGCCCGGGATGAAGCGGACCTGGTCGTCGAGCAGGCCATAGCGCTCGAAGTTGGCCTTGACCTGTTCTTGCGTCACCGCCAGGACCGGAGCGGCGTGGTGCAGGCCGAGGTTGAACCGCGGGATCTTGTCGGCCACATAGTTCTCCTCGTCCGGCGGGGGCACGCCCTCGAACGAATCGCACAACCAAACGTTTCGCTTCTCGTCCCCGTAGGCCGCCAGGACCGCGCGCATCAGGATGGAAGCGCCACCGCGCCACACGCCGCATTCGACGAGATCGCCCGGAACGTCATCCTGAAGAACCGTCTCGATACAGTGCTGCAGGCTGGTCAGTCGCTGCATGCCGATCATCGTCTCGGCATCCGCGGGCCAGTCGCGGCCGGCGTCGCGCGCTTCCTTGTCGAACGGGACTTTACGCACCAGCATGAAGTTGCGGACCTTGAGCATGGGCATACCCACCAACCAGTTCAGGCCGGCCCGCGTCTTCAGCGGCCAGCCCACGGGCACGAGTTGCTCCATGCCGTATCTGGTGAGGTCGCGCCGGATCTGGTCGAGATACAGAGATCTGACGTCGCGATCGGTCACGGTCAAGGCTGGCCCCTATCTAACATGCCTGGTTGCATCAGTGCATGAGTGTATACGGTGAGCGTCGAAACTCCGCCCCCGGGGGTTTGCTGGGTCGAGTGCCGGGCCGGTCGCATGTCCGTGGAAACATCTGCATGCTCAGACTGTCTCAAGCCGGCGGAACCCGGTGAGTCCGGCAATCGGCCGGATCGCTGGCCGATTTCCGCCAAGCCCCATGATCAGCCATTTCTGCGTCGAACGGAATCCTCGAAGAGGTCAGCAGCCTTGGCGATGCTGTCGCTGGGTGGGGTCATCTTGGTGGCCAGTTCACGTGCTCGGATGGCGTAGCCCGGCTTCAGAATCCGACGAAGATCTGCGACCAGAGATTCGCTGGTTGTCTTGGAGAATCGGCGCGAAGCGCCGACCTTCAGTCGCTCGAGTTGGTTTCCCCAGTACGGCTGATCGGCGGAGCTCCACAGGATCAAGGTCGGCACGCCGGCGCGCAGGCTATAGGCAGTGGTTCCGGAGCCACCATGATGGACGATGGCCTTCGAGGCGGCAAAAACCTTGGCGTAGTTGACCGCCCCGACGACCTTGACATGTCCCGGAACCGACACCCCGCTGAAGTCCGTCCCCCCGGCGCATAGCAGGGCCCGCTCGCCGAGCTGTGCGCTCGCAGCGCCGATCATCTCGAGAGTGGCCTTCGGCGATTCGACCGGGATGCTGCCGGTGGCGTAGCAGATCGGCGGCGTTCCCGTGGCGATCCACGACTCCACCCCGGCGTCGGCGTCGGTGGCCAACTCCATCGTCAGTGCTCCGACGAACGGGCGATGGGCTGCCCACCTCGCCCATTCCTCGGCGAGGCCGGGGAAGCAGACGGCGTCATAGGCCTGGATCTCCATTGATCCACGTTCGGCGATCCGGCGTGGGGAGGGCACCGTCGCCATCGGTAGGCCCAGTTCGGCCCGCTGCTCATTCTCGACTTTCTTGGTCGCGCGCCAGAACAGCCACTCCAGAAATGTGCCCGTCGATCGGACCACCGGCGAGGGCAACATCGGAACGACCTGGCTGTTGGGGCGCATAGGGAAGTGATGCAGCGACACCAGTGGTATGCCGAGGTACTCGGCAACGTTGGCGGCAGGTTGTTCGTAGTTCAGGCCGGTCGACAGCAGGTCGGCGCCATGGGCCAGCGACAACAACGTCTTGCTCGTTTCGGGCCAATATTTGATGATCGGCGCCCAGAGTTCGCGTAGCGACCCTGAGGGGTTGCGAACCAGTTGAGTCCAGAAGTTCCGGAGAAAGTCCTCGTTGAGGAACTCGTCGAGTTCGGGCCCATAGGGGACGGCCGTCAGACCGGACGACTCGGCGAAATCGACCAGGGCTGGCTGGACGGCGATGTTGACTTGGTGGCCCCTGCGCTTCAGTTCCCGGCCGACCGCGACGGACGGCTCTACATCGCCGCGAGACCCGTAGCACGCCAGGGCGAACTTCATCACGAACGTGCGCCTCTCAGTAGTGGTCCATCCCGGGTCTTCTCGTATGCCGCCTGCGGCGCGTCTTTCATCTCGCAAATCCGTCTTCGTCGGTAAACAGGTCCATTCCAGGGGAATCAGCCCAATGGCCGCACGCGTGCGAAATTCTCTAGAAGATCGGCCGCCTTGGCGATACTTTCGGCGGGTTTGGTCATCCGGGTCGCGAACTCGCTAGCCCGGGATACGTAAGCCGGTCCGAGAATCTTGCGGAGGTCCTCAATGAGCGTGTCGCGGGTGGTCGCCGAGAAAGGCCGGGCGGTGCCCACCTTCAGCCGTTCGACCTGTGTCGCCCAGATCCTCTGGTCACCGGTGCTCCACAGGCTCAGTGTGGGAACTCCGGCACGCAGTCCCGCGGCGGTGGTGCCGGCACCGCTGTGGTGCACGACTGCGCGGCAGGCAGGAAACACCGTCCCGTAGTTCACCGGGCCGACGACCTTGACGTGGTCGGGGGTGGGGACGTCACTGAAGTCGCTCCACCCCGAGCAGATCAGAGCCCTCTCGCCCAACTCCGCGCAGGCGCCGCTGATCATGTCGACCGTTTCGGCCGGAGATTTGACCGTCGTGCTGCCGAAACCGAAGCAGATCGGCGGTGTTCCCGCGGTGACCCATGCCGCAACCTGATCGTCGGACTCGGTGGTCAACTCCGCCGTCAACGTGCCGACGAAGGGACGCTGATTAGCCCACTCCGCCCACTCAGCTGCCAGGCCCGGGAAGCACAATTGCTCGTAGGCCTGGATTTCCAAGGCCCCGCTGGCGGTGATGCGTCGTGGCGCCGGGGTGGTCGCGCGGGAAAGGCCCAGATCCCGGCGCTGCGCGTCCTCAGCCTTCTTCGTCACCCGCCACTGCTGCCAATCCAGCGCCCTCATGACCGCGCGGACCACCGCCGGCGGCAGGTTCGGATGCAGTGCTCCGTTGGGCAGCATCGGAAAGTAGTGCATCGTCGCCAGCGGGATGCCGTAGTACTCCGCGACATTGGCGGGGATAGCGGGAAAGCCCGGGCCACTGAAAACCAGGTCGGTGCCATCCGCGACCGACATCAGTGCTTGACTCATCTCCGACCAGGTCTGGGCAAGGAGGTCTTGGGCTTCATGCCACAAGTTGATCTTGTCCCGGATCTTCCAGAACTCGCGGAGAAAATCCTCGGCCCAGAAACCCTCCTGTTGATCGCGCCCATACGGAACTGCTCCAAGGCCCGCCGATTCGACGAGGCCAACCAGATTGGGTGGGACTGCCAACCGAACTTCGTGGCCCCGACGCTGCAACTCGCGGCCGACGGCCGTGCAGGGTTCGATGTCGCCGCGAGTTCCATAGCTTGCCAAGGCAAACTTCATAGCTGATCTGATCCTTCGGACTGTTGTCGGTCTGGCGTGGTCGGGGTCATTATCTCTGGTGCTTGTTTAATGCGACTGGCCTTGCCGCGTGATCTAAGGAAGGCGGGTCTCCGCGCCGGCTTCACGGCATCAGCAAGCTGACTCCTGAGCAGGCGAGACATGAATTCCTTGGCTGAGCGACCTGATGGCCGACCCCCTTGATTGACGTTGTGTGCGCATCCGCCTGGCGACCTGCCGTTTTCGTGCCGGTGAGGGCTCAAGTTGGTCGAGACCGCGAAACAACAAGGTCACTTATGGCAACCTACGACAACCGTACCGGCAAACGATATGGTGCGGCCGATAGAGTCGGTGGGCCTCTTGGCGCGCTTGCTTGAACATCGCCCTCGATTTTTCATCGGGCGGCCGAAGAAGTGGAAAGGAAGCTGGTGACATCGGCTCCGACTGTCTCGGTGATAACGATCTCTTTTCAGGATCTCGACGGGCTGAAGCGCACGGTCGACAGTGTGCGGGCCCAACGCTATGAGGGACGTATCGAGCACATAGTGATCGATGGCGGATCCGGCGATGACGTGGTCAAGTACCTGTCCGAGATTGAGCCGGGCTTCGCCTACTGGCAGTCCGAGCCTGACGGGGGACGGTATGACGCAATGAATCAGGGTATTGCCCGCGCGTCCGGCGATCTGTTGTGGTTCATGCACTCCGGCGACTGTTTCTCAGATCCTGATGCGGTAGCTGCGGCGGTTGGGGCGATTTCCGGGCATGGGCCGGCTCGTGAGCTATGGGGATATGGGATGGACAACCTCGTCGGACTCGGGCGTGTCAGGGGACCGATGCCCTTCAGCATCCGCAAGTTCCTCGCCGGATTGCAGGTGATCCCACATCAAGCGTCGTTCTTCGGCGCATCGCTGGTCAGCAAGTTGGGTGGCTATGACCTCGATTTCGGAATCGCCGAAGACCAAGAATTCATGCTCCGAGCCGCATTGCTGCGAGAGCCGATCACGATCCGGCGGGTGCTTTGCGACTTCGACACCACCGGAGTCGGAACCAATCGGCCCCCGAGCGTTGTCTTCAGCGATCTGCGTCGCATGTGGGATATGCATGGTCGCTATCCATTCGGTGGCCGACGAGTGTCGCGCGCATACCTGAGGTGCTGGGAGTATTACCTGAGCGGCGTCGGATACGTATTCGGTCTAATCCAGTCACGTCGCTCAGAGTCGCCTCGAGGATAGGAAGGATTATCGCTGTGACGACTGCGCCGGTGATTTTCACAATCTTCAACCGTCCGGACACCACCAGGCAGGTCTTCGAGACGATTAGGGCTGCAAAGCCCCAGAAACTCCTGGTAGTCGCGGACGGGCCCAGGGTGGACAGGCCTGGGGAAGCCGAGAAGTGCATAGCGACGCGCGAAATCATTGACGAGGTCGACTGGGACTGCGAAGTCGAGAAGAATTTTTCAGAGACGAACTTGGGCTGCAGAGTACGGTGCGCCTCTGGCATCACCTGGGCATTCACCCTCGTCGATAAGGCAATAATCCTGGAAGACGACACCCTACCCTCTACGTCGTTTTTCCCGTACTGTACGGAACTCTTGGACCGGTACGAAGGCGATGAGCGCGTCACCATGATATCGGGAAACAATTTCTTGTTCGGAAATGCTGTGACGACGGACAGCTATTACTTCTCAAGATATCCGCACGTGTGGGGATGGGCCACTTGGAGGCGTGCTTGGGCGAAATACGACCTCGACATGACGCGCTGGCCGGAGATGAGGCGCAGAAAGCTGTTCGACCAATACCTGCCGACGGGCAGCGAACGCTATTTCTGGGATTCGATACTTCAGTATGTGTACGAGGGCAACATCGATACCTGGGACTACCAGTTCGTCTACAGCATGTGGGCGAATTCGGGCCTGTCCATCGCTCCAAGCCGGAACCTCGTGCGGAACATCGGTTTCAGCCACGCCGATGCCACCCACACCACAGCGGAAAGCGTCTACTCCTCGCTGCAAGCTGAGGAGCTCAGCCTCCCCCTCGCTCATCCTTCGATGGTTTTGGCCAGCTCGGACATAGATGAGGTCGAGGCGCGACTCCGGAACGCCCAGGCGGGAGGTCTGCCCTATCCCCTGAACAAGTACATCGCCTCAGCGCTGGGCTTGCTTGCCAAGCGGGCCGGGCGACAGCGGTAGCACGAAAATTTTGGGGCAGCAAATCCGCAAGTTCCCGTCACCCGACCGTACGGGCGATCTGGCAACCGTAATGGTTTTGTCGCAGCTGCGCCGGCCAAGCTTGCCCATCGCCGCGAGCGTGCCGTACGTTTCTAGTCGTTCTGTTCACTACCTGCCACATGTGGTGGGAGATGCTTGAGAGGTTTGCAGCGTGCAGTGTCGAATCTGCAATTCAGTCACGAGACTGGCGTTCACTCATAAAGTGCTCAGCAAATACGACTGCGGCTTCTATTTTTGCGATGACTGCGGTGTACTGCAGGCGGAGAACCCGCACTGGCTCGAAGAGGCTTATGCGAGTCCGATCGCCTCGGCGGACACCGGTGTTCTTTGGCGCAACCTCTATCTCGCTCAGCTGACCTCCGTGGTGCTCTACTTCCTCTTCGACCGCCGCGGCCGTTTTCTCGACGCGGCCGGAGGCTATGGAATTTTCACCCGCCTGATGCGCGACATCGGCTTCGACTTCTACTGGACGGACAAGTACTCTCCGAACCTGACCGCTAGGGGTTTCGAAGCGGAAGCCGGGCCCGGCGCACCCTACACCGCGGTCACTGCCTTCGAAGTGATGGAGCATCTCCCAGATCCAGTCGCGTTCGTCGGTGAGCTGCTCGAGACCACGAAGACAGACACGATCCTGTTCACCACCGAGCTTTTCAATGGCGAGCCTCCGGCCCCCGAGGACTGGTACTACTACGCTTTCTCCACCGGGCAGCACATCACGTTCTATCAGAAGTCGACGCTCGAGTTGATCGGGAAGCGATTCGGCATGAACTTCTACAGTCTTGGCATGCTTCATATCTGGACGCGTGCAAAACTCAACACCGCCGCCTTGCGTCTGCTCACCGTGCCTAGTGTGGTCGACCTTCTCAGCAAGGTGCCGAAGCGGTCACTCAAGTCGCGAATCATGCCGGATCACGAGGCGCTCATAAAGGCCACCGGCGGATAACGCTGGCGCCCAGCGTGCCACGGGCCGGAGTCGCGTTGAGATTTCCCGGAAAGCAGGAATAAGAGTGGCGGCATGAGAGCGCTTATCTGCGGCATCTCGGGCCAGGACGGCGCATATCTGGCCCGTCTGCTTCTCGACAAGGGCTACGAAGTGGTCGGGACCTCACGCGACGCGCAGGTAGGTCGCTTCGAGAATCTCTCGCGACTCGGGGTGCGTGATCGCGTGCAGCTGGAGTCGATGGCGCCGAACGACTTTCGCAGCGTGCTGAACGTACTGCGCAGAACCGATCCCGAGGAGGTCTACAACCTATCGGGCCAGAGTTCGGTCGGCTTGTCCTTCGAACAACCGGTAGAGACCCTTGAAAGCATGGCCTTCGGCACGATCAATCTTCTTGAGGCGATGCGCTATCTGGACAGGCCTATCCGCCTTTACAGTGCCGGCTCGAGCGAATGCTTTGGTGACACCGGCGGCTCCGCCGCGAACGAGCAGACGCCGTTCCGTCCACGCAGTCCATACGCCGTAGCAAAGAGTGCAGCGCATTGGCTTGTGGCAAATTATCGGGATGCATACGGGTTGCACGCGAGTACTGGCATATTGTTCAACCATGAGTCGCCTTTGCGTCCAGAGCGCTTCGTGACGAAGAAGATCGTCGCGGCAGCGGTGCGCATCGCCGGCGGCGAGCGCTCACGGCTCACGCTGGGCAACATTGAGATCAAACGCGATTGGGGATGGGCGCCGGAATTCGTGGATGCGATGTGGCGGATGCTGCAGCAGCCCAACGGCTCCGACTTCGTGATCGCCACTGGTGAGAGCCACACACTCGAAGAGTTCGTCGACACCGCTTTCCGGCAGGTGGGGCTTGACTGGCGCGAGCACACCGACCTATCCGAAGCGCTGATGCGGCCATCTGATCTCGCCGAAGGGCGCGGCGATCCTTCGCGAGCGGGCGAGATTCTCGACTGGTCGCCTTCCTACCGGATGCGCGACGTCGTCAGGGCGATGGTCGAAGCCCAGCAGGTCGAGGTCGGCCGCCCGTGAAAGTCGCTTTTGACCATCAGATCTTCTCCATGCAGCGCTACGGTGGCGTATCCCGTTACTTTTTCGAACTGTTGAGCAGGCTGCCTGCCAACGGCGTGTCGGTGTCAGTCGTCGCACCGCTGTACATCAACAACTATGTGACGGTTGATGCCACACGTAGATCAATTCGTGGGAAGTACGTCCCCTATGACTTCGCTGGGCTTCCGCAACTGGTGGGACTGGCTGATCAGCTCGCAGCGCCTCTCGCCTGGTTGGGTTCAGACGTGGATATCGTGCACGAGACCTACTTCAGCTCCAAGCCCGTCGGTAAGGCCAAGCGACGTGTCGTGACGGTTTACGACATGATTCATGAGTTGTTCGCAGACGAGTTTCCCGATGCGAAGCTTGTGACTGCCGCCAAACGTGCTGCGGTTGATCGTGCTGATCACGTGATTTGCATTTCCGAGAACACCCAGCGGGACCTAGTGCGACTCTTCGGCATCGATCCGGCGCGAACGAGCGCCGTTCACCTTGGGTATTCACTGGCCGCGGCGGCGGACGATGCCAAAGCAACAGATGGCGAACACAAGTCGTCGCTGTTGTACGTAGGCGGCCGGGGGGGCTACAAGAACTTCCGGACGCTCCTGCAGGCTTACGCGAGTTCCCCGACGCTGCGGGAGTGCGAACTCATCGCCTTTGGCGGGGGTCCTTTCCTGCCGCAAGAGCAGGAAGAGATCCACCGTTTGGGTGTCGACGATCGGGTGCGCTTCGAATCCGGGTCCGACCAGGCGTTGGCTGCGCGATACCGCTCCGCCGCCGCCTTCGTCTATCCGTCGCTTTACGAGGGTTTCGGCCTTCCACCTCTCGAAGCCATGAGCCACGGTTGCCCGGTGGTCTGCAGCAACGGCGGCCCTATTCCGGAAGTCGTGGGGGACGCCGGCATGTATTTCGACCCCACCGACGTCGAGGATCTGCGCACGGCACTTGAACGGGTGGTGACGACGGTAGAACTGCGAGCGAATCTGCGGGAACGGGGATTTCAGCGGATCGCGTTGTTCTCCTGGGACAAGTGCGCAACGGAGACGGCGAAGATCTATCGCGAACTAGTGTGACCTGAGAGATTCCAGGTACCCAGACATCGCAGACCCGGCGCTTCCGACGGGAGTGCGTGTCTAGTGCCCCTGAGAGGGACCCGTTTGGTGGTCCAGTCGTTATGCGACTTTCGGTTGATGGGTCGCGGCCCACTGTAGGGCAAACTCGGCTGGGGTGCGGTCGCCATGGGCGGAGTGGGGCCGATTGGCGTTGTAA